>WNGB01013449.1_pt1 | contig 12375 bp, 9 predicted proteins | sample 5400681 | NCBI WGS metagenome assembly WNGB01 (sample SAMN13153367, study PRJNA577476) | soil metagenome | isolation source: 115 cm soil or saprolite under grassland replicate 2 | place: USA:California | collected 2016-06-15 | reverse complement strand
CGCAACGAGCAGCAAGGACCGTGTCATGAGCCGTGTCGCCCACCCCGCCGGACCGCGGCACGCCGACGTGCTGCCCGCCGAGCACCCCCCGAGCCCGCCCCAGGATCTCAACGCCCTGCACCCGGCGATCTGGCCGCGCACCGCCCGCCGGGCGGCCGGCGTGCTCACCGTCGGCGGGCTGGACGTGCGTGACCTGGCCGCCGAGTTCGGCACGCCGCTGTTCATCTGCGACGAGGACGACTTCCGGCAGCGCTGCCGGGGCTACCGTGAGGCGTTCGGGGCCCGGGCCGGGGTGTTCTACGCGGCCAAGGCGTTCTGCTGCCGCGGCGTGCTCCGCTGGGTCACCGAGGAAGGCCTCGGCGTGGACGTGTGCACCGGCGGTGAGCTGGAGGTCGCGCTGCAGGCGGGCGTGCCGCCCGAGATGATCACCCTGCACGGCAGCAACAAGCTCGAGAGCGAGCTGGCCCGGGCCCTGGAGGTGGGGACCACCGGCGTGGAGGCGCACACCCACGAGTTCGTCGCCACCGCGCACGACGACCAGAAGTTCGGGTTCTCGCTGTCCTCCGGCGCGGCCGACGAGGCCGTGCGCCGGGTTCTGGCCTGCCCGGGGGTCGACCTGGCCGGGCTGCACTCGCACATCGGGTCGCAGATCTTCGACACCGACGGCTTCGAGGCGGCCGCCCGCCGGGTACTGGGCCTCGCCGTCCGGATCCGCGACGAGCACGGCATCGTGATCGATGAGCTGAACCTCGGCGGCGGGCTCGGTATCGCCTACACCCCCGACGACGACCCGGCGGACGTCAAGGTCACGGCGCAGAACCTGCACGAGATCGTGCGGGCCCAGTGCGCCGCGGCGGGCCTGGACATGCCGCGGCTGACCTTTGAGCCGGGCCGCGCCATCGCCGGACCCGGCACGGTTACGCTGTACGAGGTCGGGACGGTCAAGGATGTGGACGGGCTGCGCACCTACGTGAGCGTGGACGGCGGGATGAGCGACAACATCCGGACCGCGCTGTACGACGCCGAGTACACGTGCGTGCTCGCCTCCAGGGAGTCGGCGGCGGCGCCGATGCTGTCCCGGATCGTCGGCAGGCACTGCGAGAGTGGGGACATCGTGGTCCGGGACAGCTACCTGCCCTCCGACCTCGTTCCCGGTGACCTGCTCGCGGTCGCGGCCACCGGGGCGTACTGCCGGTCGATGGCCAGCAACTACAACCACGTGACCCGGCCCGCGGTGGTGGCCGTCCGGGACGGCGCGGCCCGGACGCTGCTCCGCCGCGAGACCATTGATGACCTGCTCCGGCTGGACGCCGGATGATTACCCGGCACCGGATTGGCCGGCACCGGATTGGCTGGGACCGGATTGGCCGGGACCGGATTGGCCGGGACCGGACGGGCCGGGACCGGACGGGCCGGCCGTAGATTGGCCAGCACCGCAAGAGCCAGCAGCCGATGACGAGACCTAGGGTGATGCCGTAGTGCGGACGTTGAAAGTGGCGTTGCTGGGCTGCGGCACCGTGGGCTCGGAGGTCTACCGGCTGCTCACGCAGCAGTCCGACGACCTGGCCGCGCGGATCGGCGCCCGGCTGGAAGTGGCCGGGGTGGCGGTGCGGCGGCCGGGCCGCGCCCGGGCCGTGGACGTCGATCCCGCGCTGCTCACCGCCGACCCCATGGAGCTGGTCACCCGGCCGGACGTGGACATCGTGATCGAGGTGATCGGCGGCATCGAGCCGGTCCGGTCGGTCCTGCTCGCCGCGATGAAGTCCGGCAAATCCGTGGTCTCGGCCAACAAGGCGCTGCTCGCCGAGGACGGGGCCACCCTGCACGAGGCCGCCCGGGAGAACGGGGCCGACCTCTACTACGAGGCCGCCGTGGCCGGGGCCATCCCGCTGCTGCGGCCGCTGCGCGAGTCGCTGGCCGGCGACGAGGTGCACCGGGTCCTGGGCATCGTCAACGGCACCACCAACTACATCCTGGACCGGATGGACACCTCGGGCGCCGGCTTCGCGGACGCGCTGGAGGAGGCCCAGGCGCTCGGCTACGCCGAGCCCGATCCCACCGCGGACATCGAGGGCTTCGACGCGGCGGCCAAGGCCGCGATCCTGGCCGGGCTGGCCTTCCACACCGGGGTCACCGCGGCCGACGTGTACCGGGAGGGCATCACCGAAGTCACCGCCGCGGACATCGCGAGCGCCCGGGAGCTGGGCCACGTGGTCAAGATGCTCGCGATCTGCGAGCGCCGGGACGGCGGCGTGTCGGTCCGCGCCCACCCGGCGATGATCCCGCGCAGCCACCCGCTGGCCGGCGTGCGCGAGGCGTACAACGCGGTGTTCGTGGAGGCGGAGGCGGCCGGCCGGCTCATGTTCTACGGCGCCGGGGCCGGGGGAGTGCCGACCGCGAGCGCGGTGCTCGGTGACGCGGTCGCCGTGGCCCGCAACCGGATCGCCGGCACCCGCGGCCCGGATCCGTCCACCTACGCGAAGCTCCGGACGCTGCCGATGGGGGAAGCACGGACCCGGTACCACGTCGCCCTGGACGTCGCGGACCGGCCCGGCGTCCTGGCCGCGGTCGCGGAAACCTACGCCCGGCACGAGGTGTCCATCAAGGCGGTTCGCCAGGAAGGCCGGGGCGAGGACGCCCAGCTCGTGATCGTGACCCACGCCGCCCCGGACGCCGCGCTCGCGCGCTGCGTCACCGAACTGGAGACGATGGAGTCCGTGCGGGCCGTGGCCAGCGTGATGCGGGTCGAAGGGGAGGGGGACGAATGACTGCGGACGTGACCTCCGCGGCGGCGGGGTACGTGCCCTGGCGCGGCGTGATCGCGCAGTACCGGGACTGGCTCCCGGCGCTGCCGGGCAGCAGCCCGGTCATCACGCTGGGCGAGGGGGCCACGCCCCTGCTGCCCGCCCCCGTGCTCTCCGAGCGGACCGGGTGCGAGGTGTACCTCAAGGTCGAGGGGGCCAACCCGACCGGCTCGTTCAAGGACCGGGGCATGACGATGGCGGTCAGCATGGCCGTCAGCCGCGGCGCCACCGCGGTGATCTGCGCCTCCACCGGCAACACCAGCGCTAGCGCCGCGGCGTACGCGGCCCGCGCCGGGATGTCCTGTGCGGTCCTGGTGCCCCGCGGCAAGATCGCGCTCGGCAAGCTGGCCCAGGCCCTGGTGCACGGGGCCAAGCTGCTCCAGGTGGACGGCAACTTCGACGACTGCCTCGAGCTGGCCCGCAAGCTGGCCGCCGACTACCCGGTCGCGCTGGTCAACTCGGTCAACCCGGACCGGCTCGAAGGCCAGAAGAGCGCGGCGTTCGAGATCGTCGACGCGCTCGGTGACGCGCCCGATGTGCACTGCCTGCCGGTCGGCAACGCCGGCAACATCACCGCCTACTGGATGGGCTACACCCAGTACGCCGCGGCCGGGCGGGCCACCAGGACCCCCCGGATGTTCGGCTTCCAGGCCAGCGGGGCCGCGCCCATCGTCCGGGGCAAGCCGGTCCGCGCCCCGCAGACCATCGCGACCGCGATCCGGATCGGCAACCCGGCCTCCTGGGAGCGGGCCGAGGCCGCCCGGGACGCGTCCGGCGGGCTGATCGACTCGGTCACCGACCGGCAGATCTTCGCGGCGTACCGGCTGCTCGCGGCCAGGGAGGCGGTGTTCGGCGAGCTGGCCTCGGCCGCCGGGGTGGCGGGGCTGCTCCAGGCGCGGGAACAGGGCCAGGTCGCGGCTGGTTCCCAGGTGGTGTGCACGGTGACCGGCAACGGCCTCAAGGACCCCGACTGGGCGGTGTCGGCCGCGCCCGCCCCGATCACCGTGCCCGCGGACAGCGGGGCCGCGGCGACCGCCCTCGGCCTGGCCTGAGGGGTTAGCCCCGTGAGCGCCGTCTGGTACCGGCTAGCGAGCCTGGGCCGTCAGGCCTGGGCGAGTGGCTGGTGGGGTTTTTCTGGCCGGACGGCGCGAACTCCCGAGGAGACACTGTGAGCGGATCCCGGTGGCGGGATAAACCCGTCGTGGTCCGGGCCCCGGCCAGCAGCGCCAACCTCGGCCCCGGGTTCGACGCCCTGGGCCTCGCGCTGTCCCTGCACGACGTGGCCGTGGCCCGGGTGACGGACGGCGGGCTGGACATCGAGGTGTCCGGGGAAGGCAGCGAGACCGCCGCCGCGGGGGAGGCCCACCTCGTGGTGCGGGCCATGCGGGCCGCGTTCGACGTGCTCGGCGGCCAGCCGCCCGGCCTCGGCCTGCGCAGCCTCAACGCGATCCCGCACGGCCGCGGGCTCGGCTCGTCAGCCGCGGCCATCGTGACCGGCATCCTGGCCGCCCGCGGGCTGGCCCGGGACGGCGCCGAGCTGCTCCCGGACGGCGCCGTGCTGGCCCTCGCGGCCAGCCTGGAGGGACACCCGGACAACGTGGCCGCGTGCCTTTACGGCGGGCTGACCATCTCCTGGACGCCGGATCCCGCCCGCCCGGATCCGGGCCCCCCGGCTCCCGGACGCCCGGACGTTGCTGGCCCGGACCTGGCCGGCGCGGGTGACGGGGCCGGCCCCGCCGCCCCGCCGGGTCCCCGCGTCGTCCGCCTGCCGGTGCTGGAGGAGATCCGGCCGGTGGTTTTCGTTGCGGAGGAAAGCCTGGCCACGCACACCGCGCGGGGCGCGCTGCCGGCCGCGGTGCCGCATCGGGACGCGGTCGCCAACGCCGCCCGCAGCGCGCTGCTGGTCGCGGCGCTGACCCGGGTCCCGGAGGTGCTGTTCGACGCGACCCGGGACTACCTGCACCAGCCGTACCGGGCCGGGGTCATGCCGCGGACCGCGGAGCTGGTCAGCCGGCTCCGTGCGGCCGGCCTGGCCGCGGTGATTTCCGGCGCCGGGCCGTCCGTGCTCGCGCTGACCGTGGCGGGCGCGCCTGGCTGGCCTGACCTGGTGGATTCAATCGCGGCGGAAACGGGTATCGGATGGCGTATAAGCCCCCTGGCCATCGACCGGCAAGGCGCGACCCTCCAGACCGCCGTGCCAGGCGAACGCCCCAGAGACAGCGCGCGGTGACGCGTACCCGGACGCAGTGTTCCCGGATGACGTGTTCCTGGATACATTTTCCCGGACACGGACGTCCCGGACTCCGGCGCCCAGGACGCCTGGCCCGGCTGCCCTGGAAGGGTCGCGCGGAGATGCCGCAAGACTGGACAGGGTCATTCACGACACACGGACCGGTGCCGAGGGAATGCTGTGGGCTCTCCTAGTGTTAAGGTGGGTGCTGCACCAGATACCCCATCATGGGGCCAGGTGCTCGCCCGTCACTTGCTCCGAGACCGGCTTGACCACCGGGCGGGGTCAGTGACGCTCCGTCAACTCTCCGGGTCGCCGCCTCCCCTCCGCATACATGAAACGCGGGGCGGTCGCGGTGAACCGGGAGCGGGCGGGAGGTCGAGGCGCGCTACCCCAGCCGTCTGGGCTCGTTCCGCAACCCCAGCCCCGGGCATGGAATCCGGGTTAACCCTGTGGTCGCCGCCCGGGACCGGGTCCGGGAACGAGGCACGGGCGGACGCGCGGACCTCGACGGTAAAGGCAAGACAGATTAGGCAGTACCTGGTCCGGCTGAATTCGCCGGGCCGTGACACCGGGTCGAACGGCCGCGAGCGCGGCCGGCGCCCGCTCCCTGGGAAGGACCCCTCGTGAGCGACACCACCGAACTCTTCACCGGCTCCTCAGGTGCGCCTGAGGCGTCCCCTGGCTTCACCGGGGGCACCCCTGCGCCGGCCGGTGAGACGGTGACTGACAAGCCCGCCCGCCGCGGCGGTTCCGGGCTGTCCGGCATGCTGCTGGCCGACCTTCAGCGGCTCGCCCAGTCGATGGGCATCACCGGCACGGGCCGGATGCGCAAGAGCCAGCTCATCGAGGCCATCCAGAGCAAGCAGGGCGGCGGAGCTACCCAGCAGGGCGCCCCGGCTCGCGGCAGCGGCCGGCCGGCTGGCCCCCCGGCGGGCAACGGGAGTGGGACACTCGACAACTCAGTCCAGCGTGGCGCGTCCGCGGGAGCCGGCGCGCCTCGCCACCGTGAGCAGGACGCCATGGAGTCAGACACCACCACACAGCCCGGTCTGGGCGACGCCGCGCAGCCATCAGGCCCGGCGCAGGAAGCAGCCACGACGGCGCGCGAGGCACGGCGGGGCGGGTCCCGCGACGCCGTGCAGGCCAGCACCGCGCAGGCCGGCGCCCCCGGACAGGATGCCCAGGCCAACAGCGCCGATGGCCAGCTCGCTTTCTCCCCGTCCGGGGCGGCGGACACCGCGACCTCCGCGGACGCGGGACAGGCCGCCAACGGGGCCGGTGAGAGCGCCGGGCGCGCCGACGGCCAGGACGGTCAGCGACGTGACCGGCGCCAGCGCGGCCGGCGTGACGACTCCTCCCGCGACGGGGGCGAGCAGCGCGACAGTAACCAGCGCGACAGTAACCAGCGCGACGGCGGCCCGCGGGACAACAACCAGCGCGACAGCAGCCAGCGCGGCAACGGCCGGGACGGCCAGCGCGGTGGCCAGGCGATGGACCGCGGCGGGGATGACGACGACGACGGCTCGGGGCGCCGCCGCAGCCGCGACCGGTTCCGCAACCGGAACCGCCGGCGTGAGCGGGGCGGCCAGGAGGCCGAGCCGGTGGTGACCGAGGATGACGTGCTCATCCCGATCGCCGGCATCCTCGACGTGCTGGACAACTACGGCTTCATCCGGACCACCGGGTACCTGCCCGGGTCCAACGACGTGTACGTGTCGCTCTCCCAGGTCCGCCGGCACGGCCTGCGCAAGGGAGACGTGATCGAGGGCGCGGTCCGGCAGCCGCGTGAGGGTGAGCGCCGGGAGAAGTTCAACGCGCTGGTCCGGCTGGACAAGATCAACGGCCTGGACCCGGAGCAGTCCCGCGGGCGCCCCGACTTCGCCAAGCTGGTGCCGCTGTACCCGCAGGACCGGCTCCGGCTGGAGACCGACGCCAACGTGATGACCACCCGGATCATGGACCTGGTCAGCCCGATCGGCAAGGGCCAGCGCGGCCTCATCGTGTCCCCGCCCAAGGCGGGCAAGACGATGATCCTGCAGGCCATCGCCAACGCGATCACCAAGAACAACCCGGAGTGCCACCTCATGGTCGTCCTCGTGGACGAGCGGCCTGAGGAAGTCACCGACATGCAGCGCTCGGTCAAGGGCGAAGTGATCCACTCCACCTTCGACCGTCCCGCCGAGGACCACACCACGGTCGCCGAGCTGGCCATCGAGCGGGCCAAGCGGCTGGTGGAGATGGGCCACGACGTGGTCGTGCTGCTGGACTCCATCACCCGGCTGGGCCGGGCCTACAACCTGGCCGCCCCGGCCAGCGGCCGGATCATGTCCGGCGGCGTGGACTCCACCGCGCTGTACCCGCCGAAGCGGTTCTTCGGCGCGGCCCGGAACATCGAGCACGGCGGTTCGCTGACCATCCTGGCCACGGCGCTCATCGAGACCGGGTCCCGCGCGGACGAGGTCATCTTCGAGGAGTTCAAGGGCACCGGCAACATGGAGCTGCGGCTGCGCCGCGAGCTCGCCGACAAGCGGATCTTCCCCGCCATCGACGTGGACGCCTCCGGCACCCGCAAGGAGGAGATCCTGATGACGCCGGAGGAGCTGAAGATCGTCTGGCAGCTCCGCCGGGTGCTGCACGCGCTGGAGCCGCAGCAGGCGCTCGAGGTCCTCATGGAGCGGATGCGCGAGACCAAGAGCAACGCGGAGTTCCTGCTGCACGTCCAGAAGACCACGGTCGGCTCCTAGCGGCGCGGCCGGGAGTCTCAGCGGCGCCAACGGGAATCACCAGGCCCTCCGGCATGTTGCAGGGTCTGGCACACTGGTAGCCATCAACAGCGCGGTACCGGTTCACGCCGCGGCGGCCCCGCCGCCCGGCGACCCGGCGACCGCCTAAGGCAGGAGTACACAAAGTGAAGCCTGGTATCCACCCCGAGTACGTGGTGACCGAGGTGACCTGCACCTGCGGGGAGACCTTCACCACGCGCAGCACGGCGAAGGACGGCGTCATCCACGCCGACATCTGCTCGAGCTGCCACCCGTTCTACACCGGCAAGCAGAAGATCCTCGACACCGGCGGCCGCGTGGCCCGGTTCGAGCGCCGGTTCGGCAAGCAGGCCGCGGGCTCGAGCTCCAAGTAGCGTTCACGGATCACCGTGCCGGGATGGCATGGCCGGTCTCTGCGACCGGGACCATGCGGCCACGGCACGGTGATCTTCAATTTTCAGCTTCAAATTGTCCCGGGATCCTGATTCTGGCCGGATCACCGGGGTTCACGGGCAATCCGCAGGAGGACAACGGTGTTCGACCGGCTGGGTGAGCTGGCGCAGGAGCACGCCGACCTGGAGCGCACCCTCGCCGACTCAGCCGTGCACGCTGACCCGGAGCGCGCCCGGGCGCTGTCGCGCCGCTACGGCGAGATCAGCCCGGTCGTCGAGACCTACCACCAGTGGCAGCAGACGGCCGCCGACGAGGCGACCGCCCGTGAGCTGGCCGGCGAGGACGCGTCGTTCACGGCCGAGGCCGAGGACCTGGGCCGCCATCGGGCCCGGCTCGAGGAGCAGCTCAACGAGTTCCTGGTGCCCCGGGACGCCATGGACGACAAGGACGTCCTCCTCGAGGTGAAGGCCGGCGAGGGCGGCGAGGAATCAGCGCTGTTCGCCGGCGACCTGCTGCGCATGTACCTGCGGTACGCGGAGCGCCAGGGCTGGAAGACCGAGGTCCTGGACTCCACCATGACCGGCCTGGGCGGTTACAAGGACGCGACGGTCGCGGTGAAAGCCCCCCGGCACGCCACCGGCGACGGCGTCTGGTCCCGGATGAAGTACGAGGGCGGCGTGCACCGGGTGCAGCGGGTGCCGGTCACCGAATCCCAGGGCCGGGTGCACACCTCGGCCGCGGGCGTGCTGGTCATGCCGGAAGCCGATCCGGTCGAGGTGAACATCGACCCGAACGACCTGCGGGTGGACGTCTACCGCTCCTCCGGGCCCGGCGGGCAGAGCGTCAACACGACCGACTCCGCGGTGCGGATCACCCACAAGCCCACCGGCATCGTCGTCTCCTGCCAGAACGAGAAGAGCCAGCTGCAGAACAAGGAGCAGGCGCTGCGCATCCTGCGCGCCCGGCTGCTGGCCCAGGCCCAGGCGGACGCCGAGGCGCAGGCCGCGGCGGAACGCCGCAGCCAGGTCAAGGCCGTCGACCGCTCACAGCGGGTGCGCACCTACAACTTCCCGGAGAACCGGATCTCCGACCACCGGGTCGGCTACAAGGCCTACAACCTCGATCACGTCATCGACGGTGATCTGGACGCGGTGATCAGCGCCCTGATGGAGGCGGACCGGTCAGGGAGAGCGGCAGCGGCGGATGGCGGCTGAGCCGCGCAGGAGCCTGCTGCTGGACGAGATCACGGTGGCCGCGGCCCGGCTGGCTGAGGCCGGCGTGGATTCGCCGCGGGCCGACGCGGAGCAGATCGCCGCGCACGTGCACGGTGTCGGCCGCGGTGAGCTGCACCGGGTTCCGGACTCCGCGTTCAACCCACGGTTCTGGGACGAGATCGCCCGCCGTGAGGCGCGGGAGCCGCTGCAGCACATCACCGGGCACGCCTACTTCCGGTACCTGGACCTCGAAGTCGGGCCCGGGGTGTTCGTGCCCCGGCCGGAGACCGAGGTGATGACCGGGTGGGCCATCGACCGGCTGCGCGAGATGGACGTCACCGAGCCGGTCGTGGCCGACCTGGGCACCGGGTCCGGGGCGATCGCGCTGGCCATCGCCCAGGAGGTGCCCCGGTCGCGGGTGCACGCGGTGGAGGCCGACCCGCTGGCCCGGGAGTGGGCGCAGCGCAACATCGGCCGCTGCGCCGAGTCGGCCCCGCACACCGCGGGCCGGGTCACGCTGCACGGCGAGGACTTCGGCCAGGCCCTGCGGGACCTGGACGGGACCGTCGACCTCGTGGTCAGCAACCCGCCGTACATCCCGTGGGGGTCCTCGGTGCCGCCGGAGGTGGGCGAGTACGACCCGGCCACCGCGCTGTGGGGCGGCACCGACGGCATGGATGCGGTCAAGGTCGTCGAGCAGGCCGCCCGGCGGCTGCTCCGCCCCGGCGGGCTGGTCGCGGTGGAGCACGGCGCGCCCCAGGGAGCCGCCGTGTACTGGGTTTTCGCGGAGGAACGGGGCTGGCGGGACACGCGCAACCACAAGGACCTGGCCCGCCGGGACCGGTTCGTGACCGCGGTCTGGCCCGGGCCGCAACAATGGGAGGATGGACGCCCATGAGCCAGAGGTTTGACTGTGCGGACCCGACGCAGGTGATCCTGGGACTTACCCAAGCCGAGGCGGCCCTGCGCCGCGGTGAACTCGTGGTCATGCCGACCGACACGGTCTACGGGATCGCGGCCGAGGCTTTCGACCCGGTGGCCGTGGACGGCCTGCTCAAGGCCAAGGGCCGGGGCCGGGACCTGCCGCCGCCGGTGCTGGTGGGGACGGTCCGGGCGGCCATGGCCCTGGTCATGGACCTGGACGACGCCGGGAAGGACCTGATCGACGAGTTCTGGCCTGGTGCGCTGACCATCGTCTGCCGGTCCAGCCCCACACTGGTCTGGGACCTGGGCGACACCAAAGGCACGGTGGCCGTGCGGATGCCGCTGCACCAGCTCGCGCTCGACCTGCTCAAGAGGACCGGCCCGCTGGCCGTGAGCAGCGCCAACCTGTCCGGGCACCCGCCGGCGACCTCCTGCGACGAGGCCATGGCCCAGCTGGGCGACTCGGTCGCGGTGTACCTGGACGGCGGCCCGTGCCCAGGGGACGTGCCGTCCACGATCGTGGACCTGACCGGGACCGTGCCGAGGCTGCTGCGCCAGGGCGTGATCCCGGCCGATCGGTTGCGGGAAGTGATCCTGCTGAACGACGTGCAGGAAGCGGGCCCGCAGGACGCCGCCGGGGACGGGACGGTCCCTGACGACGCCGGCGAGCCGGACGTTGCGGGCCGCGGGGATGCCGGCGAGCCGGGCGTTGCGGGCCGCGGGGATGCCGGCGAGCCGGACGTTGCGGGCCGCGGGGATGCCGGCGAGCCGGGCGGGGTGGTCTCCCAGGACGCCGGCGAGCCGGACGGCCCGGGCGAAGACGCGCCGGGCGGGACGACACCAGGCCAGGAAGATGCCCCTGACCAGGGAGAACATTCCCGCGGCCCCGCCGCCGGGTAAGTATGGCCGCGATGGGTGGCTGTGCCGCCTACCCTCAGGTTAGTGCTTTAAAGTTGATCCCTAATGGATGAGGCAACCGAACGGGCCGGGTGAACCGGGATGCGCGAGTACGGCCTCACAGTTCTGGGGCTTGCTGGTCGCCTCCCGGCTGACCCATCTCAGCACCGTTTTCATGGGTACCAGGGTGGCCAGTGGCCTGCTGCTCGCCGGCGGGCTGCTCGTCCTCATGGGGATCGTGGACGACCGCTGGGGGCTGGGTGCCATCACCAAGCTGGCCGGCCAGGTGGGTGCCGGCGCGATCCTCGTCTGGAGCGGCGCCGTGGTGGCCTGGCTGCCGGTCCCCGGCGGCGGGACGCTCTCGCTGACCTCCGACCAGCAGACCGTGCTGACCATCCTCGTCGTCGTCGTGACCATCAACGCGGTCAACTTCATCGACGGACTGGATGGGCTCGCGGCCGGGATCGTCGGGATCGGCGCGGCGGCCTTCTTCCTCTACTACTACACGCTCACCAAGCGGCTGGGCCTGGACGAGCAGACCGACCCGGCGCTGGCGTCGGCCATCCTGGCCGGGGTGTGCCTGGGCTTCCTGCCGCACAACTTCCACCCGGCCCGGATCTTCATGGGCGACACCGGGTCCATGCTGCTGGGGCTGCTGCTCGCGTACGCGCCCATCTCCAGCCTCGCGTCCCTGGACCCCAACACGCTCACCAACCCGTCGGCCTACAGCGGCGGAACGGTCAACCGCTTCCCCGAAGTCCTGCCGCTGCTGGTGCCCGCCATCATCATGCTGATTCCGTACGCGGACCTGCTGCTCGCGGTGGTGCGGCGGACCCGGGCCGGGCGCTCCCCGTTCTCGGCGGACAAGAAGCACCTCCAGCACCGGCTGCTGGCCATCGGGCATTCGCACCGGGGCAGCGTCCTGCTCATGTACCTGTGGGCGACCTTGTTCGCGGGCACGGTCGTGCTGCTGTCGATCATGCGCACGAAGCTGCTGATCCTGGCGATCGTGACCCTGGGCGGGGTGCTGGTGCTGCTGCTGGCGTCGATGCCGCGGCTGCGCTGGTGGAACCGGCGCGGGCAGTTGCGGCTGGCCACCAGCCTGGCCGGGCCGGTGTCTTCGGGCGGGCGGGTGTCTGCGGGCGGGC
>WNGB01011090.1_pt1 | contig 12375 bp, 10 predicted proteins | sample 5400681 | NCBI WGS metagenome assembly WNGB01 (sample SAMN13153367, study PRJNA577476) | soil metagenome | isolation source: 115 cm soil or saprolite under grassland replicate 2 | place: USA:California | collected 2016-06-15 | reverse complement strand
CGGTTCGCCGAGCATCCCGAAGAGGCCGCCAAGCGGATTGCCCGCGAACAGGCGGGAATCGACGTCGACCGCGTCCGGCTCGCCCAGATCGAGTCGTTCGGGGACGGCGCGTGGCACATGACCTTCCATTACCGGGCCGCCGTGAAACGCGCCCGCGACGTCGCGCCGGCGGGGAACGTGGCCTCCGCGGAATGGTTCAAACTCACGAGGCTCCCGGACGCCGACGCGGTCGCCCATCACGGATGGGCGCTCGAGACCCTCAAGGCGATGCGCCTTGGGGTCCGGTGACCTCCGACGCCGACTGGAGTCGCTTCCCGAAGTGCTGTGCGAGCACGACCCCGGCGATGATCATCCCTCCACCCGCGACGGTTCCCAGGGTCACGGGCTCCTGCAACAGCAAGACCCCACCGATCACGGCGACCAGAGTGCTCGCGTAGATGTACGCGCCGGCAGACGCCGCAGGGATCCGCGCGAGGGCCCGGAACCAGATGCCGTATCCGACGAACGTCGGGAAGACGCCGAGGAAGGCCACCGCGGCCCACGCGTCGAACCCCATCGACGTCACGTCACGCAGGAACGTCGGACCGAACGCCAGGACGAGCGGAAGCAGGAGGACCGTCGCGAGGAGCAAGGTCCACGCCACGAAGGTGAAGGGTGGAAATCGGCGGAGATAGTTCTTGCCGAGGACCGCGTAGAGTGCGGAGAAGATCGCGGGTGGCACCACGATCAGGGCGCCTTCGGAGGCCCGGAATTCGTACGCGCTCGCCGGGCGCGCGAGCAGGATCATGACGCCGAGGCCCGCGAACGCCAACGCGATGCCCAACGCTTGGACCCTCCCGAGTCGCTCCTTCAACACGGGGATCGCGAGGAGCGCCATGAACGCCGGCGCGGAGGCGATGATCAGGGACGCGGTCCCCGCGGTCACGCTCGGGTCCGTCTCCCCGAGGTTCAGGAAGAGGTGGTACCCGACGAAGCCGAGGAAGGCGAGCAAGGCGAGCATCGGGAGGTCCGCGCGCGGGGGCGGCCTGCGGACATTGCCGCTCTTCACGAGATAGGCGACGAACAGGACATCGGCAATTGCGAAGCGAAGGAGCGTGAGCGTGACCCACGACATGGAGGCGAGCGCGGCTTTGATCGCGACGAACGCGAGGCCCCAGAACAAGACCAGGAGGATCATCGGGGCGTGGACGGTCCATGGCAGCCGATTCGTCGCGGGGACCGCCACGTCCGGACGAGGAGGGCGACCGATAAAAACGTGCGCCCATCCATCGCCGGTCGTTCACATCAAGTACACGGGCGGGAACTCGGGATCGGGGCCCTTGAAGAAGTTCGTCCCATCTTCCGCGCCGCCCGCGATGCGGCGGCTCAATTCCTTCTGACCGCGCTCGAGCATCTCCGGGTTGTACGAATACTGGATCCGGACATAGTTCGTCGCGCCGACGGACGTCTTGCGGTTCAGGAACTTCCCGAAGTCCTTCCATCCGGGCGGCTGCCTCGACAGGACGTTCGCCATCTCGACGGCGAAGCGCCCCCCGATGAAGAACGCCTTCCACTCGTTCACGTTCCGCTCGTCGAGCCGCCCCTCGACGAGGCGCGACACCCCGTCCGCATACGTCGGATTGATGTATTGCCGGAAGGCCTCGAGGTTGGCGAGCGCCTCCTCGATGTTCCCGATGTCCTCCGGGTTCAGCACGGGCCGGGGGGGCGCGTTGTACCAGGCCGCCTGATACGGCGCATACGTCGCGGTGCCGGCCCGGACCTCCCACTCCGCCGCGGCCTTGTCGACCAGGAAGTGCAACCGGTTGTGCGACAAGAGGTAGTCGAGCACGAGCGTCGTCTCGACCTTCTCCGCGACGTCGTCGACGTTCCGGTCCGCGTACTTCCCGAGGTCCCGCCAGATGATGCGGTGGTACTCTTCCTTCAGCGTCCGGAGCGCCGCTTCGCGGACGTAGATCCCCCAGCGATCCGGGGCGAGGCGGAAGCTCGCATAGAATGCGACGGCCTCGGGGCCGAGCTTCAACATGGCGGGAAGCGTCGCTGGATCCTTCGGGACCTCCGCCCGGTATCCCGAGAGCGCATCGGCGGTGAGCTCGAATAGGCGCGCGCCGTCGAGCGAAGGCATCGTCCCATGGCCCGGGACGCGGATCGCCTTCGGGTCACAGAACTCGGGATGGGCGGCGGCGAATGCCGCGAGCTCCTCCATGACTGCACGATAGTCCGCGCCGGCTTAAGCCCTTGGCCTCAATAAAGGAGACACTCGACCATGCGGCCTTCGACCTGCTTCGGTGCGAGCGGGTCGGGCACCCGGAACCGCACGACGACCTGATTCGCCTCCGCGTCGACGGCCTCGACCGCTTTCGCGAGGGGCTCCGGGGCTCCGGCCAGGATCGAACGGACGTACGCCGCCACCCGACCCGGATCCTGATCCCGCATCGGATACCCCGCCCTCAGCCCGACCGCGCGCCATTCGTCCGCCGTGCCGACGACGGCCTCGTCGGCCTTCGCCCGCTTCGGATCGAGGTGGCGTTCTTCGAGGAAGTCGATGAAGTCCCGGCCCTCCCACCCGCAGGTCGGCAGGGCGGCGGGGCACCGCGGGTGGAATCGGCATCCCGCCGGAGGTCGGATCGCGTCCGGTATCTCCCCGTGCGGAAGCGATTCGGGGCGCGGTCGGCCCGGTTCCGGGACTGGCACGGCGGCGATGAGCGCCCGGGTGTATGGATGCTTCGGGTCGCGGAAGATGTCGGCCGCGACGCCGAGCTCCACGATTCGGCCGAGGTACATGATCGCGATTCGGTCGCAGAGGAACTTCGCGGTGGCCAGGTCGTGGGTGATGAAGAGCAGCGCGAGCTGATAGCGGCGGCGCAGGTCGAGGAGCAGCTCGAGGATCCGGGCACGGATCGACATGTCGAGCATCGCGACGGGTTCGTCCGCGACGAGCAGCGACGGGCGGAGCAGGATGGCGCGAGCGATCACGGCCCGCTGTTTCTGTCCGCCGCTCAGGTCCGCCGGATACTTCGTGAAGAGGTCCGCGGCGGGGGCGAGGCCCACCTCGGTCATGACGCGCAGGACGTCGGCCCTCGCCTCCGCTGGATCAATCGCCGCGTGGATGAGCAGCGGATCCATGATCGACTGACCGATCGTCATCGCCGGGTTCAACGCCGCATGCGGGTCCTGGAAGACGATCTGCATCCGCGGACGGAGGGGACGCAACGCGTCCTCCGGAAGATGCGTGATGTCTCGGCCTTCGAAGACGATGCGACCATCCGTCGGCTCGACGAGGCGGACCACGGCCCGGCCCGTCGTCGTCTTGCCACAGCCGCTCTCCCCGACCAGCCCGAGGATCTCTCCCGGCGATACGTCGAACGAGATCCCGTCGACCGCATGGACTTTCGGGCGCTCGTACTCCGCGGCGAATTCCTGGGGGCGGCCCGTCACGACACGGCGGAGTACCGCCCGTCCCGCCGCTTGGATCACGTTCATCTTGACCGGGAAGTGGACCTTGAGGTCCTCGATCTGGAGGAGGGTCTGCGTCATGCGAAGTCCTTCCCGAAATGGCAGGCAGCGGGCTGCCCTGGGCGGTACTCGATAATCGCCGGTTCTTCCCGGGTGCAGATGTCCTGGGCGTACGGGCAACGAGGGTGGAAGCGACAGCCGGTCGGAGGCGCGAGGAGGCTCGGCGGGAGGCCGTCGATCGAATGGAGCTCCTTTGTCGCCATCGAGATGGTGCTCGCGAGGAGCCCCTGCGTGTATGGATGGATCGGCCGGCGGAAGATCGCTTCGACCGGGCCGACCTCGACGAGCTGGCCCGCGTACATGACCGCGACTCGGTCGCAGACCTCCGCGACGATACCCAAGTTGTGGGTGATCAAGAGGAGCGACATCGAATACGCGCGGCGGAGGTCGCGGAGGATGTCGAGGATCTGCGCCTCGACGATCACGTCGAGCGCCGTGGTCGGCTCGTCGGCGACGAGCAGCTTCGGGTTCAGGACGAGGGCGAGCGCGATCATGATCCGTTGGCGCATCCCGCCCGAGAACTCGTGCGGATGGTGCCTGAGGCGGTTATCCGGAATCCCCATCGACCGGAGGACCTTCGCGGCGCGCTCCACCGCCTCGTCCGCCGTGACCGTGCGGTCGTGCGCGCGAATCGTCTCGACGAAATGTTCGCGGATGGTCATGAGCGGGTCTAGGCGCGTCATCGGATCTTGGAAGATCAGCGCGAGCTCCTCCCCCCGAAGCCGTCGGAGTTCCGCCTCCGACATGCCGACGAGGTCGCGTCCGCGGAGGGCCAGTCGGCCCGTGATTTCCGTGCGCGGCGGTAGGAGGCCGAGGATCGATTTGCCGAGCGTCGACTTGCCGCATCCCGTCTCTCCGACGACCCCGAGCGTCTCCCCTGCGTGGAGGTCGAAGGAGACGCCGTCGACGGCGTGGACGCGACCCCGTTTCGTCGGATAATAGACCCGGAGGTCGCGGACCTCGAGGATGACGTCGCCCATCACCGCTCCCTCTTCATGAGCGGGTTCACGATGTCGTTCAGCCCCTCCCCGACGAAGCTGAGGCCGATCGTCAGGAGCAGGATGACGAACCCGGGAAAGAACGACGACCACCAGATGCCGTTGTCGATCCCGGAGGCCGCCGCGGAGAGGTCCAGGCCCCAGTCCGGCGTCGGCGCCTCGACGCCGAGGCCGAGGTACGACAGGCCCGCGGCGGTGAGGATCGCATCGGCCGCGCTGATCGAGAAGATGACCGGGATCGCGCCGATCACGTTGATCGCGATGTACTTGAAGATGATTCGCGACGGCTTCGCTCCCGCCGCGCGCGCCGCCTCGACGTACAACTCCTCGCGCGCGGAGAGGACCTGGCTCCGGGTCACTCGGAAGTACAGCGGGATGTAGATCACGGTGACGGCGAGACCGATGTTCAAGACGCCTTTCCCGAGGAGGACGGCGATGAGGCCGGCAAAGAGCAGGCCCGGAAATGAGTAGATTGAGTCCATCACGAGCACGAGGACCTTGTCGAATTTGCCGCCGAGGTATCCGGAATACAGCCCGAGCGGGAATCCGACGAGCAACGCGATCGTGACGCCGATCGCCATGATCGCCAGGGAGGTCCGCGTGCCGTACAGCACGCGCGAGAACACGTCCCGGCCGACCGGGTCCGAGCCCATGAAGTGCCAGTAGCTCAGCCAGACGGCCGTGGCCCCGACGTAGTCGAGGGTCACGTTCCCGCTCGTGGCGGGATCCGACTCATGGGTGATGTTCAGGTTCAGGTTGGAGGTCGAGAGTTTCGCCGCGTTCCAAATCGTCAAGTTCGTCACGTCGAAGCGGACGGCCGTGCCGACGGCACGCACGATGAACTTCGGTGACCACGTGCGCCCTCCGTCGGCGCTCACGCGCACCCCGACGTACTGCCCAGGGTCCGTGGCGGTCGGCGAGAGGAGGACGACGAAGCCGACGGCCTGGACGGAATCGCGGAGGATCCGCATCGGAAACGCGGTCGTGTTGAGGTACCCGCCCGTCGCCGCCGATGTCGCGCCGACGCCGTCGGCCCGGATCGCGTTCGAGACGTTCGCCCAGTCGGTCGTGAAGACGTTCCACGCTTGGAACGACGCGTTGCGGGCAATCGGCGCGTTCGTCCAGGGAGGCACGTCCTTCTCGTCGCAGAGGCAGATCGGATCGAACGGCGCGAAGAGCCCGGCCAGAAGCGCGATGAGCAGGAAGGCGATGATGATCCCGATCCCGACCCACGTCATCGCGCCCGCGAGCGTGCGGCGTTCCTCGAACAGCGGGTGGACGATGCGTCCGACGACGGAATGCCGGGGAAGCCAGTCGAGCGCGCCGCGCTTCGGCTCGGGGCTCGCCATGGTCCTACAACCGGATTCGCGGATCGATGACCGCTCCGAGGATGTCGATGACGAGGCTCACGATGACGATGATCGTCGCATACACGACGACGACGCCTTGGATCATCGTCATGTCCTTGTCCGTGATCGAGTTCAACAGCAGGACCCCGATCCCGTCGATCGAGAATGTCTTCTCCGTGAGGACGGCCCCTGCGAACAGGATCGCGAATTGAAGCCCCAGCACCGTCACGACCGGGACCAGCGCGTTCTTGAACGCGTGCCGGTACACGATCTGCCGCCTCGGCAAGCCGCGCGCCCTCGCGGCATCCGTGAAATCGGCCATCATCGTGCGGATCATGTTCGCGCGAACCGACTTTGTAAAGAAGCCGCTGAGGACCAACCCGAGCGTCAGCGAAGGCAAGATGAGGTGGGCGACCGCCTCCTGGAAGTGGGCGAGGTTCCCTTCGAGCAGCGAGTCGATCGTGTACAGGCCCGTTCGTTGGACCGGGAAGTCGGACCCCGTCCAACGTCCGTGGGGCGGGAGCCACCGGAGCCACACTCCGAAGATGAGCTGGAGGACCAGCCCGAGCCAGAAGATCGGGATGACCCAGATGATCGTCCCGTAGAGCCGGAGGGCGACGTCAACCCACGTGTCGCGCCTCGCACCGGCCGTCACGCCGGCGAGGACGCCCACGACGGTCGCGACGAACATCGAGCCGATCGCGATCTCGATCGTCGCAGGGAGCCGCAACGCAATCTGGTCCCAGACGAGCTGGCCCCGAAAGTTTTCGCCAATCGACCGGCCGAGCTGTCCCTGTAGCACGCCCGTCATGTAGTTCCAGTACTGTACCCACGGCGGGAGATCGAGTCCCAGCGCGACCCGCGCCCGCTCGACGACGTCCGCCGGCGGAGTCCGGCCGCCCCAGAGCGCGAGGACGGGATCCCCCGGCAGCACGCGCAGGATCAAGAACACGGCCGTGAGCAGGATCAGCAGCATCGGGATCGCGAGGACGACGCGCGTGACGACGTACGCCGCAAGCGAGTGACTCCCGGCCATTGCCGAAGTCGACGGAAGGCGGTCAGACTAAAAGAAGGTTTAGAGGGAAAGAAAAGGGAAAAGGGCCAGGGACTCAGCGGTCCCTGGCGATCCACAACACGGGTTGTACGAACCCGTACCCGAGCTGTGCCAGCAACGCGTTCGCCGCAGAGCAGTTGTGGTCTCCGTACGTCGACTGGAAGACCGGCGAACTGTAGGGCATCTGCGCGGGCACCATGCTGTACAAGGCCGACACCTGGCCGTTGAACACGACCTGGCTGATTTGGGCCCGGTCGACGCTGTAGGCGATGGCCTGCCGGATCTTCTTGTCCGTGATCGTGTTGTAATTGAACACGATGTAGCGGATCTGCGGGCTCGCGCCGAGCTTCACGGTGATCCCGAGCGTGGTCGCGCGGCTCTGAAGGTCCGTGATGTCCTGCGGGTCCAGCGTCCGGAACACGACGTCCATGGCCTTCGTCTCGATGTCCTGCTTCAGAGCGGTCGAGGTGCTTCGGATATTGATGGTCACCTTGTTCTCGACCGGGATCGACGGGATTCCGAAGCTCTGGTAGAGGCCCGCGTTGTAGTACGTCGGGTTCTTGTCCAGGACAACGAGCTGGTTCACCGTGTGCTGCGTCAGCTTGTACGGGCCCGTCCCGATCACGCTGCCGACGGTCGAGGGCTGCTGGCCCGTCTGGCTGTAGGAATCGGGCACGGGAGCCGCGACCGAGAACGCCATCAGGTCGTTGAAGAACGATACCGCACGCGGCAGGTGGAACCGGATCGTCAGCGGATTCACGACCTCAATCACTCCCGGCGCCGTGTTGTTGTTGTTGGCCCCGCCGACCCGTCCAAGCGCGCCGACGTCGTAGAGCAGGAACGCAGCGGACCCGGGCAGGTCGAGGCGCACTGCGCGGTTGAGCGAGTTCGCGACGACCTGGGCCGTCAGCGGCGTGGTGCCGTCCGAGAAGAAAATCCCCGGCTTGAGGTGGTAGGTATACGTCAGCCCGTCCGCGGAGACGCCGCCGTTGGCCACGGTCGGGATTTCCGTTGCGAGGCCCGGCATCAGCTTCGCCTGCACCGGCTCGTACACCAGCAGGGTGTCGAAGACCTGGTTGATGACTTCGATCGAGAAGAAGTCGTACGCCGATGCCGGATCGAGAGTGACGATCTTGTCGCTCGTCGACGCGTTGAGCTGCGTCGCGCCCGGCTTGTCAATGATGAACCACTTGAACACCACCGGGTGCAGCTCGACGTGTGTCAGGCCGTTCACGTACGCGACCTGGGCGACGCCGCTGAAGAGCGGGACATAGGGCACATCGGCCGCGAGGCCCCTCTGAATCGCGGTGAAGTTCGCCGCGCGCGCGGTATCCGACGTGGTCGTCTGCTCGTTCGTGATCAGCTGGTTCATCGACGCGTTGTCGTAGAACGAGCCGAGCGAGGCCGCGCCGGACGTCGAGAGGAACGGCGAGGCGTAGTCATCGGAGTCGAAGTAGTCCGGGTACCAACCGAGCAGGAACGCGGGCATCTGGCCCTGCGACCACCGGACCTTGTACTGCGCCCACGTGTCCGACTTCAGCGTCACGGAGACGAGGCCGCAGGACTCGATGCTGGACTTCAGCACGGTCGCGAGGCTTTCTTCCGTGGCTCCGTAGTGTCCGTCGTTGTTGTACCACAGTTCGAGCGGATACTTGTTCACCGGTTTCGGCGCCGTCAGGATGACGTAGGCCGCCGAGCCCACGATCGCGATGGCGATAATCACGGCCACAAGGACGTAGACCATCCGACTTTTCGAAGGTCGCGGCTCCTGCGTGGGTCGCGGCTCCTGCGTGCTCTGTTCCAAAGAACTCTCCTCCTCTGTCCTCCACCGCCCAATGTTCCGCAGTCGGGACGCGGCCCAATCCGAGTTCGCCTTCTTAACCGTTTCGAGCGGCGGGTTCGAGCACCGTCCGAATCACGCGAAGTCCTCGAGACGACGCGACGGAAGGGTGGCGGACCGTAGGCGGGCGAGCACGGACTCGACGCGGGCCCGGGAGAAGTCGCGCTCGTCGCACAGGAACCGCAGGCTGCCCTCCGGATTCGGACGCGGCGCGCGCAGCGACACGTCTGTGGACACGGGCGGATCGAGGAAGAAACGTCGAATCTCGTCAACGTTCGGCGGGAGCTGCGTCCGCACGTCCGGCGTCGCGCGGTCCAACGAACCCCACTCGCGGATCCGCTTGACCGCCGTCTTCGGGCCGATGCCCTTCACCCCCTCGTAGAAGTCCGTCCCGACGAGGATCGCGACATCGACGAGCTGCTCGCGCGTGAGCCCGAGCGACCGCAGGTTCTCTTCGAGGTCCAGGAGCTCCGGCGGCACGGCGCGCGATCGGCCGCGGCTCGGCAGGAACTCCGTCGCAGCGACCGCGAGGAACCGGACCAGCCGCGGCGCACCGAAAAGGAGAGAATCGTAATCCTTCGAACTCGCGGCCCACACGTCCCCGCGGCGCGCGAGGAACGCGGCCTGCGCCTCCCCCTCGCTCGGCGCCTGGATCCACGGCAGGCCCAGGAGGGTGAGCAGCGTCTTCGCCTCCTCGACCATCGGGCGAGTGAGCCGGGACGTCATGACCGCCTTCGACCAGGCGGTCGCCAAGTCGCCCGAGGCGACGGCAGTCTCGTATTCCCGCTGGGACTTCTCGCGCGCCTCCCGTCGTCGGCGGATCTCCTCCCGCTTCAACTCCGGCGGCGGCCCGTCGAAGACGAACACGGTTCGGATGTCGTAGTCGACGAGGAGGCGCGTGGTGCGGAACATGAGACCGTTCAGATGGGACGTGATTCGACCGTGCGAATCCTGGAGCGGTTGGCCGTCGCGCGTGCGCATGATCGAGAGAAACTGGTAGAGTTCGAGGTTTCCGTCGACGGCGACGGTCCGGCCGCGCAGCCTTTCGAGCGACGTCGGATGCCGAATGACAATCGGCGTGAGGAGGACGCCCATGGCGCCCCGCGCAATCGCTCCCTCGCGTTAATCGTTTCTCCGCCGGCCCGCTTGCGCGGTCGGAAGCGCGAACATCCAGGCGTCGCGGCCTGTCGCAACCGCCTCGAGCCGCGCGAGCGCCTCGTCCTTCGGGAGGCTCAGGAACAGCTTCCCGACGTGCTTGCAAAAATCCTTCCGGGCCACGAGCTTTTCCCAGTCCGCGCAGTCGTGGACGATCGTCCGGTGGACCGGATCGATCTCGATGCGATAGTCCCCGACGCGAGCGAGGACGACCTCCCCGTCCCTCGCGATCTCGACGTCCCGCGAGTGGATCCGTTTCGCGCGGTCCAGGCGGTTCGGGTCCATGAACGGTCCGAGCGCCTCATCGACGAGGGCATCCTTCGGCACGTCGGCGCCGAAATCCTCCAACGTCAGAGAGCGGAGCCGCGCCTCCGACCGAGTGGCCTGTTTGCGAAACGTCTCGATCCGGGTGAGTGCGCGGGCGTGCTCCTGCGTCCGCACGCCGAGCATCCGCAGGATCTGCAGGCAGTTCTCCGGCGCGTAGCCGTGGAAGTGGTTGTTAAAAAACCCGAACGTCGTCTCGGCCTGGCCCGCGACCTGCTGGACGCGTGGCACCCACGACTTGAGTTCCTCCTCCGAGTAGCGGTAGTTGTACCACGGGTCCGCGCCGTGGCCGTGCCACCGGACGTACGCGAGCCGCGCGGTCACGTGGAGGTCGGGGGGCAGGAGCGGTTCGTCGACGATCGTGTACGCGACCCCGGTCGACCGCAGCAGGTCGAACGCCTCGAGGGCCATCCACGACTTGTTCCGCGGCTCGAGGGCGAACGTGAAGTCGTGAGGGAGCGCGTCGAGGAAGCGGTGGATCGCCGACTCCTCGAATCGCAGGCGGGGCGGGAGCTGGAGCAGGAGGGGCCCGAGCTTACCGGCGTCGAGCAGCGGCCGCATGAGCTCGCAGTAGGCGAGGAGGTCCTTGTCCGCGCCGCGGGCGACGTCCAGGAAGCGGTCGTGCGTGACGGTCTGCGGCACTTTCGCCGCGAACACGAAGTCATCGGGGGTGAAACGCCCCCATCCTTGGACCATCCCCGGGGACGGCGATCGGTAGAACGTCGAGTTGATCTCGGCGGTGTCGAACACGCGCGAGTACGCGCGGAGCTTCGACTCGGTCGCGTTGCGGTAGAACGGGCCGATCCACTCGTGGTAGTCCCAACCACTGCACCCGAACCGAAGCCGGACCATCGCCGCCACCGAAAGGCTGGCGCGATACATTATCGTATAGCCAGCGACGGTGAGCCCGCGGCAGTTTCGGTAAGCCCGCGGCAGTTTCGCAGCCCTCCGCGACGTCGGCTTAAAACCCTCCGACGCATTGAGAGGCTCCATGGGCGAGAGGCTCGTCGGAGCGGGCGGTTGGGGATACTTCGCGGGCGGCCTCGAGTCGTACGCGCGCGCGTTCCGGTTCGTCGAGGTGAACGCGGGGTTCTACCGTCCCATTCCGGAACCGTTCGCACGCCGCTGGCGCAGCCGAGTCCCCGCCGATTTCACGTTCGCCGTCAAGGCGTTCCGGGGAGTGAGCCATGCGGACGGCTTGCGGGCCACCGCTCCCGCACGGGCGGCGTTCGCCCACGATGTCCGGATCGCGAAGATCCTCCGAGCCCCCTTCCTGATCCTCGAGACTCCGACGAGCCTGCCCCTCGAGGCGCCCCAGGTGGCGGGGCTTCGCGACCTCGCTGGGCTCGCGACGGGCGGGCCGCGGATCGGCCTTGAGGCCCGGGCGCATCGGTCCGGGCCCCTTCCCATGGTGGCCCAGAAGGCGATGGCAGAGCTGGGCGTGCTCGACGTCGTGGACCTTTCCCAATCGGCGCCACGGGTCGCCGACGACACGGTCTACTCGCGGCTCTTCGGGCCGGGCCCGCACAACGTGTACGAGTTCGACGACGAGGAGCTGCGGGCGATCGACCTGGCGAGTCAGGATGCCGTTCAGAGTGCCTTGACGTTCCATGGAGTCCGGATGTACAAGGATGCGGCACGCTTCGTCACGTTCAAGCGGACCGGCTCGTTTCCCGCCGCGACCTCGAACCGCGGCGTCGCGTCGCTCGACGAGGTGCTTCGTCCCGATGCGACGTTCCCAGCGACCCGCGAAGCGCTCCTGCGGGATCACGGCTGGAAGGTCGTCGACGCCGACGACGGCACACGGGTGCACGCGTCGCGGTTCCTCGGCGCGCTGCCCGATCGGACGTTCCGGAGCCTCGAGGAGGTGATCGCCGAGGTCGACGAGTCGGCGGTCCTCGTGAAACGCGCCCCGGGGGGCGAAACGGCCTCTCAAACGACCCTCCAATGACCCCTCAGAATCTTGTAGTAGCAGATACTACAATAGGGTTATCACTGCCCGCGAAATTAGGCCGGGACTAAGAGGTGTGCTAGAATGTCTCTCTGCGGCACTGACTATGCCATCGGCGCGGTCCGGAACATGTACCGCGAATCGCGGCAGGACAACGCCATGGTCGTCATGCCCTCGAAGCTCCAGAAGGG
>WNGB01011088.1_pt1 | contig 12376 bp, 11 predicted proteins | sample 5400681 | NCBI WGS metagenome assembly WNGB01 (sample SAMN13153367, study PRJNA577476) | soil metagenome | isolation source: 115 cm soil or saprolite under grassland replicate 2 | place: USA:California | collected 2016-06-15 | reverse complement strand
TGTGCGGTCGACCGCGAGCTTGTTGCGCTTGTTCAGATCCAGAATCGACGAGTAGCCGACCGACCAGATGTGCTCGATGCCATCGATGCCAGCCTTGGCATAGCCGACCACGTCCCAGGAGTGGCCGGTGACGCCCATGCCGAGCTTGTGCGCCTCGTCAGTGATGACCGCGAGCATGCTCGGATTGAGGAACTCGCTGACTTTGAGCGCCTCGTAGCCGTCCTTCTTCTTCTGCTGCACGATGGTGCGCGCGGCATCCGGGCTCGCGATCTTCATGTAGCCACGCCAGGCGCGCGAGCCTTCGGTCTCGAACTCGCCCTCACGGGCGCCGAGCGCCTGACCGGTGGGCCACAGGCGTGGCCCGCGGATGCGGCCGATCTCGGTGCCTTCCTTCTGGGCCAGTCCCCAGGGGCCGTTCTGCTGGGTCTCGATCTGCACGCAGGTGGTGATGCCGAGATGCAGATAGACCTCGCCCCAGAACGATTCCCAATGGCAGTGACCGTCGATGAACCCAGGCAGCACCGTCTTGCCGCGCACGTCGATGGTCTGGGCACCGGCCGGGATCTGCACCTCGCCGGCGCGGCCGATCGCGCGGAAGCGGTTGCCCTCTATGACGATGACGGAATTCTCGATCGGGGCGCGGCCGGTGCCATCGATCAGCGTGCCACCCTGGATGACGAGCGTCTGCGCCTGCGCGCCATGGATCGCGCCCTGGATGATGACAGCGACACCGCCAAGTAGCGCTAGCAGCAGCGCCAGCAGCAGCCTTGCAACCATAAAGTCCCTCCCTGGCCCGTCAGGCGGGCTCAAGGGGCAAGATAGCATGCTCGTGCAGGGATACCAGGAAGCGGAGATGCGGCCCTTTTTCCGCCCGCTATTGCTTTTCGACGTAGCTGCGATACTCGCGGATGGTCTCGGCCGGAAAGGCCATGAGCGTGTTGGTCACGTAGTCCGTGATCTCCTCGCCAGTGTTAGGGCGCCCCACGTCAAAGTTGCGCCTGATGGCTTCCTCCACATACTCGCGGCTCTCCACCATCTTCAGATAGGACTGCCGCAGAATGCGGGTGAGATCATCGGGCAGCCCGGGCGGGGCGATCACCGCGAGCCCGAGCCGCTGCGGCGCGCTTAGGAGGTCGAGCAGCGCCTTCTCCTTCGGGTTGCTGATGTACCGGTCGAGGATCGGCAGGTTGGGCTCCATGTCGAGGACCTGGAGCACCGGCACGACGGAGCCCGAGGCCAGCATGTCCGAGCGGACGCTCGCACGCTGGCAGAACACGCCATCGGCCTCGCCGCGCTCAACCGCGAGGATCGCATCGATGATGCCGGGATAGCCGCGCACGACCTTGATCGGCAGGTTCTCGTACTTGGCAAGCACCTCGGGCATGACCGAATTGGCGGTGGTGGAGCCTGAGCCCGCGATGATGATCTGGCGCCTGGCGTTCCTGAGGTCGTCGAAGCTCCTGATGTTCGACTGTCGCCGCATGAACAGCACGAAGTTGCTGCTCGCCGAGCTGCCGATCCAGGTGAAGCGCCGCAGGTCGTACTTGGTGTCGGCCGCGCTGATGAGCGGCGCCAGCACGAAGCCCGATCGTCCCGGCATGCCCAGCGTGAGGCCGTCGGGCTTGGAGACCCCAAAGAGATGATTGCCGAGGATCATGCCGCCGGCACCCGGCAGGTTGCGCGGCACGATGGCGGGCTCGCCCGCAATGTGCCGTCCGAAGAACTGCCCGACCAGACGCATTTCGCTGTCGATGCCGCCGCCCGGCGGCTGGCCGGCAAACAACGTGATGCTCTTGCCGCGATAGAAGTCCTGCGCACCCGATGCGGTGGCGAACGATGAGAGGGCTAGGACAATCGTCGCAAGACTCAAAGCCAGTGATGAGGATGCACGCACTGTCGGCTCCTACGAACGGATTATCCACAGCCTAACACGGCGCCTAAGTGGCAAACACTGACGCACGCGCGAAACACCGAGGTAACATTGAAGCAATAAAAGACTCGCTGTCGACATCTGAGAATGACTGGCGAAAGCGATAAAACATCGTTACTCCCAAAGTATGATTCGTTTCCGACGCTTTTTTTCATACATGCGTGAACCAAACAGTTCCTCGATACAACTCAAAGTCATTCTCCCAACATGGAGTTCCCTTGGATGCTTCACGATATCCGCGGTCTTGCGCTCTCAGGCGCGACCGCCGCCAGCTTGCCGCGCTTCGAAGCTGCCGTCCGCCAGCTCAATCTCTACATCGATGATCCGATCGCAACCGTCGATCAGGCGCTGGCCGAAAGCCCTGAATTCGTGATGGCGCATGCGCTACGGGCCTGGCTGCACCTCATCGGAACCGAGCCCGCTGGTGTGCAGATTGCGCGCGCCGCGCTTGCAGCCGCGCAAAGCCTGCCGGCGACCGTTCGGGAACAGGGTCATCTGACGGCCATCGGCCATCTGGTCGAAGGGCGCTGGTCGGCAGCCTCCCAGGTCCTGGAAGACATCACCATCGAGTATCCGCGCGACCTGCTGGCTCTGCAGGTCGGCCATCAGACCGATTTCTTTCGCGGCGATTCCCGCATGCTGCGCGACCGCATCGCGCGCGCGCTGTCGGCGTGGACGCCCGATCTGCCCGGTTACCATGGCGTGCTCGGTATGCAGGCGTTCGGCCTCGAGGAAACCGGCCAGTACGCCGCCGCCGAGAAAGCCGGCCGCCGCGCGATCGAGCTCGAGCCACGCGACGGCTGGGCTCAGCACGCTGTCGCGCATGTCATGGAAATGCAGGGCCGGCCACGCGAGGGCATCGCCTGGATGCAGAAGAACATGGCCGGCTTGTCGAAGAACAGCTTTCTCGCCGTGCACAACTGGTGGCATCTCGCGCTCTATCACCTGGATCTCGGCGAGATCGAGGAGGCGCTCTCGCTATTCGACGGGCCGATCTACGGCACGCGCTCGCGCATCGTCCTTGAGCTGGTCGACGCGTCCGCGCTGCTCTGGCGGCTTCAACTGCGAGGCATTGACGTCGGCGACCGCTGGCAGCCGCTGGTCGAAGCGTGGGAGCCTGTGACGGATGCCAGCAACTACGCCTTCAACGATGTGCACGCGATGATGGCATTCGTCGGCGGCCAGCGGCCTGACCTGGTGCGGCGATTGCTGCAGGCCCAGGATGCCGCGATGACAGCTCCTGGCGACAACGCGACCTTCACGCGCGAGGTCGGCCGGCCGGTTGTGCTCGCCCTCAAGGCTTTCGGCAATGCCTGCTATGCCGAGTGTGTGCAGCGCCTGCGCTCGGTGCGCAACATGGCGCAGCGGTTCGGCGGCAGCCATGCCCAGCGTGACCTTATCGATCTCACGCTGATCGAGGCGGCGCTGCGCGACGGACAGCCGGCGCTTGCGTCCGCGCTCGCGGCCGAGCGGCAAGCGGTCAGGCCATCAAGCCCGCTGGCGAAGCTGTTCGCCATCCGGGCGGAAGAGCTCAAACGCGCGGCGTAGAGCGAACAATAAGTCTATGGGGGAGCCGGAGGTGCCGGCCGGCGCGGTTCGCCGCGCCGGCACCTTTCGCGTTGCCAATAGGCCGCGTCAGTCTTCCTTGTGGCCATATTCCGGCACGTTGCCAGGGCCGTAGGGCGCAATCGCTTTATTGCGCCGTTTCGAAGGCAAGCTTCCGTCAATGGGGTCGGCCGGCTCGTGGTATGGCGCAATAAAGCGATTGCGCCCTACGGCCCTATTCCTCTTTGAAGCCATAGCCGGGTATGTTGCCGGAATTGCCGTAGTATTTGTAGGGCAGGAACTTGCCCGACATGGTGATCTTGACCCGATCACCCTTGGGATTCGGCAGCCGCTCCATCTGCATGTCGAAGTCGATCGCCGACATGATGCCATCGCCGAACTCCTCCTCGATCAGGGCCTTCCAGGCCGGCCCGTTGACCATCACCAGCTCATAGAAGCGATAGATCAAGGGATCAGTCGGTGGCATTGGCACGCCGGCACCGCGCATCGGCACCTCGTTGAGCATCGCGGTCTCGGCCGTCGACAGGCCGAACAACTCGCCGGCCTTGGCGGCCTGCGGCTTGGTCAGCTTCATCTGGCCGAGCAGCGCGCCAACGAGCAGAACCTCGGAATAGCCGCCGATCTCCTTGCAGATATGCTTCCAGGTCCAGCCCTTCTCGCGCTTGATGTCGAGAATCTTCTCGGTGAGATCGGCGCGTTTCATCGGTGTCTCCTTTTACCAACCATGCTTCTACCAACGTCCATGAGATTACACTCAGGCCCGGCCTCGGATGAGCTCCTGCTTCACGTCCGACAGTGAGGGTCCTGACATGGACGTGTCGGTCGCGATCACCGGCTCGGGCGCGCCTGGCCGCACCACCGGAACGCGGCGCCGATCGTAGCCGCTGCCCTTGATCTCCCCGGCAAAGGCCTTGCTGCGGCTCACCAGGAAATCGATGATGTGATTGCGTACGCCGTAGTAGAGCGGATGCTTGTGCACATCGGTGCGCTTGCGCTCCTTCGGCAGCGGATTGTCGACGATCTCGGCAAACACCGCACCCGGCCCATTGGTCATCAGCACGATGCGGTCGGCGAGATAAATCGCCTCGTCGACGTCGTGCGTGATCATGAACACGGTCTGCCCAGTCTCCAGGCAGATGCGGCGCACCTCGTCCTGCAAGGTGCCGCGTGTGAGCGCATCGAGGGCGGAGAACGGCTCGTCCATCAGCAGAATCTTCGGCTCGATCGACAGCGCCCGCGCAATGCCGACGCGCTGCTTCATGCCGCCAGAGAGCTCCGCCGGCCGCTTGTGCTCGGCGCCCGTGAGGCCGACGAGATCGATGAACTTCTGCGCCTGCCGCTCCACCTCGCTCTTGGTCCAGCGCCGCCACTTCGACGATGCCGCATAGGCCACGTTGCCCATGACCGACCGCCACGGCAGCAGCGCATGGCTCTGGAAGATCACGGCGCGATCGAGGCTCGGCCCTTCGATCGCCTGGTTGTCCACAATGACCGTTCCTTCCGACGGCGCGTCGAGACCGGCCAGGATGTTGAGCACCGTGGTCTTGCCGCAGCCGGAATGGCCGATGATGCAGGTGAAGTCGCCGCGCTGCATCGACAGCCACAAATCCTCGAACACGGTGGTGACGACGCCGGCCGCGGCTGGGAAGCGCTTGGTGATGCCTTCAATCGAGATGAACTTGTCCTCGGACACGGCGCATCACTCCGGGAACGTGACGAGGCGGGTGGCGCGCGCCAGCAGCTGGTCGAGGATCATGCCGACGACGCCGATCACCAGGATCGCGGTGATCACGTTGGTGATCGAAAGGTTGTTCCACTCGTTCCAGACGAAGTAGCCGATACCGGTGCCGCCGACCAGCATCTCGGCCGCCACGATCACCAGCCAGGCAATGCCGATCGAGATGCGCATACCGGTGAGGATGGTTGGCGCCGCCGCCGGCAGGATGATGGTGAAGGCGCGCCGGAAGGTGCCGACCTCGAGCGTACGCGCGACGTTGAGCCACTCTTTGCGCACGGCCGCGACCCCAAAGGCGGTGTTGATCAGCATCGGCCAGAGCGAGCAGATGAAGATCACGAAGATCGACGACAGCCCCGAATCCTTGATGGTGTAGAGCGCCAGCGGCATCCAGGCGAGCGGCGAGATCGGCTTGAGCACCTGGATGAAAGGATCAAGCGCGCGGCTCATCAAGGGCGACATCCCGATCAGGAAGCCAGCCGGGATGGCGACCGCCACCGCCAGGAGATAGCCCGCCATCACGCGCGCGATCGACCAGGCAAGCTGGATGCCGAGGCCCTTGTCATTGGTGCCGCGGTCATAGAACGGGTTCTTCAGGTGCTCCCAGATCTTCAGCCAGACTTCGAGCGGACCTGGCATCGCCGATTTGCCCTGGCTCGCGGTGGCGCCGACGAGCTTGGCGTATTCCGGATCCATCGGGACCGTGGGCCCGCTGCCCATGGTGGCGAGCTGCCAGACCGTGATGAACAGGGCGAAGATGGCGAGCGAGAGCAGCATCGCCCGGAAGGTGAGCGAGCGGGTCATGGGGTGCACCGGCGCGGCGCCCGCATCGCTCCACGGAGAGCGACGCTAGTGCGGCAATCCGGCGAGCTATGAGACTGGCGATGGTCGAGATAACAATGAACGCCCGGCGCGTGCATCATCCTTTGAGCCTTATGTGGTTCGTTTGATCTTGAAGCTCTTGATGTAGTCCTCAGGCTTGGCAGGATCGAACGGCTTGCCCATCACCGAGAAGGTCTTCGAGGTCATGGGAGGCGGCGGAAGGCCAATCTCCTTCATGAACTTCGCTGTGTCGGTCGCGAGATAGACCTGCTCGGCCACCGCCTTGTAATCGACGTCGCCCTTGATCTGGCCCCAGCGCTTCATCTGAGTGAGAATCCAGATCGCGAACGAGTGCCAGGGGAACGGATCGAAATCGATGCGGTTGGGATCGCGTTTCACATTGCCGAGGCCGTCCGCATAGGTGCCGGTGAGGATCTGCTCGAGCACAGTCTCGGGCTGGTTGAGATAATTCGCGGGCGCAATTGCGGCGGCGATCTCCTTGCGGTTCTCGGGCTTGTGCGCATACGCGGTCGCGTCGATGATCGCCTTGAGCAGCGCCGCATAAGTGTTGGGCTGGGTCGTGACGAATTCCTTGGAGGCCGCGAACGCGCAGCACGGATGGCCGTCCCACAATTGCTTCGACAGGATATGGATGAAGCCGACGCCATCGTAGACCGCACGCTGGTTGAACGGATCGGGCCCGAGGAAGCCGTCGATATTGTCGGCGCGCAGGTTCGCGACCATCTCGGGCGGCGGCACCGCGCGGATCTGGATGTCGGTGTCCGGATCAAGTCCGGCTTCCGCCACGTAATAGCGCAGGAGATAATTATGCATCGAATAGTCGAAGGGCACCGCGAACTTGAAGCCCTTCCACTGCTTCGGATCGTTCTTGGCCTTGTGCTTCACGCCGAGCGTGATCGCCTGGCCGTTGATGTTCTCGACTGCCGGCATGGCGTAGGGGATCGGATTGGAGCCGGCGCCGAGCGTGATCGCGAGCGGCATCGGCGAAAGCATGTGGGCGGCGTCGTATTCCTTGTTGATTGTCTTGTCGCGGATCACCGCCCAGCCCGCGGTCTTGATCACTTCGACGTTGAGGCCGTGCTTGGTATAGAAGCCCATCGGATGCGCCATGATGATCGGCGTGGCGCAGGTGATCGGAATGAAGCCGACCTTGAGATCCTTCTTCTCGATGGCTCCGCCCTGCGCGAACACCTCGGTCGCGGTCTTGAGCGGGAAGAACTGCGAGATCGCCGCCAGCGCGGTCGAGGCGCCGACCTTCTTCAGGAACGCACGGCGCGCCGCATCCTTCGGAAACATCGCGCGCATGACCGCAGAGGCGACAACGCCTTGGTAGCGCCTGTCTTCGCTCACGGCTTCGCTCTCGGCCGGTGCGCAGTGGAGCTGCCGCGCCGCATCCCGCTCGTGCTCGGCCTGATTGACATGCCGGCCGCAGGAACAGCCCTGCAGCCGCCGGTGCGGATCGAACGGATTGTCAAAGGTCGACATGCTGACGCGCTCCATCGTTGCGTCGGCGGCAGAACCACCGACGTTTACGGGCAATTTTTTGCAATGGACGTGCCAGCCTTTGCGGCAGCGGTGGAACGCAGATTCAACTAGTTAATTCAAGGATTGGCAGAGATCGCCAAGCGATTGCCGCCCCATTATTGGGCATCCGCCGAAGATTCGATCAGCGCCGCACGAGCGTCTGATCAATTTCTCATCACCTCAGCGCCAAGAAAAACAAGAAAAATACGGGCGGCCATAGGGCCGCCCGCAACAATCCACACCGGACGTCTGCTCAGTTCAGAGATGACATCCCTCGACTACAAGAGTTGACGTCGTAGCCCAACTCAGAACGGCGCGCCGCCATCCTTGCCGACGTTGATGCGCGGCGTTGTGAAGGTGCCGTCCGGCTGCTTGGCGGCCGCTTGGATACTGAAGGGCACGCCGGCCTTGAGGTCATCCTTGCTGCCAACCTCATAGCGCACGATGTGCGCATTCGGGGGCACGACAATTCGCTTGTCGCCTTCCTTGTACTTCACGACAAAGCTCGGCTCACCGCCGGCGCCCACCGTCGAGACCGTACCTGTGGGCTCGACCGCGCCGTTGGTCATGGTGCCGTTGGGTGCGCCGTACCAACCCGGACGATGGCCATCGCCCTGGCCGCGCATCGATTCGGCAAAGATGTGCACCTCGACCGCCTTCTGGCTGCCGTCGGCCTGCGGCGTCGCGCCGCTGCCGATATAGGCACCCGGCTTGATGTCCGCGACCGTTGCCTTGAACACGGCAGTGACGACCACGTTGTCAGGAAGCTTGAGCGTGACCGCACCACCATCGCGTCCTTTCGCGAAGATCGTGCTGCCCTCAACACGCTCGATCGTGCCGGCAAGACGCTGGGCCTGCTGCTGTGCATGGGCAGTGGAAACCGCCGACGCCATGACAAGCGCTGTGGCGGTCAGGATTCGTAATTTGCTCATTGTCGTTTCCTCCGTCATTTTTTTCCTGAAAAATACTGGGCTACGCCAGCATGTAACGGCGGGCGGCTTGACCGCCGCCCGATCCTTCGCGCCGCGCCCTCACTGAGGCGGGGGAATTTCCTTTTCGACCTGGATATTCGCGACGTCGAGAGAGCCATCGGGCAGCTTCGGCGCACCGGCAACGAAGACCTTCAGGCCAGGCTTGAGGTCAGCCTTGCTGCTGGCGACCGTGGTGGCGATGATCGTCTTCGGCGTCACCAGGATCTTCTTCACGTCGGTCTTGTCGGGCGGAATCTTGTACTCGACTGTGAGCACTTGACCGTCGACGGCAGCGACCGAGGTCTGCGCTGAGCCGTTGGTCATGAAGGAGCCCGGGGTGAGGTCCCAGTCGCCGTGAAACGAGTTGAACGGCCCAGGGGGAAAGATCCGCAGCTCGACCGCCTCAAGCGTGCCGTCGGCGCGCGGCCGCGAGGTGATCGCGACATTGGTGGCGGCCTTGACGTCGGCGAGCGAGGCCTTGACGACGCCGCGCACGTTGGCGTTGTCCTTAAGCACCAGCTTGAGGCTCGCACCGTCGCGCGACTTGACCATCACGGTGTTGCCGTCGACGCTTTCGATGGCGCCGCGCACGCGCACGTTCTGCGCCTGCGCTGCCACCGTGGTGGCGGCAAAGGCCACAACCACACCCGCAACCGCGAGCCCTGGCAAAATCATCTTCATTTGGTTTCCTCCGTCGTTTCTAGCTTACTTACCCTGACTTACACGGCCTGACACACTCCCTGACCACCGGTCAGGCCCTGCTGCAAAATCCGTCGCAAATGCGACGGCCCGATGGCGATCTTACATCGGCGGTACGATGCCGTCGCGCCCATAGTTGACCGCCGCCGCCCCAAAGGAACCGTCGGCGTTCTTGGTCGCGGCGCCGATGATGATGTGCACACCGGTCTTGAGGTCGTTCTTGTCGCCCGGCACGTAGCGAACGATCACGGTCTGCGGGGTCACGAGCACCTTCTTGTCCTCGACCTTCTCGCCCTGCTTGTACTTCACCGTAATGGACTGCCCGTCGGCGGACGCTACAGTCGTTTCGATCGCCGCGTTGGTCATCATGCTGCCGGGGGTCAGGTCCCACGGCCGATGACCCTCGCCGGTGCCACGCTGGTTGGGCTGAAAGATGTGAATGGCAACCGCCTTGAGCGTGCCGTCGGGCTGCGGCATCGAAGTGACGCCGATATAGGTGTCGGGTTTGAGCTCGTCGAGCGTTGCTTTGATCATCGCGGCATAGCGCGCGTTGTCGGCCATCATAACCTTCAGTTGATCGCCACTGCGCGCCTTCACCATCAGCACGTTGCCGTCGACCTTCTCGATCATCGCGCGGATCCGGGTCGCCTGCGGCTGCTGAGCAAGGGCCGTTGTCGCCGCCATCGCAACAGCAACACCGGCTACGCCGAACGCCCGGCGCGTCATCTTACGCATTCACGTCCTCCTGAAAGTCGCATGCAGCCCATCGGCGACACCCTGACAACCCCGTCCTGCCAAGGTTATTCCGGCGGGCGCGCTGGATCTATTTCGAGATAAGATCAGCCTCCACCAGGGCGCGCAAGGCCTCCGTGACCTGTGGCCGCACACCGAACCAGCGCTGGAACCCGCCGCCTGCCTGGTGCAACAGCATACCGAGGCCGTCGACGGCGCGAAGCCCGCGCGACCTTGCGGCGGCAAGCAGGGCGGTCTCGAGCGGCACATAGACGAGGTCGCTTACGACCGCATCGGCCGGTAGCCGCGCAAGGTCGATCGCCAAGGACGGTTGGCCGGCCATGCCGAGCGAGGTGGTGTTCACGAGGAGGCCGGCTTCGGCCATCAACCCGTCGAGGTCGCTCCAGCGCGCCAGCATGACCCGGTCGCCGAACTGCATGCGCAGCGCGGCCGCACGCTCGGCCGTTCGGTTGACCAGAAGGATGCGCCCGATCCCGCGCTCGAGCAGCCCGAACACCACCGCCCGCGCGGCCCCACCAGCCCCGAGTACCAACGCGCTTTGTAGACCACGATCCCAGCCCGGCGCCGTTGCATCGAGATTGCCGATGAAGCCCTCCACGTCGGTATTGGTCGAGCGCAGGCGACCGCCATCGAGCCAGAGCGTGTTGGCAGCACCGACCGCGCGCGCCCGATCATCGGGCTCCGACACGGCGAGCGCCACCTCCTTGTGCGGCACGGTCACGTTCGCCCCGACATAGCCGCGCGTGGCGAGATGGGTAATAAAATCTTTGAATTGCTCCGGTGCCACCGCCTCGCGCCGATACTCGGCGTCAAGGCCATGCTGCTTGATCCAGTAGTTGTGAATGAGCGGCGAGCGGGAGTGCCCGACTGGCCAACCGATCACACAGGCGGCTTTGGGTTGTGGCATCGGATGCTCGTTAGCAAACTCAGTAATACCCCACCGTGCCGCCGCCATCGACCGCAATCGCGGTGCCCTGGATGTGGCGCGCCTCCTCCGAACAGAGGAACAGCGCGAGCGCCGCCACGTCCTCAACCCGTCCGACCCGACGCGCGCCGCTCTTGGCCAGTGCCGCCGCGCGCAACTCCTCAACAGTCTTGCCGGTCGCGGTCGCGCGCTGCGCCAGCAACTCCTCCTGACGCTCGGTCGCGGTGCTGCCGGGGTGGATCACGTTGACATTCACGCCGTCGCGCATGCCCAGCTTGGAGAGCCCCTTGGCAAAGTTCGCAACTGCCGCGTTGACCGAGCCGCCAACCAGGAATTCAGGCTCCGGCGAGCGCGCCGCGCCGCCCACGATGTTCACCACGTGGCCCTGCGCAGCCTTGAGCAGCGGCCAGAACAGCCGAGTCAGCCGGACCGCGGCGAAATATTTGAGCGCAAAGCCATCGACAAAAGCCTCGTCCGGCAGATCGAGAAAGTTGCCGGCGCGGGTGCGCCCTGCGTTGTTAATGAGGATGTCGCAGCGGTTGAAGCGCTCCTTGACCTGGGCGAGCACCTGCTCGCAGCCTGAAAGCTCGCGCAGGTCGGCCGCGATCGTCAGCGGCTCGGGGCCTTCAGCCGCGATCGCTTTGGCGGCAGCCGCGAGATTATCGGCCGAGGACGAGGCCAGCACGCATTGCGCGTCCCCACGCGCGAAGGCTGTCGCAATGCCGCGGCCGATGCCGCGGCTGCCACCCAAGACCACGACCACTTTTCCCTGAAAACGGCCCGGCATTCCTACCCCTCCATTCCACTGCGCTTTCCCATATCATAGTTGGCGCAAGCGAAGCGGCGGAAAGCAAGCATGAAAACGATCTTCATCGACTGCAACGACCAGCTTGACGCGGTCTTTGCCCGCGTCCACCGGGGGGATGATCCGCCGATCGTGGTGAACACGGAACCGTTCGAGCGCGCCGCACTGCCGCACGTCCTCGACGGCTACGACATCTGCGTCGATGACCATTCCTATATGCCGACCGAGCTCGTGGCGCAGTGCCCTGCCCTCAAGCACATCGTGTTCCTCGGCACCGGCGCCTCGAGCTATATGGACGTGCCGTCGCTCAACGCGCTCGGCGTCACCGTGCACACCATCAAGGGCTATGGCGATATCGCGGTTGCCGAGCACACCATTGCACTGATGTTCTCCTGCGCGCGCGAGCTAGCCCGCATGGATCGTGACACCCGCTCTGGCCGGTGGGTGCCGCGCGAGGGTACGCAGCTTCACGGCAAGACGCTCGGCATCGTCGGACTTGGCGGCATCGGCCGTGAGGTCGCGCGCGTTGCGCGCGGCATCGGCATGGAGGTGATCGCCTGGAACCGCACGCCGAGGCCTGACGCCGACGTGCCGCTGGTCGAGCTCGACACGCTGCTCGCGCGCG
>WNGB01011085.1_pt1 | contig 12378 bp, 10 predicted proteins | sample 5400681 | NCBI WGS metagenome assembly WNGB01 (sample SAMN13153367, study PRJNA577476) | soil metagenome | isolation source: 115 cm soil or saprolite under grassland replicate 2 | place: USA:California | collected 2016-06-15 | reverse complement strand
AGAAAGTCGCCGTGCTCGGCCAGCTGTTCGATCGGATACCCGCGATAGAGCAGGATGCCTTCATCGCCGTCGATATACGTGATCTTCGACTCGCAGCTGCCGGTCGAGGTGTAGCCGGGGTCGTACGTGAACATCCCGGTCTCGGCGTAGAACTTGCCGATATCGATCACCGCAGGGCCGATCGTTCCGTCGTAGATCGGGAACGTGGTCTCCTTGTCGCCGACGACGAATTTGCCGGATTTGATGTTGGCGCCGGTCTTCGCATCCATGATCGAGCCCTCGGTTGTGTTGCCCGGCGGACCGGCACTCTCTGCAGCGGATGGCTCGCGCCAGCGCTTCCAACGCCCGCGGGGGAGGCCGCCGTTTGCGTAGCCCATCCCAGTGTGCACTGCAAGACGGCGGCCGATGAGGCTTACATGCGTCGGATCACGCAGACTTGAAAGGCGCATTCCCGTTCGGCCCGAGCGCTTCTGCTCCCGCGGAGAAAACGGTTTAGCCGCTGGCGATGGGCACGGCTTGGTCTTGCAGCCGGCCAAGGCTTTCGCTCTTCCCCAGCACCGCCAACACGTCGAAGATCGGGGGCGAGGTGGTGCGCCCCGTGAGCGCAGCGCGAAGCGGCTGCGCGACGCTGCCGAGCTTGACGCCCTTGCGTTCGGCGAAGGCGCGCACGGCCTGCTCGGTCGTCTCCGCACTCCAAGGCTCGACCGCCTTGAGGTCTTGCGAGAGGTCACCGAGGAGGGCACGCGCGTCGGACGTCAGCATGCCCGCCGCGTTCTCGTCGAGCGCCAGCGGCCGGTCGGCCACGATGAAGCGGGCGCCGTCCGCAAGCTCGACCAGGGTCTTGGCCCGCTCCTTCAGCCCGCCCATGGCCGCAAGCAGCTTCTGGCGTATCTGCGGGGTCAACTTGGCGGCAAGCTCGGGCCCGCCGGCGATGTGCGGCAGCACGCGTTCGAGTTCGGCGAGAAGATCGGCGTCGCTGGTCTGCCGCAAATAGTGGCCATTGAGGCTTTCGAGCTTGGCAAAGTCGAAACGCGCCGGGGAGCGCCCGATCTGCGGCAGATCGAAGGCTGCCACCATCTCCTCGGTCGTGAAGATTTCCTGATCGCCGTGGCTCCAGCCCAGCCGCACGAGATAATTGCGCATAGCGGCCGGCAGATATCCCATCGCCCGGTACGCATCCACGCCGAGCGCGCCATGTCGCTTGGACAATTTCGAGCCATCCGGCCCATGGATGAGAGGGATGTGCGCCATCACCGGAACGCGCCAGCCCAGCGCATTGTAGATCTGCGTCTGTCGCGCGGCGTTGGTGAGGTGATCGTCGCCCCGGATGACATGGGTTACGCCCATGTCGTGGTCGTCCACCACGACGGCGAGCATGTAAGTCGGCGTGCCGTCCGAACGCAGCAGCACGAGGTCATCGAGGTTTTCGTTCTGCCAGACGACCCGCCCCTGCACCTGATCTTCGATCACGGTTTCGCCGGTCAGCGGCGCCTTGAGCCGGATCACCGGCGCAACTCCGGGCGGGGCTTCCGACGGGTCGCGGTCGCGCCAGCGGCCGTCGTAGAGCTTGGCACGGCCTTCACTGCGCGCCTTCTCGCGCATCTCGGCGAGTTCCTCGGGCGTGGCATAGCAACGATAGGCGCGGCCCGCCTCCAATAGCGCGTGCGCCACCTCGCGGTGGCGTTCGGAGCGTGAGAATTGGTAGACGGTGTCGTCGTCCCAATGGAGACCGAGCCACGTGAGCCCGTCGAGAATGGCGTCGATCGCGGCCTGGGTGGAGCGTTCGCGGTCAGTATCCTCGATCCGCAGCAACATTTTTCCGCCGCGCCCGCGGGCATAGAGCCAGTTGAACAGCGCGGTTCGCGCCCCCCCGATGTGCAGGAAGCCCGTAGGCGAGGGAGCAAAGCGCGTGACGATGGTTTCGCTCATCCCGGTTGATGTTGCCACGGGTCCGCGCAGGGCGGGCCGAGATCGGAGCACACAGGGCCGTCGCAGCGAGCAAGGCCAGGTCCGTGTAGCACAGAATTACCATAGGTCATCAAAGGTTTTGCGATCAGACGGCTTGGCGCGTGCTCGCGGATTTGGCACATAGGCCGCGGTTTCGAGAACAGGGTTGACGCAGCATGACGGAAGCTCCAACCGCGGTGGCAGAGGCGGGGCGCGACTTCATTCGCGATATCATCGCCGCTGACCTCGCCGCGAACCGCCACACGAGTGTGGTGACACGCTTCCCGCCGGAGCCCAACGGATACCTGCACATTGGTCACGCCAAGGCGATCTGCCTTAACTTCGGCGTGGCGCAGGAATTCGGCGGCCGCTGTCATCTGCGCTTCGATGACACAAATCCGACCAAGGAGGAGCAGGAATATATCGACGCCATCGAGCGCGACGTTCGCTGGCTCGGCTTCGACTGGGGAACCCACCTCTATCACGCCTCGGATTATTTCGAGCAACTCTACGAGTGGGCCGAGCACCTGATCCGTACCGGAAAGGCTTATGTCGACGACCAGTCGCAGGAGGAGATGCGGGCCAACCGCGGGACGCTGACCGAGCCGGGACGCAACAGTCCGTGGCGAGAACGGACGACGGAAGAAAACTTCGATCTGCTCCGCCGCATGCGCGCAGGCGAGTTCCCGAACGGGGCGCGGGTGCTGCGGGCCAAGATCGATATGGCCTCAGGCAATATCAACCTGCGCGACCCCGTGCTCTATCGCATTCTGCACGCGAGCCATCCGCGCACCGGCACGGCCTGGTGTATCTATCCGAGCTATGACTTCGCCCATGGTCAATCCGATGCCATCGAGCACATCACCCACTCCCTCTGCACGCTCGAATTCGAGGACCACCGGCCCTTGTACGACTGGTTTCTCGAGCATCTCCCGGTTCCGTCTCGACCGCGGCAGTACGAATTTGCGCGTCTCAATCTCACGCATACGGTGCTGTCCAAGCGGGTGCTCACCGAATTGGTGCGTGGCGGGCACGTCAGCGGCTGGGACGATCCGCGCATGCCGACGCTGGCAGGGCTTCGCCGCCGTGGCGTCCCGGCGGAGGCGGTGCGCGATTTCGTCAAGCGGGTCGGGGTCGCCAAGGCCAACAGCGTGGTCGACATCGCCATGTTCGATTTTTCGGTCCGCGAGGTCCTCAACCGGACGGCCTTGCGCCGGATGGCCGTCCTGCGTCCGCTGAAGATCGTCATCGAGAACTATCCGGACGGCCGTTTCGAGGACATCGAAGCGGTCAACCATCCCGACAACCCTGGCGCGGGGACACGCCGCTTGCGTTTCGGCCGCGAGCTCTATGTCGAGCGCGACGATTTCATGGAGAACCCGCCGAAGAAGTTCTATCGGCTCTCGCCCGGACGCGAGGTTCGGCTGCGCTACGCCTTTTTCGTTACCTGTCGGGAGGTGGTGAAAAACCCGGCCGGCGAAGTGGTTGAGCTTCGCTGCAGCTACGACCCCGGCACTCGCGGCGGAAGCGCCCCGGACGGACGAAAGGTGCAGGCCACACTGCATTGGGTCTCGGCCGCCGATGCAGTAACGGCGGAGGTTCGGCTCTACAACCAACTGTTCACTCGTCCCGACCCGAACCCCTCCGACTTTGCCGCCGGTCTCAACCCCGATTCACTCGAAGTGCTGAAGGACTGCAGGCTCGAGCCCGCGCTTGCGGCCACGAATTCCGCCGACCCTGTGCAGTTCGAGCGGCAGGGCTATTTCTGCCGCGATCCGGACTCGACGCCCGGCCATCTCGTGTTCAACCGCACGGTCGGCCTGCGCGATACCTGGGCAAAGGTGAGCACCGGAACGTAGGCGGATTGGGGTGCAACCAACCGCGGCCAGGCCGCAGCCGTCATCTGCGCAATACGCTCTGCCATTGCGGCATACGGCAAACTCAACCTGTACGGCGGCTCAGCGCGGCGCGTAGTGGCGAAGCTCGTTGCGCAGAAAATTGCCGATCCGTTTGCCGCGATTGCGCAGCACGCGCAACAGCCCGGCGTCGACGAAATAGGTGTGCAGGATGCTATCGCGTGTCGTTACTTTAGGTCCCACCCGATCGGCGGAATGCCAGGTGTCCTCGCCCACTGCGAACGCGTAGCCGGAATTGGGCACGAATTTCATTTGGATACGTTTCGGCAAACTGCCATCGGGAAGCTTCTCGTGGAAAATCGTGCCGACGTCGGGATGCGATGCATCGCGCGGCAGGAACAGTTGCACTGTAATTCCCTTCCAGCGCGAATCGGTGTGCGGGTCGATCTTGTAACCGGGCACATCCCTGGTGAGGATGGCGATCGGATACATGCCGACTTTGGCATAGTCAGGCCCGAAGCGACGCGCCAGTGCGGGCGCGAGCCCGCGCATGAACGCAGCTTTTACGGCTTCCGAGCACAGCGCCCGACCAACGATATCCCAGACCACGCGCTTCTCCGGCGGCAGATGCCGGATGTATTCGGGAAAGAGATCAATCTTCACCCGGGTATGTGTGCCGTCCTCCAGCACGTTGCATTGGTTTTGGCCGTAAAGCGGCCGATAATCCGATGCTTGCGGCATCGCTGCCAACATGGACGCGTACACGTCGTCCGGAAAGACCCGCTCGAGCTGAAGATGATAGAACGGCGCCTCGACGGCGCGGGCACCATCGATCGACCGCACGATGAAATCGCACAAGCGGCCGACCGCGCGAGCGCGATCTGCGCGGCTGAATTCAACGCTTTGATCCATATTTGCCTCGGGGTGTCATCCGTTGTGCGGACAGAGCGCAGATGCCGTTTCCACAGTTTGCCATGCTCGGCGCTGCGCCGCCTACCATAACCTAGCGCTTACGATCAACCTCGGAACCTGGCCTGCATACCGGCTCGACGGCCCGGGCGCTGGTTGGGATTGCGCCGCAATTCAAGGAGCGTGAGCGCTGAGGATGTCGGACCAACCCCATCCCATGGCCGCCAGCAGCGTGTACTATGTGCCGGTAAGATGCAGTAGGGGTGGACCGCGCGGTGATCGAGCAGGGCAGGTCGCGCGGACGAGCCGAGGCATGGCGGCCTTGGATCGCGGCGGGGCGCAGGCCGACCCTCGCGTGGCCGCAGCCGCTCGCCAACTTCGCGCAGCGGGCGGTGCAACGCCTGCGCGAATGGGCGGCGGCCGAAGTTGCTCCTGGCCGGCTGGTGCCGTGGCTCGCGATCGCATTTGGCTCCGGGATCATCATCTATTTCGCGGTGGAGCGGGAGCCTGCGCTGTGGGCGGCAGCCGCGCTGGTTACCACAATGGTCACACTGGCGATCCTGTGCCGGCGTCGACCATTTGCATTTTCGGCGATGGTGGGCCTTGCCGCCCTGGCGGCCGGATTTGCGACCGCCACGGTGAAGCGCGAAATCATCGCCCATCCGGTGCTGTCCGCACCGGCGTGGAGCGTCGAGCTTGCGGGCTTCGTCGAGGTGCGGGAAGAGCGCGAGCGTTCCGATCGCATTGTCGTGCGCCTCGAGCGCATCGTGGAGCCGCGATTTAGCGAGAAGCTCGAGCGGGTGCGAGTATCCGTGCGCAAAGGCACGGCGCCGCCGGTCGGCAGTTTCATCGAGTTCAGGGCGCGGTTGTCTCCCCCGCTCGAACCGTTGCGGCCCGGCGGTTATGACTTCGCACGCGATATGTATTTCCAGCGTATTGGCGCCTCGGGTTTCGTGCTGGGTCCCATGCGCACGGTCGAGGCGCGGCACCCACCCGGGCTGCGGCTGCGTTACGCCTCGCTCATCGACGGCATGCGCGAAGCCATCGACAAGCGCATCCGCGCGGTCTTGCCGGGCGACAAGGGAGCGATCGCCTCGGCGCTCATCACTGGCAAGCGGGATACCATCTCCACGCCAGTGAACGAAGCCATGTACGTGTCGGGCCTCGCCCACGTGCTCTCGATCTCCGGCTACCACATGGCAGTGGTCGCCGGCGTCGTGTTCTTTGCGCTGCGGGCGCTATTTGCGCTCACGCCGGCCTTCAGCAACCGCCATCCGATCAAGAATTAGGTGACCCCCGTTCTGTTCCGTCTTGGCCGCTTCCCCCAAGTCCCGAATTGTCGGCTCAAATCAGAGCGGGAGAGGGGTTTTCGTCTCGTCCTGTCCTGCCCCGTGCTGCCCAGTTGGGTAGCAAAATGGTAGCAGCCTGTTCGCCTATCGTTCAGGAGCACCAAACCCACAACCTTAACCCACAGCGGTGCTTGATTCACGGCCGTGCATGCGTCAGGTACAGGTTGATGTAGGTCCCGACCATTGCAGCGGTGCCGATGAGCAGGGTAAGGACCGTGACGATCACCCAACCACGATTTTCGCGCCACCACAGCCGCCGCTTGGCCCAACGCCGCTTCTTAGGGTTCTGCCAAAAGAGGTCATGATCGACATTGCCGCGCAGCTGGCTCAGCGGCACATCCCGCATCTCCCTGCTCCACCGGCGATGGTCGCGGTCCCACCACGGCATGGTCGCCCTCTGGGTTTTGGGCGGACTCGACTCCCCCGCGCCCCCGCTATTTATACGCCATGTTGTTGCGTCCTGAGTACCTTTCCCAGCCCCTAGACTGCCCGCGGCCGACCAATCTGATTTTGGTGACGCTGGTTTGCGTCGTGATCTTCATCGCGCTCATGTCCGTGCGGCCAGCATCAGCGGCGGAATTATCACGCAAAATGCTTGGCTCGTGGTGCGGTCAATGGAGTTATCAATTTCCTTATTCTGATGTTGACGACGAGCCGATGTACTGGTGGCGCATCGAAGACGTTGCGGGTTGCGGCAACCGTGGGGGCGTTCGCGTTCGCAAACGGGGCTATGACTATTATCGCTTTGGCCCGCAAGGCTCTTGCAAGTTGACGGAGATTAAGTTTCGCCGCCACGGCAAAGCTTCGGACGCTGAGCTTTTCGTTCCCGCCGCAAATACGGACGGAGAAATCACAGAAGAAGCAAAGGCAGAAGCAAAAGCGGGTCCGCCGCCTAGTGACGTATATACAATCCGAGCAACTTGCAAAACGCGTGGCAAAACTTGGAATGAAAGCTACGACATCCAAACAGGCAATAATTGGCTGAAACTTTCGCCGCGACCGACCAAGGGCCCTCGTACACGCCGCTGATGTCCTTCCCTATTCGCATTTGTATGCCTGCTGCGCGCGGGGAATTCTTTTGGACTAAGATTACGTCGTGAAAGGATGACGGTGCAGGTGCGGATGCAACGCCGGCGCCGGAGCAAAGCTGGCGGATGAAAACCGCGTCGAAGTGCTCGCCGTGATCGGCCGACTAAACGGATCGATGCGGCGCGCAAGATGTGGACTGATCTGCGGGAGCGTGGATGGTCGAGGGTGACGGAAGCAGGTATCGTCAAGCGCGGAATGTCGCACCGCGCTTTGCGGCAACCCGTTGTCAGGACACCTATTGGGTTTGCGAGACGCATGATGACCGTCCCTGGAGCGGCGACAAGGCTTGCGGGTGCGGCGGGGGTGGATCACGCCGGGGCCGATCGCCTCGCGCTTGGAGCATACACAAGGAAGTTCTCTTGTTCGAACGCATCGACGAGATTTTACCCGCTTAAAATGAGCTTCGAAGCCAAGCTGGGCTCAACCGGCAATGCTGCGGTTGTACAAGGGTCGTGGGCAAAAAAATTTGCGCAGACTTGATATTCGTCACAGCTTTATTGCGCAGGGCCGAGTATTCATCAGCTCAGTGAACATCAGCAGGGCGATAGCTGCCGCGGGTGTGCATGGCCCCCGTGCCCCTAACGATGGGCGCGCCGGACGCGGATAGCCAAGGGGCCAGTTCTTCTTCGTGGGAAGGGTGCTCAGCCTCGACATCCCGCCGTCGGTTCTCGCCCGCGCCGACGAGGTGATCGAATAGCGATGGAGTTTTGCTGCATTGCATTCGGTCGCTATTGCATGATGACCGTCCGTGGAGCGGCGACAAGGCTTGCGGGTGCGGGAGCGGAACTAAAAAACTATCCGTAGTAGGCGCGGAACAAAAGCGTCAGTTCCCGAAGCGCCTCCTGCAATCGAGGCAGATCGCCAGCGCGTCTGTCCCTCCGCCAGGTACGGTCGGAATAACAACGAACACGATCGGGACCTTTTGGCAGATTTTCGAGAATGCTGAGTATGGCTTTGGCCGGTTCGAAGTGGCGGGTCGATGGTCTTGATGGTTCAAACGTAAAATAGAATAATACTCTGTTGGTACCGATAGGCGCGCAGGCAGGCGCCGATACTGGGGTCTAGCCCCGGATGGGTCGGCACCTCAACAATCAGGCGGAAAAGGGCCGGTACCCCCTACCTGGGACTGATCTCATGGAAAGCTCCTTGTGCAGGAGGTTTCGCCATGTGGAAATTTGGCCGCTCAATGCAATGGATTGTCGCGCGTTGGTTGATTGTCGCAGCGGTTTGGGTGTTCGCCGCCTTCCTTTTGGCCTCAACCACGTTTGCTGCGACACGCTATGTCTCTCCCACTGGCAAAGCCACTTTCGTTGCCGCAGGAAAAATCCATGTAAACTCCTGCTCCAATCCGGATAGACCTTGCAGGACCATCAACTGGGCAGTCCAGCGCGCCCAACCCGGCGACACCATTTCTGTCGCCGGCGGAACCTACATCGAGACCATTACTATTTCCAAAAAACTTACGATCAAAGGCGCGGGCGCTCTCAACATCGGCGCAGGTGTTCAACCCCCCACCCTTGTGGATGGCAACAAGCAGGGTGTCGTGTTTACGATTCAATCCGGCGTGACCGCTGATATCCAAGATATGTCCATCGTCAACGGAAAAGGCGGGGAACAGGGAGGCGGGATATTGAATCTTGGGACTACTCTGACTCTGAAGGGTGTCATAGTCGGTCGAAATGAGGCAGCGGGGGCAGGTGGCGGCATCTTTAATAAGGGCGCACTTGGTCTCAACCGAGTGTGGCTTTACAAGAACAAGGCCACCACAGGGGGAGGCTTATTCAGCGACGGCACCGCAATATTGAATGAGGTCAACATCCACGAAAACGAGGCAGCGGGGGAAGGTGGCGGTATACACGCTTCGAACTTGCTCCAGGTCCAAAACAGCTCGATAACCAACAACGCGGGTGGCGGAATTAGCATTAATGGGACAATGACCCTGCTGAACGTGACCATCAGCGGAAACATTGATCCCGTGCACACTAGTGGTCTCTCAATGGGCGACGGCGCCGCCACCTTGCGCTATGTGACGATTACTGCAAACGGGCCTTCTGATAAGGCTGTGTCAGGAATTTCTAAATCAGCGGGTAGCAGCGTTCAGGTCGACAACAGCATTGTCTGGGGAAATGGCAAGAATCCGCAATGCGGTACTGGTACTTCGCAAGGCACTGTCACCACCCCCTTTTCAGACGGGGGTTTTAACATCTTTGGCGATGACTCGTGCCTCGGGGGAGGCTTTCCCACGGGCAGCACCAGCATCATCGCCGATCCCAAACTCGACGCGCTCCATTATAACGGAGGTTATTTTTCGTTCAGCCACGCGCTCAAACCGGGAAGTCTTGCCATCGACTTGGTGCCCCAGGACAAATGCACTCCGAGAGACCAGCGCGCTGTCACCCGCCCGATTGACGGGGATGGAGACGGCAAATTGAAATGCGATGCGGGCGCTTTCGAATTTAAACCTTGAACAACAAAGACTCGCGAAGCCATCTCCGATTCTATGCGCGAATTGATCGAAGATTTGTGGCCCGAGCTAGTGCACAAGCTGCCGCCGAAGAATCGCAAGCCTGACGATGATCGATATTCCACGCGGAAAAATGCATCGGCCGGCGTCTAGGCCCGCCATGTTAGGATTGAGAGGGTCCAGACTACTGACCGTGCCGACGAGGTGACCTTGTCTCGCAGAGGGCCGAAGAGCGGAACCGACGTTGGTCTTCGTTCGACCGGATCGAAGGCGAGAACGGACCATGGTCGGGGGCGCAAGCCGCATCCCGACCTAGAACGGCAGCTCGAAAAATACAGGCGCGAACTCGCCGAGGCGCGGGAGCAGCTCGCCGAGGCGCTCGAGCAGCAGACCGCGACCTCGGAGGTCTTGGGTGTCATCTCAAGTTCGCCGGGCGAGCTGGAGCCGGTGTTCCAGGCCATGCTGGCGAACGCGGTCCGCATTTGCGAGGCCAAATTCGGGGTACTGCACCGATACGAAAATGGATTGTTTTATCCGATAGCAACGCAAGATATCCCGCCCGCTTTGGCGGAGTTTCAACGACAACGTGGCGCAATTGCGCCGCTGCCAGGGGCCTCGCTTGATCGGCTCATGCGCACCAAAGCAGTTGTGCATTTTGCCGACGAATTGGCGGAACAGGTTCCAGGCGCCGCCGCCAGGTTAGGTGGCGCCCGCTCGCTCGTCGGCGTGCCGATGCTCAAAGAGGACGAACTGGTTGGCGCATTTATCATCTACCGCCAGGAAGTCCGGCCGTTCAGCGACAAGCAGATCGAGTTGCTCACGAACTTCGCTGCCCAGGCCGTCATTGCGATGCGATATCACGCGCCGAAGACAAGGCCGAATCTCTTCCCGCCTCTCGGCTTTCGGGCTAACGATCACGCTGCCATAGCGCCGCCTGCGCGCGTCGGGTTTTCATGTTCGCTGCTGAAGGCCGCCGCTGAGTGCGCGGACGATCGCGATTAGGATGGCAGGGCGGCCAAGTCATCCAACCACATAACCTGATCCGCGTCGGGGTAAGAGCCAGGCCCCCTACGACCCGCCGTCGTGACACCGAGACCGGGTCGTCGTGCGTGAAAAGGCATTTCGGCGGCCGCAACAGTAGCAATTTCAGTTGGCCGCTAGTGCTTCGAATAGCTGTCTGAAATTTTTCGTACGAAACGAAAGTTGGTCGGCATTTCCCGCAAGCCGCCAACTCAAGTCCCGAAACGAGTCGGAGTTCGACGCCGTTTGCGAAACTAAAATACTGCGGCCCTGTTCCGTGGTGCCTCGCACCAGAGTTCAGTTGCCCCCGCTTGGCATTCCGCCGTCAATCACTTGCCATCCAAACCAATCGCACAGTTCCTGTAGGCGCTTGCTATCTTCGTGCCGCATGACGACCAGACCCGACTTGGTGTCCCTCGCAAGGAACGCGGTTTCCTGCGGGTCACGTTGGATTTGAACAATACGGCTCGTGCGCACTCTCTTAGCCCGCATCGAGCTAGCCAGCGCGGCTGGAGTTCGTGCCCCTTGGTCAGTGGACAGTTGAGAGGGGCGCGGCGACCCTCGCGCCATTTCAATTGCGCTCATGAGGAGCGCCTGGATGTCGTCAGGGTTGTTATCCGCTTCGGATGGAATGGATGGATGCGCTGTGGTGGGGACCGACTTAGGTTCGGCCGGCGGCACGGTGGAGGGCGGCTGAGGCTCGGTAAGCGCTGATCTCGGTGGTGCTGTGGGAACCGATACTGGCTCGGTAGAGCGTGAGGCGGCACTATCCTGCGCAAGACGCAGCTTTGCAAACAAGCGTCTCAAGATGCTTGGAGCGGCGGTGGGCAAACTCTGGACCACGCAGGACGCACGGTGTGACTGCACGCTATGATTGGTATTATCGTACATTCCCTGCATCCAAGCAACACAGCCGCCGAATGAGGGAGTGAGACGCGGTGCGGTCGGGTCGGGCAACAACCGGGTCAAAAAGCTCATTCCCTCCCTGCCCTCGGATAGCTTTCGGGCCGTGGCGGCCACGAAAAGGGAGACCCCGGCCTTTTGTGGAAGACCGGGGCCTATCGGCCGAATGGGGTGAGAGGGGGGTTGGGGGCTGGGGCACCGCCCACCCGGCACGAGACTTTCTCAACGCGGCGGCGCCAATACAGTTCCTGCCTCCGCATCTCGTTTTGAGTGCTACGGCCCCGCGCCGCAGGGATGCCGCAAAGCATTTTTAGCTTTCAGGCTGGCTACCCTTCCGCGTGCGGGGACACCCTGGGAAGGGAAAAGGGGCATAGAGGTCTCGGCCCTGCGCCCCTTTGCTTTTTAAATGCGCCCCGCAGCGCACGGCGGCGGCGCGACGCAAATCAGGTTCGCTGCTGAAGACCGCCGCTGAACGCGCGGGCGATCGCGATTAAGATGCAAGCTCCGATGAAGCCGGCAATCAGATAACCGATCCAACCAGCGAACGTGATACCGAGAAGGCCGAACAGCCAACTAGCGACAGCGGCCCCTATGATGCCGAGCACAATGTTCATCACGAGCCCCATTTGGCTCTTCATGAACTGCTCGGCGAGCCACCCGGCAATTCCGCCAATGATGATGGCTGCGATCCAGCCGATCTGATGCTCTTCCATTAATGGTTCCTCCTAGCCGCGCGGCCAAGTATCCAACCAATATTACTGATCCGCGTCGGGGCAAAGGCTCCCGCCCTCCCCGCCTGCCCCGGTTCGACACGGAGACCGGATCTCCGTTTGCTCGCGGC
>WNGB01016959.1_pt1 | contig 12379 bp, 11 predicted proteins | sample 5400681 | NCBI WGS metagenome assembly WNGB01 (sample SAMN13153367, study PRJNA577476) | soil metagenome | isolation source: 115 cm soil or saprolite under grassland replicate 2 | place: USA:California | collected 2016-06-15 | reverse complement strand
CCGGGTCCGCAACCCGGTGATCGTGACCGGCGACTGGCACTCGACCTTCGTCAACGACATCCTTCGCGACTTCGACGATCCGTCGTCGCCGGTGGTCGCGTCCGAGATCGTCGGCACGTCGATCTCGAGCAACGGCGACGGCGAGGTCTACGGCCCGTACTACGGCCCGATGATCCAGTTCAACCCGCACATCAGGTTCTTCGACGGCGACCGCCGCGGCTACGTCCGCTGTAGGGTCGGGCGCTCCCAGCTGCGGGCGGAGCTGCGAACGGTCAGCACGGTGAGCCGCCCTGACGCTCCGGAGTCGACCTTCGCCTCGTTCGTGATCCAGGACGGCCAGCCGGGCGCGCAGGTCGTCTAGGACGGGGCCGGCGAGACGACCAGCACGAACTCGCCGCGGAGCTCGGCTGCCCGCAGCTCGGCGGCCACCTCCGCCACCGTCCCGCGCCAGATCCGCTCGAAGCGTTTGGTCAGGTCGTTCGCGACCACGATGACCCGGTCCACGCCGGCAGCCGCTTCGAGGTCGGTCAGCGTGCGGAGCAGCCGGTGGGGCGCCTCGAACAGCACCACGGTGCGACGCTCGGCGGCGACCGCCGCCACCCTCGACGCCCTGGCCGGCCCCTTGAGCGGCAGGAACCCCTCGAAGCTCCAACGCTCCCGAGGCAGGCCGCTCACCAGCAACGCGCTGGTGGCCGCGTCCGGCCCGGCGACGACCGTGACGCGCCCGCCGGCGGCGATGACGGCACGGGCGAGGCGCCCGCCCGGGTCGGAGAGCCCTGGCATCCCCGCGTCGGTGACCAGGGCGACCCGGCGGCCCTCGGCCAGCCAGCTTAGGACCCGCGCCGACTCGCGTGCCTCGTTGCGGGCCCGGACCGACACCAGCCGCGGCGGGTGGAGGTCGAAGGCGCTGAGCAGCTTGCGGGTGCGGCGGGTGTCCTCGGCGCAGATCACGTCGGCGTCGCCGAGGACGGCGCGCGCCCGTGGCCCCAGGTCGCCGAGGTTCCCGATCGGCGTCCCGACGATCACCAGCTCGCCCGCAGACGGGTCGCGGTCGGCCGGCATCAGCTTGCGGCGCCCGGCGCCACGAGGTGGTGGAGGAGCTCGCCGCCGAAGCCGGCGCGGTCCTGCAGTCGGTAGCGGGTGCCGGCGATGACCCGCTCGAGCACCGCGGCGGGGTCGTCGGCATACCCGCGCCGGCCCGAGAGGCTGCGGCGGGGCAGCGACAGGACGACCTGCTCGCAGTCCAGTGCGTGCAGCAGCCGGTTGGCCGCTCCGGCCCGCTGCTGCTCCAGGGTGGTGACGGTCTTGAGCAGCAGGGCGACGTGCGCCTTCACGCCGGGAGGGTCCGCCACCAGGTCGCGGGTGCGGCTGGTCAGCTCGACCGGGAGGATCTCGCCGAGACGGGCGAGCGCCGCCACCAGCTGGTGGTCGATCTCGCAGCACCAGTAGGAGGCGCCGGGGGTGAGCTGCATCCAGGGGATCGCCAGCGGGTTCAGGCCGCAGGCCAGGTCCGCCACCGACGTCACCGGACCGCACCAGGCGGCGACCCGCTGGTACAGCGGAGCCAGGTGGTCGACCCGCTCGGCGGTGGAGGCGTGGGCCCGCATGGCGCTGAGGCAGGCGGCACGCAGGTCCACCGAACCGGCGAGCACCGCGTCGATGCAGCCCGTCACCGCACGCGCCGGCGGCGCCGCCAGGTAGGCGCCGAAGGCCTGGTGCAGCTTGCGCCTGGCGTACTTGAGGGCCTGGTTGCGGTCGCTGAAGCGGTCGGCCGCCTCGCCGGCGACCCGCCGCACGAACCCGCCGTCCAGGTGGCGGTACTTGGCGGAGGCCAGGACGCGGCGGGCGGTCTCCTCCGCCAGGCCTTCCCGCGCCTCAGCCGCCCGTGCCACCGCCTGCGCCCTTCCCGATCGCCACCAGCTCCTCCGTCGGCAGGCGCGCCGACCGGAAGCCCCAGCCGCGCCGCTCCGCCAGCGCCTCGAGCTGGGCGACGTGCCTGCGGGCGAACGTCGCCGGCCTGCCGTTCATCGCCCGCACCGGGAAGGAGACCACCACCTGCCCGACCGCGAGGTCCTCGACCAGGCGCAGCCCCGCTCCCGGGCGGCGGTCCTCCATGCTGTGGTAGGTCTTCAGCAGCAGGGCGACGTCGGCGCCGACCGGTTCCGGGCCCAGCAGCACGTCGCAGTGCAGGACGCTGCAGTCGGGGTGGGTGCGTGCCAGGAAGGCCGCGCCGAGCTCGACGTAGGCCGCGTTGAAGTCGTAGCCGACGTACCGTGCCTGGCTGACCTCGCGCAGCCACGGCAGGGTCAGCGGGTTGATCGCGCAGGCGACGTCGGCGACCAGCTCGACCGGCCCGGTCAGCTCCAGCACCGTGGGGTAGAAACGGTCGAGGTCGGGCAGCCGTTCGGCGCTCGAGAAGTGGGACGCCAGCGCCGACCGGCACCACCGCTTCAGCGGCGCTGGCTCGGTGGAGGGGAGCTGCTGGAGGCTGCGGAGCAGCGCCGCGGACCGTGCGGTGAACAGGTAGTGCGCCACCGCCCGGTGGAGGCGCTGGCGCGCCCGTCGTTCCAGGTCCACCCGGCCGGAGGACCGGGCGGCCTCGTGCCGCACGATGTCGGCGATGGTGGTGGGATGGATGTGGCGGTACTTCGGCGCCGACAGCAGCCGCTCGACGACCGCCTCGACCGCGTCCGGCGGCGTGGTCATGGCGAGGACCGCTCCCGCAGGGCGTCGACCAGCCGGGTGTAGAAGCGCAGGTTGTGCAGCGACCCGAGGGTGCCGGCGAGCACGTCCTCCACCCGGAACAGGTGGGCGACGTAGGCCGCCGGGAGCGTGGTGCACATCTCGCAGTCGCAGGTGGGGTCCAGCGGTCCCTTCTCCCTGACCCAGCGCTCGTCCAGCAGGTTGACGTGCCGGTAGAAGCCGCGGGCGCCGAGCGCGGTGCTGTCGAGGTTGGTGTACAGCACGCCGCGCCTGGCGTTGCGGGTCGGCAGGGTGCAGTCGAAGATGCCGTACCCGGCGCGCCAGGAGCTCACCAGGTTCTCCGGGGACCCGAGCCCGAGGCCGTGCAGCATGCTTCCCTTGGGAAGCAGGTCCGCCACCAGGGCCACCTCGTCCACCAGCCGGCCGTCCAGCACCGGGTAGCCGCCGAACCCGTAGCCGTCGAAGCCGATCGCGGCCAGCGTCTCGGCGCAGCGGGCGCGCAGCTTGGCGTCCTGGCCGCCCTGGACCACCGCGAACAGCAGGGGTCGCTGCTCGGGCGGGAGGTCGACCACCAGCCGGTCGAACACCGAGCGGCACTCCTCGGCCCAGCGCAGCGTCAGCGCGACGCTGCGCTCCTGCTCCTGCGGGGGCGCGCTCGGGTGGGTGCAGTAGTCGAGGCAGTAGACGAGGTCCGCGTCCAGGCGGAGCTGGGTCTCGATGCAGCTTCGTGGGGTGAGCTCCCGGAAGCGCTGCTTCGGCGAGAAGCGGTAGGTCAAGCCCGCGTCGGAGACGCTGGCAAGGCCCTTCTGGGCGCCGAGGAGCGAGAAGACCTGGAAGCCGCCGGAGTCGGACACCACCGGCCCGTCCCAGCCCATGAACGCATGGATCCCGCCGAGCGCGCGTACCACCGACGCGCCGGGACGGGTCGCCAGGTGCACGCTGCTGACCAGGACCGCCTCGACGCCCTGACTCCGCAGCAACCCGGTCGGTACGCCGCGCACCACGGCCCTGGTAGCGTCCGGGACGAACAGTGGCAGACGGAGCTGGCCGCGTCGCGTGGCAAGCGTTTGCATCAACGGGTCACGGGCCATCGGGCACGCCGCGATTGTACGCCACGGGCGAGGGAGGTCGTTTTCGCTGGCGGCTGCGTTCCCGGCGGGCGGGATCCTCGATGCGGTGCGGTCTGCCTGCCGGCAGGTGGCGGAGCGGGCACATCACGTGCGCATCGATACCGCGCGGCTGGTGGGCTACCAGGTGGAGCGCACAGCACCGCCCACCTCCGACCCTGCGCGCCGGCGTCTCTCCCGCGACGACCTCACGACCGCCTACGTCCTCTGCCTCGACACGGTCAACTTCGGTTCGGGCTGGTTCCCCCAGCTCGACAAGCCGCCAGGGATGTCCGGGTACTTCACGGTCGCCACCCGGCTGCGGGAGCGCTTCGAGCGGTCGCCGCCGGCCGCCTCCGACCTGGTCCGGCTGACGCCGGCCGACTGCGCCGAGATCTTCGGACAGGACCCGCACGGCCCGGCGGGCGAGCTGATGGCGCTGTTCGCCACCGCGCTCAACGACCTCGGCCGCTACCTGCTGGAGCGGTTCGACGGCAGCTTCACGGCGCTGGTGGAGACCGCCGACGGTTCGGCCGAGCGCCTGGTCGACCTGCTGCGCGGCATGGAGTACTTCCGCGACCTTCGCCGCTACGGCCGGCTGGAGGTACCGCTGTACAAGCGCGCGCAGCTGTGCGCCGCCGACCTGTCGTTCGTCGGGGCGGCCGAGTTCGGGGACCTGGACCGGCTGACCGCGTTCGCCGACAACCTGGTCCCCCACGTCCTGCGCCTGGACGGGGTGCTCCGCTACGACAGCGGGCTGGCGGCGCGGATCGACCGGGGAGCGCTCATCCCGGCGGGCTCCGAGGAGGAAGTCGAGCTGCGGGCGTGCGCGGTCCACGCCGTGGAGCTGCTCACGCAGGAGCACGACGGCATGACCGCCGCGGAAGTGGATGCGGCCCTGTGGTACCGGGGGCAGGCGCCGCGGTACAAGGCCGTCCCGAGGCACCGCACCCGCACGGTCCACTACTGACCGTCGGGGAGCTTCCGCAGCTTGCAGACGAAGAACCCCTCCATGAACTCGGTCGGCTGCACCCGCAGCGCCTTGCGCAGGTCGGGATGGAAGCGGCTGCCCTGCCACTCGGCCAGGCCGCTTCGCCGGTTGGGGAAGCGTAGATCGATGTCGCCGACGACCGCATCGCGCTGGTGGCGCAGCAGGTGGTGGACGACCTGCTCGTTCTCCTCCGGCGCGAACGAGCAGGTCGAGTAGACCAGGGTCCCTCCCGGACGGAGCAGCTTGAAGGCGGCCGCCAGCATCTTCCGCTGCAGCTGCCCGTACTTCAGGACACGCCCGAGCGACCAGAAGCGCAGCGCGTTGGGGTGGCCCAGGTCGAGCATGCCCTCGCCGCTGCACTGGGCGTCCAGCAGGACGCGGTCGAAGGTCCGCGGCACGAACTTGTCGATGTACTGGCCGAGATGGGCGCTGACGTTGCTCGGCGTCACCCGGAAGGTGGCCAGGACCTCCTGGAGCTTCTCCACCCGCGGCTTGATCGGGTCGTTGACCCACAGCTCGCCGTCGCCGCCGATGACCGAGGCGGCGTGCGAGGCCTTCCCCCCCGGCGCCGCGCAGACGTCGAGGATCGCGTCGCCGGGTCGCGGGTCCAGCGCCAGGACCGGCAGGAGGCTGGAGGCGTTCTGGATGTAGACGTAGCCCCCCTTGAACCAGCGCGACTCGGCCAGCTCGCGCTTGCGGTCCAGCAGCCGGTAGGCGTCCGCGCACCAGTCGATCGGCTCGATGGGGTAGCCGTCGTCCCGCAGCAACCGCGCGATCTCCCCCGCCGGCTGCTCGGTCAACCGGTTGACCCGCACGCTGGCCCTGCGTCGCAGGGAGAGCAGCGCCTTCGCCTCCTCGGCGTCGACCCGCAGCGCGCCGGCGGTGCGGTCGAGGAACTGGCGCAGCTTCCGCTGCCGTCGCTCGCTCGGGGTCATGGGGCCGCGTAGCGCCCCGGCGGCGTGCCGACGTGCCGCTTGAAGTGCCGGCTGAAATGGGCCTGGTCGTGGAAGCCGACGCCCGCCGCCACCAGCGCGATCGGTTCCCCGTCCAGCAGCCGCCCGCGCGCGGCGTCGATGCGGCGGGCGACCACGTACTGGTGCGGCGCGATCCCGAAGGTCCCGGTGAAGCTCCTGACGAGGTGGCAGGGTGAGGCGCCGAGCGCCCGCCCCGCCTGGGCGAGCGTGGTGCGCTCGAACAGCCGCAGGTCGAGCAGGTCGCGCAGCTCGCTCGCCAGCGTGCCCGGAGGCCGGTCGGGCGGGTCGGGGGACCGTTCGCCCAGGTGCGCCCGCAGCCGCTCCCCGACGTCCGCCAGCCGCGCCTCGGCCTCCAGCGCGTCGTCCGGCTCGTCGAGCGCCCGGTGCAGGGCGTGGACGGCACGGCGCAGCGCGGGCTCGTCGCTGTCCGGCCGGTCGACGGCTCGGCCGGTCAACCGCTCGTCGAGCACCTCGGTACCGATGTACAGGACGCGCTTGCGGAACCCGCCGGCGCCAGCGGCGCGGCCGTCGTGGACGACGTTGGGCGGCAGGATCGTGACCCGCTCGCCGCCGGCTCCGCGGGCCCGGGTCTCCAGGTCGTAGCGGATCCAACCGTCGTCGACGATGAACACCGTCCAGGCGTCATGCACGTGCGGCGGGTAGGCATAGCCGACGAAGCGGGCGTGGAAGACCTCGCGCACGCCCGCGACCACCGGCTTCCACGCGCGGACCCACTCCAGCGACATGGCAAGATCGTACAAGACCGTTCCCTGCCTGCCGTTGTCCACTGCGGTGCATGAACGAGCTGCTCGGACTGGTGGGGTTCGCCTTCGTCGGCTCGATCACGCCGGGGCCGAACAACGCGTTGCTGCTGGCGTCCGGGATCCGGTTCGGCTTCGGCCGGACCGTCCGCCACGTCGCCGGGACCGCGGTGGGCATGGCGGCGTTGATCCTCGCCGTCGCCGCAGGGATCGGCGTCCTGCTGCTGGCGGTGCCAGGCGCCGACCTGGCGCTCAAGGTGATCGGCTCCGCCTACCTCCTCTACCTCGCGTTCAGGATCGCCGGCAGCCGCGGAGGCGGCCGGGCGGACATCTCGCGGCCGCTCGGGGTCCTTTCCGCGGCTGCCTTCCAGTTCGCCAACGTCAAGGCGTGGCTGTTCGCCCTCGCCGCGGCGGGCACCTTCCTCCCTCCGGAGCTGGCGCCGGCGGCGGGGGCACTGGCGGTCGCCGCGACCTGTGCGGTGGTGATCCTGGGGACCGCGGCGGTGTGGGCCGCCGGCGGCGCCGCGCTGCACCGCGTGGTCGACGGCGGGCGGGCCCAGCGGATCGTGAACCTCACCCTGGCGCTGCTGCTCGCCGCCTCGGTGGCATTCATCTGGCGGTAGCCCCGGCGCGGAGCACGGCCCTCCCGTCGGCCGCCGCCAGCCGCTCGGCGAGCGGCCCCGGACGGGAGATCGCGTAGCCCTGGACGTAGTCGACACCGAGCTCCCGCAGGCAGTCGAGGACCGCCTGGGTCTCGACGAACTCGGCGATGGTCCGCAGCCCCATCTCGTGCCCGATCCGGTTGACCGCCTCCACCATCGCCCGGTCGATGGAGTCGTGCGCGATGCCCCTGACGAAGTGGCCGTCGATCTTCAGGAAGTCGACCGGCAGGTTCTTCAGGTAGGCGAACGACGACAGGCCGCTGCCGAAGTCGTCGAGCGCGAAGCGGCAGCCCAGGTCCCGCAGCTCGTTGATGAACAGGACCGCCACCGCCAGGTTGGTGATCGCCACCGTCTCGGTGAGCTCGAAGCAGATGACCTCGGGGGGGATCCGGTGCTCGGCGAGCCGCGCCCGGACGAAGGCCAGGAAGGTCTCGTCGCCGATCGAGGCGCCCGAGAGGTTGATCGAGTAGAGGTCCCGGTGAGGGCCGGCGCCGGGCAGGTAGCGGCCGGCGAGCGCGGCGAACGCGGTCGCCACGACCCAACGGTCGATCGCCGGCAGCAGGTCGTAGCGTTCGGCGGCCGGGAGGAACGCCGCAGGCGGCACCAACCCGCCGTCCTCGGCCCGCATCCGCAGGAGCAGCTCGGCGAACTCGCCCGGCGGGCCGCTGCCGACCGGGACGATCGACTGGCAGTACAGCTCCAGCCGGTGCTCGCGGATGGCGGCGAGGATGCGCCCGGCCCACTGGGACTCGCCCTGGCGGCGGCTCTGCTCGCCGTCGTCCGGCTGGTAGACGTGGACCCGGTTCCGGCCCTTGTCCTTGGCGGTGTAGCAGGCGGCGTCCGCTGCCTGCATCGCCTCGTCGACGCTGGCGGTGAAGGAGTTGATCGCCACCACGCCGATGCTCGCCCCGACGCCGAAGGTGCGCTGCTCCCACACGAACCGCGACTGCGCCACGGCCTCGCGCAGCTCCTCGGCCCTGGCCCGGCCGTAGTCCAGCGGGCAGCTCTCCAGCAGGATGCCGAACTCGTCGCCGCCCAGGCGCGCAAGGCTGTCGCCGCTGCGGAGCCTGGCCTGCAGCACCGCGGTGAGCTGCCGCAGCAGCGTGTCGCCGGCGACGTGGCCGCAGGTGTCGTTGACGATCTTGAAGCGGTCGAGGTCGACCAGGCACAGCACGTGCTCCCGGTGCTGGGTCCTGGACTTGGCCAGCGCCTCGGTCACGCAGCGCTCGAACTCGCGCCGGTTGAGCATGCCGGTCAGGGTGTCGTGACTTGCGTGGTAGGCGAGCTGATCGGCCAGCTCCCGCTCGCCCGCCTGGGCCTCCTCCGTCAGCCGCCAGTTGGCCACCGCCGCCACGCCGGCGCCGGCGACGAACAGGGCGTGCACACCTGCCCATTTCAGCGGGCTGCGCCAAGCCTCGGCGTGGTTGTACACCGCGTGCGGTGCGAGCAGGCCCACCACGCCGTGGTCGACGCCGACGTAGGCGACCGCCAGCAGGAAGGTGGCCCAATCCTGGTAGAAGGTGATCACGAACAGCATCACGAAGAAATGGAAGTGGAACTCGATCAGCCCACCGGACAGGTGGACCAGCACCGCCGAGGCGGTGAGCAGGCCGAAGGTCGCCAGCCCCGCACGCACGCGCCGGCTGAGCCGCTCCCAGCCCGCCAGCCATGCCGCCACCGCCAGCGGCGCCGCCTCGGTCAGGCTGTGGGGCACCCCGAAGCCTTGCACCACCCCGAAGCAGAGCACCCCGACGGCGTGCAGCGCCAGCACCCACAGGATCACCCGGTGGCGCAGCCGCCAGGCCGCCTCGGGAAGCGGCGAGCCGTGCGGCAGGGCCACGCGAGCCCGCCGAGCCAGGTCGAGCAGCATGCCGACTCATCGGCCGCCGGCGGGCGCTCCTTAGGATCTCGTCAGTGCTGAGGGTGCAGCTCCGCGGCCTCGACATCGCTGGCCACCGTCGGGCCGGTGGTGTCGAATGGCGGGGAGCCCGCTCGTCGGGCTGGGCAGAAGCGGGCGGCGAGAGGAGCCAGGCGTGGGGAACCCGGTGGTGCACTTCGAGATGGGCGCGGTCGACGACCAGCGGCTGGTGAGGTTCTACGGCGAGCTGTTCGGATGGAGCGTGCAGACGGTCCCCGGCGCGAACTACACCGTGGTCGACACCAAGGGCGGCGCCGGGATCAACGGAGGGATCGGCAGGAGCCAGACCGGCGAACCCTGGTCCACAGCGACCCGGACGGGCTGCTGGTCGGGCTGGTCAGGAGCGAGCCACCTCGGGAGGGCGCCCCCCAGGGCCCCTCGGCCGGCGACGGCGCCCCGGTCGACTGGTTCGAGGTCCTCGGCGCCGACGCCGAGCGGACGCGGGTCTTCTACACCGAGCTGTTCGGCTGGAAGGTGAACGAGGCCGACTTCCCCGGCTACGGGCTGGTCGACACCGGCGCCGGCAGCGGCATCCAGGGCGGCCTCGGCGCCGGCGGCGACGCCCGCTGGGCGACGATCTACGCCAGCGTCGCGGACGTCGAGCGGGCGCTGGCCCGGGCCGAGGAGCTCGGCGGCACGCGGGTCTACGGCCCCAACGCGGTCGACGACCACATGCAGACGGGTGCCTTCCGCGATCCCGCCGGCAGCGTGTTCGGCGTCTATCACCACGGCGAGCACTGACGGTCCCGGACGACGCGCCGCTACGCTCTTCGAACCACCTGAAACGTAGTGAACCGCGTCAAATCCTCTTCAACCTTTTCTAACTGCGTGGTTTCTGAGTAAATCTCCCATCGCAGCAACCCTGCGGGTGGGACCGCGTGGCAGAGGAGGCAAGGTGGCCGGTCTGGGACGTAGCAACCTCGGAAGGATCACGCGGCGCGGGCGGCTGGCCATGAGCCTCGGCCTCTGTGTCGCGCTGGCCGTCTTGTTCATCCCGCTGTCGGCGAGCGGGCAGACCCAGGGCAGGCGGCTGCAGCCGCGCGCGGTCAAGACCTCCTCGGACGCGGCCCGCCGCAAGCTCGACAGGGACCTGCTGCAGGCCTACGACCGTCACGCCAAGGGCGAGGTGGCGGTGTTCGCCAGCGTCGTCGGCAGCCCCAGGGGGGCGCTGCGGCAGCTCCGCAACGGGCGGGCGACCGAGAGCGGCAAGGCCTCGCTGGTGGTCGGCTCGATCCCCACCCAGCGGCTGCTGAAGCTGGCCAGCGACCCGGCGGTGATCGCGGTCCGGCCGATCACCTTCCGCCGCGACGGCACCCCCCATGGCGACATCGACCAGTCGCGGCGGCCCACGATGCTCACCGGCGCCGCCAAGGCGGCAGCGGTCGCCGAGGCGCAGAACGAGGACGTGCCCTACGCCGACGCGCCGCCGCCACGCGGCTCCACCTTCGAGCAGTACCGCAAGCTGAACGTCCTGGACGCCAGGAGCCACAACTTCACCGAGGCGTGGAACAAGGGCTTCACCGGCGAGGGCTCGACCGCCGCCGTGCTGGACAGCGGCACCGACTGGGGCCACCCGGACCTGATCGGCGCGGACGTGGCCGAGGACGCCAGCGGCTGGCCGGCCGCCTTCGACCCCTTCGGCACCGTCGAGTGGCTGGTGGCTCCGGGCCGCATCGACGCCGGCCTGAGCTGGTACGTCCGCACCACCGAGGCGAGCTGCCCCGCCGGCGGGGGCGCCACCTGCACCGTCAGCTTCGCCACCCGGACCGGCCCGTCCCGCAACCTCCCGGTGCCGGCCGGCACGGCGACCCACGACTACACCTTCCCGTCCGCCTGGACCAAGTCGGGCGACGTGCGGCTCGGCAGCCACCCCGACGACTTCGCCCTCTCGCTGTTCGAGGAGCGGCCGGCGTTCCTGGTGACCGACCCCAACCAGGCCGGCGTCTACGACACCGTGTACGTGGACCTGAACGACGACCACAACTTCGGCGACGAGAAGCCGGTGACCAGGCAGTCGCCGCGCTCCTGGCGCGACCTGGACGGCGACGGCTTCGTCGACCTGTCGGGCGGCCTGCTCTACTACATCTCCGACGGCACTGACGCGTCGGGGCGGCCGGTGCCCGGCGGCCTCGAGGCGTTCGGCGTGGAGATCAAGGGCGAGCCCGGCGAGCTGCTCGCCTGGAGCGGCGACTTCGACCCGCCCCTCGGCGGCCACGGCACCCACTGCGCCAGCAACATCGTCGGGCAGGGGGTCTCCAACGGGAAGCTGCCCACCTTCGACGACCTGCCGGGCGACGGCAAGTACCCGGGCGCGGTGGTCGGCGGGGCGCCCCACGCCACGATGGTCCCGTTCGGCGACATCTACTTCAACTTCAACTTCTCCACCCAGTTCGCCTACTTCCTGACCAACGACCTCGGCGTGGACGTCACCTCCAACTCCTACGGTGAGTCGCAGCTCTCCCGGCTTCGGCACCACCACACCGGCCTCGCCGGTCACCGGCATCAAGGTGGGCGCCTCGACCCAGTTCGGCGGCACCGGCTGGGACTCGATCAAGAGCTACCGGCAGGTCAACGACAACGACGTCGCCAACTGGTCGGACCGCGGCCCTGGCGCCAACGGCTCCAACGGCATCGACCTGGTTGCCGACGGTGCCTACTCCCCCGGCAGCGTGCCGGTGAACGCGATCGTCGACGGCACCGTCGCTTGGGAGACCTGGGGCGGCACCAGCCGCTCCACGCCGGTGGTCGCCGGGGCGACGGCACTGGTGTACCAGGCCTGGCGTGCCGCTCACCCGGGCGAGGCGATCCCGGACGACTTCGGCGACAAGGTCAGGCAGTTCCTGAAGTCGGGCGCCAAGGACCTCGGCTACGAGTCCTACATCCAGGGTTCAGGGTCGCTCGACGCCGGCCGGGCGGTGCGCCTGGCGCGAGGGAAGAGCGCGACCGTCACCCCGGACGAGTGGCGGCCAGGGGACTTCCAGGGCCAGGAGTACCGCGCCTTCCCGCAGCTGATCGCCCCCGGTGAGAGCGCCAGCCAGAGCTTCACGCTCGACGGACCGGGCAGCTACGAGATCTCCGACCGGGTGCTGCGGCGCACCGACACCACCAGCTTCAACTTCAGCACGTCGGACGTCGGCAACGAGACCCCGGTCCTGTTCAACGCCCCCAACTACCTGATCGACATCACCAAGCTGGTGAAGTCGCATCCCGACGCCGACCTGATGGTCATCCGGTCGAACTACCCGTACGCCCAGTTCGATCCCA
>WNGB01016295.1_pt1 | contig 12380 bp, 13 predicted proteins | sample 5400681 | NCBI WGS metagenome assembly WNGB01 (sample SAMN13153367, study PRJNA577476) | soil metagenome | isolation source: 115 cm soil or saprolite under grassland replicate 2 | place: USA:California | collected 2016-06-15 | reverse complement strand
TTCGTGATCGACTCCTGGAGGATGCGATAAGCGGCGCTGTCCACCGCGCTCGGCAGCGCCACGGTCGGCGGCCCAGTCGGCGGCCCCGTCGACGGCCCGGCCGACCGCCCGGTCGGTCCCGTCGGCGGCGCGCTGTCGAAGATGACGTCGAGCCCCGCGTCGCGAGCCGTGGCGATCAGCTCGTCGATCTGGCCGAGGCTCGGGTGCGGCACTCGTCCGTCGTGCGCGTCCCGGAGTACGCCGAGGATGGACCGCATCTCGCGCAACGCCCGGGAGCTCGTCTGCTCGATGGCCTCCAGGGCCTCGCGGGTCCGCTCCGGCCGCTTGTCGAGCAGGTGGGCGGTGACGCCGGACTGCACGTTGATGATGGCGATGGCGTGGGCGACGGTGTCGTGCACCTCGCGAGCGATCCGGAGTCGTTCTTCGTCGACCCGGGCCCGGGCCTCCTCCTCACGGGTGCGTTCGGCCAGCTCCGCTCGCTCCAGCGCGTCGACGGCGATCACGCGTCGGGTCCGCACCGACTCGCCGAGGGCCGCGCTCATCACGGACGCCCCGATCCGGAAGAACACCCACCCGATCGCGGCGCGCGGCTCGATGTTGCTGGCGGCGACCAGCCAACTGATGGTCAGCACCGTGATCCCGACTCCGGCGATCACCAGTGACCGGCGCCCGTCGCCGTACAAGGTGAGGCTGTAGAGCGCGACGAAGAGGCCGAGCCAGCCGGGTCCGTCCGGGAAGTCCAGGGTGTAGTAGGTCAGGCTGGCCAGCGCGGTGATCGCGAACACCGCCAACGGGAACCGGCGCCGCACGCAGACGACGACCCCGCTCACGACCAACAGGATGTACCCGAGGTGGCCGAGGTCCGCGAGGGGCCGTAGCACCGACTCGGGCTCCCCGGCCGCCCGGGTGAGGGTGCCCTGGACCTGCATCACCGTGATGAACAGCGCGAGCAACAGGTCCAGCACAAGCGCAGGGGGACGGTACGACGCGGCGCGGGCTGACATGTCGTGATCATAGGTTTGCGGCCGCGGCAGCGACTCCCGTCAGACGCGCGGGCCACTACGTCGAGAAGCGCGGTTCGCCGCAAGCCGGCTACGTCGAACTGCGTAGGCGCTGCCGTCGTCTGACGGAGGACCAGGCCGCCTCCTCGACGCGACGATCGACTCCGTGAGCACACCAACGGAGGCCTCGATGACCGACACGTATCTGTCCGACGATCGCCAGCATCGCGTCGACCCAATCCGCCCCGGGCCACTGGGACGCCTGGCCCGCCTGTGCTTCCGCCGGCGAGGAACGGTGCTGCTCGCCTGGCTCCTTGGGCTGGGTCTCGCCATCGGCCTCTCGGCCGCGTTCGGGGGAGAGAAGGTCAACGGCGCCTCCCTGCCCAGGTCGGACTCCGAGCAGGCCCAGAACCTGCTGACGGAGCGGTTCCCGGCTCAGGCGGGCGACCGCATCGACGTGGTGGTCCGCGCCGCTGACGTGGCCGACACCGAGGTCCGGGGCCGGGTCGAGGCGCTGCTGCGGCAGTTGCAGGGCCTGCCGCACGTCGCGGAGGTGGAGGACCCGTACGCCGCCGGTACGGCGGTCTCACCCGATGGCCGGACCCTGGTCGCGCGCGTCTATCTCGATGTCGCCAACCCCAACGACATGCCGGTCGAGGACACGGAACGGCTGCTGGCCACCGCGGACCACGCCGAGGGCGACGGTCTGGAGATCGCCCTCACCGGACGCGCGGTTCAGCTCGCGGAGACACCCGGGAGCGGCAGCACCGAGATGGTCGGGCTGATCGCGGCCGCCCTGATCCTGCTGATCACCTTCGGGTCGCTGGTGGCGGCCGGGCTGCCCCTGGCCATGGCGATCGGCGGGCTGCTGGTGAGCACCAGCCTGGTCGGCCTGGTGGCGGCGGTGGTCGACGTACCCGACTTCGCACCGATCATCGGGGCGATGCTCGGCATCGCCGTGGGCATCGACTACGCGCTGCTGATGGTGACCCGGTTCCGGGAGTGGCGGGCCGTGGGGCTCGATCCGGAGCTGGCCACTGTGGCGACCCTCGACACCGCCGGCCGGGCCGTCCTCGTGGCCGGTGCAACCGTGATCGTGAGCATGGGCGGGCTCTTCGCGATGGGACTGTCCATCATGAACGGCACCGCCGCGGTGACGATGGTGGCGGTCCTGGTCGTGCTGCTCGCCGCGCTGACCCTGTTCCCGGCGCTGCTGGGCTACCTGGGCAGGTCGATCGACCGGCTGCGGCTGCCGCTGGGACGCCGCCGTACCGCGCGGGTCGCGGCCGACGGTCACCTGGTCCCGGCGCTCGGCTGGGTGCGGTGGAGCTGGCTGGTGCAGCGGCACAGCGCGCTTGCCGCCGCGGGCGCCCTCGCCCTGCTGGTCCTGCTTGCGGTGCCCTTCCTCGGGGTCCGGTTCGCCATGCCCGACGCGGGCAACGGTCCCGAGGAGACCTCCAGCCGGCGGGGCTACGACCTGCTGGCCGAGGGCTTCGGGCCGGGCTCCAGCGGTCCGCTGCTGGTGGTCGTGGATCTCGGGCAGAACGACGGCGACGCGGCCCTCGAGCAGCTGCGCACGGCCCTCGAAGACACGGCCGGGGTCGCCGCGGTGTCGCCGCCGACGGTCAACCCGGCCGGCGACACCGCGCTGGTCACGGTCGTGCCGACCACGGGCCCGCAGGACGGCGCCACTGTGGACCTGGTGCGCTCGGTCCGGGACGACGTGATCCCCACGGCCGTCGACGGCACCGGCGCGCAGGCCCATGTCGGCGGGCGGACCGCCACGACGATCGACCTCAACGCCTCGGTCGTGGCCCGGCTCCCATTCCTGATCGGCGGCGTCGTCGTACTGTCGATGCTCCTGCTGCTGGTCGCCTTCCGCAGCGTCGTGATCGCCGTGACCGCGGCGGTGCTGAACCTGCTCTCCGTCGGGGCGGCGTACGGCGTCCTCGCGTTCTTCCTCGAGGGCGGCTGGGCCGGCAACCTGATCGGCATCGACTCGCCGGCGCCGTTGGCGGGCTACGTGCCGGTGATCATGTTCTGCCTGCTGTTCGGGCTCTCCATGGACTACGAGGTCTTCCTGATCAGCCGGATGAGCGAGACCTGGATGCGCACCCGGGACAACGGTCGGGCCATCCTCACCGGGCTGGCCGGGACCGGCCGGGTGATCACCGCCGCCGCCACCATCATGATCGTGGTCTTCGCGTCGCTGATCACGCTCCCCGACGTGACCATGAAGTCCTTCGGGATCGGCATGGTCGCCGCGATCCTGGTGGACGCGACCGTCGTACGGATGCTGCTGGTCCCGGCGGTGATGCGGCTCCTCGGTCGCGGCAACTGGTGGCTGCCCCGTCCCCTGGAGCGCTGGGTGCCCCAGCTGCACGTCGAGGGCCGGGCCGAGACGTACCTGGCCGCGCGCGATGCCCAGACGCCGACCCCCGTCCCCGCGTGGTAGCGCCATGACGCAGCCACTCGGACATCCACTCAACCTGAAGGAGCTCTGCCATGCGTAAGGCATTCGCTGGATCGGCGGGTCTGTTGATGCTCGCCATCGCCGCCCAGTTCTTCCTGGCCGCCAGCGGCGCGTTCGACACCGCGCCCATCGACGAGTCCTTCCAACCGCACCGGATGCTGGGATACGGCATCCTGCTCCTCGCGGTGCTGCTGACGGTGTACGCCGCCCTGGCGCGGATGCCCGGCCGGATCATCGGGATGTGTGGTCTGGTCGTCGGCCTGGGGCTTCTCCAGCCGGTGATCGCGGCCATCGCCAACGCCCTCGAGGACTCCGGAGACGGCTCGAACGCCGGCCAGCTGGTCTTCGGGCTGCACGGCCTCAACGGCCTGGTCATGATGGCCGTGGTCGGGACGATCGTGCGCGCCGCCCGCGAGGCGGCGGGGTCGACTCCGCCGGCGCGAACGGGTGCGGGCAGTCCCCCAGCGGACGGACCCGCGGATCTCACTCGACCGGCCTCATGACGACGGCTCAGTGGATCGTCACCGACCTGGTCGTTGCTCTGCTGAGCGTCGCGGCCTGGTTCGCGACCGCGGTCTGCGCGGCCCTTCGGCGACCCCGACTCGCGCTCGGACTGCTGATCGCCGCGATCGTCATCGCCGTGGCCAGGGTGGGCACCGTGGCGATGCTGGCGGGGCGCGGCTGGTGGTTCGCCGAGGAGAAGGTGCTGCTGGGCCTGCCGCTGCTCGGCGTCACCGGAGTCGCCGCCGTACTCATGGTGGGGCCGCGGCTGCTCGCACTGCAGCGAGCACCGGGCGACGGCGTACCGGCCGGGGGCATCGTCGCGCTGTTCACCGCCGGTTACGCCGCCCTGGCCGGGCTGCTGGTGACCTTCCTCGCCGGGTACCCCCTCACCTGGCCGACCGCGCTGATCACGATCTCGCTGGTGGCCGCCGCCTCGATGCTGACCGCCCGGGTCGTCGCGGGGGAGGGCGAGCGTTCGGAAGAGGCCGGACCCGCGCCGGTGGCGTCGCCCCTGCTCGCCCGCCGGCGGTTCTTCACGCTGGCCGGCGGGGCGGTCGTAGTGGGGGCCGGAGGCGCCGGCGTCGGCCTGCTGTTCCGGCCGTCCGAAGCCCTGGTCACCGGAGGTGGACCGGGCCCGTCGCACGGCTCGCGCATGATGATGACGTCGGTGGCCGACCTGCGGGGTGCCCGAACGCCGGCGGCGGGCGGGACCGTACGCCGGCACCTGCTCACCGCACAGACCGGCAGCGTCCGACTCCCGACGGGCCGCGACCTCGACGCGTGGACCTACAACGGCCAGGTGCCCGGCCCGGCGATCACCGCCACCGAAGGAGACCTGATCGACGTGACGCTGCGCAACCGCGACGTCGCAGACGGGGTCACCCTGCACTGGCACGGGTACGACGTGCCGTGCGGCGAGGACGGCGTGCCCGGGCTGACCCAGGACCCGGTCGCACCGGGGACCGAGTTCCGCTACCGGTTCCGGGCCGACCAGGTGGGGACCTACTGGTACCACACCCACCAGGCCTCGCACCCCAACGTCCGCAGGGGTCTCTACGGGACGCTGGTGGTCAGACCGCGCGGCACCGACGACGAGCTCGACCTGATCCTGCCCGTGCACACCTTCGACGACGTCGTGGTCGTGGGCGATCGCGACGAGCCGACCGCGCACTCCGCGCCCGTCGGCGCGCGGGTGCGGCTGCGGCTGGTCAACACCGACTCGGCTCCGCACCGCCTCGCTCTGGTCGGTACGCCGTTCCGGTTGGCGGCCGTCGACGGGCGCGATCTCAACGACCCCGACGAGGTCGCGGAGGTCGGGCTGCGACTCGCCGCGGGCGGCCGCTACGACCTGGTGTTCGAGCTGCCCGAGGACCCCGTCGGGCTGGTGCTCGACGGCGCCGGCGAGTACGCCGTACTGCTGCGGCCCGACGACGCAACCGACGACTTCGACGCGCCCGACACCTCCGGCTGGCCCGACCTCGACCTGCTGGAGTACGGCGCCCCGTCAACCCTCCCGTTCGACCCCGATACGGCCGACCGGCACTTCACGATGGTGCTCGATCGGCGACTGGCCCTGGTCGACGGGCGGCCGGCGTACGCACAGACCGTCAACGGCCGGGCCCACCCGGCGATCCCCGACCAGCTCGTCGCCGCGGGCGACGTCGTGCGGTTCACCGTCGTCAACCGCAGCCTCGAGACGCACCCGTGGCACCTGCACGGCCACCCGGTGCTGATCCGGTCCAGGAACGGGATCCGATCCACCGGCAGCCCGTTGCTGATGGACACCTTCGACGTCCGACCGGGAGAGGTGTGGGAGGTCGCCTTCCAAGCCACCAACCCCGGCATCTGGATGAACCACTGCCACAACCTGCCCCACGCCGACCAGGGCATGATGCTCCGCCTCGCGTACGACGGAGTCACCACGCCGTTCGGCGATGCGCACTCGACCCACGGGTAGGCCCTGCCACCCGAGGCAGGTCTGCGCCGCTACGCGGCTTCGGGGTCGGGCTGGTGGATGCCGAACGTGTTGCCCTCGGTGTCGAGGTAGTAGCCCTGCCAGGCGAGCCCGGTGAGCGCCATCTTCGGCAGCGCGACCTGGCCGCCGGCGCCGAGGATGCGGCGTTCGGTCTCGTCGTAGTCGCCGACCCCAACCGTGCACACGAACGCGTTCAGTCCCTGGCCACCGCCCGGCGCCGGGGCTGGCCGCTGCAGCAGGCCGCCGTTGATGCCCGGCTCATCGTCGGGACCGGTCACGATCCCCCAGTAGGTGGAGCCGGTGACCTGGCCGTAGTCCTCGAAGGACCAGTCGAACGCGGCCGTGTAGAACGTCTTCGCCCGCTCGACGTCGTCTGCCTGAATCTCGAAGTGCACCACGCGGGACACGGGAACCTCCTCGGCTTGGTCGTAGAACAGCCAGTCTGCTCCTACCTGAGGGAACCGCCGGAACCAGCCGCTCGCTGCTCATGCCCGGCCCTCCCTCTGGTGCAGGCGGGTGGTCAGCTCCGCGAAGGCGTCGAGGAGACCGTCGCGCAGTACGTCGATGTCGGGCGTCGACTGCCGGTCCGCGGTGACCCCGAAGAACAGCTTCCCGGCGTACGACGTGACCGCGATGCCGATGCGCACTCGGTCCGCGATCGGGACATAGGGGTACGTCGCAAGCATCCGCCGGCCGCACAGGTGCAGCTCCTCGCGTGGTCCCGGCACGTTGGTCGTGACCGTGGTCAGGGACCGCTGCGGCACCCGGAACGCCAGCCTGAGCCCCGCGGCCAGACCCGGCGCCGGGACGCTGTTGCCGAGCGAGGTGACCAGCTCGCCGGCCTCGGCTTCGTGCGAGGCCTTCAGCTCCGTCATCCGCTGGGCGACGACACCGAGCACGACCACCGGGTCCGCCTCGTCGACCGGGAGGTCGAGCAGGATCGCCGACACCCGGTTGTCGAAGTGGCCGCGCTGGTCGGGGCGGCGTACCGACACGGGCACCAGGGTGCGTACGACGTGGCTGGACGGAATCTCGCCCCTGCCGAGCAGCAGCTGCTGGAAGGCCATGGACACCGAGGTGAGCACCACGTCGTTCACGGTGCAGTGGTAGGCGGCCCTCAGCTCCAGGACGTCCGGCAGCGGCACCTCGACCCACCGGTAGCAGCGGGCGCTGCCCAACGGGCCCAGCAGCGAGGAGCGGCTGACCGGGCGAAGGGCGCCCAGGTAGTGGAGCAGGCCGGCGGCCGAGGCGCGCGTGGTCCCTGCCGTCGTGCGCGGATGGCGCATCGCCGTCACAGCGGCCCGGGCGGTCGTGGAGGAATCCCTGGCGGCCTCGCGGACCGCGCGGGCGACCAGCGTCAGCGGGCCGGGCAACGGCTCCGCCGCGGTGGGGCTCGGCTCCTCCGGCTCGGTGTCGGACGAGGAGCCGAAGAACGAGGTCAGCAGGTCGGTCCCGGCGATGCCGTCGACCATGCTGTGGTGGACCTTGGTCACCATCGCCCAGCGGTCGTGGTCCAGGCCCTCGACGACCCAGTCCTCCCACAGCGGGCGGTCGTGGTCGAGCGGCTGCGACATGATCCGCCCGACGACGTTCTGGAGCTGGCGGTCGGATCCCGGCTCGGGCAGCGCGGTACGGCGCAGGTGGTAGTCGAGGTCGAAGCCGGGGTCGTCGTACCACTTCGGTCGGCCGAGGTTGCCCGGCACCCGCAGCATCCGCTGCCGGTAGCGTGGCACGCGGGGCAGCTTGCGCTCGATCTCGGCCCGAATCGCCGCGAACGCCGGCGCCGGTCCCTCGAACACCGCGACGCTGCCGATGTGGAGCGCCGAATGCCGGTCCTCGATCTGCAGGAACGCCGAGTCCAGCGCACTCATCGTGTCCATGGACGCCTCCGATCACCGATCCTCCTTCGATCCTGACCACGACCGCCCCACGACGGCAGGGCACTTGGTCCCCGAGGCCCGGGGACGACGGTCTGACCGAGCGTCGTGGCTTCCCGGACTAGGGTGGCGCCCGTGTTGAGCCGTCGGATCGAACCTGCCGATGGTCCCTGCTCCGCGACGAGTGGCGTGCCTGATCGACGGCGGCTTCACCGGCTGCGTCGCGTTACGGCCGGCCGAGGACGGGCAGTGGCTGGAGCACTTCTATCTCACCCCGAGCGTGCAGGGCAGGGGACTGGGGTCGGCCGTCCTGCGCACGGTGCTGGACCGGACCGATGCCGACGCCGTGGCGGTGCGCCTGAACGTCCTGCAGGGCAGCGCGGCCCAGCGGCTCTACGAGCGCCACGGGTTCGTTGTGGAGGCCGAGGACCCGATCGACATCTATATGGTGCGCTCGCCGAGTGCCCTCGACGGGTGAAAGACGAGTGGGCGTTCGCGCTTGACCTTGTCCCTGGGGGGAGCGAGCGTCGTCCGGATGCTGCTCGTTCTGGCGGTTGGTCATCGGTGGCGAAGGTTGTCCATGGCCACCTGCCGCGCGTACTGTCGCGGTCACCCAGCGACGACAGTGAGGACCCGGCCGAGGTGCACCTGAAGCGGACCGCCGCCGCTGCCCTTCTCATGTTCGGTGTCGTCGTGATGGCCGCCGCCTGTCAGGGTGCAGCCGACGACGTGAAGCCCGACGCCATCCCGACCGACGACCTGCACGCCTCGGCCATCCAGACCCGGTTCGACGAGGCCAGCGGCATCCTGCGCGCCGGGATCACGAACAACGGTGAAACCCCCATCAGCGTCACCACGGCGACGATCGTGTGGGCGGGCTTCAGTTGGCCGACCATCGAGGTCGACGGGGCCTCGGTCGGGCCGGGACTCACTGCGGCGTTCAAGATCCAGCCCGGGGTTCCGCACTGCTCCGCCCACGTCACGAGCCCTACCATGACGGCCACCGTCAACGGGAAGCCGCTTCACCTACCCCTCACGATCACGGACGGGGGGCTGCTGGACCGGCTGCGCGCAAGCGCCTGCGCGGAACAGGCCCTGGCCCAAACCGCCCGGATGTCGATGTCGATCACCGACCGTGTCGTCAGCGCCAGGGGTGGCCGCTACCTCGCCGGCTCCATCGTCCTCACCCGGTTGCCGGGGGCATCGATGCCGATCACCGTCGTGGGCGTCCTCGGCAGCGTGCTGTTCGACGTACTCCCCGACCGGGCCGGCCGGCTTCCCGCCACCCTGGCGAGCGACGCGTCGCACCTGCGGGTGCCGATCATCGTGGGCCCGACCCGCCGTTGCGACCCCCACGCCCGGGGGCAGGCGTCGCAACCGTTCCTGTTCGGAATCTTCACCCGCACCGGCGACGGGCACCCCCACCGAACCATCAGCGTTCCCGGTGCAGCCGAGCAGCAACGGCTTCAGCACCTGATGGACCAGACCTGCGGGGGCTGACAGCGCTCGCTCCTCGCTGTTGCGGCCAACCAGCCCCTCGTCACCGGGTGCTCGCGGCTCGCCGCTACTGCACGGCTGCGGTGAGCTTCTGCTCGAAGAAGGCCAGGACTCGGTCGACACCCTCCTGCTGGCGGTGCTCGGTCAGGGTGGCGTGCTTGCGGCCGGGAAACTCCACGGCGATGAAGTTGTCGCCGAGCTCGCGGCGGAGGGTGTCGAAGCGGGTGCCGACCGCCGGATCTCCCTCATAGCGCAGCCCGAGCACCTGGCAGCCGGCCGCGACCTTCTCCTTGACCGACTCGAGGTCGGCGGGACTGAGTCCGAGGTCGGCCCTGTGTCTCTTGCCCAGGGGAGCGGGCGAGGCCGGCTGGGCCGGTCAGGCACATGCCGACCGCGCCGACACCCGGCCCTCCCAGCTCGGAGTGCAGCTCGCGAGCGAGAGACCGCAGCCACGCGGCCACCGGCGACGTACGGCCCATGGCGAACATGGTGAACTCGCGACTGACGCAGACACCGACGATGCTCCGCACGGTCTCGGACACCGTGGCCGGGGCCTCCGGGCGGCCGAACAGGGACGGCATCACGACGGTGAAGCCGCGCTCCACGACCTCCTCGGCGAACGCGAGCACCGCGGGAGTGATGCCGGGGATCTCATGGATCACGATCACGCCTGGCCCCCTGCCCTTGCGGTACGTCGGGTGCGTGACGCCGTCTGCCGTGTGGCTGCCGAGGGTCCAGGAGTCGAGCGCGCTCATGCCAGCGACCCTATGCCGGTCAGCCGCCGCAGAAGGATCACCCGGGGATGCGCGGTTCCCCGTGGGTACCTTGCCGGTTACGTAACTAACTGGGTACGCTAGCCTCATGGACGCCGCCCTTCACGCCTTGGCCGACCCCGGCCGCCGCCGGCTAGTCGAAGCGCTGGGCCGGGGCGAGGCAACGGCCGGCGAGCTGGCCGACCTCCTGCCGATCGCCAGGCCGGGGGTGTCGCGGCACCTGCGCGTCCTGCGGGAGGCCGGCCTGGTCGAGGTGCGGGCTGAGGCGCAGCGCCGGATCTATCGGCTGCGGCCCGAGCCCCTCGCCGAGGTCGACCACTGGCTCGCCGGCTATCGCAACCTGTGGGAGCAGCGGTTGTCCGCGTTGCACACCGAGATCGCGCGCGGAAAGCGTGAGAGGAGCAGTTCATGACACAGCCCGACATCGTCGGAACCGTCCGGGAGCACGAGGGTGCGGCCGTCGTACACATGGAGGGCCGCTACCCGACCGGTATCGACGACCTGTGGTCGGCGATCACCGAGCCGGAGCGGCTCGCCCGGTGGGTGGCCGACGTGTCCGGCGACCTGCGGGAGGGCGGCACCTTCTCGGCCACCTTCACGAGCAGCTGGACGGGCACCGGGCGGGTCGTGGTCTGCCGGCCGCCGCATCGGCTGCTGGTCGCGATGGACGGAGGCGACGGAGACATCAGCGAGATCGAGGCGACGCTCACCGAGGACGGGGACCACACCCTGCTGGTCGTCGAGGACCGCGGCATCGGCCTGCCGGAGGCGCCGCTCCACGGAGCAGGCTGGCAGGTGCACCTGGAAGATCTCGGCCAGCACGTGGCCGGCGAGCCGGCGGGCGACTGGAGGGCCCGGTGGGTCGAGCTCACGCCGGCGTACGTAGCCCGGGGCCTCGATGTCGATTGAGGCCGAGGCCGGCCGTGATCACCTTCGGCGTTTCGTTGACGCGCAGCGGCGGAGCGTCCTGGCGATCGTGGACGGCCTGACCGATGACCAGCTGCGGGAGCCGGTGCTTCCGAGCGGGTGGACGCCGGTCGGCATGGTCCTGCACCTCGCGGTGATGGAGCGCTTCTGGTTCCAGCGGGTCATGACCGGGCGGTCGAGCCGCTTTCCCTGGCCCGACGACAGGTCCGGCGACGAGCGGGTCGAACCGTTCGCGACCGGGCACCCGGCCGCTGACGTCCTCGACTTCTATCGCGAGCAGGGCCGGATCGCCGACAGAGTCATGGCCGAGACCCCCTTGAGTACGCCGCCGGCGCTCACCGACCTGCCCCCGGCCCTCGCCGTACTCGCCACGAACCTGCACACGATCGCGTTGCACGTGCTCGAGGAGACCGCGCGGCACGCCGGCCACCTCGATGCGGCCCGAGAGCTCCTCGACGGCCGCACCGGCCTCGGGCCCCGGTAATGGTCCGGAGCCGGCCGCCGCACCGTCCGGGGTTGACGTTGTCCCTGGGGGAAGTCGGAGAGTCGCGACACCGGTGAGTCAGCGGCAAAGGATGAGGGCATGGAGGCTTGCCGATCTCTTTCGGGCCGACGCCGACCTCGACCGCATCGCCGCCGACGTCGCGGCCGCGGTCGAGGCCGGCGCGCCCGACAACTACAGCGTGGTCGTCATCGACGTGACCTGACCGGCGCTGAGCCGGCGTCAGGCGTGGTCGGGCAGGACGAGGTCGAGGGCCAGCCAGTCGGCGAGGTCCTCGATCTCGGCGTGTACGGCGTCGCGCACGTCGGCCCCGAAGGGCTCGTCCTCGTGGATCGCGTGCACGATCAGCTCCCCGGCCGGGTGGTCGGCGGTGGCGTCGAGCTTCCCGACCAGCCGGTCGCCGTACAGGATCGGGAGCGCGAAGTAGCCCCACCGGCGCTTGGCGGCGGGCTTGTACATCTCGAGCTGGTAGTCGAACTCGAAGAGCTCCGCCATCCGCTTGCGGTCGAAGACCAGCCGGTCGAGCGGCGACAGCAGCGCCGCCCGGCCCGAGAAGGGACGGTCGAGCAGCGACGGCTCGACCCGCCACTTGCCGGGCACGCCCTCGATGACGGCGGGCTCGCCGACCTCGCCCACGTCGTTCGGCTCGCCGGGACACACCGTCGCGCGGGCGCGCGCGAGGCCGAGCGCGCGCAGCCGCCGCTCGTTGCGGATCCGGAGCGCCTCGCCCAGCGGCACCACCGGATCGTCGGGGTAGATGCGGGACGCCAGGTCATACAGCCGCTTGCGCCCCTCCCGGCCGGCCACCGCCACCTCGCCGCGCCTGACCAGGAAGTTGAGCATCATGATGA
>WNGB01012515.1_pt1 | contig 12381 bp, 13 predicted proteins | sample 5400681 | NCBI WGS metagenome assembly WNGB01 (sample SAMN13153367, study PRJNA577476) | soil metagenome | isolation source: 115 cm soil or saprolite under grassland replicate 2 | place: USA:California | collected 2016-06-15 | reverse complement strand
CTATTTCGAGCGAACCGGGTTTACGTACCTCACACCGCGAGTACCGGCTCGCCGCGTAGCCGCGGCTGCGCAACGCCCACTTCTTCCTTGTTACACGCGCGCGAATACCAGATCACGCCGCGTCTGGAAGGGTGGTCGGAGCGAGCGCCGGATCCGTGGACGACCGCTGTCCTCAATCGCTGATCGCCAATCTGGATTTCCGGCACCCACAGGTTCGAGCCCATTGCACCGGCACATCTAGCCCTTCGACCGGAGAGTCATCGCGCTCTCCTCGCCGACACTGACCATGGGCGTACCTTGTGCTGCGGCCTCGGTACGCCCCCAACCAGGGGCGGGGCCGCGCGGCATTCCCTGCGGCAGGAGCGTCTGCGCGGCCCCTGGGCGTCGAAGAGGGGGAGGGCCGGCCCTCCAACGCCGTGCGCCGATCCTCCGTCCAGCCGTGGCGCCCTACATCGGGGAATGCACTGATCGGCTCGCCGGTCATACGGCCCGCTCGAGCGTCGAGAGATACCAGTCGGTCAGGCTGCGTACGCCCGCGGTCGCGCCGTCGTACGCGGGGAACGTGACGGGGCCGAGCTCGAGCACCCGCGCCTGCTGGATCGTCCGTTCGGGTAGCGCGGACGGGTTGTACGTCGAGCGCTCCGGTGATTGCACGACGTGTCTCGCCTCGAAGCGGACCTCGCCCAGGCGCGGGAGCAGCTGCGCAGCGACGTGGCCAAGGCGCACGAGTCGGGCGAGAGCGTGTCGGAGATCGCGCGTCTGCTCGGCGTAACGAGGGCGAGGATCTACCAGCTGCTCGGTCGGTAAAGAGCGCCCCAGTTCACGCAGGGCGCACGCACCATCAGGGTGAGGCGTCAGGCGAAAGGACACTCGCGCAGGCCACCGATTACTCTCCTGCCGTGTCGCCGGTCGATCCCGAAGAGCTAGCAGCGACCATCGGGGCACGGCTTGGGGGCGACGGGTGGACGGTGAACGGACATCCGAGTACGCCGCCTCGCTTCACCTTCGTCCTCGCGCACCCGCTCACAGCAGACTTCATCCTCAGCGTCGATCCAACCTCCGACTCCGCAGAGGACACCATCGAGCGGTTCCTTTGCCGCTCAGAGTTCGCCGTGATCTCCAAAGCGCCGAAGGATCTACCGCACGCAAGCCTCATGCGCTCTCTCCGCGAAAACGCGCGAGGGGAGCAATGGCCTCCGTTTGTCCTGCAAGGCGTCGCGCGCGTCCTCCGCGGGCATGACCTGCTGACATCTGACGAAGCTGATTGGCTCACGCAGGCCCCGGGCCTTGTTGGCTCGACGCGGACTAGACCTCCGCAATCACCTTCAGGGGCCATTGCTGAACACTCGCGCAGGCGAGGGCGCTCTCAGTCGGGGTACATGCGTTCAAGCGCTGTAGGAAGGTCGACCTCGTGCCCTTTCCGCAGCCGCTTGTGTTTGCCCTCATAGCTCCAGAGGTGGAGACGACCCTTCGTGTCGAAGGCCGTCCAGACGCAGGTCAGGTTCCTTCCGACGGGTTCGTCTAGTTCGGCAGTCGTTGAGCTGCCGGGAGCGAGGCTGCCAACCGTTACCTCTTGCGAGACCGCGTCACTCCGAATCAGGCACCGCACGCGCGCGGCCTGGTCACCCTCATTCACGAACTCGATCACGGACACTCGCACACCAGGCTCGTCGAGCACCGTCGCTGACACGCGGGCCGGCGCCTCGTCGCTCGAAAAGTTGGCGGACGAATGCGTGAGCGGCTTGCGGCGGAGGCGGTGGCGAGAACGCCATCTGGATCAGTCCTCTCCTCTAAATGTCCGGCCGAGCTTACGCGCGCGTCGAGGGATATTCGCGAACACCGCTCCAGGCGTGGATGCTGTCGCTGCTCGGCGACGAGCGGCTCTACCGCGCCCACTCATCGCCGCCCCCAATCCGGGTCAGCCGTTCGCGTAGTACAAGTCTTCCCAGTTCCTCGGCTTCGCCGTGAGGCACACCCTGCTCGAGAAGGGCAGCGATGGCGCCGTCTTCTGTGCCATCAAAACCCGGCCTCTTCGAAGCCATGAAAGGCAACCAGCCGTCGAGGCCATAGATGCCGACCCGCCCACTCCACTCGCTCCAGAACTCGAACTCGGCCCAACCCAGCGAGGTGTGAACGATGCGCAGCGTCCCGTACTCGCCCGAGCTCGGCGCCACCGTGGGTCGTCCCTCACGTCGAGGCGGTTCTTCATGTGTCTGCTTGTTCCGGAACGGCCTCACGACCACTCGCCCGATAAGGCCGACGAGAATCGAGAGCGTGAGCCAGAGCAGGAACAAAATCCGTCCGGCTCGCGGGAGAAGCGTTCGCGGCGGCGGTACCGGAATGGCTTCCCATGCGCCCAGCGTCTGCTCTGCCAGCCGCGTCGCCTCGGCGTCTGGCAGTCCAAATTCGCGAAGCCCGCCAGCGACCGCAGGAAGCGACCTGCCTACCCGTCGCGCTGCTCCATGAGCGCCAAAGGTCGGAACCGGAAGCCACCCGTCCGCCCCGACTCCGATCACCGCGGCAGTGGTCGTGCCGAACTCGACTCGCACGATCCCCTGAGATGTGTCGAGGATGCGGCTCGAGCCGGGAACGACGCCACCAGAAACCGCTGCCTCACTCACCAACACACCGCGTAGAAGCCGCTCTTAGGATCCGCCCACATCGAGGACACTCGCGAAAGCTGGCCCGAGCCCGGGACGTCTGCCGTTGCACCGTCGTCGTCCACATTAGAAGCGTATGACGTACCCGCTCATCTTCCTCGCCGGGAAGTCTCGCCGCATGGACACACAGGTTCGAAGGCGGGACCTCAGGCACGGCACTCCGCGCTGAGGACATTTACCGACGCTCGCGCACGCCGCGGCCCTGGCAGGCGAGAATCAAGATGTGGTCGTGATCTGCACCACGTGCAAGAGGGAGCGGCCTCCGACGGGTGAGGCCTGCCCGCACTGCGGTGCGCCTGCATATCCTCATCGGCGCACGGCAGAGGAGCACGCGGACTACCTCCGAGCGGTGGCGGAACGCGACCGCGGAGCACCTGACTCCAAGCGCAACGCCTAGCGGCTCGGGACATTCCCGCATGCTGGCCCAGGCAAGGCCAGCCTCACCTCGGCTCAGTCGCCGCTGCCGTTAGATCAGGAGCCAGATGAACACGGTCGCGAACCCGCCCAGAAGAGCTGCGACCAGGGACACCAGGGCAGAGAGCGCAGCGAGGCGTCGACGTCGGGCGATAGACAGCACGCCGATGCCAAGTGCCCACGCGACGGCCAAGAGCCACCACGGAGCAGGCCAGCTCCAGTAACCGCTGCCGCTCGCAAACTTCGCCGCCGTCCAAGCAGTCGCCGCACCGAATGAAGCGACACCAATCGCGGGGACGGTCCACCTCCGGCCACGCTCCCCGCCTCGAGTCCGAGTCACGCTTCGCTATATCGACACGCCAACGGGCATGCGTGAACGCTGGCCCAGGTCAAGATGCCAGTACTTGGTGGGGTGGATCAACACATGGCGCTGGTCGACAGGGGGTACGCGCGGATCCGTCACTCGTTTGAGTGAGTGTTGGCAGATGCGCGATGGCGAGGATGACGATGTGCTCGTTCATTTCGTCGACTTCATGAACGAGCCTGCGGTCACTGCCGATCTTCTTGGCGATCGTCGTCGTCGTCGAGCCGATCCTCGTCCTCATGGACGAACTTGGACACGCTGCCGCTGCAACAAGTCGTCTTCCCGGTCCGGTCATCGTTCGGGTCGGCGGCGAGCGTCCACTTCTCAGGGCGAGACTTGGACGGATTCAAATGAGACTCCATCCGCTCGTCTTGCCGTGGCGCTTCGATGGCCAGTGCATCTACGACACTGGCGCGCAGACGCGAGCTGATGCGGTCGTGATTGCACTGGCCGGACCGGCTGCCTCCATTGGGTGCGGCCTTCTCTCATGGCTCGGGATGCAGGCGGTCAGCGGAACGTCATCGCTTCACGTCGTCTTGCAGGTCGCGACGTTTCTGGCGATCGGCTCGGGATTGATCCGCCTCATCCCATTGACGCTGCGTGACGCAAGAGGCATGCGCGCTCGCACAGACGGGGCGCAGGCATTGGCTGCCTTCTTGGCGACCTAGCCGCCGCGCTGATCGCCACCGACACTTCCTCCGGGGACATTGCTGAACACTCGCGCAGCCGACCGATCTTGACCTTTGCAACACTCCCGCGATGCGTCTGTTCTCAATAACCGCCGTCGTCGAAGCCACAGACGATGCGGACGCGCAAGCCGTTGTTGACGCGATCGCGCAAGCGATTTGTCCCCACCCGGCTGAGAGCGACCACGCCTGCCCTCGCGGGTGGATGACGATGATTCACGAGTTGGACGAAGAAGAGGCCGCGGTCTGGGCTGATCCCGACGCCCTTAATCGATAGGTCTTCGGCGTCAGGCTCGGGGGACATGCGCGAACACTGGCGTATGTGCGCACGCCTGCCCGTGCGTGGTGCGGTGCGCGTGTTGGCGGCAAAGCCGGTTCGATCCGAGCGGCACCCCATCAGCAAGGTTGTGCGATTCGTCGAGGTCGATGACCGCGAAAGCCCGAGTCGCCCACGGGTTGCAGGAGCCGCACGGCGAAGCCGCTGCGGGGCGCTTTGACCTTCGCGTTTACGTGCGCCACTACAACGAGCACCGACCCCACCGCGCGCTCGGTCTCGCTCCGCCGGACCGTTCGGGGTCCGCTCCGCCGGACCGTTCGGGGTCCGCTCCGCCGGACCGTTCGGGGTCCGCTCCGCCCTCGCCGCTCCCGGCACGCGTTGAGCGCCGTGACCTTCTGGGCGGGCTGGTCCACGAATACCGCGCCGCAGCGTGATTACGCGAGTGCTACTGGTAGGTTCGCCAGGTGGTCGTGCGGTGCACGAAGAAGATGCTCGATCTGCTCGACGGCCGCAAGCTCACGCTCAGCGAACTACGACCGAGCGACGACGACTGGTACCTGAACCTCGTCTGGATCGAGCGGCAGAAGTGTCTCCTACTGTCCCACGCCGGCACCCTGTTCTCGGTCTTCAGGGCAGGAGTCCACGTTGCGGATCTCCGTCCGCTTGGCGGCTATCTCGTCGAGGCCATCCAGACAGAGCTCCGCGCAGAGGGCCTTCCCGGCGACACGTTCTTAGCGCTCGATCCTGACACGCTCCAGCTCGCGAAGACCGCGAGCCGCAGCACCCTCGGCTTCATGACCGAAATGGCGTTCGAGCTCGGATGGATCATCGCTGACACGGGCGGCGTGCGCCGCAGCGACGTCAACGAGCTCAACCACGCGCTCCGCCGCATGCTTTGGAACCGCGGCGACTACGTCCGACCGATCGAACTCGTCAAACAACACCTCAGCACCCGCACCTGACGGCCCAGAGCCGCTCCCGCAGCTCACGAAGAACCTCGAACCGCCGCCAGGTCCGGCGCTCGAACCTTCGCACGAGTAACTGAACCCTACGCCGTTGGACTGAAGTCGGGCCGGAGCGGCGTTGGCCTGTTGTGAGTCGCTGCGAGTGGTCATCATCAGCGGCGAGCGCCGAGGCGTTGGTTGACGAGCTCGATTGGTCGGACGTAGCCGCCGCGGTTCCAGAGCATTCGGCGTAGCGCGTGGTTGAGGTCGTTGATGTCGCTGCGGCGGAGAGACGACCCTTGTCGGTGGTGATCCATCCGAGCTCGAACGCCTGTGGGTGCCACAAATTCAGGGTCGCCGCTCGCGACATGCCGATTTGGATGCGAAACCGAATTTTCGGCACGCACAGGTGAGACTGGTCCAGAGTATGTGCGCACGCCTGCCGATTCATCGTGCGTCGCGCGGGCGGGTCGGTACGTCCGATGTCGGCTACACATTCAGCGAGCGTCGCCGTGCGGGCGGGTCCACGTCAGCGCGCCCGCACGACCAGCACGACCGTGGGGTGGGTGCGCGACTATCGGAAACTCGTGACCCCAGGCGGCTTCGCTGAGCCGCTTTTGGCTGAGTCACGATGAGCGCACGTACAGCGACGTCATCGCCTGCCACCCCGCCTGGTCTTGAGTTACGTCCCGCCTTTGCCGCCGCCGGCGAACTTGGTGCTTGTCATGTAGACAGTCGCGCCGCCGTCGACCATGAGCGTGGCCGCATTGATGTACGCGGCTTCGTCGGAGGCAAGGAAGACGACGACGTTGGCGACATCTTCCGGCGTGCAGAGTCTCGGCATTGGATACAGCGCGAGTGACGCTTCGATGTAATCCTCCGTCGCGTTGCTCACAGCTCCAGGCGTGAGCGTGAGCCCTGGTGCGACGGCGTTGCACCGGATGCCGCGCTTCCCGTACTGCGAAGCCACGGATTTCGTTAACAGAACGACGCCGGCCTTGGAGGCTCCGTAGGCGGCACGCACTCCGCGTCCGACGAAGCCATCGACCGACGCGGTGTTGACGATCGAGCCGCCTCCGCGCGCCAGCATGTGCGGGATCGCGTGCTTGCAGCCCATGAACTGGCCTTTTAGGTTGACGGCGACAAGCCGGTCGAAGATCGCCATGTCGAGGGTGACGATGTCCGTGTCGACGGCGTTGGTCGAGGAGTCGGTCGCGTTGTTGTGTAATACGTCAAGGCCGCCGAATGTCTCGACGGCCGTTTCGACCATGCGCAGGACGCTTGCCTCGTTGGAGACGTCGACCTTGGCGGCCACAGCGCTACCGAGTTCGCCGGCGACGCGCTCAGCCTCAGTCCCGTTGATATCGGCGACCACCACAGAGGCGCCTTCGCGCACCATCAAGCGCGCGGTGGCCTCGCCAATGCCGCTGCCGGCGCCCGTGACGATCGCGACCTTGCCCTCGAGGCGTCCCATCGGTCGAGAGTATGTCAGCGCACCTTGCATGCGATTTTGGCGCGAGCGAGTCGCCGACCTCACCAGTGTTGAACCCTTCCTCCATAGACAGCGGGTCGAAATCAGAACGCTCCAGCTGGTCCGAGATTCGTCGTGTCACTTGTGCGGGTAGAGGTGGAGGTAGGTCTCGGCACGGTGCGCGAGGGCAAGTGCAAGAGCGCTGCCGAGTAGCAGGCTGCCAGTCAAGGTGAGCAGGCGGTAGCGCGCGCTTGTGGTGCGGATCCGTGTGTGTCGCACGATGCCCTCTCCGGCGAGGTGAACCACGTCTTTCGAGTGCGCGGCGACGTGGATCACGAGCGCGAGGAGCCAGAGGTAGAAACTGGCTTTGTGCACGATGAGGAAGCTGTCGTGCAGCGGGCGGAGGCCGACGATCAACCCGATGCCGCTGACGAAGACCAGCATTGTGAGGAAGACAAGGAAGGGGCCGAGTACGCGCAGCGCGAGGGCGGGCGGCCCTTTCTCGCGGTAGGCGGCGTTGCCGCGGTAGTAGGCGGTCATGCGCCAGGTCGTGCTTGCGATCTTGAGGAGGACGGGTGGAACGAGGAGCAGGCCCAGCGTCACGTGAAGCGTGAGGACTCTGCGAGCGCCCATGAGGACGGTCGCGATCTCGGCGATGAACAGAACGAGCAGAACGATCCCGGTCATCGCCGTCAGGCGCGCGTTGGCCTCCACTCCGGCACGCCCCTGAATGCGACGTGTGGTCATGCCGATGAGGCTATGGCCGGGTCTCGCGTGTGTCATCGGCCGCGCGGATGCACTTTCCCGACGGCGCTACTGCTGCAGCACTACACCGCGAGGCGCTCGCTCAGGGCGAGACGAGGCCGGCCTGGTAGGCGATCACGACGAGCTGCACGCGGTCTCGCGCGCGGAGCTTCGTGAGGATGCGCGAGACGTGCGTCTTGACCGTCAGAGGACTGAGGAAGAGGGCTTCTGCGATTTCGCGGTTGGTGCTTCCGCGGGCGACGAGACCGAGTACTTCGAGCTCGCGCGGGCTGAGCTCGTCGAGTCCCTCCGGCGTGACGGCCGCTGCTTGGTCGGGCTGTGCGATGTACGCCTCGATGAGGCGCTTGGTGACGCTCGGAGCGAGCAGGGATTCACCTGCGGCGACGAGGCGGATCGCGGCGAGCAGCTCGCTCGGCTCTCCGCCTTTGAGCAGGAAGCCGCTCGCCCCGGCGCGGAGTGCGCCGAAGACGTATTCGTCGAGCTCGAACGTCGTGAGCACGAGCACACGCGTTTCCGTCAACCTCGGGTCGGCGGTGATCTGTCTCGTCGCTTCGAGGCCGTCGACCTCGGGCATGCGGATGTCCATCAGCACGAGGTCGGGGCGAAGCTCGCGCGCGAGTGCCACAGCCTCGCGTCCGTCGGCGGCTTCGCCGGCGACTTCGAGGTCGGCTTCGGCGTCGAGAAGCGCGCGGAAGCCGGCGCGGACGATCGGCTGGTCTTCGGCGAGCAGGACGCGGATCGTCATCGCTTCGCTGGCTTGAGCGGAAGCCGTGCGTGGACCTGCCAGCCGCCGCGCTCCGCAGGGCCTGCTCTCACGTCGCCGCCGAGCGCGGCGGCGCGCTCGCGCATGCCACGTAATCCGTGGCCGCCGCCGGTCGGGGCGGCAGCGTTCCCGTCGTCGGTCACCTCGACGTGCAGCATGTCCGCTTCGACATACAGGTTCACACGCGCGCGCGAGGCGGCGGCGTGACGCATGACGTTCGTGAGCGCTTCCTGGACGATGCGAAAGCCGGCCTGCCCCACGGCGATCGGGATCGCGTGGCCGTTCAGCTCCACGTTCGCGTCGGCGTCTAGCCCGGCCGCCTTCGCACGGTCGAGGAGCTGCGTGCGCGACGCGAGGTCGAGCGTCGGCGCCGTCGGCGCCGGGTCGTCGGCGTCGCGCAGGAGATCGAGCGTCGCCCGCAGGTCGTTCAGCGCGTCGGAGGACACGGCCATGATGTCCTGCAAGGCTTCGTCGCTCCCGTGCAGATGCGCGGCGACTCCGGCGCGGACGTTGATCGCGACGAGAGCGTGCGCGACCGTGTCGTGGAGGTCGCGCGCGATCCGCAGCCGCTCGTCGGCGACGCGGCGGCGGTCCTCCTGCTCGCGCTCCTCGCGCCGGGCCTCCCGAAGCTCGCGCCGTGAGCGCACGGTGTCGCCCAGCACGAGCGCGGCGAACACGATCCCGAGCCTGATCGCCGTGTTGACCGCGACGTTGTCGGCGATCACGACGATCACCACGACGACGAACGCCGCGGTGGCGGCGCCGACGATCACCGAGCGGCGCCGGTCGCCGAGGCTCGCGACGTTGTACAGGGCTGCCGCGAGCACAAAGATCGCCGTGTGGTACGGCTGGAAGACCGCCAGGCACACAACCAGGCCGGCCGTGGTGGCGAGCAGCGACGTCAGCGGCTTCTGGCTGCTCCACGCGAGCGGCAGGGACGCGATCAGCGGCGGCTACGTCGACCGCTACCACCACCGCCCGCACAGCGGGCTCGACTACCAGACACCCGACGAGGTGCGCCGGACCTGGGAGGATCACCAACAACTACAAAAACAGGCGGCCTAACCTGTCAACGCCGGCGGGGAGCACGTCACACGGGACTCTTCGCGTTTTATCGGCTCGAGGTCGGCACGGGCTTGCCGGGGATGCTCGAGGGGGAGCAGAGGCGGCTTTGCTCGCGGAGGGCTTCGGCGCTTGGCTGAGTTGGGGGTAGTGGTGGTGTGGGAAGCAGACAAGCGGCGGTGGCGGGGTGACGGCGTCTCGGGCCGTCCGCCGGCGGCTGGCCGGGTCGTTTCGGGGTTGTTTTTCTTTCCTCGTGGCGGATCGGCGCAGGTCGCGCGGGAGCTGGCGCGGGCACTGCCGGCGGCGGGCTGGCAGGCGGGCCTCGCTGCCGGCTCGCTCGGGCGCCCGGGGGAGCTGACGAACGCGCGTAGTTTCTTCGCGGGGATCGATGTCGAGCCGCTCGACTACTCGCCCGCACCCGAGCTGGCGGATCCGCTCACCGCGCCGGTGCCGTTCCCGCCCTCCTACGAGGACCGGCCGGGGGCGCCAGACCGCGTCTTTGCTGCCGTCGATGATGCCGCCTTCGAGCGGCTCGTCGCCGCCTGGATCGAGGTGCTGGGACGCGCCGGCGCCGGGGAGGCCGATCTGCTCCACCTCCATCACTTGACGCCGGCCAATGAGGCGGCAGCGCGGGCGTTTGGGGCGATGCCGGTGCTCGGTCAGTTGCACGGCACCGAGCTGGCGTTGCTGCGGGCGATCCAGGCGGGCCCGCCGCCGGGATGGCGGTACGCGGCTCGGTGGGCGGAGCGGTTTCGCCGCTGGGCGCAGCAGTGCGCGCTCGTCGTTGTGCCGCCGGGTGCAGAGGTCGAGGCGGCCTTACTCTTGGGGCTCGAGCGGAGGAGGCTTCGGAGCCTGCCGAGCGGCGTCGACCTCGAAGCGTTCAGGGCGCGGCCGATTGCCGGCGAGCAGCGGCTTGCGTTCTGGCGGCGCTGGCTGGTCGAGCAGCCCCAGGGCTGGGGCGAGAGCGGCCGCCCCGGCAGCGTCGCCTATAGCGAGGAGGAGCTCGCTCCCTTCCGGGCCGGCGGCCCGGTCTTCCTCTATGTCGGCCGCTACACGGCGGTCAAGCGGCTGCCGCTGCTGATCGCCGCACACGCGCGCGCGCTCGAGCGGCTCGGCAGCCCCGTGCCGCTCGTGCTTGTCGGCGGGCATCCGGGCGAGTGGGAGGGCGAGCATCCGCTCGCGACTGCCCGCCGGCTCGGGAACCGGCAGGTCTTCCTTGCCGGCTGGCGCGCGCACGAGCAGCTGCCGCAGGCGCTGAACGCCGCCGACCTGCTCGTGCTGCCCTCGGTCGCCGAGGCGTTCGGGCTGGTGCTCGTCGAGGCGATGGCCTGCGGGCTGCCCGTGATCGCCTGCCGCACACACGGACCGGCGGAAATCGTGGCCGACGGCAAGACCGGCTGGCTGATCCCGCCCGACGACCAGGACAGCCTCACCGACGCGCTCGTCGCGGCCGCCACCGGCCACCAGGAGCGGCTGGCACGCGGCAGGCGCGCCGAGGCTGAGAGCCGCCATCACGGCTGGCCGGCCACCATCCGTCGCCTCACGCTGTTCTACGACGAGCTCGCCGCTCTCGCTGCCGGACGGCAGACGGCGCGTGAGCAACCCCGCTGACAACCGAACGAGCAAGCAGCCAATCACGCCACGGGCCTGAAACTTCTCTCTCGCGCAGGCTGTCCGCGTCGGCGACACTGGACACCTCTTCGCTTCGAGCCACATAGACTCGCATCCCACTCACGACGAGGAGGACGATGATGGCCGGCAAGATCGAGATTCGCAAAAGCGGCGAGAAGTTCCGCTTCGTCGTCCTGAACAGAAGCGGCGAGAAGCTGCTGCAGAGCGGTCAGTTCGACGACAAGGCGAGCACGAAGCGCTAGCAACAGGCGGACCACCGTCCCCGATCGAGCGATCCGCTCGATCCTGCGCAGACCACGCGCAGCACCCGCGACCAAGTCCTCCTACCACTCGCTGGACGATGCTCATTAGCGTCGCTGCTCGAAGAGTCGATGAAACGATCGAGACCATGGGTGGGATCGCATCGAACCGGCTCCACGCTCAGGCGACGCTCGCGAACGCAAACGCGCCGGAAACCGCAGGCAGCGGGATCGCCGTACCAGGCTCGGGCGTGCCGAGCGGGAGCATCCGTAGCGTGCGGCCGTGGGCGGCGGCGAACCAGCCAAAGACGATCTCGAGCCGGCTCCCGGCCGGCACATGCATCACGTGGAGAACCTTGCCGTCGCGCGCCCGTACCCCGAGCACGCGCCCATCAGCTTTTGCTGCCCCAGAGGAGTCCCTGATAGCCGGTCAGGAGTTGTGTCACCCTGCCGCCGAGATTGCCGGGCCGGGAGCACGCGAGCGAGACGTGTGGGGTGCGTAAACCCGGTTCGCCCCCAGACTCCTCGCATATCGGCCTCACTACCCGATTACTTCGGCGCGCCGCAGCTCGCTGTGTAGATCCGCATAGATAACGAAAGGAACGAGGGGCGTTGTGTTCGAGTGGAGAGGCGGTGAGGGTTTCGGCGCGGCGCTCAGCGCCTCGCTTTCAACAGTGGGCCTGCACAGTCGCAAGGGTGGGCCGTGCCTGTCCGAAATCACCCGTTCGAGGTAGGCGCCCCTGCCTCATTCCGCCGATGATCGGTCGAGACGCCTTGGAAGGCTGGGAACCACTGGCCGCAGATGGTTCGCAGCAGACCTGGGGAGAGGACGCGATCCAGGGCGTCTGTAGAGCCGGCGGTGTGGGAGCCGCAGCCCCGCCGCCGGCTCTGACTCTATTCACGGCTTGAACGCAGCGTGTGGGGTGCGCTAATGCGATTTCGCTGCATATAGGACGAGATCGCGGACGCGGACCGAGTTTGTGCACCCCACGCGCCGACGAGCTATCGGGATCTGCTCGCGCCGGCGCTCAAGAACAAGATCGGCATCACCGACGACTCGATCGCGGCGATCCGGATCGGCGCCCATGCGACCGGCATCTTTCG
>WNGB01019129.1_pt1 | contig 12384 bp, 12 predicted proteins | sample 5400681 | NCBI WGS metagenome assembly WNGB01 (sample SAMN13153367, study PRJNA577476) | soil metagenome | isolation source: 115 cm soil or saprolite under grassland replicate 2 | place: USA:California | collected 2016-06-15 | reverse complement strand
AAGGTCGTGCTGGTCAACATTTGGGCGACGTGGTGCGCGCCCTGTCGTGCTGAAATGCCGTCGATGGAAAAGCTCTATAAGAAGCTTCCGGGAACGGGTTTTCGGATTGTTGCAGTCAGTGTGGATGGCGACCCATTTCATCCCGAGGGATCAGAGCCCCCGAGCGGGATCATGGCGTTCGCGAATACCCTGGGTCTCACGTTCGACATCCTGCACGATCCCAGTGGCGAGATTCGGAAAGCGTACGACATTTTCGGAGTGCCGGAGAGTTACCTGATCGATCGTGATGGCGTCATCGTGAAACGCGTGATCGGGGCCGCGGATTGGGAGGACCCCGTCAACGAGATGCTGATCCGGCGGCTGCTGAATGCGCAGTAGCCTGCTGCAGTGGATTACGCGCAACTGGCCCATTAAAGGCGCGGCGCTGTTTCTGGCGCTGATGCTCTACGTCGCCGTGCAGCTGCAACAACCCATCACGACGAGCTTCGACGTGACGCTCAACGTGCTGCTGCCGCGCGGACGCGCGCTGATCAACAAGCCGCCCAAAGTCCGCGTCCAGATCTCGGGCAAGGGCAGTCAGATCCTGAAACTCCGCTCCCTGGCCGGCAACATCACGCGCCGCGTCCCCGACACATTGACGGCATCCACCTGGTCGATTCACCTCGACCCCTCCGAGGTGGAGCTCGCGCTCCCCAAGGGCGCCGACGTCCGCGTGATGGAGGTCCGGCCGAGCGAGATCACGCTGGCGCTCGACAGCGTCGCGCGAAAAGAGGTGCGCATCGTCTCGCTCGTCACCGTGACGCCCGATTCCGGTCAGGTGTTGCATGGCGGGTTGTCGATGACGCCGACGACCGTGCGTTTGGTCGGCCCCGAGAAGAGCCTCGCGGCGATCGAGTCCGTCACGACCGTGCCGATGGAAATCACCAGCGTCTCGGGCGAATTCACACGCTCTGTGCCGATCGACACGATGCCGCTCGGGATCGTGCGCCTCTCGCCCAAGCAAGTGACCGTCACCGGAGACATGGGCCGCATCGCCGAGCGTTCGTTCGCCGGCATTCCGGTTGAGAGCGGCGGAGGCGCGATCACGAGCTTCATCGTCACACCGTCACGCGTGTCGGTCGCCGTTCGCGGGCCGGAAGAGCGGGTGCAGACGCTGACGCGCGACTCGCTGCGCGTCGTCGCGCACATCGTCGGATCGAGCGGGGGGGCCGCCCGCATCACCGTGATCGCGCCGCGCGGCATTACCGCCCGCGCGATTCCCGACTCGGTCACCCTGCGCCGCCGCAGTACCCCCCCCGCCCCCACCCGCCGTCGTGGCTGACGCGGTCCTCGGCATCGAGACGTCGTGTGACGAAACGTCGGCGGCCGTTCTGGTGAGCGGCGAGCTGGCGAGTCTCGTCATTCTGTCGCAGGACATTCACAAGGTCTTCGGCGGCGTCGTTCCCGAGCTGGCGAGCCGCGCGCATCTCGCGGCGCTCCCCGCGGTCGTCGATCGGGCTCTCGCGGAAGCAGGCCTGGCTCCATCGGCGATCGATGCGGTCGCAGTGACAGCGGGGCCCGGGCTGGCCGGCGCGCTGCTCGTCGGCGTCGTCTACGCCAAGTCGTTCGCGTTTGCCGGGGATCGCGCCCTCATTGGCGTGCACCATATGGAAGGGCACCTCTTCGCGCCGGCGCTCGAAGATCGCGATCTCGCGCCGCCGTTCGTGGCGCTGCTCGTTTCGGGAGGGCACACCCTGCTGCTCGACGTGCCCGCCTGGGGCCGGTACCGACTGTTGGGAGAGACGCGCGATGACGCCGCGGGCGAGGCATTCGACAAAGTGGCGACCTTGCTCGGCCTCGGGTATCCGGGCGGCCCGGCGATCGAACAGTTGGCCCCCGAAGGCGATCCGAGCCGGTTCAACTTCCCGCGCCCCATGATTGCGGACGGGTTCGAGTTCTCTTTCTCCGGATTGAAAACGGCGGTCCTGCATGCCGTGCGCGCCTCTGATGACCTGGAGCGCGATCGCGCCGATCTGGCGCGCGGCTTTCAGGACGCGGTGCTCGATGTGCTCGTGACCAAGCTGGAGCGCGCCGTGCGCAGCACCGGCTACTCGACCGCCGTGCTCGGGGGCGGTGTCGCCTGCAGCCGAGCGCTCTCCGCGCGGGCGGCGGAGCGTCTGGCGGGAGTCGCCCGCGTTGCCGTCGCGAGCCCGCGTCTCAACGCCGACAACGCCGCGATGATCGCGCGCGCCGGCTGGCACCGGCTGCGCCTGGGCGAGCGCAGCGACTGGACGCTCGATGCCCGTGCCGACCTCCCGCTCCCCGGACTCGAGATGAGCGAAACCACGCACGACGCACGACGCACGGCCTCTCCATGACCGTCTATCCATTCGCGATCCACCTGGGCCCGCTCGAGCTCACGGGCTATGGGCTGATGATGATGGTGGCGTTTTTGATGGCCGGCTGGGCGATTCAGCTCGACCTGCGCGCGCGCGGGCTCGACGAAGACTACGCCGCCGACATCGTGATCGCCGGCGTCATCGGCGGATTGGTGGGCGCCAAGCTGTGGTACGTGATTCTCACCGGCGACTCGGAGCTGCTGTTTCGCCGCGGCGGATTCGTCTGGTACGGCGGTTTCCTCGGCGCCACGGCCGGCATTCTCCTGAACGGCTGGCGCCGGCGCGTCCCCGGACGATTCACGGCGGAGATCTGTGCAGCACCCCTCGCCCTCGGCTATGCGCTGGGCCGTGTCGGCTGCTTCCTCGTGAACGACGACTACGGGATCCCCACGACGCTTCCGTGGGGGATGAAGTTTCCCAACGGATTACCTCCGACGACCGTCGGGAACCTGCAAGCGATGGGGGTCCACTTTCCCTCGATGACCGATCCGAGTCTCGTGGTCGCGGTGCACCCGACTCAGATCTACGAGACCGCGGCGATGCTGTTCGTGTTTTGGTGGCTGTGGCAACGCCGCGACCACGGTCATGCGATCGGCTGGCTGTTCGCGTGGTACATGGTGCTTGCAGGAGCGGAACGGTTTCTCGTGGAGATGGTGCGCGCAAAAGATGACCGTCTGCTGGGACCGCTTACGCTGGCCCAGGCCATGAGTGCGCTGCTCGTGTTGGTGGGGGGACTGCTGTTGCTCAAATGGCGGGCACCGGCGGGTCCCCAGCCGCTGCCTGAATCACTGCGACCGAAGCAGGTCCTCCGCACCTGACGGCTTTGCCTTGGGGCGCATAGCCCAGACCGCGGCGACGAGCGCCAGTGCCAGCAGCAGTCCCTGCACGACCAGCGACTCGAGAGTTGGATAGATCCCGAGGACCGGAATCCGCGGCGCGCCTTCGATCACGGTCAACGGAATGATCTGCGCTCCCTGCAGCTCCGCGATCCCCTTCCCCGCGAAGACGAACGCCATGTAGTAGAGCATCACGCCCGTCACGGCGAAGAACGGCTTCATCGCCACGCGGAGCCCCAGCTGATTGATGAGCAGGTAGATCGCGACGAGTCCCACCGCACCAGCCGCGAGTCCCCCGACGACGGACACGCTGCTCGAGCCCGCCGACGTGAAGAGCGCTTTGTAGAAGAGGATCGTCTCGAATCCCTCACGATAGACGGCAAGGAATGCGACCGCGCTCAATGCGAGGCCGGAGCCCGATGAAAGCGCGCTCTGCATTTTCCCGCGCACGAAGGCGGTCCACTTGGCGGCCTCGATCTTCGAGAGGAGCCAATAGCTCACGTAGAAAAGGACGGCGGCGGCAAGCAGCATCGTGCCGCCCTCGATCATCTCGCGCTGCCCGGGCGTGACCTGGAGTAAGAGCTCGACCAATACCCAGGTGATGACGCTCGCCCCGACCGCAGCCCAGGCCCCGCGCGCCACCTCGCGCCGCCGCTCCGGCGCGCCGGCTTTCGCGAGGAACGTCATCAGCGCGGCGACGATCAGAATCGCCTCGAATCCCTCACGCACGAGCAGGAAGAACGACGCAATGAAGAGACTCATCCCCGACGGACGATCCGCGACGACGCGCTCGGCACGCTCCAGTCCGGCCAGCAACCGCTCACGGATCGTGTTTCGCTCGGCCTCATCGGCTCGCACCGCGCGCGTGCGCAACCACGCGAAGTTTCCTTCGAGCTCACTCGCGAGCCCGGCATTCTTGGCGCGAATCGCGGTCTCGACCTGCTCGAAGGTCATGTACGCGTCGACCGCGATCTTGTCCGAGCGCCGCGCCAGTGCGGAATCGATCTGGCGGCGCACGGCCGCGAACGTTGCGGCGGTCGCCGATCCGCCGTACTGCATCGCCGCGACATACGACGCGACGGCCCAGCGGTCTTCGGCGGAAACGTCTTCGGCAAACTCCGGCATGGCGGTACCGGGGGTGCCGACGGCGATCCTGCGGAAAATCTCGAGCAGCGACTTGTTGCCCATCACCGCCGGATCGGTCAGGTTCGCGGGCGTCGGCCCCTTCAGCGATTTCGCCTTGGGCCCGTCACCGCGCCCCGATTCCCCATGACATGCCGCGCAACGCTCGTGGAAGACGACGGCGCCGCGCGCGAGCGAAGGAGGCCGCGCAGGCAGCGGTTCGACAACTTTGGGCCCACCAGCCGCCAATGTGATGAACGCGACCAGGCTATCGGTGACGCGGTTGACTGAGTCAGGGGGCGCAAGCGATTCGAGGAGCTGGGCGATGCGGGTAAGCGTGTGTCTAGCGCTGGCTCGGGCACCGAGCGGCAGTCCCGGAACGTCGAATTGCGCCTGCTGAATGAAGAGCTTGGCCTCCTCCACTTCCTCAGGCTGGGTGATCTGGCCGCCGGCCGGGACTACGCCAAGGGCATACTCCTTGGCCGCCAGGGACGAGGCCGCAACCACCCGCCGCGCCAGGGCCAGAGAATCAGTCGCCTGCCCTGCAAGTGGCTGAGCAAGGCAGGCGGCGATCATGAGGAAGGTTTTGAACAACCGCACGACAAATACTAGAGTAATTTTGTCGGAATTTCAATCTGTTGATAGGACTGCGATTGCGACCGCTGCCTCGTGTGTATGGGATAGGGACAGCAGGACCCGCCTCACGTGCAGCTCCCGGGCCCTCCTCGCGGCGATCCCGCTGAGTACGACGTCCGGACGTCCGTCCGGCGCTCGGGTCACCTCAATCTCCCGCCACCCGATCCCGCGGGCCGCGTCACTCCCTTGGAGGGCTTTGTAGACCGCCTCCTTGGCCGCCAGGCGGACGGCGACATGCTCGGCAGGATCGGGCCGAGAGCGGCAGTACTCGGCTTCGGACGGAGTGAGGAGACGATCGAAGACGTGCGCGCCTTTGTCCGCGATCATCGCCCGCGCGCGCGACACCTCGACGAGATCCACGCCTACTCCCACTGCGCTCACGGGGCTAGGCGCGCCACGAAGAGGCGCCGCCGGTAGCGGTGCCCGTCCACGTCCACCACGATGATGTACGCGCCATTCACCACGCGCCGCGCTCCTCCCCCAATCGTGAGGTCCCAAACATATTCGTTCGTCGGCGCGGGCACCGTGATCTGGTAGAGTCGCTCGCCGATGAAGCTGAACACCGACAGGCGTGCGTCTCCTGTAGCCGCAGGCCACGAGATCACGACCTGATCACTCCGCACCGGGTTCTCGGACACCTCAGCGCCTCCCGCAGATGCGAGCGGCACGAACGCCGTGCTGCCGTCCGTCGCAAAACCGACGGCATCCACCCACCACGTGAAGTCTTGCGCAATGAATCGCACGCGCGCGCCGCGCCGGCCCTGAGCCTGCGGCAGGTCCACGCGCATCGGATACCAGCTCGGCCCGTCGCCGACAATCATGGCGACATCGCTCCAGGTCGCGCCCGAGTCAGCGGAGAACTGAATGATGCCGCGTTGGGTTGGCGTGAACATCGACCCGTAGTGCCGAGTCCACAGATGCAGCCAGACCGCCGTCCGGCCCCGCAAATCGACCACCGGAGACGTCAGTGTGTCAGTTCCCGACGTCGCCCAGGAGTAATTGCCCGCAACGCGCACGGAATCGTGCCACCAACCGCCCTGCCACCCGACATCGAGGGGCTCGGCACCGGCGAGGGACAACAGCTCCGCGCTGATCGCGGTGCCATCCGCGCGCAGCGCCCGCACGGCGTCGAGTCGCAAATCGGTGCGCCACACCGTGCGCAGTGTGCCGCGGCGCAGGGAGTCGGTCTGTGAGCTGCGCGCGACCAGCGCACCGGTTGCCGTGCGCGCTGTCAGCAGCGGCCGTGGCGCCGACGCATCGAGATTCAGCCAGGAATCGGGCCACAGCGACATGAATCGCTGCGGCGCCGGCACCGCCCCCGTGACGCCGGGCGAGTGCACCAGATCGCTCGACGCAGCGACCAGCGCGCGGGCAAATGGTAGGTTGTCGCGAAAGACGCGCTCGACCAGGGCGCTGTCGTCCGGGAATTCAAAGCCGTAATACATGCTGTCCACACAGCAGCCGCTCGTCAGCTCGGTCGTAAATGCCATCGTGCCGTAGATGCGGTAGGCCCAGTCGGTGTACTCGCCGTTCGTGGTGTAGAGATTCCAGCCCGGGCCGGGGTGATAGTGATCGAGCGTGGACCCGGGGACGCTGTCAGTCACGGCGGGCACGAGATCGGTGCCGGCCAGCGCTTGAAAGCGTGGCAGGTCGGGCGCCAGCTCGCCCGCGCGAAATCCCCAGGGATAGAGAACGAGTCCGGTGTAGCTGTGATAGGAGAGTGAGACCACGGGCGGGTGCGCGGCATGAAAGGCCATCACGGCCTGTGTTTCGGGCTCTGAGCCGGGGCTCGTTCCCCGGTAGGTCTCGGCGTACTCATAGTTGCTCGAACCGACGTCATCGACTCCCCAGAACGCCGGGTAGTTGCGGTTCGGATCCACGCCGTAGCTGCCGTTGTCGTTAGGACGGCGATTCTTCCGCCAGTATCGATCGGTGGTAAAGCTGTACTGGTAGCCGTCCGGGTTCTCGACTGGCATCACCCACACGTCGTGGGCCGTGATCAGCCCCGCGCCGGAATCCGCGAGCCACCGAATCAAGTCCATGGCCACCGCCGTGGAGATCCACTCGCGTGCGTGATGCGTTGCGAGGAACAGCACGTTGGGCCGGTTGGGCGAGTCGTCCGGCGGTCCGATCTTCACGGCGAGCATCGGGCGGCCTTCGTAGGACGCACCCACCGAATCCAGATGGATCCGCGTGTCGGCCGCGGCCCAGGCAGAGAGCGTCGCACGAATGCCGCTGCCCGGTTTGTCGAACGAATGGAACATGCGGAACGTGTCGGCGGCGGCTCCGGTCGTCACTCGGGCGACGCTCGGGGCCGCCACTCTGAAGCCGTGTTGTACGAGCTGCGATTCCGTTTCCGGCGATACGACGATCACGGCGCGCTGCATCCCTCCCACGCCGATCGATCGCACGTCCGCAACCTCGAACCCGAGGCGGGCGAGTGAATCGAGACTGGCCCGCCCGGCGATGGGCACTTCGGCGATGCGAAGCTGTGCGGAGGCCGGAGCGGCCCCGAACAGCATCAGGGCTAGAAGCCCAGTCGCGCCGCGAGCCACGCGGGGGCCGGCACGTAGCCGCCGAGCACCAGGCCGAGCCAGATCAGTAGGAAGGCAACGGGCGCCCACACGACATAGACCGGCCAGAGCGATGGCCGCCAGGCGGCAATGGCATCGATCTCGGGAGCCCAGCGGCCGCGCTCTTCGTCCACTTCCGCCTCGAGCGCCAGCCATGCGGCTTCGAGCCGTCGCGCAACGGTTCGGAGCGCCTCCTGCCAGGCGGTGTGCGAATCCTTGTCGAGCACGGAAGCGTCGGCCGCGCGCGCCGCGGCTGCTTCGAGCTCGTCGAGCGCCGCGACGAATGGGCCGCCGCCCGTTCCCAGCCGCGCCACAATCGCGCGCTTCTCACTGTTGGTCAGCAGATGGCGGCGCAGACGGCGCCGCGGCAATCGTACCTCCCGCGCGGTGCGCGTGATTTCGGCGTCGAGCGCAGCGGCGACGCGGGCTCCGGCGTGCCGCACGGCGTTGTCCCACGTGGCAGCCCAGGCACGGCGCCCCGTGACCTCGAGCGTACGTAAGCGTTCCTCTCCCTCGACCTCACGTGTCGCGGCCACACGGCCCTCACCACCCAACTCCAACACGCGGGTCGCGAGCTCCTCGCGAATGTCGTCGACTGGCACCCACGGATCGAACAGGCGACGTGGCACGATGATCCGTCCGAGCGACGGCGCCAGCTCCGGGACACGCAGGGGCATCGGCAGCTTCATAGCGCGAGACGTGCGGTCCGCCCTGTACGCTGCTCGTATGCGTGGACGAAATGGGGTAGTGCTTCCGGTAGAAACCGGTCGCGCCCGAGACCCGTCGCGCGAACGGCACTCTCGATCGCCTCTGGTTCGCCTTCGATCTCGACCAGCACGTCCATCGCGGGATACCACTCGATCCGTACCGCGGCGCCTCCGAGTCGGTACTCCGCGATTTGCCGATCGATGCGCAGCACGACCTCGTAGCCGAGGCGCTCGAGGATGATGCGCGCGGCCTCCGGCTGCGCGACCTGCACCTCGTGCTCTTCGCGATGCTTGTAGCCGTCGCGCACGCTGACGGGTCCCTTCCATCCCAGGACGCCGAAGGGCAGCGCGCCGCTATCGGGGCGATACACGCGCAGTCGTAACACTTCGTCGCGCCGCTCCAGCTTGCCCCGTCGATCGTAGCGCCGGTCCGATCGTAGCGCCGGTCGATCATTTCTCCGCGGAACAGGAGCTCGGCACCGGCGTCCACGATCGCGCGCTCGAGCGCCGCCGGGTCGTCCACGCGCGCTTTCAGCTCGAGCTCGTCGACGGACTGGGGGGGGTTCATGAAAACAACGCCTGGAGCACCGCCTGCGTGTCGCCGAGATTCTCGAAGACATGCGTCGCACCCGCGGCCCGGAGCGCCGCCGTGTCGAAGAATCCCGTCGCGACGGCGACCGTGCGCGCTCCCATCGGGCGGGCGCACGCGACGTCGTCGGGAGTGTCGCCCACCACGACCAGGTCTGCTCCCGTAAACCGCCGGCCAGTGCGCTCGGCCGCGCGTTGCGCCGCGACCGCCGGCAGGTCGGCTCGGGCGTGGGAGTCGGAGCCGAACGCGCCAACGACGAAGCGCGCGGGATCGAGGCCCGCCGAGCGAAGCTTTAGCGCCGCGCCGTCTTGCACATTGCCGGTGAGCAGGCCGACGAGCGCGCGGCCGCCCGATTCGTAAGGCTCGAGCGCCGCGAGCAGCTCTTTGATCCCGGGATAGAGCTTGGTCGCCTGCGTGGGCTTCGCCAGCTCGGCAGCGAGCAGATCGACATAGCGCCGGCACACCGCCGTGATCCGGTCGTCCGAGCGGCACTCAGGGTGCCCGGCCAGCTCCAACAGCTCACGCACGATCTGCGGATCGGTCTTGCCGTCAAACCGGTAACCGTCGATCGGCCCGGCGGTACCCATCTCGTCGAGCAGTGCACGATGAATGGCGCGCCGGCCGGCGCCGTTGGTCCACAGGAGGGTGCCGTCAACGTCGAAAAGAATTAGCCTCATGCGTGCAATATCAGGTGTCTGGTGTCAGGTGTCAGGGCCCTGACACCAGACACCTGACACCTATGACAGGCGCCGAACCCCAACGAGGCTAGCGCGCAGCCGCACCATCCGCGGCTCATCTCCGAACAGATGATCCCCACCGACCCCGCCCCGTGAGAGCGCCGCGTGCACGATCCGTCCGGCTCCCGCCCATAACGCCACGTGCGACACTCGGCCGCGTTCCGTAAAGAACAGCAGATCGCCGGCCTCGTAACCCGCGCCGTCCGGCGACATCGCGATCTCCTTGCCCTGGCCGAATTGCTGATCGCTATCGCGCGGCAGCTTGATGGCGCGCGCGGCGAACACCGCCTGCGCCAAACCGGAGCAATCGATGCCCCACTCGGTGCGTCCGCCCCACAGGTAGGGCGCGCCCGCGTACCACTTCTGCGCGAGCTCCGGCAGCGCGAGATGCCGCGCTTCGACGCGTAACTCTTGCTCGCGGCGAACGTTCCCGGCCGCGACGGCGCCGCGTTGCCCATCGGCCAGCTCCACGACGCCGCGGCGGAGCGCGACGCACGCGCCCGTTGGCAGTCTGCGCCGCCCGGCTGTCGTCAAAATGTCGGCGCTGAGCGAGCGGGCCGTTGCCCGTTCCGCCCAGTCTTCGGCCCAATCGGTCGGACCGGTCGCGACGTATCCCCCGTTGAGCCAGGCGATGTACCCGTCGGGCGCGCGCACGCGCATCCAGTCGTCGCGCTGCTCCAGCACGTCGAGGACTTCGCCGTGCAGCACTTCGCTGACGCGGGGCGCGGCGAGCCGCGGCTCACCGAGCAGCGGCGCGAGCGCCGCCGTGACGATCGCGGCAGGTGCGTCGATGTTATCGGGGATCAGTTCGACTTTGTCGACGAGTCCCGCATCTCCGGCAAGGCGGCGCAGGGCATCCCGCGCGTCGCGGCTGGACGTGACGCCAGCGAGTAGGGGCGCAGCATGCTGCGCCCCTACATTCACGGAGACCTCGAATACCGTGAGTCGGCCGTCCGGCACCCACTTCCGGCGAATATCGTCGACGGCGCGCTCGACTTTATCCATGGCGGACGGCGCGTTCCACGGCCTCGGGCACGACGAGGGCGGCAATCGCGTCCACCTGCATCGGCGACTTCGGCTTCGTCGTCGCCGTGCTCACCGCGAAGATCACATCGCCGTCGAAGAGGCTGCCGTAGGGCGTGATGCGCCGCGCGAGTGCATCGCTGCCCGACTGCGCCAGCGCTTGCAGCTGCACGCGATCCAGGTCCGCATTCGTCGCGACGACGGCGAGGGTCGTGTTACGGTTCAACCGCTCGGGGTCGCCGAGCGGCGCGCCGCCTTCGGCGAGGTAGCGCTGACTATCGACGAATTTCCCGTCCGGTCCGCGACCCGCCGCGATGAGCTCCCCGCGCGCGTTGCGAATGTCGCCGACGGCGTTCACCACGACGAGGGCCGCGACGATCACGTCACCAAACCGCGCTGCCCACGAGCCGATCCCTGCGGGCACCATCTTCTCGATCCCGGCCGCCTTGCCACACGTGGCGCCACGCCCCACCCCGACCGATCCCTCGGCGTAATCAGCGGTCGCGTTGTCACAGGCGCGGTAGGCATCGTCGGGACTCGGCCACCCGAGCGGCTTGCCGGCGTTGCCGAGGTCGAAGATCACCGCCGACGGAACGATCGGAATCGTGCCCATGTCGCCCACGGGAAGTCCGCGCCCGCGCTCGCGCAGCCAACGCATCACACCGTCCGCCGCACCAAGACCCAACGCCGAGCCACCGGTGAAGAGGATCGCGTCGATGCGTTCGACGAGGTGGCGCGGATCCATGACGTCGAGCTCGCGCGTACCGGTGGCGCGGCCGCGCACGCAGACCGCGGCCCGCATCCCGGTTTCCGGCGCGAGCACGACGGTGCAGCCGGTGCCGTGATCTTCGATTGTCGTATGCCCCACGGTGATGCCGGGCACCGCTGCGAGATTCGTGCGTGATGTGCTCATTGACGCGCCAAGATAACGTCAGCAACGTTGACGGCCATGACAACTCCCAAAGTGCCCGTCGATCGTACGAACGTACTCGTGGTGGACGATGAAGATGGCATCCGCCAGGCGCTGACCCGCTTTCTCACGCGCCTCGGTTATGAAGTGCAGGCGGCGGCCAACGCCACGGAGGCGCTCGAGCAGCTGGCGGCGCACCATCCGCAAGCGATGCTGTGCGATATCCGAATGCCCGAGACCAGCGGCGTAGAGTTGCTCCCGAAGGTGCTCGCCCAGGATGCCGATCTCGCGGTCCTCATGCTCACGGCGATCGACGAGCCGCGCACCGCGATCGAGTGCCTCAAGCTCGGCGCCTACGACTATCTCATCAAGCCGGTGGATCTCGAGGAGCTCGAGCTGTCGTTGCAGCATGCATTGCGGCAGCGCCAGCTGGAAGTCGATCGGCGGGAGCTCGAGCAGTGGCTGGCGCGCGAAGTGGCGGTGCGCACGCGCGAGCTCGAGGAGCGGTCGGTGGCCATCGAGGAAGTGGCGTTGGATGCGCTGGCGGCGGCACGTGATTGGGAGGGGACGGACGCGGCGCTGAGCAAGCTGGCAAAGGAGCTGGGTGCGCCGCGCGAAGAGCTGGCGATGGAATTGAAGCGCCGGCGGGCGGGGGCCTAGGCTTTCGCGGCTTTCGCCTTCTCTTCGCACGCCTTGCAGCGCGTGACGCCGCGGAACGTGCAAATCAGGCAGATGAAGGTCCCGCAGTCCGCGCAGGGATAGCCCTCCGACGCCCGCTCTTCATTCCCGCAGGACCGGCACTGCATGCCGTCGTGTTCTTTGAGCTTGGGTTTGTCCATGGCGTAATCTCTACCAGCAAGATAGCACTTCTTC
>WNGB01013320.1_pt1 | contig 12384 bp, 10 predicted proteins | sample 5400681 | NCBI WGS metagenome assembly WNGB01 (sample SAMN13153367, study PRJNA577476) | soil metagenome | isolation source: 115 cm soil or saprolite under grassland replicate 2 | place: USA:California | collected 2016-06-15 | reverse complement strand
CGAGGCCGGAGACGTTGACGTCGCGGTCGGGCGGGAAGAGCGCGCGGAACGACGCGGAGCGGGCCAGCGTGTCTCCCGACGCGCGCGTCTGCAAGGCGCGCATCACGAGCGCACGTGAGGGCGCGGCCACCAGGTATCCCTCCGCGAGCGCGTAGTGCAGCTCGACGGGCAGGCGCGCCCCGCGGATGACGTGGTACGCCTGTCCGCCCACGTCCTCGGATTCCAGGACGAGCGCGGGCCGTCCGGCGCGCGTGGCCTCTTCGTTGGCGCGGCGCACGAGGACCTCCAGCGAGGACTGCAGCCGCGCGGGATCGGCCACCTCGACCACCAGCTTCCAGGCCGGCGTCGGAAGCAGAGGCCCGTCCAGCGCGACCGCGAACTCGCCCCCCAGCGTCTCCGCGAGGTCCTCGCGGATGTGCAGGTCGAGCTTCGACTCCAGGGACGCCAGATCGTCGCCCGAACCTCCGGGAGCGTGCACGGCCATGGACACGAGATCGTCGAAGATGAGAGCCGGGCTCTTGGCCACGAACGCAGCCGCGCCCAGGGCCGCGGGCGAGACGAAGTCGAGCGCGCCCATGGGCGCCGGCGCGGCCAGCCAGGAGGCGATCCCACGCGGCGTCCCGTCGAAGCCCAGCACCGCTTGCGTGTGCGTCTCGTCCGCGACCTGCTTCCGCTCGAGCACGAGGTAGCGCAGCCCGTCGATCCCGGCGCGGTGAAGAGTCTCGTCGCGGCGCGCGCTGGACGCCGACGCCGCCACCCGGGCGGAGATCCGCTGGAGGTCCGCCGCGAACAGGAGTCCCACGCCGTCCGCATAGGCCTCCGCGATCCGGGCGCCGAAAGGCGTGCTCTCGAGGCCGGGCCGGGCGGGCGCCCGGTCGAGGCGCGTGGCCAGCCGGCGCAGGTCCGCGCCGCGGACCGACACCGCCATCAGCCCGGGGCGAAGCAGGATGAAGATGTCTCCTTCCGCGCCGGGGCCGGGGACCTCACCCTCGTCCACGATCCTCACCGGGTGGCGATCCCCTTCCGGAGAGGGGAGGCGCGCCAGCTCGCCCTCCAGGAACTCGCGTAGCCCGGGCTTGCGCACCTCGGCCAGGACGAGGGGGACGACGCGCTGGGGTCCCCCCGTGTCCACCGCGGCCAGGACGATCTCGTCGCCCAGGAAGTCCGAGAAGCCGCGGACCTTCTCGACGACGGTCGCCAGGTCCGGCCCATGATGCCGGGCCGGGTCGACCTGGGCCCACCAGTCGCGGAGCACGGCGCTCTCCTGCAGGCGCTCGCGGAACAGCCGGTGCGCGTCGCCGAGGGCCTGCCCGTAGTTCGGCGCCGACGCGAAGAGGACGGCCTCTTCCGGCAGGATGCTCAGGAGCCGGCTCTCGTAACGCAAACCGGGAGTGGGCAGCGTCCGCAGCCGCTCACGGAGGACCTTCATCTCCGAAAGGAGCGCGAGGTGACGATCGACGTCCGCGCTCCACGCGATCTCCTCTCGCAGCGGCACCGCCTCCATGGCCGCGCTCGTCGCCCACTGGTCACCGGGTGCGAGCACCTGCTCCGCGCCCGGGCCGGCCACGCGCACCGAGCCCTCGAAGACGGAGACGCGCGAGCCCTTGATGCCGTTGTTCACGGAGAAGACGGTCCCGGTGACGCTGACCGTGCAGTCGCCGGAGGCCACGCGCAGGTGTCCGCTTCGCCGCTTCGCGGCCTGGACGATGATGCGGCCGCGCATGAGATGGATGGTGGTGTCGCGCCCGCGGGCCGTGACCGACAGCTCGGCGCGCTCGCTCATCTCGACCAGCGAGCCGTCGCCCAGGCGGAGCACGGCGCGCGAGGCGCCGCCGGTGCGCACGAGCTCGGCCTCACCGATCTCCGCGCCCGGAGAGAGCCGGACGGCGGTGTCGGCGGCGACGCGCTGGAGACCGCCGCTGACCGATTGCACGGCGGCGCGGCTGCCCGCCGGCACGCGGAAGAAGGCCTGGTGAACGGCCCACGCGGAGGCGAGGGCGGCCAGCACGACGGTCGCCGCCATCGCGTACTGTCTCCGGCGGCGCGGCGCCGCCGTCGCGGACCCGCTCGACGCCCGCCAGGGGAGGAGGGCCAGGTGCCGCTGGCCGGGACGCAGGAATGCCCCTCGGCACGCCACGCAATCGCGAAGGTGGTCTTCGATCAGAAGCGCGCGCGCGGCGGGCAACTCTCCACGGCGATGCGCGGGAAGAAGGGCCACGACGTCGGCGCACCCGGCAATCGCCTCCGAGGAGGGCGCGAAGCCCAGCCGCGCCGGGGCGAGCCGCTCCCACACGTGCGCGGCCGCCTCCTCCGCCACATCCGGAGCCGGCACATCGTCGCGCAGCGAGGCGATCGCATCGTCCAGGCTCGACTCCTTGCGTCTGGTCTCGTCTCTCATCGCCGGCCTCTCCTCCATTGCCCGAGCTCGTCCTGCAGGCGCTGCCGGGTGCGATGCAGGCTGACGGCGACGGACACGCGCGAGATGCCCAGCCGGCGCGCGATGTCGCGATTGGCCTGGCCTTCAAGGTAACGGAGGGCGAAGATCTCGGCCGTGCGCGGGGGCAGCGTGGCCAGGGCCCGGCGCAGCCAGTCGCGGATCTCTCCGGCCTCGTGGGCCACGTCCGGCCCGGGCAGGGCGCCCGGCGCGCCCGCGGCCTCGTCGAGAGGAACGCTCAGGCGGCCGCGGCGCGCACGAAGGAGGTCGAAGCCGCTGTTGATGGCCGCGCGGTAGAGGTAGCTCGCGGCGTTCGCCACGTCGAGCGTTCCTTCCGCCTGCCGGGCCAGGCGCAGGAAGACGGTCTGAAGGATGTCCTCCGCGTCCTGCGCGTTGCCCGTGATCCGGTAGGCGGCCCGGAAGACCCGCGCCTGGTGTTCGACGAAGACCCGCTCCAGGCCCGCGCGTTCGTCCGAGGCCGCTTCCCTCACCGCCGCACCCTGCACCGCACCTCCTCAGGTGTTCCCAGGTACATGGATGACGTTGCCGCGGGGCAATGATTACACCGCGCGGTGAGACATTCTCCAGGCGGTTTGCGCGTCATGGCCAAGAGCGCAAAGGAGACGCCATGAATCGCCTTGCCACCGTCGCCGCCGTCAGCCTGACCTTCGCCCTCCCGGGCCTGGGTGCCGCCCAGGAGCCGCTGGCCGTACACGTCTCGGGCAGCAGCCCCAAGGCGACGAGCAAGGAAGGCGAAGCCCAGCTCAAAGACAAGAAGGACGCGGCCCGAAAGGCCTACCTCGACCTCTTGGAGACCGGGAAGAAGGAGCACGGCAAGAAGATCGAGGCCTGGCCGGCGGACAAGCAGGACCAGCTCGCCGCGGTCCGCGACGCTTTCGTCGAGGCCCAGATCGACTGGTTCTACTCGTCGGGGCTGAAGCAGAAGGACCTCGACGATTCGGTGCGCGAGGTCTCGGAGGCGCTCGGCAAGAAGCCGGTGCGGATGGCGTCCGGCCCCGCGGATGCGGACCTGGAGGTCCAGGTGGTCGGACGGGCGAAGGTGGAGACGGACGAGCTCAGCAGCCCCAACCCGCTGGTGCCCAAGAACTCGGCCGCCGAGCTGGTGCTCCGCGTCGCCCCCGGTGGACGCCTGGATGCGGCGATGCTGGCGAAGAGCGGCGCCTCGTGGAGCGCGAAGAAGGCGTTCTGGGGGCACGCGGACACGCAGACCGTCCACGCCTTCTCGGTGGAGGCGCCCTACTGGCTGCTCATCGCGCGCAAGCCGGGGACAGCCTGGGTCTCGTCCTACAAGGGCGTGGCCGGCCAGGCCGCGGACGCGATCGCGAAGTTCGGCGCCGAAAACGCGGACAAGGTGGCGGCGTCGCGCAAGACGAAGTAACGCGGGCGGGTCAGACCTCGGCGTCCGGGTTCGCGCCGACGGATGCGAGGAAGGCGCGCAGGCCACGAGCGGGGTCGTCCGGGTACGTCTCCTCGAGCACGTGCAGGCCGGCCATGCGATCCAGACGAAAATTCCGGAAGTCCTGCCGCATGCGACACCACGCGCCCAGCGTCCAGACCCGACCCCAGAACGCGAGGCACACCGGTTCGACGTCGCGCGGGCTGGCCGCCCCCCCCGGCCGGGCATAGGCGAAGCGCACGAGGTGGCGGCTCTCGATCGCCTCGTGCAGCGCGTCGAGATCGGCACGCGCGGCGGCACGGCGGGCGGCCGGAACCAGCACCCGCGAGCGCTCGGTCCGTCGCCGCAGATCGTCCGGAAGGACGGCCTCGACCTTCACCAGGGCGTGCCGAGCAGCGGCGGCCAGCCGCTCGCCCGCGAAAGCCTCGGTGAAACGCGCCCCCACCACCAGCGCTTCGAGCTCGGCGCGCGTGAACATCAGCGGCGGGACGTCACTGCCCCGCCGCAGCGTGTAGCCGACACCCGCCTCGCCCTCGATCGGGATGCCCGCGAGCTGGAGGTCGGCCACGTCACGATAGACGGTGCGCGCCGAGACGCGCAGGGTCTCCGCGAGGCGGCGGGCCGTGATCGCCCGCCGCCCGCGAAGGGTGTGGACGATGAGGAACAGCCGGTCCGCACGCCGCATGCGGGAATGCTCGCGCAGCCGGCCCGTGCCGCCAAACCGCTAGCGGGCCGAGAACAGGCCGACCCGGTTGCCCTCGGTGTCCCGGATCTGCGCGAACACGCCCGCGCCGTCCGGCAGCGCCGTGAGGGGCAGCGCCACCTCGCCGCCGGCGGCGGGCACCCGGGCCAGCACGGGCCGGATGTCATCGACGTTCAGGTACACGACGCTGCCCTGGCTGGCCGGCGCGTAGCCGGGCGCGTGGACGACGGCCCCGGTGGGAAGAGGCTTCTCGTGCGGAAACACGCCCATGCGCATGGGGCCCATGTCTTCACGCGCGAGCTTGGTGTCGAGAATCCCCTCGTAGAAGCGGACGGCGCGATCGAGATCGACGCTCGGGATCTCGAACCAGGCGGGGACGGTCTTCTGCAGCATCTTGAATCCTTTCCATGGGCGTCCCTTCCGGGGCGCGCTACCTGACCGTACGAATGCCCTGCTGACAGCGTGGTGTCAGCAGGCTCGGCGCCCGTGAGCGGCGAGGTGCGGCACAATACGCGCCCATGACTCTTCTCTGTCTGGCCCTGATGCTGGCAGCGGCGCCCGCTCCGATCCGCTCCGCCGCGACTCCCTACTGGCCCGGCCGCGAGTGGGAGCGCCGCACCCCCACCCAGGTCGGCCTCGACCCCGCCCGCCTCGACGAGGCCATCGCGTTCGCGAAGGCGAACGAGACGACGGAGCCACGCGACCTCGAGCGCGCGCACTACACGGGGGCGTTCGGGCGCGAGCCCTTCAACGAAGCCAAGGGACCCTTGAGGCCGCGGGGCGATCCCACCGGGATCGTCGTCCGCCATGGCTACATCGTGGCGGAATGGGGCGAGCCCGACCGCGTGGACGTGACGAACAGCGTCACCAAGAGCTTCCTCTCCTCCGTGGTCGGGGTGGCCGTCGACCGGTCCCTCATCCGCAGCGTCGACGACCCGGTGGCACCCGTCTTCGCGGCGCCGGTGCTCGACCGCGAGGGACATCTGCTCGACCTCTTCTCTACGCCGCACGGGCGGACGATCACGTGGGACCACCTGCTGCGCCAGACGAGCGACTGGTCCGGGACGCTGTGGGGCAAGCCGGACTGGGCGGACCGGCCGGCGGCGGACCTCGAGAAGGACATCGCCCGCGAGCGCCGCGCGCCGGGCACGGTGTACGAGTACAACGATTCGCGCGTGAACCTGCTCGCGCTGGCCGCCCTCAACGTCTGGCGGCGGCCGCTGCCCCAGGTGCTGGCCGAGTACGTGATGGAGCCGATCGGCGCCTCCCGGACCTGGCGCTGGTACGGCTACGCGGACTCGTGGGTCGTCCTGGACGGCGCCCTCGTCCAGTCCGTCAGCGGCGGCGGCCACTGGGGGGGCGGGCTGTTCATCAACGCGCGCGATCAGGCCCGCTTCGGCTTGCTGACGCTGCGGCGCGGCCGTTGGCACGAGCGCCAGGTCCTGTCCGAGGAGTGGATCCGCAAGGCCCTCACGCCCACGCCCGCGCAGCCCACCTACGGCTTCATGAACTACTTCCTCAACACCGATCGGAAGTACCTGCCGGAGGCGCCGGCCACGGCGTTCGTCCATGTCGGCGCGGGCACCAACGCCATCTACGTCGATCCCGTCAACGACCTCGTGGTGGTGGTGCGCTGGATCGAGGGCAAGGCGCTCCCCGAATTCGTGAAGCGCGTGCTGGCCGCGGTCGAGGGACCTTGAAGATCACGAGTCCGTCTCATCCTCGCTCTCGTCGTCTTCATCGTCGGGACCGCCGATCGGAAAGCGCGTGACGTAGTCGGGCCCGCTCATGCGGGTGCGCGCGTCGATCCGCCAGAAGAGGAAGCCGCCGTCCGCGGTCGCCTCGGCCGGCACCTCCAGCGCGCCCTCCACGTGCAGGGGCGCGGTGGGCCACATGCGCGCGTCGACGGTCAAGCGCAACCGCCGTCGCGCGATCTCTGCCTTCCTCGTCCGTGTGCGGCCGTGCGCGGTCCGGACGGTGAGACGCTCGACGACGAGCGTCAGATCCACGGCGCGCACCCAGAGGTCGGTCCGGACCGCCTGGTCGAACCGGACTTGGAGGGTACCGCCCGCGACCGGGTAGGAGGGCCGGATCGCCAGCCGGCCGTCCTCCAGCCGCCGGCCCACCCAGGTGCGCTTCACGACCGCCCAGGCGAGTCGCGCGAGCAGCGCCATCCAGGCGAGCAGGGCAAGCACCGCCGTCGCGTCCGACGAGCCGGGCCGCCCGAAGTGGTCGACGAACGCGATTCCGCCGGCCAGGGTGAACACGGCGAGCGCGGCCGCGGCCGCATTGCGCAGGGCGCGGTACGCGCGGAATGGAGGAACGACGAACCACCCGCTCTCGTCCTCCACGGGGGCGGGGTTCTCGCGCTCGCTCGACCGCACGTGGCGGACTCCGCCCGTCGCGAGGCCGGCGGCCAGCGCGCCGAGCGGCGCGGCCACGAGCAGCACGATCAGGTAGGGCTTGAACGAGCGCTCGCCGACCGGGCCGCGCGGCTGCGCCGCGACGAGGGCGCCGCCAATCGCCGCCGCGAGCAGCGCCAGGCCGGCCAGGACACGCGTCAGCGTCACGACCGCGCGATCCGGTCGTAGTCGGCCGGCGAGTCGATGTCGTGGAGGGCGCTCTCCGGCCAGTCCACGGCTTCGGCGTCCCGATCATGACGGAGGACGACCTGCTTGCCGCCGCGGTCGTTCTCGATCGCGAGCAGCTCCTCGAACAGCGCGCGGTTGTACAGGGTCGGCGGCGCCTGGATTTCGCCGTAGCGCGAGAACACCACCGGTGCGAGGGTGGCCCGATAGCGATCGACGAGGCCCGCGATCATGGCCGCGGTCACGAACGGCATGTCCGCGAGCACGATCACCACCGCGCTCGCCTCCGCGGCGACGTGCCGCACGCCCGTGTGCAGGGACGTGCCTGCACCGCGGGCGTGATCCGGGTTCACGACCGTCTCGCAGCGCAGGCCCTCGAGCTCGGCCCGGATCCGCGCCTCGTCGTGGCCGAGGACCACGAGCACGCGGTCGACGCCGGCTCCGCCGGCGGCCCGCACGACGCGCCGCACCAGCGTCTCGCCCTCGATCTCCAGGAGCAGCTTGTTCCGGCCCATCCGCGTGGACGAGCCGGCGGCGAGCACGATGGCGGCGATTTCGTTCAGGCGGCCGACCGCTTGGCCATGACGCCTCGGATGTAGGCGAGGTTCGTGGCCATGTCCTTCTCGACGGAACCGGACGGGCAATCCGTCTCCAGCTCCGCCCATTGCGCGAACCCGATGTCCGCCAGGGCGTCCACGACGGCCGGGAAGTCGATCTTGCCCTGGCCGAGGTAGTTCGGGTTGTCCTTGAGGTGGACCTCGCAGATGCGGTCGGCGCCCAGCCAACGGATCTCCTCGACCACGTTGAATCCGCCCTTGGTGGAGTTGCCCACGTCGTAGTAGGTCAGCACGGCGGGCGACTTCGTGCGCTCCATGATCCGGACGTTGTCACGGGCGGAGATCGTGTCCTCCAGCCCCAGGATCACGCCCGTCTTCTCCGCCGCGGGCGCGACCTCGCGCAGCGCGTCGCCGACGTGGTCCATCTCCGCCGGCGTCTCCAGCGCGCCCTTGCCGAAGAACGGGAGCAGGATGACCTCGACCCCCATGGCCCGGGCGATGGGGATCGCGTCCGCGACCCATTGCTGGCCGAGCGGATCCGATTTCAGGTAGTTGCGGTGGAGGACTTCGAGGCAGAGGGAGGCGAGGGGCAGGCCGACCCGCTTCGATTCCGCGAGGTAGGTCTGCTGCAGCGCGGGATCGGCGAGGGGCAGGCGATCGGTGCCCTTGCCGATGCTGATCTGGACGCCGTCGAAGCCGATCCTCTTCGCGAGCTCCACCGCCTCCGGCTTGCCCTCCTGCTTGAGGTTCCAGTCCGTGACACCGACCTTGAACTTCACGCCCTTGCCGGCCGCATACGCGAGCAGGCGCTCACGCGGCCAGAGGGCGGCCGCGGCCACGCCGCTGCCGAGGACACGCAGGCTGTCGCGCCGGGTGAGGCTCATGGATCGCCTCCTTGTCGAGTGGCTCATTCTAGGCCAGGCGGACGGCCGGCCACGCGGCAAGGAGGGCGGAAGGCGGCGCGCTAGAGGTGGCGGAGGATCTCCACGCGCGTGCGGTACTGATCGCAGTGGGCCCGGAACTCGTCGCCGTCCATCAGGCGGGAGACGTAGGCCTCGGCCAGCACGGGATAGGTGATAGGACGGGTCTCGGGCACGAAGTCGAGCCGCACGTTGCCCTGCAGGACGAGCGCCGCGGGTGGAGTCGCGAACTCGACCTCCAGGTTGCGCGTGGACCAGCCGAGGACGGCCCACACCTTCGTCTTGTCGCGCTGGCGGTCGTGGAAGACGGGGACCATCGTGCGGATGTCCGCGGCCAGCTCCGGGTCCGGCGCCTTCGCCCAGGAGCGGAACTGCCGGGCCGTCGATTCCTCGGCCCGCGCCAGGCCGATCTCTTCGGCGGCGACGGCGGCGGCGCCTCGGAAGAGCGAAGCCGTCTGCATCAGCTCGTCGCCCAGGGTCGCGTCGGATGCCCCCGAGGCGGTGATCCGGCGCATGGACCGGAGCCCCTCGGCACCGAAGCTCGACTCCAGCACGCCGCGCACGAAGTCGTAGCCGGCGGCGCGGCGCTGGTAGTACGTGAGCATCGGTTCCACGCTGAGGTTGGGGCGCACGCGGAGCGCCGGCATGGTCGGCGTCACCAGGCCGAGCGGCCGCAGGTTGGCCTCCCGCGCCACCGCCGTCGCCGGCTTGAACATCTCCTCGAACTGCCGGCGGTAGCCGTCGTTCATGCGAAGGCGAGCCGCCTCCGGGGTCTTGTCCGGCGCGAGCAGCGGCTCCAGGGCCCAGGTCTGCCACTCGTACCAGCCGGAACGTCCGCTGGGGTGAAGGGCGAGCAGGCCGGCGCGGATGCGCCGCACCATCTCGTCGACGAGGCTGAACGCATCGGGAGGCGGGCGGTGCGCGTACAGGCGGCTGACGAGATCGGTCCCGTGCGCACGCGACGGGGGCAGGAAGTATCGGCCGTCCGGCGCGCGCAGATCCGGCTTGTCCGCGTCGAGCTTGTTCGTGAGACGGGCGACCAGATCGAGACAGGCGGCGTAGGCGGCGGCGGCGGGCGGATCCGCGCTCAGCCTCGCCGCGAGCGCCCGGGCCGTGGGCACGGCCAGCTCGTCTTGCAGCAGCCGATCCTGGTGGAAGAGGCGGCGCAGGGGATCGCTCCAGGCATAGAAGCCCATCGGCTTGGCGAGCGATCGGGCGAGGAACGCCTCGCGCACGCGACGGGCATCCGAGTCGACGGCGACGGGCAGGCCGCCGAGCGAGGCCGCGGCCGCGATCTGGGGCGCCTCGCCGATGAGGGCGGCCAGGAGGTTCGCCTTCCCGGTGAAGGTTCCGGCGCCCTGCTGCGCGGCCAGCTCGACCGCGGCGTACACGCCCTCGTCGAAGAGCCTGGCCTTCACGAACAGCGTGGAGGCCGACGTGAATCCGGAGACAGTGCGCGCGGCGCAGGGCGCCAGCGCCTCGTCGTCGCTCTCGCCCGCGCGCTGCGGCGGCAGCGAGAGCCATAGGACCTGGCGGGAGAGGTCCAGCTCGACCCCGAACCCGGAGCCCCATGCCTCGCGCGTGACTCGGTGGGCCTGCGGCCGGCGAGGTGTGGTTCCAGGAACCGCGTGCATGCCGCTTTCTTACGAGTGGGACGGTTCCCATGTTCGTGAGCCGCTGTAGACTGTGACCCCACGCACGCTCCGGAGGTGACTCATGTCCGCTCCGCTCGTCACCCGTCGCAACGCGCTGAAGGCGCTCGGCGCCACCGCGGGCGCCGCCACGCTCCTGCCCTGGCTCTCCGACGAGGGGCTCGCCGCGTTCGCGGAGGCGCAGAAGGCGAACGCCGCCCCGGTCCTGAAGGTCCTGACGCCCGCGCAGTACGTGACCGTCGAGCACCTCGTCGAAGCCATCATCCCGACCGACGCGCGCTCGCCGGGGGCGAAGGACGCGCGCGTCGCCGACTACATGGACCTGCTGCTAGCGGAAGCGGATGAGGGACTGCGTAAGGACTGGCTGGCCGGGCTGGCCGCGCTCGACGCGGAGTCGAGCAAGCGCTTCGGCCGGGGGTTCGCGAAGCTGGACCCCGCGCAGACGGACGCGCTGCTCAGCGACATCAGCAAGTACGAGACGGCCAAGTCCGTCGCGGATCCGGCCCTGCAGGTGCCGCGCAACGAGGAGCCCAAGCCGCTGCCGCCGCAGGTCGACACGCTGCTGGGCGAGGTAGGACGCCATCCACAAGGAGCTGCGGTACAAGGGCAACAAGGTCCTGCTCGAGTTCGTGGGCTGCCAGACGGTCGACGGCAAGGATTGCCCCTACTGCGGGCAGAAAGCGGAGGCCTGAAATGGCGCCCGCGGACAAGACCCTCGACCTCGACCTCCTCGCGATCACGGACGAGTCGCGCAAGCTGGCGGCCTCGATCAAGCCTTCCTCCGGACCGTGGGACGTGATCGTGGTCGGCAGCGGAGCCTCCGGGGGCATGGCCGCGTTCCAGCTCGCCACCGCCGGCATCAAGGTGCTCATGCTGGAGGCGGGCCGCATGCTCGACCATAAGGCGGAGTACCGGACGATGGAATGGCCCTACGCGTCGCCGCGGCGCAGCCGCCTGCCCGGCGACCATCGCGCGCTCCAGGCCGCGGAGTACAACTTCTACGACCGGCCGTACGGCGACAACCCCGCTTTCGCGAGGTACAAGAAGCTCGCGTCGTATACGAGCAACACCTTCACGCGGAACTGGGTCGTCAACGAGAAGGAGCATCCGACCACCGGCACTCCCTACTCGTGGGTGCGCGCACGCGTCCTGGGCGGCAAGACCAACTACTGGGGCCGCGTGGCCATCCGCTACGGGCCGCTCCAGTTCAAGGCGGCCAGCCGCGACGGCTTCGACATCGACTGGCCGATCGGCTACGAGGACGTCGCGCCCTATTACGACAAGGTCGACCTCCTGCTCGGCTGCTCCGGCACCAAGGAAGGCCTCATCCAGGTGCCGGACGGGATCTACCAGCGGCCGATGAAGATGAATTGCGTGGAGACGCACTTCAAGAGGTCCATCGCCAAGATGGGCCGCTCGTACATCCCCGGTCGCTGCGGCGTGAGCACGGAGGGCCAGCTCAACAACAAGTACCGCTCGCGCTGCCTCGGCCGCGGGCGCTGCAGCCGCGGCTGCGACGTCAACGCGAACTTCCATTCGCCCGCCGCGCTGGTCTATCCCGCGCGCGACACCGGCAACCTCACCATCCGGCCCTACTCCGTCGTGTCCGAAGTCTTCCTCGACGAGGCCACGGGCAAGGCGGCGGGCGTGCGCGTCATCGACGCGAACACGAAGGAGGTGATGGACTTCAAGGCCCGCGTGGTCGTGCTCGGCGCGGGCACGCTGGACAGCACCCGCATCCTGCTCAACTCGAAGTCGCCCAAGCACCCGAACGGGCTCGGCAACTCGTCCGGTCTCATGGGCTGCTACCTCAGCGAGCACCACATGGGCCCGCGGGGCAGCGGCTTCATCCCGATGCGGGTGGGCACCGAGCCCATGCTGGACGACGGGCGGCCGACCGCGCCCTACATCCCGCGCTTCCGCAACGTCACCGACAAGCACCCGGACTTCATCCGCGGGTACCACTTCCAGGGTGGCGGCGGCGCCTACGAATACCCGGGCCTGGCCCACGACATGCCGGGCTTCGGCAAGGCCTTCAAGTCGAACGTGCGGAAGTACTACCCCGCGATGATCTCGATCGGCGGCTTCGGCGAGGTGCTCCCCCGCAAGGAGA
>WNGB01025108.1_pt1 | contig 12386 bp, 10 predicted proteins | sample 5400681 | NCBI WGS metagenome assembly WNGB01 (sample SAMN13153367, study PRJNA577476) | soil metagenome | isolation source: 115 cm soil or saprolite under grassland replicate 2 | place: USA:California | collected 2016-06-15 | reverse complement strand
GGCCAAGGTGCGAGGTGTGTCCGCTCGTCGACCTGTGTCCCACCGCGCCCACGATCCTCGGCATGAAGGCGGGAGGTGCTGCCTGAGCGAGGTGCACCCCGGCGGGGTATAGCGATCCCGCGCGCTGGCAACACCCCGCGAGTACTCCGCCCCCCGGCTCCGAGTCGCGGTTCCAGGACGGCTCCTAACGGGGTCGATCCCCCACGCTGACAACACCTGGGCCGACTCGCTCGCCTGGCTGACGGCGTCTAGGTACTTCTGGAAGAAGAGAATGAGTCGGTTGCCGTCTTGCTGCGTTCTTGCCTCTCTGCGCATGCTTGGAGGGAAAGCCACTAGGTCTACGGGGGGACTGTCATGGGGAACCGGGCCGATAGCCAAAAGCCGGAGTCGGGACCTATGGACCCGCTGGAGGTGCCCGACGAGGTGGTGAGTATCCTCGCGGATCTTCCGCCGGGGGTTCCCGTGCTGAGCGAGGAACAGTCCACTGCCTTGGCTGCCTTTGCTCGCGAGAGAGCCCTTCGATCAGCGCGAGGCCGGTTGGAAGCGATGGCGACAAGAGCCGTGAGGCCGGGACATAGAGCAGGAGCGGCACCAGCGGTGGCGTCCCAAGAAGCAACAGTCAAGTCTCCTGTTCGATCGAGCCCGGTGCCTCCGAGGTGGCCCACCAGCCCCCCGCAGATCGGCGTTGAACCGACCGAGATGCCTTGGTTCTGGGGCCAAGAACCTTTCGGAGGAATTCCTCGATGCTCAATGCAGCTATTTCAACCGCCCTTCCTCCTCGGCTACGAGTTCAACGGCTATCCGAGTCTGGAGAACAGGGATCTCTCCCATGGCATCGCAACAAGGACTGAATGGGCGCTGCGCGAAGAGGGTGCGCTCTCGGTCGGTGCCGCCATCGGCAGAACTGACTTTGGCACCTTTGACCCGCCCCAAGAAGGGCTGCCTACCCCTTCTCCATACATGATCTTGAACCCTTCTCCTCTCTTAACTCTGAAGGCGCACGTGGCGACAGCGTCGTTCCAGCGCCTTATGCGCTTTGAGCCGACCCCGCTGTTTCCCGAACCATTTGAATTGGAGGTTGGTGCCCGGTTCATGCTAGGTGCTGGTACCCCGCAGGTGCCTTGGCCCATTTCGACATTCCCTGCGATGAGTGATCCTGGTCGACTCGTTGGGGCAGATGTGTGGGCGGCGATCCACATCTTCACATATCCGAGCTTGACCCAAGTCCGACGTGACTCGCCGATGTACATAGTGCATGTCGACGGGGCGCTCGACCAAGATGTTGAGCGGATCGAGGACATACGCCCTACGACAATCGAGTACATCAATAGGCCGGACATCTCCGAGGTTCGGCAGGCCTCTCTTCCCAGGGGCGACAGGATTGGACTCGTTTCGGTGAGTGTGACGGCCACAGCCTGGAGGGAAGAGCGGATTGCCGACCCAGCGATGGACTCGGGAACCGTTGTCAGTCTGGTCCGCCAAGAGGTCGATTGGCCCGGGTGGTCCCGAATTCCGATCAATGTTCGGTCTTGGTGGTTCCGGCTATGTAGTTCGTGGCCATCACCTTGACCGGTTGGGCCCGACCCGACAGGAGGCAGCTTCGGACGCGGCTCCTAAAGGGGTCGATCCCGCGCGCTGGCAACACCTGGGCCCCGAGACCCCCGGCTCCGAGTCGCGGTTCCCGGACGGCCCCTAACCCGGGTCGATCCCGCGCCTGACACTAGCTGGGGGAAGATTCGCAACTTCAATTGAAATAGGTGTGCCTCCTCAGAGACTCTCTACCCCTTTCCCGGCTCACGGATTGCAGGAATTCTTGCAATAACGGTTTCCATCCGAACTTGACGGTTTAGTAATGTTCCTTGTAAGGTCTATTTGTTGACATTGCAAGGAGGATCAGATGCCTCAACAAGTGATTGTGGACGACGAGGTATTCCGGGCACTCCAGGAGGGCGCAGTGCCCCTGGTGGACACGCCGAACTCGGTCATCCGACGTCTGCTAGGTCTCCCAGAGGAGCTTGCCTACCAGCAGGGCACCGAAGAAGTATGGGCCAAGGAAACCCGCGGCCTCACACAGGAGCGCCTAGAGCAGCCGCGGACCCGACGTGGGGCCCGCTCGAGCACACACACAAAGGGCCGGTTGCCTAGAGCCCCCAAGGGTGTGCTCTTAGCTGAGCCCGAGTATGAGCTCCCGATTCTTAGGACCTTGGTCGAGCTTGGCAGCCGCGCCCCTACCAGCGAGTTGCTAACGGCCTTGGAAGGAAAGCTGGACGGGATGCTGAAGCCGCTGGATCGCGAGCGTCTGGCCTCCGGAGACATCCGGTGGAAGAACCGGGCGCAGTTCGTGCGGCTGAAGCTTGTTCGCGGTGGTGACATGGTTAAGGACTCTCCCAGGGGGATCTGGGAGATCTCGGACCAGGGCCGTCGGCGAGTCGAGTCGGAGGCCCGATGACCGTCAGGTCAAGCCATGCCGCAGAGCCCGGTAGGGCGCAGACCCCATCCGTGACAAACGTCGAGATTGTCACTTTCGCTCTAGCGGAACTTGACGGTGCGTCGCGACCGGTCCACCTCGAACGGATTGCTGTGAAGGCGTTCGAGCTCGCCCCGGGCGCCTTCCGGTGGGATCTGGATGAGTACTCGGAACATGTGGACAAAGACAAGGTCCGGGTTTCGCTGACCGACGCTCAAAAGGCGAAATACGGACAGCTAGTTCGAGCGGTCGGCCCTAAGCGTGCCGGGATCAGCAAGCCGACGGATGCCTGGCAACTGACCTCTTCCGGAGCGGAGTGGTTCTTGAACAACCGTGATCGGGTGGCGGCCGCGCTGGGAGTGGGACAACCCTCCCTGAAGAAGGGAAGAGCTTCGGAAGTACGGGCCCGAATCCAACACAGCGAGCTATACGTCGGATTCCTAAACGGGGGCCACGTGAAGGAGAACCCGTTCGCGTTCGCGGACCTACTCGAGTGCAGCCCGGACGCCAGCAACCAAGTGGTCCGAGAGAAGCTTGACGTGTTGATGAGCCAAGTCCGCCTGCTCAAGGACGATGGGCTTGTCAATTTCCTTGAATCGTGCGCTGCTGCGCATGGCGACATGCTCCGTTAAGGGGGAGAGATGAGGCAAGGGACTCCAGAGGCACTTGAGTATCAGACCCGCTATGGGCAGATGAACGCTCAACACTCCATTCAGGATGTGTTCGACCTTTTGGTGGAACTTATCACCAACAGCGATGACAGCTATCACGACCTGTTCATGGAGAGGAAGATTCCGCACGATGGCGGATCTATCCTCATTGAAATCGAACGGCACAGGAGCTCCAAATCCTCGACGATCACTGTGAGTGACAAGGCCGCGGGGCTCAAAGACATGCACAGAGCCATCAAGAAGGTCGGTGACCGCACCAGTAAGCGCGGGGACCGCGGCTTCATGGGGCGCGGACTCAAGGACTGCGCCGCCCTTGGCGGATTCACTATCGAATCCATATGTGATAACCGCTTCGAGAAGGCAGAGATTACGTCGTCGTTCAAATTCATCGCCTACAAGCATGGCGGGAAGGACTACGCCCGCGCTTCGGATGAGGACCGGAGGCAGCTCCGAGTCCCGCGAGGCAACGGAACTAGGGTGCGTGTGGATCTGGAGCCGCGAGTATCGGTTCCTCAGCTACAGAACTTGATGAAGGAACTTCCTTGGCATTACGCGCTCAGAGAGATCATGCGGGAGGGTGGACCCTCGAAGGTTCTTGTTCGCATCCCAGGAGGGAAGGCCCAGTTGATTGACCATGTCGCGCCCGCGGCGGATGTCGTGCACGACGAGGAATTCCGGGTGCCGGGCTATCCATTTCGTGCGAGGTTCACGCTGTACCGAGCGAAGGAACCCTTGGAAGACCCTCCTGATAGGCGTTTCCGTCGGACAGGGATACTCGTCCAAGGTCGCCGCGGGATTCATGCGTGCACGTTCCTTACGACCGAACTGGAACGCGACCCTGCTGCCGAGAGGTACTTCGGCCGTCTGACTTGTGAGGGCATCGATCAGCTTTCGGAGGAGTGGGATGACCGGAGGGAGCGAGGGGAGATCCAGCCCGCCGAGAATCCCATCCTCGTCCTCGACCCAAATAGGCGCACTGGCCTCGCCGAGAACCACCCCTTCACCAAAGCTCTCATCGAGCTGCCCACCCAAGTACTACGAGCTCAATTCGAGAAGGAAAGGGAGGAGGCGAAGCGTTCCCGTCAGGAAGTGGAGGCTAAGGAGACGACGGACCGGCTCAAGAGGCTGGCCAAGGAAGCCAGCAAGTTCATGCGTGAGCAACTCGAAGAGCTCGGGACGATCAGTCCGGCCGATGTCGTGAGCACGAAATCGTATATCGAACGGGGCGTTGCCCTGGTTCCCTCTTTTACACAAATGCGGGTCGGAGACGAACGGGCGTTCCTAGTCCGAGTCGCTCCCAAACTTGACCTTCCTCTCGGCTCAGTCGTGAAGCCCCTCCTCAGTAAGACGGCAGAGAAATGTCTCGAACTAATTGGCTCCCCGAAGGACCTCGAGCCTGACCCAACTCACGAAGGAGCTCTTCGCGGGTCATTCAAGCTACGTGCCACGGCAGAAACCCGCCGCGTGCAGGTTAGCTGCCAGGTCGATGGCCTGGATCCCGTGGTCGCGGAGGTTCAGGTTATGCCTGCGGGCCCTCTGGATGTCGAGATCCCAGGCGACTTCTCGTTCCATCGTCAGACCTACACAGTCCGGCCGGGGGGCCAGCGAACGCTTATGCTGCGAGCTCGTTTCAGCCCTCCGCCCGGGGTCGGACCAACGGTGAAGCTCCGCCTAGCGGATCCCCAAGTTGCCATCGTCCGATCCTCTATCGGATTCGAATTGGTACCCGGGACCACCTATTACGAGGCCTCTTTTCGGCTCGAAGGTAGAAAGCTGCACGGTAGGACTGACGTGGTGGCGGAATCGGACGGGCGCAAGGCTCGATGCGAGCTAAAGGTCGTAGCGCGCGAGGAGGAGGGTGTCGACCTTGAATTCAAGCTCGTGCCCTATTCCTTGGGCCTGGGACCGCAAGCAGCCAAATCGGCTTCTCATCACGACCCAACATGAGTCAATCAGGCGTTACTTGGGGCGGGAAGATGAGGGGCATCCGGGTCAGCACAGTCCAGCATTCCGGGTTCTGCTAGCAGAACTCATCTCGGACAACGTCTGTCGTCGCATCGTGGAGGAGCATGCCCGAGCCCTACCGCATGAGTTCGATAGCGACAAGGTCTATGTGCTCCATAACCGGCTAATGAAAGAGTTCACACCAATTGCCCACCGAGTCCAACTCGCGCATCCTCAGATTGTTGGTGCTTCTAGCTGAACCTTCTTCACCATGAAGGGAGTAGGTCCAGAACGAGGACATAGAATCGGGCCCATCATCGCTGTCTAGACCCTCAACAAGGAGGAATAAGCCGTGCCGCGCGGGTACCGCACAATCAATATCGAACTGCCAAAGAGGCAAGCGATCGCCGCCGTATACACGAGCGCTCGGGTAGCGGATGCGCTCCGAGAGATCACCGAAGACGCAAGCTTGTACCACGGTGTCCGGCTGGTTCAGGTGATGGAGGCCGTATACCTGCAAGGCAGGAAGGATGGCGCCCGTGAGGCTTTCGAAGAGATGGACCGAGGTCTGGCCGCTGTTAAGTCCCTGGTTCCGCACGGGCGACCTGGGCGTCCCCGGAAGCCGCGGCTCGCAGAGCATCTCGTCGCCGGGCCCCCCGGAAGGCTGTCGTGGCCGATAGGGCAGAGGCCACGCGTCTCCTCCAACCCAGGGACGAAGCAACCAAGCTCCACGAGTCATCTCAAAAGAGAGGCCCGTCGCCCGCGGTCATTTCCGTCGTCCCGCGGTACGGGCTCGGTAGAAGGGTAGCTGCGCCCCTGTTGCATCAGTCGATAGCCACCGGAGGGCGTGCAGAGAAATGTATCCGGCGGCGCCCAGTAACCCCTTGAGTCACGCCGCCCCCAAGAGTGAAATTCTCAAGTAGCGAACCAGCCGATACGAAGGCTAAGAGAGAGGGAATTCCAGAGTCAGCGCGCTGGCCTTCGAAGGAGCCGTACGAGCTTGGACCCCGAACAGCAACTTAGTGAAGCCGTTTCGCGGGAGGGGTTGGCCTCTTTTGACGCCGAAGTCCTTATGAAGATGGCTCGCGACCCGCACGGCTTGGACGAAGATGCCGCCGCTTGGTTCGTGGCCTCCATCACGTCTCGATCCCACGAGGAGTGCTCCAGGGCAATCATCCATCTGCTCGGTCGAGGACTCCTCATTCAAGTAGACGAGAACGGGGTTTCGAAGCGCCTCTTCGCCAACTTCGAACGACTAGGACTCGACGAGGCAACACGTCAGGCACTACTTCGGGAATCTCTTCCCTTTGAAGTGCTTGGAGCGCCTCATTCGCCGAAAGCGATGGAAACGCTCAACTCCTTCTTTCGGGAGGAGCGTGAAGATATCTATCTTGGCATCGAGGTCACACACCATGACATCTTTCGGGAGCTCAATGCACGAGCAAATGCGCGAAAGAGTACTGTCTTCTTGATGCCTCGAAAGAGGCACGTGTCAACCTCCCGCAAAGAACACTATGACGAGGTGCTCAAGGATTGGATCGGCTTCATTCAGAATGGCCCGCGGGAGAGGCGAACATATGTGCAGCTGAGGATTACATCATCAGCGCACCGAGCCCTCTTCACGAGTGCGATGTCGCCGAGACACGCGCGGCTCGACTACTACAGTTTCGATTCGACGACCACGCGCGAAGGCCAAATCGTCTCGGTTCCTGCTCGGACCTCCCTGTATGACTTGGTCTATCGCCGCTTCTGCGAAGCCGTCCATAGCTCAAGACCTCTCTTCAGGCTCTGGCCCAGAGCATGGATTATCGAGAGGGTCAAGAAGTACTGGTTGATAGGTGTGGGAATTGCTTTGGCGATTAGTGCCGGCCTTGTAGGCGGTAGCCTTGGGGCAGTGATTGCGGCGCTTGTCGGAGGTTTGATTGCAAATGCTGTCTTCGATATCGCGAGGGCTCGGGTATGGGGACCCCCAGACTTATACGAAAGGTAATCGACGGAACAGAATACACGTACGATCAGTCGCTCGATGTGATCTATGTTGACCGATACGACGCGCGCGGCCCGCTCGACAGGACTCAGGTCAGTTCACCCGTCGACCTCTGCCTAGAGGTGACGCAACTCTGCAACATGACATGCCGCAACTGCTTTTCTAACTCGGCAAACGGAAGACCTGCGCCATCCCGCCCGATCTCGTCGCTAACGACAGATGTCATGGAGAACGCTAACAAAGTCATTCGGATATCCGTGACCGGCGGGGAACCGCTTCTGCATCCGGATGCAAACAAGATACTACGATTGCCTGCGAGAACCGAACAGATTGGTTTTGTCATCACGACGAATGGAACCGCCCGATTAGACCTCGACGACGTTCTCGCGGACTATCGATGGCTGGTAGCTGTGTCCCTTCACGGTCGACAATCGGTTCATGATGCCTACTCACGCTCAACTAGCTTCCAGGTAGTTGCTGACCGAATCCGTCGATTGGCTCCTCTCACAGTTGTGCACATATATTCCGTCCTGCATGACGCGATGGACGTCCGGGACGTGCACTGGTTGCTTCAGTTTCGAGATGAGGCGGGGGCCGCCTTCTTGCGGTTCATTGAACCTAGGCCGTTTGGACGCTACCAGCCGCTCCGTCAGAGGAGGCTCGTCGACGAAGTCCAATCTGCTCTTGATGAGAGATCAGGGCTGAAGATGCAGCCCTCACTCACCTTCTTTCATGGAGTGATGGAAGAGCGGCGCCTCTCACACTGAATCGCCCACTAGTCCCCGCCGTGATCCGACCCGAAGTCGACGAATGCGGCCACGCGAAAGCAAGCTCCGAGCTCGCCGCGACACCCAACACCAATAGTTCTTGAGGTGGAATGGCGTCAAGGGGTGGAGCGTCACGTTTCGAGGTCTCAATCTCCATCCCCAAAATTGGACCCGCCTTAGCCTCCGCGAACAGACGATAGGGATGCAACAATCAGGCCTCTGCAGGTGGCTTTGGTCCGGGGCGTGATAACGGGACATGTGACTGCACCCAAGGATCAAAGGCCAAGAGCCTCTTCAAGCTTCACGACCAACTCCGCCGTCAGCCGCCGTTCGCCAGCGAGGACCCTAGATAGGTGTCCGGGATCTATCCGAGCTTCGGCCGCGAACCGACGCAGCCCGGACTCGTCGACCCGCCTCCGCACAGCCTCAAGCACCACCGACTCTCGCGTCTCCTCCTCGGTTCGCAGGCGCTTGGCGTCCTGCGGCGTCAGGCCGTAAACGATCTGGGCTTGAGGGTCTTCGCCCAGGTAGAGCTGCTCCTCCCAACGATTCGCTTCCTTGCCGATGTGTTCAACGACCCAGACGCTGATGTGGCGTCGCGAGGTCAGCCCAACGTCTAGATAGTCGGCCTGGCGGAACTTCTCGTCGGGGTGAAGGTGGTACTGGGCCAAAGCTCGGCGATATGTCTTCAGCTCGTCGGAACTGACGGCGTCTCCCGTCTCCCGATCGAAGCAGAGGCCAACCGCCACGGCGGGGTCGCGATCATAAGGGGCCACCGCCCGTGGCAGCGCCAGATCTAGCGATTTGATCGGGTCGGCCTGGAACGCCAGCAGGAAACCGAAGGGGCGGACCTGCTCGCGATAGGGCCTGTCGTTGTTGAACCGCCAGAACCACCGGAGGAGACGAGGGGTAGTGGCCGCATAGCGACTGACAGCCGGTTTGTCGAAGCCGGGCAGATCGTCCAGTCGGACCTGCTCGGGATGGGGACCGAGGGCGGCCTCAACGATCCGGTGCCAAAGGTCATGTTCCCACCTTTCGACCTCGAGCTCGTCCAACGGAACAACGGGTGACGGGACGTTCGGCGGTGCGTCTGATTCCTCATACGGAGGACGCAGATGGCCGAGCCCGTGGGCAGATGCCTTCCGGATGGCAGGACCGCCTGCGGTGAAGTTGAGCATGCAGTAACGCTTAGGTGAGACCGCCAGGCAGAAGAGGGGATCCAGCTCGGAGCTCAGACCGTCGGAATCGAGACGATAGTTCGCATCCTCAATCCCGAACAGATCGGGTTCATCCTCGTACGGGCTCAGGGGCGCGAACCACTTCTGGATCCTTGACGCGCGCTCAAGAAACTCGGAATCGTCCATCTCCTCGGGCCTTGCCAGTGCCATGGAGTCCGTGTCGCAGAGCGCCCACGAGAGTCCTTCCTGCAACGTCAGATGCTCCACTACGGCGAGCATCAGTCGCGCACCGCCAGTAATAAGCGTGGCGAGTAGGGGGTGAAAGAACGACCCAGGCTCCTCGACACTTCGCCCCGTGGTCGGAAAGCCTTCCGACGTGTACCCGAAGCAGGTCAGATCGACCTCGCCTGCCTCCTGAGTGACGTTCAGCTCCACGAAGATCCCATAGGACGTGGCGTTAGCCGTGATCTTGAGAGCCATCTGTTCGGCATCCAGACGCGCCGACGACGCTTCATCGCCGACCTGATCTGCCCGTTTCTTGGCTGCCTTGACTTGAGAGCGCAGCTCGACGACCCGACGGTAGAAGTCCTGCTTGTATGGATCGACCCGGAAGGCGGGATTCCCGGCGACGTCGGCAGGGCGAAGCCCCTCCTGTGGAGAGAGCGGTCGAAACCGTACCGCGCGAAGGACCGTTGGCGGCCTGCCGGTGAGCAGCTTGGAGGCAACGCAGTCGGCCAGTGTGTACCAGAGGGGCCTGTCGCTCGTTAGGAAGTTCAGCCCAATCGAGTACTGGGGATCATCCCCGTAGGCGGCCCTCACGGGGAAAAGATCAGCGCTCGGTTGTACCTGGACGAGCACGGGGAAATCCCGCCAAGTTTTCGTCTTCTGCAGCATCTGCGGGGTCACCTGATCGAGGAAGGATCTGGCCTCCTCGGTAGTGTCCTCGTAGTCGATCCCCTGGGCTGTGACGAATCGCCAAAGACCCATCAAGGTGCAGACCGTGGGATACATGGAGAGGAAGTCGCAATGTAGGACCCGAGCCAGCACTCGACGGAGATGGACCTCCGAGCGCCCTCCGTAGTACGTACCCATGATGATCCCAAGAACTGAGGGTGGGAACTCGGGCTGGAGCCTCCGCCACGGGATGATCCCCATTTGCCGCAGGTAGGCTTTCCCGATGCTCGCCTCCGAGTAGATCCGGGACACAGGTGTCTCGGTGAGGCCGTAGCCCTGATACGTGTCGAGAAGGCGCTCGAAGCACTCCCAGGTCACCTGAACGTCGTTGGTGGTGTAGTCGAGGTACTCGGGGGTAATAGGTCCGCCGTGTTCTTCCTCGGTCTTCTGGTGAGGGGTGCCGAGGAGCTTTGCCAAAGAACGAAGCGTGTGAGACTGCCCGGTGAGGGCGGCGCCCAGGCTCTTCAGGTCGCAGAAGTGGCCCCGACGGACAGGGACTCGGCGACCGCGCCCGCGCATGCTCCGCGACGTTTGTTGTCGACGCTGGGCCGCAAACTGGATCAGCGCCGAGCGGGCGTTGAGGTGCCTGACCTGCACGTTGGGTTGCTGGTTGTCCTCGCTGAGCTTGAAGGTGAATCCTCCACGCATCCTGCCTCGGGCCGACTCGTGGCCGAGAGCGAGGCGGGAGATATCGAAGGGGAGGTTGAAGCCCACGATGAGCGCGTTTCGCTCATAGGCGAGGGAGAAGAAGACTTCGTCCACGAACTCCCGGTCGGTCCGGACTACAAGGTCGTTTTCCTGCGCGTAGGCCTGCACGACTCCGACGTCTCGCATCGTCAGCGAGTCGGGGTCGTAGAAGAGCCCGGCCTCCTTCAGCTCCCCCATTTGGCGGAACTGATAGGCGCCGACCCTGAGCTGCTGGGCGGCATCGACAGTGGTCTCGGTGTCGAAGATGAGGGCGAACTCGGAGGGTCCGATCGGGCGATCCTTGGCAGGAACCGCGAAGGCGCGAACGGCGATGGGCAGCTCCTCGAGCGGGGGAACCTTCACCGGCCCTGCCAGCCGAGCTCTTTCCACCACAGGCGACCGACCATTTCCACGAGCCTGGCGTCCAGCCACTCCAGGAACTCGGGAACCCAACCCAGGACCCGTTCGAGGATCATCCTGAACCAGTCAAGCACTGTGCGGACCGCGGCAGACGCCTTGAGGAGAGGGCTGCCGTCGGGGTTGCGAAGGGTCCTCTCAGGCCAGTCCCGCTTGCCGCGGTCCCACATAACGTGGTCGTTTCCCCTCGTGGGAAGTCTGGCCTCGGGATCGTTGTGCTGGCCCGAGGGGTGCTGCCCCTCGACGGTGGTTCGCCCGGCCAGCCTTGCTGCGCACTCGTGGCAGATGATGTTCGGGACGGTGCCCTCGAGTGTCCGCCAATCGGTCTCTTCGCAAAATCTGCAAATCGGGTTCCGCGTCCCGAGCCGTTCGAAGGCCTGCTCCCTCCTCCGATCCTCGTCCTTCGGTTCGTACCTCATCTCCACCTCCTTGTTCAGGTCACGACCCGGTAGACCAGCTCGAAGGGCTCCGGGCCCTGGTTCAGCCGGTACAAGACGTTGATCCGAATCTCGAACGGCCAGAACCGCCCGTCGGCGTCGGTGACCCCGTCGCCTTCGAACGAGACGAGGTAGAAGGGGTCGTTGGAGTCCAGGGCCTGCCCGACCGCCGCCATGTACTCCCCATTCCGGCTCGTCTCGAAGAAGTCGGACAGGGTGATCACCACCCGCTGCCCCCTGCTAAAGGTGGTCATCTCCCACCAGGGGTCGTGCCAGCTCGGTCCTCGCGCTCGCGCCATGTCTGGCTCCTCCTTCGGTCCGATGAGTGATCCGCACGGTAGGAGCCGTACCGGCGAGCGTGGGCGATTCCTTAAGCAAATAATCGGGACGTGGTCACTCGGGCCGGGCTGCTGATCGCGGCGGAGGAGGCCGGGTACGGGTCTCGTTCCGCTCTCGGTGCGACATTCAATAACTGGCGGGGCTACGGCCTAATCGGCAAGGCGGCCGGGAAGGCCTCGAGGCGCGGAGGCGAGGGACTGTGGCATCCGATCCAGCTGCAACTGTGGCTGGCCCTCTTGAGACTGCGACGGAAAGAGGGTGCCTCGCTCGCTAGCCTGGCGAACCTTCCGGTCGTGATCTGGCTGATGGCCTGGCCCGGAGTCGAAACCGTCCAGGCCCAGACCGCCCTGTACTTCTGGATGAGGGGGCCGTCGAAGAAGGGAGAACGCCCCCGGGGGGAGCGCTGGGTCCGACTCCGTGTGATCGATGGCGAGATCGATCGCCTCGGCCATCCGAACGCCGCGCCGAAGGCCAAGCGGGAGCTCCTCCAACACCTTTCCCGCTTGACTGAGGGAACGGCCATGGCTTGGGCGACACC
>WNGB01020270.1_pt1 | contig 12386 bp, 11 predicted proteins | sample 5400681 | NCBI WGS metagenome assembly WNGB01 (sample SAMN13153367, study PRJNA577476) | soil metagenome | isolation source: 115 cm soil or saprolite under grassland replicate 2 | place: USA:California | collected 2016-06-15 | reverse complement strand
CGGAACCCGCTGGTGCTGTCCCGGTCAGCTGCAGCACCCTGGTTCGGCCGGATTTCAACTCAAGTGCTGATACCCAGCCGCCAGCAATTGCTCGTCCTCAGCATCGTAGAGTGGAACATGAGACCAGCCTGCGACCTTAGCCACCAGTTCGCCAAAGCGCCAACCAGAGTATCGTTGGTGCAATTGACCCATTAGACGAATCAGGTCGAGGCGTCCGGGAGGGAGTGAAGCTCGCACCGCTGTCGTCTCACTCCCCAACTGCTGGAAGCGCTTGGACAGGTGGGCCATCGCCGTTTGAATCAATTTGGTGTCGTCGATCTCCGACGGATTCTGTGGTGTTTCTTCGCTGGCGAGCACCGCGACCATCTGAATCAACTGACCGAAGCGCAGTTCGGGATAGACTTGACTGAGACCGGCCAAAGCAGGTTCCAGCCCAACTTGCGGGTGAGATATCATGGCAATTTGTCCCCAACGGTCCGAAACCGGGATACGTTGAGGTTTGGTCTGGTCTCGATGACCTCAACGGTAATTTGCTGTCCCGGCAGTAACTTCGCAACTCGCGTCGATCGGGTTACTCCATCAATCAATTGCAGTTCGCCATTCTTCCCGCGCACCACCAGCGGAGGCGGCAGCCCATCGATCGTGTTCCCATGCTTCGCTATCTGCCGGACCAGTTTCGCTGGATCAGCGCCATCGATCCGGCTTGACGGCAGCCGTAGCGTGCGGGGATCGACCTGAACAAACTCACGGGTCGGACCGGTCGGCTGTCCTGTCGCGGCGCTGCTGTTATGCACCAAGACCCCGAGTATCCAACCGCGTAGTTTGCCAGTTCTTCCACCTGAAGATTGAAGACCTTGGTCTTGACATCCCGCACCGCTACGTGGGTAACCGGCACGCAGCGGCCTTCCCGCGTGAACAGGATGTCTCCAACCCGCAGGTCAACAGCGTTCAGCCACCGCCCAAAGATCGCGGCATTCGGCACCTCTGCTGGACAATCCTCGGGGACTGGCCGCTTATCCAACTCCTCTCCTGATACGACCCAAAATGGGTGTCCGGCGGTAGCCTCAATCGTTTCCCCGCCGCGCATCGGGCCACTGGGAGCAACTGCCCGTGGCTGAGGCCCGCGCGACCGTTCCAGGAGGGCACGAGGGACGGTTGCACTGGTCAGGCGGTTTATCCCTCGATGCAAGCAACACTGTTTGAACTTCTTACCGCTACCGCAGGGACACCGCTCGTTGCGTCCGACTCGTAGCCCTTCCATTGTTGCCCTCCTTCGCCGAACCTGGGAGTAGACGGCGTTCTCGCCGTCGATCACGGTCACCTGTTTGGGGAAAGACGGCTCCCCCCGCCGTAGATTCCCTGCCCACTGCACAGCCATCCTACGCCACAACCCCTGCTTCGACTACCTCTTGCGGTCGTCCAGACGCTTTCCTGACTTGGGGATTGCCTGCAGCGGCAGCCGGCTTTCCCGTTATCGACCTGACGGCGCCCTCACCCTCCGACACCCTCCCGGCAGGCGGAATCGTCCCGCGTCTCACCTGTCCCGTCAAGCAAACGCCCGCCAGCGCTGCCACTGGCCAGCGACCGCGTGCGCAGCCTGTGGGGCATGCAGGAGGGCCAGCGAAGGGCTCGGGACTCTTTGTTAAATGAGGATCGCCAAAGGGGCAGTATCGCCGCCGAGCCCCCTCCGCGCACGGAGGGACGGTCTTCGCCAGGCACTTCCGCCGGCACGTTTCGTCTCACGTCCTGTGAGATCCAACGAATGCGCCGCGCCACGGGAGGCACATCGCGATCCCAACCCGCCGGCGCTCCCCACCTCTCCATTATACCCTCGCAGACGCCCGACGGATCCTGGAGGCGTTCGGCATCCGCGACAGGCCCGCCAAGGTGAGGTTCTGCAGTTTGCTCGCCCTCGCTCTCTGTGCCGAAACAGGGCACAAGCGGCCGGATCCGCACACCCCTCCCTCACTGGACAATCACCGAACCCGCCGGCGAGTGCCTGCAGACCCGAAAATCCAGCCAATTGCCTGGGCGTTGCGGGCTTGCGGGGATGTTTTCGTCTGCGGCATCGAGTTTGCTTCAGCACCTGCAGTTTTTCAGACCCGGAGTGAGGCGAAGCGGAGGACGGGAACGTGGCGTTTGCAGATTGGTTCCCGCAAGCGGCCGTTGGTATCACCTTTACCCTGCTGGGGGGGCTGAAAATGTTCGGCCTGTTGCGTGGGATCGTCGGCGGAAGGGATAAGCCCCTCTTCGACTATGTCTGCGGGACGTGACCGAGCTGGGAAAACCGCAGTTTGCGGTGGGGTCTTCCGTTGCTGTTCCTTGGGATCGGTTTCGGCCATCTCGGATGGCTGGTGTGGTCGTTCATCGGGAGGGCCTGATGTTTCGCATTGTGGAGTCCGACTTCCTCGCCCCGGATATCAAACGCTTCGTCATCGAGGCCCCACGGATCGCCCGCAAACGCCAGGCCGGTCAGTTCGTCATCGTGCGCGTCTACGCGCGCGGCGAGCGCATCCCCTTGACGATCGCCGACGGTGACCCCGTGCGCGGCACAATCACGCTGATCGTCCAGGGCATCGGCAAGACGACGAAGCTGATGAACTTGCTCGCCGCCGGCGACGCCCTGCTCGACGTGGTCGGTCCGCTGGGCAAGCCGTCCGAGGTCAAGAATTACGGCACGGCCATGGTGATCGGCGGCGGTGTTGGTGCGGCGATCGCCTACCCGACCGCGAAGGCGCTGCACGAGGCCGGCAATCACGTCATCTCCGTCCTGGGCGGCCGCTCGCGGGATCTCGTCATCCTGGAACCGGAGATCCGGGCCATCAGCGACGAGGTTTTCATCACCACCGACGACGGCAGCTACGGACGCAAGGGCCTGGTGATCGACCCGCTCAAGGAACTGATCGCCGCCGGGCGGCCGCTCGGCCTCGTCCTGGCGATCGGGCCGGTGCGCATGATGCAGGCGGTGGCCGAGGTCACCCGGCCGCACAAAATCCACACGGTCGTCAGCCTGAACTCGCTGATGGTGGATGGGACGGGCATGTGCGGCGGTTGCCGGGTCATCACCACCGCCGGGGCGAAATTCGGCTGCGTGGACGGCCCCGAGTTCGACGCCCACACGGTGGACTTCGACATCCTCGCCCAGCGCAACCGGACGTACGCGGACCGCGAGGCGGAGGAACTCCGGGATTTCCGCGAGCACGGCGAGGAGATGGTGCGGGAGGTCCGCGAGTCGTGCCGGCTGGAGGCCGCCCACCCCGAGGTAAGCATGAAGGATGAAGGATGAAGGATGAAGGATGAATCAAGGAGTTCATCCTTCATCCTTCATCCTTCATCCTTTTGAAGAGGAGCGGTTGTCATGAGCGAGAACAAGTTGCCGCCGCGCGAGCGGATGAAGATCCCCCGGCAGCACATGCCGGAACAGCCGGCCGAAGAACGGCGGCGCAACTTCGATGAGGTCAACAAGGGCCTTACCGTCCTGGGCGCGACGACTGAGGCGATGCGCTGCCTGGAATGCGCGAAGCCTCACTGCCAGCAGGGCTGCCCGGTCAACGTCAACATCCGCGAGTTCGTCCAGCTCTGCGGGAAAGGGGACTACCTCGCGGCAGCGGCCAAGATCCGCGAGGACAACGTCCTGCCCGCTATTACCGGCCGGGTCTGCCCCCAGGAGAGCCAGTGCGAGGGGTGCTGCATCCTCGGCAACAAGGTCGAGCCGCTGGGCATCGGCTACCTCGAACGATTTGTCGCCGACTACGAGCGCGCGCACGGCCAGGTCGGTCTGCCCCCGAAGGCGCCGCCCACCGGCAAGAAGGTCGCCATCGTCGGCAGCGGCCCCGCCGGCCTCAGCGCGGCCGGCGACCTGGTGCGCTGGGGACACGCGGTCACCGTCTTCGAGGCGCTGCACGGGGTCGGCGGCGTGCTGCTCTACGGCATCCCCGAGTTCCGCTTGCCCAAGGACATCGTCCGCCAGGAGATCAACGTCCTGCGACAGATGGGCGTCGATTTCCAGACCAACGTGGTCATCGGCAAGACGGTCACGATCGATGAGCTGCTGACCGAGGAGGGGTACAGCGCCGTCTTGATCGCCACCGGTGCGGGGCTGCCGAAATTCCTCGACGTGCCGGGCGAGCACCTTACCGGGGTCTACTCGGCCAACGAGTTCCTGACCCGCGTCAACCTGATGCGCGCCCACGACCGGGCGTATGACGAGCCGGTCTTCGACTGCCGGGGCAAGGACATTGCCGTCGTTGGCGGCGGCAACACGGCGATGGACGCGGTCCGGACCGCCTGCCGGCTCGGCGCGCGCAACAGCTATTTGATCTATCGCCGCTCCGAAAAGGAGATGCCGGCGCGCGCCGAGGAGGCCCGGCACGCGAAGGACGAGGGGATCCAATTCGTCTGCCTGGCCAACCCGGTGGCGTTCCTCGGAGACGCCCAGGGGCGATTGCAGGCGGTACGGTGCATCCGGATGGAGTTGGGAGAGCCGGACGCGTCGGGCCGGCGAGCGCCGGTCGTGATGCGGGGCTCGGAGTTCGAGCTGCCGGTGGCGATGGCCGTCATCGCGCTGGGGACCACCGCCAACCCGCTGGTGCAGTCCACCACGCCCGATCTGCAAACCAACCGCAAGGGGTACATCGCGGCGGACCCCGAGACGCTGCGGACCTCGAAGGCGGGGGTGTTCGCCGCCGGCGACATCGTCACCGGGGCGGCGACGGTGATCCTCGCCATGGCCGCCGGCCGTAAGGCGGCCCGCTCGATCGGCGAATACCTGCGAGGGGTTCCTGCCTAAATAGCAGCAGGCAACAGAAAACGAGCGGCGGGGTTTAGCCCCGCCGTCTGGCCGGCGGGGCTAAACCCCGCCGCTCGTTCACCACAGGTGCGAACCGTCGGCCTACACCTGTCCCTGTCGCGTCTCACCCCGCAAATACCTGGTGACGCACTGCTGGACCGCCTGGGTTTCCAGGTGGGCGTGGTTGTCCAGCATGTCCCACAGCTCCCACCCGTAGCCGAGCAAGTCCCGCAGTACCCTTGGGGTGAGGTTCTCCCCGAGCTGAAGCGCGATCTCCAGGCAGTCGCCGAGTTCCTGCCGCTTGCGCCGAATCTCGTCGTGCTCCCGGCGCAGGCGGCTCACCAGGGCCGCGCCGTCGGGCGCGTCCCGCTCAACGAGCGCGAATAACGTCGCCTCCTCTTCCTCCATGTGCGCCGTGAAGCACACGGCAAAATAGTCGTTGATTTCCCGCAGCCGGCCGAGAACCCGAGGCGTATCGCCGTCTGCCGGTTCCAGCAGACCACTCACGGTTTCCTTCAAAGCCTGCACCTTGTCCAGCACAAACCGATGGTCCTGTTCCACGGTGTTCAGTGCAGCCTTGAGTTCAGTGACGTCCATCATGACTCCTCGGGGAATTGCCCGAATTCCACATGGGCCGCAGGTCGCTGGCCCCATGCCCCTGGTATCCGCAGACTGAATTCCAACCTCCCGGAACCGATTCGTCAATGAGGCAAAAGGGATGCCAATACAATCTCCCTCGACTATCTCCGAGGAGCGCTCGCCGCTCGCGGAGGGCATTGGGAAGCCTGGCCGGATGGCGTGGTCACGGACCACGTCCGCCAGTGCTCCCTACCAATCACGGCTGGGCTTTCCTGTGCGTTGGCCACCCATGCGAACCCAGCAATCCGCCCCTGACCTGCGGGTGCTGTGCGGAAACGCCCAAGGTCTGTGCGGGATCGCCCTGCCCCGCCAGGGCAGGTCAGATCCCTCCGACCCCGAAAAGCTCATTTCGCGAGCGATCCAGGCGCCGGCGCAGAGTTTTCGGTCTGCGCGGAGGGCAGAGGCGTGGAATTCAGACGGTGGCACTCGAATTGCTTCAATCGCTCCAACAGAATGCGGCGGCAACTTACGGACTCTCGGTCGGTGGACCGATCCCATCTTCGAGACTCTCCCAATCGACCCGCAACGCCCTTGCTGGAGAACGCTTCGATGCCAACGTACATCATGCCCGACAGCGTGTCCCCAGCCGAGGCAGGCGACCACCAGTCCCTTGAGGTCTTCTTCGCCCCGGAGCGAGTCGCCATCTTCGGCGCCACGGAAGCCCCCGAGAGTGCGGGGCGCGCGGTGATGGCGAACCTGATCCGCTACCAGTGCGGCGCGACCCTGTTCCCGATCAACCCGAAGCGGAAAGGAGTGCTCGGGATCGAGGCTTATCCCAGCCTTGCGGCAGTGCCCCTCCCGGTCGATCTGGCCATCGTGGCCACCCCTGCGCCGGCAGTGCCGGGAGTCATCCGGGACTGCGCGGCTGCCGGGGTCAAGGGGGCGATCATCATTTCGGCCGGCTTCCGGGAGTGCGGCCCCGACGGCGCCGAACTGGAACAGCGGATCGTGGCCGAACTGCGGCACGGGCGCCTGCAAGTGCTGGGGCCGAACTGCCTGGGTGTCGTCTGCCCCCGTACCGGGATCAACGCGACCTTCGCCCCGGCGATGGTTCGCCGTGGCAGCGTCGGCTTCCTCAGCCAGAGTGGAGCACTCCTCACGGCACTCCTGAGTCCGGACCTGCCGGAACACGTCGGCTGCAGCGCTTTCATTTCCCTTGGCTCAATGCTCGACCTCGGCTGGGCGGAGTGGCTCCACTACCTCGGGGAGGATCCGCAGACAGAGATCATCGGCATCTACGCGGAAGCGCTGGGAGATATCCGGTCCTTCATCCGTGCCGTCCGCAAGGTGACGCCAAACAAGCCGGTGATCCTGGTCAAGGGAAGGCGGGCGGAGACGGCAGCGAGCGGCGACGGGCTCACCGAACGGTTAGCGGAGCGGGATGACGTCCTTGAGGATCTGTTCCGCCGCGCCGGCGTGCTGCGCGTCGAGACCATCCCGGACCTGCTCCGTATGGCCGCCATCCTGGCCACCCAACCGGTGTCACGGGGACATCGGGTGACGATCGTGAGTAACGCGAGCGGCCCCGCTGTGCTCGCCACCGACGCCCTCTTGGCAGAGGGGGGGGAACTGGCAGTGCTGGCACCCACCACGAACATTGCTCTCGGTGCCCTCCTGCCGGGCGGCAACCACCACCAGAACCCGATCGACCTCCGGGATGACGCCAACGCGGCGCGGTTTGCCCGGGCAGCGGCGATCGCCGCGCGCGACCCGAACAGCGACGCCCTGCTCCTCCTCCTCTCGCCGCATGCCACGATTGACCCGCTCAAGACAGCCGAGTTGGTAAGCCGGCTGGTTCCCACCCACGAGAAGCCCATCCTGGCAAGTTGGCTGTGGGGAGCGGCCACCCCCGCCAGCCTGGAAGTCCTCAACCAGGCCGGCATCCCCACCTTCGCCGGCCCCGAGGCCGCCGTCCGTGTCCTCGGCTACCTGTGGCAGCACACCGAAAACCTCAGCAACCTGCACGAGGACTCCCCGGAAGCAGGTCCGGCGAGCCGAGCCGGACCGGGTGCCGCGAGCCTCGTGGCACCTACAGCCGAGCGGATCGTGGAGGCGGCGCGCTCGTCCGGCCGAGCCCTGCTCACCGGAGCCGAAGCCCGGCAACTGCTCGCGGCCTACTCTCTGCCGACGGCAGTAACTCAGGTCGCCGCCGACCACGAAGCGGCGATCGAACTGGCCGCCACTCTGGGTTATCCCGTCGCCCTCTCCCCCTTCGCGGAGGGAGGTTGTCTCCGGAGAGATGTGCAGGGAGTGCGACTCCACGCGGACGACCCACAGGGCGTCCGCCGGGCGTACCGCTCGCTGGAGGCGATTGTGTGCGACCACATCGGACCACCGCATTTCCAGGGCGTGCGAGTTCAGCCGATGCTCTCGCCTGACGCCTGGACCGTCGGGCTCCGCAGCACGATCGACCCACAGCTAGGCCCGGTTCTGCGCTTCATCGCCGGTGGCCCCTGGGCCGAGACGGCCAGCGGCCACGTGATTGCGTTGCCGCCGCTTACGAACCTCCGGGTGCGACAGTTGTTCGGACGGTCCCCCCTTGGAACCGCGCTCCAGGCGCTCTACGGACGCGGGGTCGTCGATCTCACCGCCCTGGAGCAGTTCCTCGCGAATTTTAGCCAGCTCGTGGCGGACCAGCGCTGGATCAAGGAGATCCGCATTGAGCTGTTGCTCGCCTGGAGGGAGCACCTGCTGGCCCTCGACCCCCTCGTCCTCCTGCACGGGCCGGATGTTCGGGAGGAGCGACTGCCGGAGCTGATCCTCCGCCACGACGCCCCACACCGAGTGATCGCGGAACCGCCGGAGCCACACTTCACGGTCCCGCTCGGTCTGGTCATGAGCCCGTCCGGGTTCGAGAGCGAAGCGGAGCCGCCGGCCCTCCCGGAGTGACCTTCCCCCTGGCAGGCAAACGGGGGCGGGAGGGGTTGGTCGGTCGTAACCACCAGTCCCTCCCGCTGCCGTTTGCCTCTTGTCCCTGCCTGTCACCTTGAGAGGCAGGAACACAATGGCGAGCCGGGAGCGTCAGCGACCGGAGCACGTTCCTCCGGTCGCTGACGCTCCCGGCTCGCCATCAAGTGAGAGCCTCTTACCCAGTTCAGCCAGTGTCCACGCTGGCGGGCTCCTGGGCGGGCAGAGGGGGGCGAACCTCGATCTCGTTCGCCACGACCGTCAGCTGGAGTTCCTCCATGACGATATGCTGGCCCAGCTGTTTGACGTAGTAGCTGAGGGCCTGTCCTTGAAGGATCACGCCCCCCTCCCGAAGCAGGACGCGCAATTCCCACACTCGTCCGCGCAGTCGTCGTCGCAGGAGGGCCTCGGCCTGTTCGAGGGGATGTTCGGCAACGGGTTCGCTCATGGCTGACCTCCTGGATTCCCTCCCCGGCCTGGTGCCAATTCGCGCGACACGGTCCACGCCCGGCGTCAGGCGGAGGGGTGCCAGCCGGCATCGGCCCAGAGTTCACCGCTGACCGCGGAATTGGCGATCAGGAAGCAGATCCCGTCAGCGATCTCGTCGGGCCGGATGAGCCGGCGTAACTGGGTGTAGGGGAGGATATTTTTCGCGATGAAGTCCTCGCCCAGCGCCCGGACCATCGGTGTGTCGGTGAAGCCCGGGTGGATGACGCAGCAACGCACGCCGTGGAAGATCGCCTCCTTCGTGAGAGTGGCCGCAGCGCCTTCCAGGCCCGCCTTGCTGGCGGCGTAGGCGATCTGCCCCTTGTTCCCCTGGGAGGAGACGGAGCCAATGAACACCACCGTCCCCCACAGTTTCTCTTCCGGCGGCGCCCACGGTCCCAGGCCGCGCCGCCGCCGCTCCTCGGCGATGCCTGCCACCATCTCCAGCGCCCAGTAGATGGGCGCAATCAGGTTGACCTCGGTCACCTCCCGAAACGTCTTCAGGGGGTAGATCGCTGCCCGGCCGGTCTCCTTCTCGACCTTGACCGCGAGGGCATCGCGGGTGATGCCGGCGGCCGGCACACAGATGTTGACCGCGCCGTGTTTGGCAATCACCTGGCCGAACACCTTCGACCGGAACTCCGAGTCCGCGGCATCTCCGATGTATGCCTGTGCGACCGGCCGCCGGACTTTATCGTTGATCGCCCCAGCGACCTCGGTCGCTTTCGCGCTGCGGTCAACGATAGCGACAGCCTTGACACCCCGCCGGGCCAGCTCGAAGGCGACGGCCTCACCGATGCCGCTCGCTGCCCCGGTGACCAAAGCGACTTTGGCTTCAATCTTCATTGTCTTCTCCTTCCTGAGGGCGATAGGGAGCGGAGGAAGCAGAGGGATCCGATCCCTCTGCTTCCTCCTGCCAGTCAGGGCTGAGGAGGCCGTGTCACGCGGGTGTCGGGTGCTTTCCTCCCTCGCGCTCAAAACCCTTCACCACCAGTTCCGTCCACTTCATCACCGCCGCCTGGAAGTCGCGCATCTGGGCCTCGTAGGTCTGGCGCATGCAGTCGATGGACTTCTGCCACAACTCGATGGTCTTGGCACGCAACTCTTCAGGTTTCTGGGTCTCGGCGAGATGGAACGCCTCCTCGATGTTCTTCAGGCCGGCACTGAACTGGGCCTCCAGCGTTTCGCGCTCTTTCTTGACGAGGTCGGCGACAAATTCGGTCCATTTCTTCTGGGCCTTCTGGACCTTGTCGCCTCCGCCCGCCGGGCCTACCGGCACGCCCGACCAGACGCCCACCCACTTCTTGATGAACAGCTCTTGCTGCAGGTGGATGCTGGATTCCGTCGCCAACCGCAAATTCTCGAAGACTTGCTCGAACATGATTCATCCCTCCGAGGTGTTGCGAAGCAGGGCTCCGCACCTTGCCAATAGTCGCTTCCTCCGACGCTCAACCGCTGTCATCAGGAAGCAACTGGTATGCCCTTGATCCCATCGGCACTCCTATTATTGGCCGCGCGGGACACAGAGTCAAGAGAAAATGCTGCAATTGCAGCAATCCGTTGAGGCCATTTTTCCTGTATCTGGTGCATGGATTGGCGCTTACGCGGCCGAATAAATATTGCGTCTGCACAAAGGCGATTGCACCGACGCTGCGCCCGCTCTACAATGCAACAGAGCCCGAGACCGCCGCGGCCGTGACCAATCCGCACGGCGCAGAGGCTGGACTGGGCGTATCCGCACAGAAGGAGCGAGTGATGACCAGCGCGGACCAATCCGTGGAGTACAGTTCGGAGCCCGTGCTGATCACGCGCTATCCCAATCGCCGTCTCTACGACCGCAGTCAGGGCAGGTATGTCACCCTGCCCGAGATCGCGGAGTTGGTCCGGAAGGGCAGGACCGTCACGGTACGCGACAGCAAGACTGGGGAGGATCTGACGCGCTCGATCCTGACCCAGATTATCCTTGAGCACTACCCGGAGCGGATGGAACTGTTTCCGGTCGGCGTCCTGAACTCCATGATCCAGGCCAACGATACCACGCTTCGATTCCTGCGCGAGTACCTGCAGCAGTCGCTGACCTACCTGGAACTGCTGCAGCGGCCTGCGGCCGTCAACCCACTGCTGCTGCCGATACAGTGGATGAGGACATTCTTACCGAACCCCGCTCCGCTCCCAGACTCTCCCCTTCCACCCGCTGACGCTGACGCAACGACTCTCCTCCGCCGCATCGCCGATCTGGAGCGGCGCCTTGACGAACTTCAAGGCGAGGCCGGAAAGTCGGAGCGAGCGGCCCCTCCTGCGGGAAAAAGGCGCGGCAAGCCCTCCGAGCCCTCTTGACCGACCGCAGTCGCGTCAGTGTTTGGGCGAAAACCCCTCCCCCCAACCCCCTCCCCGCAACGGAGAGGGGGAGAAGAAGAGGAGTGTTGGTCTTGCTCCCCCTCTCCGTTGCGGGGAGGGGGTTGGGGGGAGGGGTTTTCACACACACTCTCAGGCGTGACAGTTCCGCACAGATCCGCACAGAATGGCACACTTCGGCGTGCCCGCAAGGGAAGGGCGGACTTGGCCAAGGGCCTGGGACCGTCTGGGCGCGGCCAGAATCCCTCGCCTGGGATGGCGTCCGGGTAAATCCAGAGGAAAGGCGGGATCGTCCGCGATGCGGTATACGGGTTGCATACCAATGTGCCGCCCTCAGACATCCCTGCTTGAAGCCGGTGGCCCCTTGTGGGAGAGGATGCGGGGTTTCTTTTCGGAGGATCGATCCATGGTTGTGCTCGAAACGTTGGAGAAGCTCAGCTTTTTGGAGGGCTTCCCCCCGAACTACCTGAAGCCCCTCGCTGCCGTGGCCGAGGTCGTGAGTGTGCCGGCCGACGAGGTTCTTTTTCGCGAAGGGGAGAAGTCTCCGTGCATCTACCTGCTGATCTCAGGCAAGGTGGCCCTGGAGATCTGGGCGGCAGGGAACGGAGCGACCAGGATTCAAACCGTGGGCCCCGGGAAACTGCTGGGCTGGACTCCCATCCTGACACAGGGACCGATGACGGCCCGGGCGATCGCCCTGGAACCGTGCCGCCTCGTCGCCATCAATGCCATGCAGGTTCTGGATGCCTGCACGCAGAACCCCCGCTTTGGGATGGAGTTCATGCGCCGAACCGCCATCGCCCTGTCGAGGCGCTTGCACGCGACGCGGCAGCAACTCCTGGAGGCTTACGAGGAGAGCTTGCCGGTGATGTCGGAGTGAGGGTTGGGATTGGACTCCGACACGATTGGCATATCCCGCGGCGCGGCAATTGCCTCCTTTGAAGAGATGGTTCCTGGCAATGAGTCGTTAGCGCAGCGGCAGGCACAGCCTGCCCTGCGGATTCCGAAAGGGGCAATACCATGACCGACCCAACATTCACGCAGCTGGAGTCCTTGTCGCGCACGGTGAACAGCATGATCTGGGGTCAGTGGCTCCTGCTGGATACCGGCTTCCGAGCCACCCAAACGGTCCTCGCCGCGGCGGCACCGGTCGCCGAGGGTGCGACGGTCGGGGGACTCATCACCCAGGCGTTGGAACGCATGAAGAAGG
>WNGB01013087.1_pt1 | contig 12387 bp, 10 predicted proteins | sample 5400681 | NCBI WGS metagenome assembly WNGB01 (sample SAMN13153367, study PRJNA577476) | soil metagenome | isolation source: 115 cm soil or saprolite under grassland replicate 2 | place: USA:California | collected 2016-06-15 | reverse complement strand
TGAAGAACACGATGCCCAGCGCGTTGGAGCGCCCCGTCTTGCCGTTGTAGGCGTGGCCACACTGCCGACAGCGGACATGCGTCAGCAGTGCAGGACCGTAAAAACTGCCCCAGGGTGTCCAGGTCACGCGCACGGCGGCCTCGTCGCCGCAACGCGGACAGGGCCGATACGATCGGCCCTGTGGCCGCGGCCCCGGTCCCGAGCGAGCGACGACCGGAGCCTGATCAGTGATCGCCGCGGAGGGATCGGGGCGCGAGACGGCTCGCGGGAACGGCCGGCCCTCCTCGACGTACTCGCTGGCGGTGATGGGTGGTGCCGGCGACTCTGGCGCGCCTGCGGTTGCCGGCACGGGAATCGTCGCGGAGCAGTGCGGACAATGGAGGTGGAGGCCGGCGTATTCGGCACGCACCGGCAAGGGCGCCTCGCAGATGGGACAGTTGATTGTGAGCGTCATGGGCCGCCTTCCGCGTGAGATAAGGAGAGCAACGAGAATCCGGCCTCATCGTAGGCACACCTGCCGCCCCCCGCGACGATTGCTTACGGTATCCGGAGCGGGCAGCGGCTGCAAGTAGGCTCCGGCAAGATTCCGAGCAGGTTCGGCTTCCTTGCCCCCGGTGCGAGCGACCTGTTTAATGACCGAGACTCGTCCACCCTTTTGAGGAGGCAAGCATGCCGACACGAACCCGTTCCCGCCTCGCCATCGCCCTGCTGCTGGCCGCGGCCATGGCGCCGCCGGTGTCCGCGCAACCCGCCCAGGGCGATGCCGCCAAGGCGGTCGCCAAGACGCCGCTCATCCCGCGCCAGGTGCTGTTCGGCAATCCCGACAAGGCCGGCACGCGCATCAGCCCCGACGGCAAGTATCTCAGCTACCTGGCGCCCGTTGACGGCGTCCTCAACGTCTGGGTCGGCCCGACCGACAACCCCGATGCCGCCAAGCCCGTCACCAAGGACAAGAAACGCGGCATCCGCACCTATTTCTGGGCGTACACCAGCAAGCACATCCTCTACGCCCAGGACGCCGCCGGCGATGAGAACTGGCACATCTACCGCGTCGATCTCGCTTCTGGAGATATTAAAGACCTCACACAGCTGCCAAAGGTCGCCGCCCGCATTCAGGACGTCAGCCACAAATTCCCCGAGGCGTTGCTGGTCGCCCTGAACGACCGCGACCCGCGCCACCACGACGTCTATCGCCTCAACCTGTCCACCGGGAAACGCGAATTGCTTCAGAAGAACGAGGAGTTCGTCGGCTTCATCACCGACGACGATTACCGCGTCCGCTTCGCCTCGAAGTTCACAGACGACGGCGGCAACCTGATCCTGCAGCCCGACGGTAAGGGCGGCTGGAAGGAGTTCCTGAAAATCGCCCAGGAGGACTCGCTCACGACCAACGTGGTCGCCTTCGACAAAACGGGCGACGTGGCGTACGTGATCGACAGCCGCGGCCGCGACACCGGCGCCCTCACCACGATGGACCTCAAGACCGGCAAGGTGACCATCCTCGCCGAGGACAAGCGCGCCGACGCTGGCGGTGCCATGCTGCACCCGACCGAACGCACCATTCAGGCTGTGTCGTTCACCTACGAGCGGACGCGCTGGCAATTCCTGGACAAGGCCGTCGAGGCGGATTTTGAGAAGTTGCGCAAGGTGGCCGACGGCGAGGTGTCGGTGGCCAGCCGAACGCACGACGACAAGCAATGGGTGGTCGCCTTCCTGATGGACAACGGCCCGGTGCGCTATTACCTCTACGACCGCACCACCGGCCAGGCCCGTTTCCTGTTCACCAACCTCAAGGCGCTGGAGGGACTGCCGCTGCAGAAGATGCATTCGCAGATCGTTAAAGCGCGCGATGGGCTGAACCTGGTCTGCTACCTGACGCTGCCGCCGGGCAGCGACGCGACCGGCAAGGGTCGGCCCGCTTCTCCGGTGCCGCTGGTGCTCAACGTCCACGGCGGCCCGTGGGCTCGTGACGGCTGGGGCCTCAACCCGATGCATCAGCTGCTGGCGAACCGCGGTTATGCCGTGCTGAGCGTCAACTTCCGCGGCTCGACCGGCTTCGGTAAGCGCTTCCTCAACGCTGGTAATCGCGAATGGGCCGCGAAGATGCACGACGACCTGCTCGACGCGGTGGACTGGGCGATCAAGGAGAAGATCGCCGTGCCGGACAAGGTGGCGATCATGGGCGGCAGTTACGGCGGGTATGCGACGCTGGTCGGCCTGACGTTCACGCCGGAGAAGTTCGCCTGCGGCGTGGACATCGTCGGCCCGTCGAACCTGGTCACGCTGCTCAAGACGATCCCGCCCTACTGGGCGCCGGTGATGCAGCTGTTCAAGGACCGCGTCGGCGACCACACCACGGCAGAGGGCAAGAAACTGCTGGAGGAACGGTCCCCGCTGACGCACGTGGCCCGCATCAAGAAGCCTTTGTTGATCGGTCAAGGAGCCAATGACCCGCGCGTCAAGCAGGCGGAGTCGGACCAGATCGTCAAGGCGATGCAGGAGAAGAAGATCCCGGTGACCTATGTGCTGTTCCCCGATGAGGGCCACGGCTTCGCGCGGCCGCCGAATCGGCTGGCGTTCAACGCGGTGATGGAGGCGTTCCTGGCGCAGTACCTCGGCGGCCGTTACGAGCCGGTCGGGACGGCGTTCACGGGATCGAGCGTCACCGTGCCGGCGGGCGCGGAGGGCGTGCCGGGTTTGGCGGAGGCGCTGAAGGGCCGCACCACCGAGAAGGGGGCGACGCCGTAAGGAGTTTCGGCCGTCGTGGCACAGGCGTCTCGCCTGTGTTTGATCGTCCAGCACAGGCGAGACGCCTGTGCCACGACGGGCGGGAAGGGCGTTTAACGCACCGCGAGGGTGAATTCCGGATGGCCCAGGACGCTTTTGCTCTGCGTCAGCTGAAACGACTTGCCGAAAACGGCCGACTTGAGCCAGCCACCTTGCTTCCGCGTGGCGACATAGCCTTTCGGCGTATGCCGCAGGATATCGAATTTGAGCGGCTCCTTGCGGGCATCGACGAGCCAGTATTCAGGAATTTCCGCCTCCCAGTACGCCTGCTTCAAGAGAACCGTATCCTTCCGGACCGAACTGCGACTGATGACCTCCAAGACCATGTCCGGGGAGCCTTCCAGTTCGACGTAACCTCCCTCGGCGCCTTCGATCAGGCGAACAGCCCCGGATTCGACGGTTCGCGTGGCGATGAAGGTGCCATCCGGATTTCCCCCGATGTCAGCGTGAACATTGCTCAGGAAAAGCCCGTCTGGGAAAAAAAGGCCCAGCTTTCCCACCTTCGCGAGACCGCCGAGGACAAAGTTGAACTCCTGCTTCATCGCCAAGTGCGAGAACAGCTGCTCCCTGCTCATGTCAACCCAGACCTCGCCCTTGATGTACCAAACGCGGGCGTGTTCCGGGAAATCATCGGCGTCTGCCCAGCGGCAGAACGAGTCCAGGTCCACGACCCAACTTGGCACACGAATCTCATTCGTTTCGTCAATAAAGGTGATCATGGCTCCTCCTGCCCGCTCAAGCCCTTAAGCGGCTTCATCATACCGGCACGGTGGGACGAGGCCAGAGCAATCGATTGCGGTGGTGGAACCCCAGATGCACAGCCGAGAATAGCGTCCAATGCCCAGCACCCCTTGACGTGTGGTCCCCGCCCCAGGAGATGACCGAGGAGTTCCTGGTCGGGGCAGCCAGCCTCTTCGAGCGCGTCCGCCAGGACAGCGAGATGGACGGGATCGAGTGTGCCGGCAGGCAGGGCGCGGCGTTCGACGGCGGTCACGGTCAGGGCAGTGGCCGTGGGAGTTCGCCACGCTGGCTCGAAGGCGACAGAGTGAAAAGGGTTTCCGAAGATGCAGCGGAACAGGTCGCGCTGGGCGCGTTCCTCCGCGACCCAATGCTCTTCGTCAGGGCGATCATCCGGGAGCCCGGCCGAAACCCGGGCCAGGCGGCCCGCCGCGATGAGCATGGCCTGGGCGGTAGCGCTCGCGATTCGCCACGGGTCGGTCTCGGGCTCCTCCGCATAATCGATGCTCAGCTGCCAGAATTGTCCACCCATCACCTCCGTACTCCGCAACCGCAACTCACGAAGCGCCGATGCGATGGCCAGCGCCTCCTCTGCTGACATTGGGCCATCTGCCTGTCGCTCAAGCGCCTCGACCGTCCAGCGGTATTGCTCCACATAGGGCCAGTGCCAAAGCCGCCGCATGCAGGCGGCCGTGAAGAGGCGCGGCTTGCGGCCGCCAACTTGCTCTGGCTTGAAGAGGCAGGTGATCGGATAAAGAAACTCACACGCGCGCCATTCCTCCTCGGTCCGTGGGATCCTGCGCCTGCGTACCCACTCCTCATCGCTCGTGCTCATATCTTCGCCCCTACGGCACGTTGAACGCTTCCTTCAGACACGCCAGCGCCTCCTCGCCGCGGTCGCGATCCACCACCACGCTGACGCATACCTCACTGGTGTTGATCATGCTGATGTTGATGCCGCGCGCCGCCAGCGCCCCGAACATCCGCCGGGCCACCCCCGTATGCGTCCGCATGCCGACACCCAGCACGAACAGCCGCGCGATGTCCGGATCGGCCGCCACGCGGGCGCCGGGACCAATCGAGCGCACCACCTCTTCCGTCAACCGCAGCGCCTTCTGCACGTCCTTGCTCGGCACACTGAACGACAGCTCGGCGTTGGCGGCGTTGTTGAGGTTCTGCACGATCATGTCCACGACGATGCCGCCGGAGGCCACGGCCTGGAACACGCGCGAGCAATTGCCCGGCTGATCGGGCAGGTTCTGCACCGTGATGCGGCCCTCGTTGGTGCTCAGCAGCACGTCACTGACAACTATTTCCTCCATACTGGAGAGTCTTTGGGTCATGTTCACCAGGTCGCGGCTGGCGGCTTCCAGGAGGGGTGGCTCGGGGCGGCGCTGGAATGTGCTCGGGGCGATCTTGCCAGGGAGGCCGGCGCCGGGCCGTGGCCTGTCGAGGTGGAACGCCTGATGCACCGCTCGCAGAACCTTAACCCCATCGGCCTTGTTCACCAGGACTGAGATCTTGATATCGCCGGTCGTGATCATTTTCATGTTGACGTTCGCCGCCGCCAGCGCCGCGAACATCGTCTCGGCGACGCCGCTGTGCGTCCGCATGCCGGTGCCGACGACCGACACCTTGCTCACGTCCTCCTCGTGCGCCACGCTGGCGCCCATCGCCATGGCCAGCGGCCGCAGCACCGCCAACGCCTGCGGCAGTTCGTTGCGCAGCACGGTGAAGCCAATCGCCGCCTTGCCGCCGCTGCCGGCGTTCTGGGCGATCATATCGACGACGATGTTCTGCTCGGCGATGGCGGAAAAGACGCGATGACTGATGCCGGGCTGGTCCGGCACGCCGTCGAGCAGGATGCGCGCCTCGTCCTTGAGCAGGGCGGCGCCGCAAACGACGATGTCGCGCATCCAGTCGGCCTCGGGCACGATCCAGGTGCCCTCGGCGTCGCTGAACGAGGAGCGCTTTTGCAGCGGTACGTCGAACTTCTTGGCGAACTCGATCGAGCGCGAGTGCAACACGTTGGCGCCGACCGCGGCCAGTTCGAGCACCTCGTCATAGCTGATGAAGTCGATCTTGCGCGCCTCGGGCACGAGCCGCGGATCCGTGGTGTACACGCCATCGACGTCGGTGTACAGTTCGCAGCCGACATGGCCGTTGCCCTGGCCGCCCTCGTGCTTCATGACCGCGGCCAGGGCGACCGCGGTGGTATCGCTGCCGCCGCGCCCCAGCGTCGTGATGTTGTAGTGCTCATCGACGCCCTGGAAGCCCGCGACGATGACGACCTTGCCCTCATCCAGAGCGCCGCGGATGCGCTGCGTGGAGATGTTCTTGATCCGCGCCTTGGTGTGGAAGCTGTCGGTGACGATCCCGATCTGTGCCCCGGTGAAACTGATGGCCGGCTGGCCGAGCGCCTGAATGGCCATCGCCATGAGAGCGATGGAGATTTGCTCGCCGGTGGACAGGAGCATGTCCATCTCGCGCGCCGGGGGCTGGTCGGTGATCTCGCGGGCCAGTTCGATCAATTCGTCGGTGGTGTCGCCGCGCGCGCTGACGACGACGATGACCTGATTCCCGGCTTGACGGGCACGGATGGCGCGGCGCGCGGCCGCCATGATGCGCTCTGCGGTGGCGACGCTGCTGCCGCCAAATTTCTGCACAACAAGAGACAAGGTCTGCTTCTCCTCAGTCCGGCGGGGCGGGGTGAAAGTGCGGCCGGAAGGTTGACACGGGTTCCGATGCTACTCGGGCATGATAGGCGCCGCCTGCGCGACGTTCCAGAGGCGCCACACTCAGCCACGGGGCTTGACAGGAATTGCCGTGCCCGGCGAGGATGGATGGAGAGCTTATTACAAGAACAAGCGACCTCTTGTTCGTAGTCCCGCCTTCAGGCGGAAGGGAGTGTTGCCGCCTGAAGGCGGGACTACGAACAAGAGGTCCGTTGCAGTTGTATTATTGAAGGGGTGAGGTCATGATCCGCTACGCCGTCGTGATTGAAAAGGCCACGCACAACTACTCCGCCTATTTTCCCGATGTCCCCGGCTGTGTGGCCACCGGCGCGAGCCTGGACGAAGTGCGCCGCAATCTGCAAGCAGCCCTCCGGCTTCACCTCGATGGCATGGCCGAGGACGGCGATCCCCCGCCCGAATCCACGAGCCTCGTCGAGTACCTTGAAGTCCCTGAACCCGTTGGCTCCAAACCGTGAACCTCGCCTCTCCCGGTCGCGGCGCCGCCGACTCAACTCCGGACACGCACGCAGCGGAAGCCAATCGCGTCGCTGCGCGCCTCGGGTGGGCGGTGCCCGCGGAACCCCGAACGGCAGGCGTCGGCCTTGTCGCGCCAGGAACCGCCCCGCATCACCCGTTCCTTCGCATCCGCCATCTCGCGGGCGCTGCCGTCCGCTGGCGCCCCTTCGTAACTGGGGTGCCAGGCGTCGGCGCACCACTCCCAGACGTAGCCGTGCATGTCGTAAAAGCCCCACGGGTTCGGCTTCCTCTTGCCGACCGGCGGATCATTCCCGGCGGCATTGCCCGTAAACCATCCGTAATGGGTCAATTCTGCCGCGTCGTCGCCGAAGCTGTAGGCCGTGGTCGTGCCGGCGCGGCAGACATATTCCCACTCCGCTTCCGACGGCAGCCGGATCGACTCGCCCGCAGGTAGGAGCTTGCGGCGCTGCAATTCCTCCGTGGCCTTGCGGCAAAATTCTCTGGCCTCGTCCCAACTTACCAGCTCCACCGAGTTGCGTGGGCCGCCCCACTTCGAGGGATTGCGGCCCATGATGAGCTGGTACAACTCTTGCGTCACCTCGTATTTCGCCATCGCGAACGGCCGGCGGAACGTGACCTTGTGAGCCGGCAGTTCGGCGGCGGGCGCGGTCTTGCCTCCACCCATCACGAATGAGGCCGGGAACTTACCCTCGCCCGGTGTCACCATGATGAACTCATCAAGGAACTGTTTCAGGATGCGTTCGGCGCGGTCCCCGGCTTGATTCCCCAGGGCCACACCCAGGCCAGCCAGGGCCAGGCAACAGCCGCACAGCACGCTGGACCTCATGACACCCTCCACCAAGAACGACCTTCCCGCGCTAACCCGCAAGCGGGCTGCGTTGCGGTCACCTTGCGAGCACGGGGCGCTCATCTATAATGTAGGGAATGTATCGGTCCTGGCTGGTGACCACTCTCGCGACGAGGTTCTCCCCAAGCGCCAGCCGAGCAGCCGACGGAAGGTTCCCGTGATCCATTATCGCAGGTTTCGCAACACCGATCCGCCTGGCCTCATGGAGGTCTGGAACGACGCGTTTACCCAGCGCGGCGCCATCCGTATGCAGACCAGCTCGCCCCTGGAACGACACGCCTTCGCCAAGCTCTACTTCGATCCCGCCGGCCTGATCATCGCGGAAGAGGGTGGCGTGTGCGTCGGCTTTGCTCACGCCGGCTTCGGTTCCGACTCGAAGGGCAAGGGGCTACTCCCTGAAGCCGGCGTAACGTGCCTCCTGGGGGTGCGCGCGACCCATCGGCGCCGCGGCATCGGCACGGAACTGCTGCGCCGCAGCGAATCGTACCTGCGCGAACGCGGCGCCCACACGCTCTACGCCGGCGCCATGCACCCCGTGAACCCGTTCTACCTCGGCGCCTACGGCGGCAGCGAGTTGCCCGGCATCCTCGCCAGCGACGGGCTGGCCGCACCATTCCTCACACGCAACGGCTATCGCGCGGTGCGCAAGGTACTGGTGCTGCAGCGGCGCTTGACGCAAACAATCAAGTCCGTCGATCCGCGTTTCGTCGCCCTCCGCAGCCGCTACGAGCTGCGCGAAGATCCGCGTTCGCGCCTCGGCTCCTGGTGGAGCGAGTGCGTCTTCGGCCTCGTGGAACCGCTGGAGTTCTACCTGGCGGACAAGACGACCAATGAGCGTGTGGCGCGCGCCCTCGTTTGGGAGATGGAAGGGTTCAGTTATCGCTGGAGTCAACCGTCGGTCGGTCTGACCGATTTGAGCGTCCGGCCGGACTTGCGCCGCAAGGGCCTGGCCAAGTTCTTTCTCACCCAGGTGATGCGACGGATCCAGGACCAGTATTATGAGATCATGGAGGCCCAGGCCCCCGAAGCGGAGGCGCCGGTCCTTGGCCTGCTGGGCGGCCTTGGCTTCGAGCAGGCGGACGTGGGCCAACTCTATCAGAAACAGGATGAAACCGTTGTCGGCCAACTCGAGCAACGACCGGATGACACCATTCGTGATTAGCTGGGGTTGGGCGAACCCCTCCCCCCAACCCCCTCCCCGAAGCGGAGAGGGGGAGCAAAGACAAAGCGCGCTTCTTCTCCCCCTCTCCGTTGCGGGGAGGGGGTTGGGGGGAGGGGTTCGCCCAACCCCCGCGAAATAGGGAGTCCATTCCATGGCAGGAAAGTTCGACGCAATCATTGTCGGCGGCGGTCACAATGGCCTGGTGACGGCGTGCTATCTGGCGAAGGCCCGCTGGAAGGTGCTCGTGCTGGAGCGCCGCTATCTCGTCGGCGGCGCCTGCGTCACCGAGGAGGTTTGGCCCGGCTTCAAGGTCTCGACCGCCGCCTACGTCAATAGCCTCTTCCGCCCCGTAATCATCACCGACCTGCGCCTGCGCGACTACGGCTTTGAGTCGCTGGAGCGCAATCCCTCGTCCTTTAGCCCCTTTGAAGATGGCCGCTATCTTCTGATGGGTCCCGATGCCCAGATGACCTTGCGGGAAATCGCGAAGTTCAGCACGCGCGACGCCGAGAGCTACCCCAAATACGAGAAGATGCTGGAGCGCGTGGCCTCGGTCGTCGAGCCGACTATCGACCTGGTGCCGCCCAACATCGTCCGCCCCGGCCTGAGCGGACTGTGGAAACTGTTCAAACTGGGCCGCTCGTTCCAGAAGATGGGGCCCGCGATGAGCGAAGCGCTCGAAGTGCTCACCGGCGCCGCCCGGCCCATTCTCGACCGCTGGTTCGAGTCGGAGCAACTCAAGGCGACCATCGCGACCGACGCCATCATCGGCGCCTTCGCGGCCCCATCCACCCCGGGGACCGCTTACGTCCTGTTCCATCACGTCATGGGCGAGACGAACGGCAAAAAGGGAGTTTGGAGCTATACGAAGGGCGGAATGGGTGGCTTAACGCAGGCGCTCGCCAAGGCCGCGAAGGATCTCGGCGTCGAGATTCGCACCGAGGCGGAGGTCTCGAAGATCCTCGTCAACAACGGCAAGGTGACGGGCGTCGCTCTCGCAAGCGGTGACCAGTTCGAGGCCAAGGTCGTCGCCAGCAACCTCGACCCGAACCTGACCTTCACGAAACTGCTCGACCCGAAGTTGCTCCCGCCCGAGTTCGCCGAGGCGATCGAGCGCATCAACTACGACAGCGCCTCGCTCAAGATCAACGTCGCCCTGGCGGAGTTGCCGGACTTCACCGCCTATCCGGGCGGGCCGGGGCCGCAGCATCGCGGCACCATCCACATCTGCCCCGATCAGGACTACATCGAGCGTGGCTACGACGATGCCAAGTACGGCCGGCCCTCGAAGGATCCGATCCTGGAATGCTGTCTGCCGTCGGTGGTGGACCCGAGCGTGGCGCCGCCGGGCAAGCACCTCATGTCGATGTTCATCCAGTACGCCCCTTACAAGCTGCGCGAAGGCACCTGGGACGAGCAGCGCGACAAGTTCGCTGATCGCTGTTTCGACATCCTCAACGAGTACGCGCCCAACTTCAAGAAATCGGTCATCGATCGCCAGATCCTGACGCCGGTGGACCTGGAGAAGACGTTCAACCTGACGGGCGGCAACATCTTCCAGGGGTCGATGCTGCTCAACCAGCTATTCCTGTTCCGGCCAGTGCCGGGCTATGCCGACTATCGCACTCCGATTAAGGGGCTTTACCTGTGCGGCTCGGCGGCGCACCCCGGCGGCGGGGTGATGGGCGCCGCGGGCAGGAACGCGGCCCGCGCGATCATGGGCAAGTGGTAGCGTCCCCGCTTGCGGGTTAGCACTCGGAGCGCTAACCCGCAAGCGGGACCAGCGAAAGAAAATCGGGATCGTCTAGCGTACGCCGCAGCGTCTTGCTACACTACAAGCGCCCACCCTGCCCGTCCTGGCGCTCGGCCAACGGTCGCGACTGGTCCGCCAACGGAAGGGATACCCCCCAACAAGGCATGGAATCGAGCCGCCTTTTTCTGTGGGAAAGGAGTCCCCCGCATGGCCGCCGCCCCCAACTCTGTCATGGACATCCGCATCCTGCTGGAGCCGACCGTCTACCTCGTCGGCCGGCAGGTCGTGGATCAAGCGGAAGTCGATCGCTTCCTCGCGGATCATGGGGTGGCCTGGCAGACCGACACCGAAGTCGCCGCCGAACACCTGGTCGAAGTGGCGGGGAGGACGTGTTATATGTCCTTCGCGCGGCCGCGGCCCGGCGGCAACAAGACGTACATCGACCATATTCTCGAAGTCGGTCATGGATCGGTGCTCGAGCATGCCGTCTGGAATTTTCTGTTCGTCGGAATCAGCCGCAGCTGTTCCCATGAGTTGGTCCGGCACCGCGCTGGCTTCGGGTTTTCCCAGCTGTCCCAGAGGTACGTGGATGAGTCCGTCGCCGAGTACGTCGAACCGGACTGGCCACCAGGCTTATATTCGCCTGGTCGAAGGATTGCAGGACAAGTTCAAGGACGAGCCCGACCGCACTTCGCGGCGCAAGATGGCCCGGCAGGCAGCCCGTAGCGTCCTGCCCAACGCCACCGAGACGAAGATTTTCGTGACAGCCAATGCCCGCGCCTTGCGCCATTTCATCGAGATGCGCGCCAGTCGCCACGCAGAAGTTGAGATCCGCAAGTTAGCTGTGCAGGTGCTGCGCCTGATGCAAACCGAGGCGCCCCACCTCTTCGCGGACTATCAGTTGCAGCCCTTGCCCGATGGCACCTTCGAGGCGATCACCCCACACCGGAAGGTCTAATGAGGAAAAAGGAACACCGCGGCCGACGCCAGCCCCGACACTTCACCCCGCCGCCCGAGGCAGAGCCTTTCGTGCCTCCGGAAAAGAACTCGTCGCCCGCCGCTGTCGAACCTGCGGAGGGCGTCCTGGAGTTGCACCCCAAGGGCTTCGGCTTCCTGCGCACCCCAGCCCGCAATTACGTGGCCCAGCCCGCCGATCCCTATGTGCCGGCCCCGCTCATCAGCAAGTTGGGGCTGCGCGAGGGCGTCCGTTTGGCCGGCCCCGTCGAGGCGAACAAGAAGGGCACCGGCCCGCGCCTGCTTGCCGTCGAGACCATCGAGGGCATGACGCCGGAGGCGTATCCGCGCCGCAAGTTCGACGACCTGACCGCCATCGACCCGCACGACCGCATCGTCCTGGAGACCGGCCGCGAACCGCTGACCACGCGCGTCATGGACATGCTAACGCCCATCGGCAAGGGCCAGCGCGGTTTGATCGTCGCGCCGCCGCGCACCGGCAAGACGATTCTCTTGCAGCACATCGCCCAGGCCGTCACGGTCAACCACCCCGAGATGCACATCATGATGTTGCTGATCGACGAGCGGCCCGAGGAAGTGACGGACATGCGCCGCACCATCAAGGGCGAGGTGATCGCCAGCAGTAGCGACCGCGACGCGACCGCTCACGCTCGCCTGGCCGAACTGGTGGTGGAGCGCGGCAAGCGCCTCGCGGAGCAGGGCAAGCAGGCATTTGTGCTGCTGGACAGTCTGACGCGGCTGGCGCGGGCCTACAACCGGAACATCGGCAGTGGCGGCCGCACGATGAGCGGTGGTTTGGATAGCAGGGCGATGGAGGTGCCGCGGCGGTTATTCGGCTCGGCGCGCGTCTTCGAGGAGGGCGGTTCGCTGACGATCATGGCCACCGCCCTGA
>WNGB01011081.1_pt1 | contig 12387 bp, 9 predicted proteins | sample 5400681 | NCBI WGS metagenome assembly WNGB01 (sample SAMN13153367, study PRJNA577476) | soil metagenome | isolation source: 115 cm soil or saprolite under grassland replicate 2 | place: USA:California | collected 2016-06-15 | reverse complement strand
CGCCCAGGTGCTGGGGCACTCGAAGGCCCTCGCGCCCATACGCCCTCGGCTGGAGCGGCTGGTGGGCCCGCTCGAGCGGCTCGGGATCCGCGACTCCGGGACGCTGGTCCTCCTGGGAGGCGCGGGCCGCCTGCGCCTCCCGGATGCCGACGTGGAGGTGGAGAAGTTCCGCTACGTGGGCCTGTCGGCTCACGACATGCTGGGGCTCCGGCAAGTGGAGCTGCCGCCGGAAGGGCTCGTGGTCGTCGAGAACTTGACGCCCTTCGAGGCCTACGTCGACCGGTTGGCCACCCGCCGCTCTGCGCTGGTCCTGTGGTCGGCCGGATTTCCCGGCCGCGCCGCGGTCGGCCTGATCCGGCAGGCCGCCTCACTGGGAGCGCCGATCCGTGCCTGGTGCGACATCGACCTCGGCGGCGTGCGCATCGCCCGGCTCATCGGGCAGGCGACCTCGGGAGCCGCACGACCCATGCTGATGGATCCCGCGATCGTGCGCGAGGCTCCGCTCGTGCGTCCCCTCAGCCCCGAGCAGCGCGCCGCCACCAGACGCGAGCTCAGCCTCCACCCCGATGCGATTCTTGCCGATACCCTGCGAGCCATCCTCGAGCGGAGTGCCTGGATCGAGCAGGAGTCCCTCCTCGACCGGCTCAACGGCGATGACTTCGCCTGAGCCTCGGTACACCCGCGCACGGATCTCCACGCCACGCCAACTGCCGGCCGGAGAGACCGGCGTGAGCCAGTAACCGCTGCCCCGTGCGCGGCGGGGACTCAAGAGGGTAAGATCCGCCCGTGCGGATCGTGATCTGCCTGTCGCTCGCCTTCGGCCTCGCGGCGGCGGCGCCGCGGCCTTGGGACCAGGCGCCCGCTCCGGGACGTCCCCCGTCCACCGGCGTCCCCGCGTCCCCGACGTTCGCGGAGGACGTCGCCTTCCTGCAGCGCCACGCTCCGGTCAGGGGCCTGGTCGCGCCCTCGGGGGCACGCGTGGCGGTGTCGGCGCCCTACCAGGGCCGGGTGATGACGAGCGCGGTCGCGGCCGAGGGAGCGAGCCTCGGCTGGATCAACCGCGCGTTCATCGCCGCGGGCAAGACCGGCACCGCCTTCGACAACTACGGCGGGGAGGACCGGTTCTGGCTCGGCCCCGAAGGCGGGCAGTACGGCCTCTACTTCCCTCCCGGCAAGCCCTTCCTGTTTTCGGAATGGCGGACCCCGGCCGCCCTGCAGGAAGGGGCCTGGGAGGTGAAGGAGGCCGCGGACGACCACGTGGTCTTCGTCCGCCCCATGGCGCTCACGAACTACGCGGGGACCCGCTTCGCCCTCGAGGTGGAGCGCCGGGTCCGGCTCCTCCCGGACGCCGAGGTGGCCCCGCGTCTCGGGATCGACCTCGCCGCCGCGAAGGCCCGCGGCGCGAAGTGGGTCGCCTTCGAGACCGTCAACCGGATCACGAACCGCGGGCCCGAGCCCTGGATCCGCGAGCGCGGCCTGCTCTCGATCTGGATCCTCGCCATGTACGCGCCTTCCCCCGACGGCCACGTGCTGGTCCCGTTCGAGACCGCGGGCACGGGCCCCATCGTCAACGACGCCTACTTCGGCAAGGTCCCGGCCGACCGGCTGGCCGTGCGGGAGAACGAGGGGCACCTCGTGTTCAAGAGCGACGGCCAGCACCGCGGCAAGATCGGCCTCGGGCCGGCGCGCGCCCGGGAGGTCCTCGGCAGCTACAGCGCCTCCACGCGCCTGCTGACCCTCGTCCACTACGACAAGCCGAAGGGGGCCCGGGACTACGTGAACAGCATGTGGGAGACCCAGAAGGAGCCCTACGGCGGCGACGTGGTCAACAGCTACAACGACGGCCCGCCCGGTCCCGGCCTGCCCTCCCTCGGGGGCTTCTACGAGCTGGAAACCAGCTCGCCCGCGGCCGCCCTCCGGCCCGGGGAGTCCCTCGTGCACACCCACCGCACCTTCCATTTCGTCGGCGATCGGCCGGCCCTCGATCCGGTTGCCACCCGGGTGCTCGGGGTCAGCGCATCGCGTATGGCCGAGGGAGTCCGGTAGCACGTGTCCGAGCGACATCTGAGACACTGCTTGACTCTGGAGAGACGAGTCTCTTCGCCTGACCCTAGCCTGCCGGCCTCGCCGCCTTTGACGGAAGGAGAAGGAAAATGAAAGCCAAGGTTCCCGGAGTCTTCACTCTGTGCTTCGCGGTGGTCCTCGTTCTCCTGCTCGGAGACCCGGCCCGCGCCCAGATCGACACCGCCTCCATCGTGGGCACGGTCACGGACGCCTCGGGGGCCGTCCTCGCCGGCGCTATCGTCACCGCCACGCAGGAGGGGACGGGCTCCAGCTCCACGACCGTGACCAACGCCAAGGGGCAGTACGTGTTCCCCAACCTCAAAATCGGCCGCTACACGGTCACGGTCGAGATGCAGGGCTTCAAGAAGGGGATCCGGCAGGGGATCCAGCTCCATGTCCAAGAGCGCCTGCAGACCGACTTCTCGCTCGCGCTGGGAAGCATGAGCGAAGAGGTCGTGGTCAGCGGCCGGGCCGAGTTGCTCCAGACCCAGACCGGCGACATGGGCCATGCGGTCGACCAGCGCCAGCTCACCGACCTGCCGCTGCTGGGACGCCGTTATTCGGAGCTGGCCCTGCTGCAGACCGGCGTCGTCTACTCGGGCCAGGGCATCCAGAGCCGCGGCGAGGACACGTTTTTCAACTCCAACGGGAACTACGCGACCTGGAACAACTTCACCCTGGACGGCGCCGACAACAACTCGTTCTCGACCAACCTGCAGGAGCGCTCGCCGGAGGTGATCCAGCCGCCGGTCGACGCGCTCGAGGAGTTCCGCATCTCGACGCGCAACTACTCCGCCGAGTCCGGGCGCTCGGCGGGCGCGGTGATCAACGCCTCGATCAAGCAGGGCTCGAACGACATCCGCGGCGTCGTCTTCGGCTTCCTCCGCGACGAAGCCTTCAACTCCAACATCTGGGAGAACGAGCGGGCAGGCAGGCCGAAAGGCAAGTACAACCAGTACATCAGCGGCGCCACCATCGGCGGGCCCATCCGCAAGAACAAGTTGTTCTTCTTCGCCGACTACCAGAATACCAACACCGACCAGGCACTCTCCCAGCTCGCCACCGTCCCCACCGCGCTGATGCGGCAGGGCAACCTGATCGAGCTGTCGCGGGCCCTGAGCGCCGGCAACGCGTTCGTGCCCGCGGGCTGCGTCGACACGGTCAACAAGCGGATCAGCCCGGCCTGCTTCGACCCGGTCGCCGCCCGCCTGATCGGCCTCTACCCTTTGCCCAACATCCAGAGCGAGCTGGCGAAGGCCGGCCAGGCGGGCAGCTTCGGTCTGCCGAACTACATCGACAACGGCGTGCTCAGCGTCGACATCAACCAGTACGATGTCCGCCTCGACGCCAAGCCGAGCACCAGCAGCTCCTTCTTCGGGCGCTACAGCTACATGAAGACCAAGCGAAAGGAGCCGCCGGTGCTGGGGCCGATCGCCTCGGGCGACTTCAACAGCAACATCGAGATCACCGGCCAGAGCGCGGTCGCCGGCTGGTCGCACACCCTCAGCAGCTCCATGTTCGGCGAGGTGCGCGCCTCCTGGAACAAGATCGAGGGCGACACCTTCCACTGGGCCTTCGGCGACGATTCCGACTCGCAGTTCGGCATCACGGGAATTCCCCAGGACCCCCGCTACAGTGGCGGCATCCCGAACACCAACATCGGCGGTCTCACGCGCCTGGGCGGACCCTTCTTCCGACCGCAGTTCCAGACCGCGCAGATCCTCCAGCTCTCGGCGAACCTGACCTGGCACCGCGGCTCACACTCCTGGAAGTTCGGCGTCGAACGGCGCCGCGACAAGGTGGACTACATCGACCTGCGCGCCCTGAACGGCTTCCTGAGCTTCAACGACGCCCGCTACACCGGCTCCGGGATCGGCGACTTCCTGCTGGGCCTGGCGACGCAGCAGGGCCTGACCCTGTTCCACGAGGCCAACCTCTACACGGACGGCTGGCAGTTCTTCGCGCAGGACTCCTGGCGGCCGATCAGCAAGCTGTCCGTCAACTACGGCGCCCGCTACGAGTACTTCACGCCCTTGCTCGACGTGAACAACCAGATGACCAACATCGATCCCGCCACCGGCCAGCAATTCACCTCCAAGTCGTCGGGCAGCGTCTTCGATCGCGCGCTGATCCACCCCGACAAGAACAACATCGCGCCGCGGGTGGCGATCGCCTACACGGTTGCGCCGAAGTGGGTGGTCCGAGGCGGCTACGGGACCTACTACCAGCACACCGATCGGTACGGGTCGGAGAGCCAGCTCGCGCTCAACCCGCCGCAGCTTATCGACGTGTTCGTGACCGCGCCCAACGCCAACTCCGCGCCGGTGCTGATCCTCAAGAACGGTTTCACCGCGCCCACCATCAACAACGTAAACCCGACCCTCGTGCAGTGGCGCATCCAGGACCCGAATCAGAAGACGCCGATCATCCACCAATTCAGCATGGGGCCCGAATTCCAGGTGATGTCGGACACGGTGCTGTCCATCGAAGGCGTCGGCAACCTGATCCGCAACGGCCGCCGGCTGCGCAACCTGAACCAGGGGCGGATCACCGGCCCGAGCACGGTCGTCTTCCCGTACGCTCGGTACGGCTACGGCACCGCCTTCCTGGAGCAGATCGTGACCAACGGCCGGGCCAACTACTACGCCCTGCAGGCCAAGCTGCAGCGGCGGATGAGCGGCGGCTTCGGCTACACGCTCTCGTACACCTGGTCGAAGGCCCTCGGCGATTTCATCGACCACCTGGCCGCGGGCGGTGGCGCCTCCGGCAACAACCCGCAGGACGCGACCAACATGGCCAACGACTATGGCCCGGTCGAGTTCGACATCCCGCATCGTTTCGTGGCGAGCTTCATCTACGAGCTTCCCGCGGGCAGGGGCCGCAAGACCAACCTGTCCGGAGTGGCGGGCGCCCTCCTCGACAACTGGAGCCTGAACGGCATCCTGTCCTTGAACGCAGGCCGGCCCTTCACGATCACCTCCAATGACAACACCGGCACCGGAACGTTCCACCAGTCGCGGGCGAACTGCCTCCGCGACGCCCAGCCCCCGGGGTTCGACAAGACGATCGACCACTGGTTCGACACAGCCCAGTTCGCGCAGCCGGCGCCCTTCACCTTCGGCACCTGCGGCTACGACACCGTGCGCGCCCCGGGAACCAAGAACTTCAACCTGTCGCTGTTCCGGAGCTTCCCGCTGCCGAAGGACCGCCGCATCGAGTTCCGCGTCGAGGCCTACAACGTGTTCAACTGGGTGAACTACGCGATCCCGGCCGCGAACGTCTCCAACCCGACCACCTTCGCCAGGATCACCAGCTCGCTGGGCGACCCGCGCCAGATGCAGTTCGCCTTGAAGTTCTATTACTGAGGCCGGCGGAACATCCGATGCTGAAGAAGACGAGAACGACGGCCGGGATCCTGGCCTTTCTGTTGCCCGTCGCCGCGGCGGCCGTGCCGCTGGGGGCCGCTGCGCTTCCCGAGGACCGGGGCGCGTCGGGGACGTGGCAGAAGCTGCTCAAGCTGCAGACGACCGCGAGCGCCATGCACACGACGGCGCACCCGGACGACGAGCACGGCGGCGTCCTTGCCTGGCTGAGTCGCGGCAAGGGGGCGCGCCTCGCCCTCCTGACGCTGAACCGCGGCGAGGCGGGGGACAACGCGATCGGCTCGGAGCTGTTCGACGGCCTGGGCCTCATCCGCACCGAGGAGCTGCTCGAGGCGGACATGTACTACGGCGTGGACGACCAGTACTTCACGACGGTGATCGACTACGGCTTCTCGAAGCGCCTCGAGGAGGCCCTCGAGAAGTGGGGCCGCGAGAACGTGCTGCGTGACGTCGTCCGGGTCGTCCGCATGAACCGGCCCTTCGTCCTCATCGCTCGCTTTCAGGGCAACCGGCGCGACGGCCACGGCAACCACCAGACCGCCGGCCTCATCACCCAGGACGCCTTCAAGGCCGCGGGGGACCCGAAGATGTTCCCCGAGCAGATCGCCGAGGGCTTGCGGCCGTGGCAGCCGCTCAAGCTCTACATGGGCGGCGTGCGCGTGGACGAGGACTGGACAGTGCGCGTCGACACCGGGGAGTACAGCCCCTGGCTCGGCGAGTCGTACGGCAACTTCTCGCGCGTCGGCCTGGGCTTCCAACGCTCACAGAACAGCGGCCGCCTGAGCCTCACCCAGGGCCCGTCCTATGGCTACTACCAGCGACTCGCCAGCACCGTCACCGCTCCGGACAAAGAGGCGAGCTTCTTCGATGGCATCGACACGAGTCTCTCCGGAATCTTCAGGACGCTCGGGAGGCCGGCCCCGGCGGGCGCCGCCGAGGCCCTCGCCGCCATCGAGCGAGAGGTCGCGGCAGCGGTCGATGCCTTCAAGGTCTCCGACCCCTCCGCCTGCGTCCCCGCCCTGGCCCGCGGCCTCCAGGCCACCCGCGACGCGCGGCGGCTCGTTCGCGACGAGCGCGATGCCGCCTTTCTGCTCATCGTGAAGGAGCAGCAGTTCCTCGACGCCATCAACACGGCGCTCGGCATCGGACTCACTGCCCTCGCGCAGCCGGCCGGCCTTCCGGAACCGACGGGCCCCCTCGCGGCCTTCGCCCCCCCACCGACCATGGGCCCGGTCGTCCCGGGTCAAGAGTTCGAGGTGCGCGTCAGCTTCACGAACAGGGGCAGCCCCGAGATCACGCCGACCGAGATTGCCCTCTTCACGGCGAATGGCTGGGTCGTACAAAAGGGGAGCGGCTCCCTCCGCCCTCTCAAGAGCAAGGAAACGGCCTTCCAGCGTTTCGCCGTGACCCTTGCGGAGGACACACCGCCGAGCCGGCCCTATTTCAGCCGGAGGTCGATCTTCGAGAACCGGTACACCATCGAGGACCCGAAGCAGATCCACCGGCCGGCCGCGGAGCCCGCCGCCGTCGCCGAGGTCACGTACACGGTCGGAGGGGTGAAAGCCGGGATCCGGGAGCCCGTGCGTCGCCGCGAGGCGCATCTGCCGTACGGCTACGAGATGCGCGAGCTGATGGTGGTTCCGGCGATCGCCGTGAACCTCACGCCGGGGACGGCCGTCATCCCCACGGCGGCGAAGACCAAGACGCTCGCGCTCCAAGTGGAGCTGCTCAACAACTGGGCGGGCGAGATCGGCGGACAGGTGGCCCTCAGCCTCCCGACCTCGTGGAAGTCAGATCCGGTGAGCCACCCCTTCAAGTTCTCACGCGCCGGCGAGCGCAGCGTCTGCCGCTTCACGGTGTCCGTCCCCGCCCTCGAGAGCAAGCTCTACGAGGTGCAGGCCGTGGCCACCGCGAACGGCAAGGAGTACCGCGACGGCTACGACATCATCGAGCACCGCGACCTCGAGACCCGCTACCTCTATCGAAAGGCCGCGAGCGAGGTGCGCGGCATCGACGTCAAGGTGGTTCCCGGCCTCAGCGTCGGCTACGTGATGGGCGTCGGGGACCAGGTCCCCGCGGGGATCGCGCAGCTCGGTGCCAAGGTCCGCCTCCTGGACGAGAAGGACCTGGCCGCGGGGAACCTCCGCCAGTTCGACGCCATCATGACGGGGACCCGAGCCTACGCCGTCCGTGAGGACCTGAAGACGTACAACCGGCGGCTGCTCGACTACGTGAAAGACGGCGGGAACCTGATCGTCCTCTACAACACCCAGGAGTTCGTCCCCAACAGATACGCGCCGTATCCGGCGGATCTGCCGCAGGGGGCCGAGGAGGTCTCGGAGGAGGACTCGCCGGTCGACATCCTCGCCCCCGACAACCAGGTCTTCACCTGGCCCAACAAAATCACGAAGGCCGACTTCGACGGCTGGGTCGAGCAGCGCGGCTCGAAGTTCTTCACGGAGTGGGACAGGGCCTACACGCCGATGATCGCGACCTGGGACAAGGGGCAGGCGCCGCAAAAGGGCGGCTGGGTGTGGGCGCGCCACGGGAAGGGGAACTATTCGTACTTCGCCTACGCCTTCCACCGGCAGCTTCCCTACGGTGTGCCGGGGGCGTACAGGTTGCTCGCGAACGTTCTCTGCTTCGGCAAGATCCAGCCGGCTGCCGCGAAGCCGGCGGCGAGAACCCAGTGAGGTTCCAGTCTCCAGCGCGATGAAGGAGTCGAGCACGGTGGACAGCCCGATCCAGGCCTGGTTCAGGAGTCGCCCCTAGAGAGCATCCTTGGGCGCCTCGCGTCCTCGGGCCTGCTCAGCGAACCGCGCCCCAACTCGCCTTCGGGAGCGATGCGCCGGAGATGGTCCGTGCGAGATCGCGATTGGAGGCGCCGAGGGCGAGAAGCGACCTGATCAGAAGGTCGATGGAGACGGACGGATCGCCGCCCTCCATCTTCGCGACGCGGGACTGGCTCGAACGGAGGAGCTTCGCGAGGTCTGTCTGGCTCAGCTTCCGCTTCTGCCGGCGAAGCCGCAGGCTGTCCGCCAGCCGCAGCCGCAGTTCCACGTACGCGGTCTCTTCATCCGAAAGGCCGAGGAACTCCTGCGCGGTTCCGAACCTCCAGCCCTTCGCCTCAAGCCTTTCCTTCTTGCTCCTACGCATCATCGTATTCCTTCAATCGCCTCCGACAGGCGTCCAGGACCACGGCCGGCGTCTTAGGGGTCTTCTTGGCGAACGCCTCGGCAATGACGATCGCGTCCGGATCCACACGATAGATGATGCGCCACGCAACCCCCTCGTCTATCACCCGCAGCTCGTGGCATCGCGCACCGATGGCCGGCATTGGCCGGGAGTGCGGCATCGACAACGCCTTCCCCCTTTGGAGTTCGCGGAGCAGGTAGCCTGCCTCGATCCGCGCCGACTTACTGAACGGAGGGGTCTTGACCTCCCCGTGAAGCCAGGCAAGCGGCTTGTCCCTCCGGGCCACACTCACCATACTATGTCACTTCTGACATAGGCGCAAGTCTTCCCTTGCAGCTTGGCTACCAATCGAAGCGGTTACGCTGAAACAGGCTCAAGCGCGAGCCAAGGCAGAGCGCCAGCGGGATCTACTCAGCGAGCCAGACGGACGTTAGCCTCGTGGTGCTGAACGTGACCGACGTTGAACCGCCAGTGCTCCACCCACGAGAACGACGTGATGCCAGCTACCAGACGAGCCGCCCGCAGGCATGCCTTTGCCTCGTGTACCTGTACGGGAGCCAGGGTCGAAGACGACGGTGATCCCGTCCACGGTCATCTGCCCGGTCTGTCAGGGAGCGAAGCGCCTCGGGCGAGGGTCATATGACGCCCCGTGGATCCCGTGCTTTCCATGCAGCACGGACGCGAGCCCTACCGTCCACTGAGCCCCGAGGACGGCACGGCTCCGCGGATTCACTTAGGGGCCGCTAAACAATAATATTTACAGTCGGTACGGATCGTGCTAGCATTCTCTGGTGGGAACGAGTACTTCGGCCACACGCGAGGTCGTGAGCTCCAAGGCGTGGTTGAAAGTGCTGAGCACGTTGAATGAACGACAGGCCCGGCTGTTTGTTGCTGAACGGGCACTGACCCTCGGGCGTGGCGGGATCAGCCAGATGTCTCGGCTGACCGGGATCTCCCGCCCCACGATCATGAAGGGTGCGGCAGAGCTCCTTGCGAAGGGAGGACTGCCGTCGGTGAAGGAAGGGCGTATCCGAAGACCGGGCGGCGGGAGGAAGAAAGTCGAGGAGGTGGATCCCGAGCTGCGACGGGAGCTGGTTCGGATCATGGAAGAGACAACGGCCGGGGATCCGATGAGCCTGTTGAAATGGACGAGCAAGTCGACCCGGGCGATCGCGGAGCAGCTCTCTGGCCTGGGACACCCGATGAGTTCTGTGACGGTGGGCCGGTGTCTGCACGACATGGACTATTCCCTCCAGGCCAATGTCAAGGAGTTGGAGGGACCGCAGCACCCCGACCGGGACGCCCAGTTTCGATACATCAACGCCCGAGTGAAGAGCTTCCTCCGTTCCCACGATCCGGTGATCTCCGTGGATACGAAGAAGAAGGAGCTTGTAGGGGCCTTTCGAAACGCAGGTCGGACTTGGCGGCCGAAGGGGCAGCCGGAGAAAGTGATGGTCCACGACTTTCCCAGTCGGTCGGAGGGGTTCGCCATCCCGTACGGAACCTATGACGTGGCCTCGGATCGCGCGGTGGTCAACATCGGCGTTACTCACGACACGGCCGAATTCGCCGTCGAGAGCATTCGGCGTTGGTGGCGTCTGCTGGGTCGCCGTTCGTACGCCTCGGCCCGGCGCCTTCTGATCTGTGCCGACGCCGGCGGCAGCAATGGAAACCGACTCCGCGCGTGGAAGCTGTATCTGCAGGATCTGGCCGACGACTTGGGGTTTGCCATCACGGTCTGCCACTACCCTCCGGGGACCAGCAAGTGGAACAAGATCGAGCACCGCCTCTTTTCGTTCATCAGCATGCACTGGAAGGGCCAACCCCTGGTGAGCTACGAAACGGTCATCGCGCTGATCGGGGGCACGAGCACTCGGAGTGGCTTGAAGGTCAAGGCGGTGCTGGACACCTCGGACTACCAGACCGGCATCAAAGTCTCGGCGTCAGCGATGGAGGAGCTCAACCTGAAAGCCCATGCCACTCATCCGGAGTGGAACTACACTATCTCTTCCCGCCGGGCGTAGATATATGTCAATATTATTGTTTAGCAGGCCCTTAGCACGCCACCATCGTTGCCACCACGGTCGCTCATCCTTGAAGCTCAGCTCCTCCCAGAAAAGGAGTTTCCCAGGGCTACAGAGCTGGGCAAACATTGCTGGAAGCGGCGAAGGGGACGGGCTCGGAGAAGCGGACCCCTGCTGCAAGCCAAACGGGTCCACGTGAGAAGCGGGATTGTTGGAAACATAGGTGTAGAAGTTGACCCCGCCGTCGAAGCCGATCGGGTCCTCCGAGATGAAGCGTCCGAGTTTGGGGTCGTAGTATCTGGCTCTGTAGTATTTCCTCGGCCCTGTGGGGGTCGCGACTGCGAAAGCCGCCTCGCAAGAATCGTCCGCCATGACCGCCGGGCCCAGCTCGGCCGCCAGGAGAGCGGACGGGAGCGGCGATGGCGCACGCTCGGTCGGGGCCAGCATCGCGGCCCTATTTTACTGCGGGGCCGTCTTCTGCCGTCTCTTCCAGGCCCGCTCGCGGGGGTGCGCCTTCTCCATCGCGCGGGCCAGGTCGCGCGTGTTCACCTGGGTGTAGATGGCCGTCGTCTGTACGCTCGAATGGCCGAGCAGTTTCTGTACGTGACGGACGTCGGCGCCGCCCTGCAGGAGGTGCGTCGCGCAGCCGTGACGCAGCGTGTGAGGCGTGACGCGGATGTCGATGCCGGCAGCCTTGGCGTTTGTGCGCACGAGATCCTGGATGCGCTTGGTGTTGAGGCGCGTTCCCCAGGTCGTAGGGTGCGCTTTCTCCATCGCGCGCGCGCTATTTGCGCCTTGCCTTCAGGTCCGCCACGATCCTTTCGGCGGTTGCTCTCACATAATCTTGCTTCTCGGACTTACGCCTCGCTCTTTCCTCAGTGGTCATCCGTCGTTCTGCTACGTACTGCTGAATGACTAACCAGAGAATGGCAGCAGACACCACGAGCACCAAAAGCACTCGGAGAAGACCTTGAAGCTGTGACCCCAGGTGATTACCAATCGCCTCGTTTGTCCCAAATAGGAGAAAAACAACCCCGTAGAAGTACAGCCGCTTCCTTAAGACACTCATCAAGAAGCCCTCTTAAGGATATTGATAGCAAGGATTCTGGGTGCAATTCCAGGCGCAGTAGCCAAACGTTCCGACCGCGTACCCAGCGCCACCTGCGGCCGCGATTCCAGCGGTACCAGTTATGGCTCCACCCATGACGAAGCCCGATTCCACGACTGCTGCGACACTGGCAGCGCCCATCATTACACCGGCCCAAGCGCCTGCCCAAACGCCCGCGTACTCTCCAGCAGTTATGACACCTCCCAAGACCGGGGAGTTTCCGATGGCCACCGTCGCACCGGTCAACCCGAGTGCGAGGAAGTAATTGGCCGCATTCCCAAGCGCGGTCTGGACACAGTTGCTCCAGCACAGCGCAAACGACGGGCACGGCGTTCCCGGACAGCTCGCCTGGAACCCCAGCGGATCAATACGGTTGACCGGGTTGTCCTTGACGTATGCGTAGAAGTTGATCCCGCCCCGGAACCGTATCGGGTCCTCGCTGATGAATCTTCCGAGTTTGGGGTCGTAGTATCTGGCTCTGTAGTAGTAAAGCCCGGTCTCGGGATCCCACTCTCTGCCGGTGAAGGCGTAGCCGTTGGTGGCGCCGAGCTCGAGGTTGCCGAACGCGTCGTACCGGCGAGTCGTCAGGACGGCGCCCGCCGAGTTGGTGGTT
>WNGB01011080.1_pt1 | contig 12387 bp, 5 predicted proteins | sample 5400681 | NCBI WGS metagenome assembly WNGB01 (sample SAMN13153367, study PRJNA577476) | soil metagenome | isolation source: 115 cm soil or saprolite under grassland replicate 2 | place: USA:California | collected 2016-06-15 | reverse complement strand
GCCGATCTCGGAGACCGCGATCGTCGGAGCGGCCGTCGGGGCGGCGATGATGGGGCTGCGCCCCGTCGCGGAGATGCAGTTCGCCGACTTCATCTCCTGCGCCTTCGACATGATCACGAACTTCGCCGCGAAGTCCCGCTACCGCACCGGCGTCGGCGTCCCTCTCGTCGTCCGCGGCCCCTCCGGAGGAGGCGTCCACGGCGGCCCCTTCCATTCGCAGAACCCGGAGGCCTACTTCGCCCACACGCCGGGTTTGAAGGTCGTCCAGCCGGCCACGGCGTACGACGCGAAAGGGCTGATCAAGGCCGCCATCCGCGACGACGACCCGGTTCTCTATTTCGAGCACAAGTTCCTCTACCGCCGCGTCAAGGAGGAGCTGCCCCGGGAGGACTACATCGTCCCGATCGGCAAGGCCGCGATACGGCGGGAAGGCCGCGATCTCTCAATCCTGACCTACGGCGCGATGCTCTGGACGGCTCTGGACGCCGCGGCGACTCTCGAGCTCGAAGGCATCGACGCCGAGGTCGTGGACCTGAGGACCCTCTTCCCTCTCGACGAGGAAACCATCCTCTCCTCCGTCGCGAAGACCAACAAGGCGATCATCCTTCACGAAGCCACCCGCACCGGCGGCATCGGCGCCGAGATCGCGGCGGTGTTGTCGGAGCGCTGCTTCGAATACTTGGACGCCCCTCTCGTCCGAGTCACCGCCCCGGACACCCCGGTCCCCTACTCCCCGCCTCTGGAAGACTTCTTCCTCCCCAACGCGGAAAAGGTCTGCCGCGCCGCCCGAGCCCTCGCCGGGTACTGACCTTTCTCACTCTCCCACGCTCACCCTCGCGCCCTTGACCCCGAAGTCGCGCCCCACCTCCTTCCTCGTCATCCCGGACAGCTTCTTGGGCAGATAGACGCTTCCATCTTCTCCTCACCGCCCCGCCGCCGCGCTCTATCGCCAGGGTCCCACGCGCTCCACCATCCTCGCCCGTACCAACCTGATTTTTTGCTTGACAACCCGAGCCTTTAGAGCCATGGTCCAGTTGACCTGGCGAAATCGGGCCGCTCGTGCCCGTGGGCCTCACGGAGCCAAACGAGCCCCAATCTTCAACCGATAACGCCAGGAGGTGCACAATGTGCACAATATGAGTTAGCAGTGCATAGTGACTGGTGCTCATGAGTGCTCCGGGGCTGAATCGTGTTCAAGGCTCAGATAATCCAAGCCGAGAGGAGGAGGACATTATGAAATCCACGAAGCCATTCATCGTCATGTTTAAGCGGCACGAGAAACGAACGCTGTTGTCGAGTCTCCGCCGGCTGTCACTGACCGCCGTCGCGGCGATGGCGCTCGCCGTCGTCGGCCTCGCGACCGATCCAGCCGCGCTGGCCGCCAACGGCCCCAGCGGCAACCAAGGCAACCAGCAGTGGGTCGGCACCTGGAGCACGGCTCTGCACGCGCCGGACGCCGGCTTCGGAATTACGAACCCCGGGTTCAACGGTCAGACCCTGCGCCAGATCGTGCACACCAGTGTCGGCGGCGATCAGGTGCGCGTGCGGCTGTCCACGTTCGGGGCCAGCGCCCTGGTCATCGGCGCGGCGCACATTGCCCTCCGCGACGCGGGCGCGGCGATCGTGCCGGGGTCGGATCGAACGCTGACCTTCAGCGGATCGCCGGCCATCACCATACCAGCCAGCGCCGTCGTCCTGAGCGATCCGGTCGAGCTTGACGTGCCCGAGCTCGGCGACCTGGCGGTAAGCATTTTCGTGCCCGAAAGCACCGGGCCTGCGACGTGGCACTTCGCGGCGTTTCAGACGTCCTATATCTCCCCGTTGGGGGATTTCACGGCGAGCGCCGTCATGCCGGTTGACTCGACGACGCAGGCGTGGTTCTGGCTGGCGGGCGTGGAGGTGACGACCTCAAAGCAGACCGGGGTCATCGTCGCGCTCGGCGATTCCATCACGGACGGCACGGCGTCTACCCCGGATACCAACAACCGGTGGCCGAACCAACTCGCCCGGCGGCTGATCGCTCAGCCGGGCAATCACAAGATGGGCGTGCTGGACGAAGGGATCGCCGGTAACCGAATCCTGCATGACATCATCGGCGCCAACGCGCTGGCCCGCTTCGACCGGGATGTGCTCGTTCAGACCGGCGTGACGTACGTGATCGTGCTGGAGGGCATCAACGACATCGGCTTTGGGGGGTTGGGTTTTGAAGTCGTGACCGCCGACGAGATCATCGCCGGCCACCAGCAGCTCATCGAGCGGGCGCATGCGCGCGGGCTCAAGATCTACGGCGCTACATTGACGCCGTTTGCCGTTACGACCATCCCGGGCTACTACTCGGCGGCGGGCGAGGCCAAGCGCCAGGCGGTCAACGCGTGGATCCGCACCAGCGGGGCGTACGACGCGGTCATCGACTTCGACGCGGTCACACGCGACCCGAATAACCCGCTGTCGCTCCTGCCGCTCTACGACAGCGGCGACCACCTGCACCCGAACGACGCCGGCTACCAGGCGATGGGCAACGCCATCGATCTGAAGCTGTTCAAGTGGGGCGAAGGCCACTGAGCAGTGACGCGCGGGGGAGCAGGCGGAAAGGCCCCGCTCCCCCGCTTTCTTGGCACCGATCGCCCGGGTCTCGATATTGACCGTCGTCGCGGCGATGGGCCCATGAATCCTGGTTGGGTCAGCAGCAGCCTGTAACGATTCGACAGGCCATAACCTAACCCGTGCGAGAGCTGTGGGAGATGAGCGACGTGCGCAACCAGGCAGACCTGGAGAGGATCGGAGCCTCCGCCGTGTCGGCAGCCCATCGTCGAGGAGCACTTCCCCACCGTCTTCGACCGCTGACCCGCGTAACCGCTCGGTCAGGGCGCCTTCCGGAAGGCTGCGATCTGAGCGCGCCAGGTGTTGTTCCGGTGCGTGAATGTCGTGCTGTTGCTGGACGGGCTCCCCTTCCGATCGGCCGAGGCGAAGGTCTCCCTTCCGTTTGACGACCCGATGACGAAGTTCTGCTCCAGAGTGAAACTGTTGCTGGCCGCCGTGACACTGTCGGCATTGTCAATCGTGATGGCCGCCAGGAACAGGTCCTCGGTTGCGTTGGTCGTCACGGCGCCCGTGGAAGCTGGATCCGAGCCAGTCCCGTTTCCGCTGCTGGTCCCGTCGAGCCCGTCGATCGTCGCAATACCGCTGTATTCGTAGAGCTGAATCGCCATCGTGGTGTTGGAACCGGTCAACGTCTCCTTGACGGTCGCCCTCTCCGAGGCCCCCGCGATCTTGTAGAAGATCGCCTGGCCCGGTCGGATCGGAATCGCAACTCCGGTCTGGTTGATTGCCGTCTGCCACCCGTTGGCCGCGCCATTCTGGTCGGTCGGCATGTTGATCGTGTTCGTTCCTCTCACACCGACGATCGCCACGAGCAGGTTCCCCGTGGTCGGCTGCAACGAGAAGCTGGCGGAAAATGAAGTCACGCCCTGGTTGCCGGCAGTCTTCTTCTGAACCAGCGTGATCGCAGCTGTGACGGGAGTCCGCGTCGGCGTGGGCGTGTTCGTCGGCGGATTGGTGGGAGTCGAGGTTCGGGTCCCTGTCAGCGTGGACGTCGGCGTATTCGTGGACGTGTTGCTCGGAGTCGCACTTGGCGTGACCGCCGGAGTGCTCGTCGGCGTATTGGTGAAAGGCGCGGTCCGCGTCGCTGTAGGCGTGGACGTGGGCGTATTCGTAGGAGAGCTGCTCGGCGTGTTGGACGGCGTGGCAGTAGGGGTGTTCGCCGCCGAGGCCGTCGGCGTGGCCGTCGGGCTCGCAGAAGGCTGAAAGCGTACATCCGCGAAATAGTTGTCCGTGTACCGACTACCCGGGAACGAGCCGGCCAGACTCCAACAGCCCGCCAGACCGGTCAAGGGCGGGTTCGTGATCGGCGTGGAAAGCCCGCCGGGCGTATAAGCAAATACCGCGTTGACATTGTATGAGACGCGATAATTCACACCAGGAACGATGGCAACGTAGTTGACGAGTGCCTGCTCCTGCCATCCCGAGTCTTTTTCACTCGTGAAGACTACCGATGCCAGTAGCACTCCTGTGTCGGTCCACAAGTGCCCCGTGTGGCTGCCTGACTCCCCGGAGACTTTCCAGAACCGAAGCGCAATGATATTGCCGTTTTGCGAAGAAGAGAATTGAGTACCGAGCTCGAGGCCGTTGCCTGTGGGATTCGCGGCAGGCACCTGAGTCGTGAAGATAGTCACCGAGAACGGAGTAGGCGTCGCCGTCACCGAGGGCACAAACGTCTGAGTCGGGATAGGAGTTGGCGTGAACGTTCGGGTTGCGGTCGGCGTATTCGAAGGGGTCCACGTGAGCGTTAAGGTCGGCGTAGCGGTGGACGTGGCCGCCGGCGTGCTTGTAGAGGTAGGCGAAGGGACCGCGCCGGGTTGAAAGACAATGTCGGCAAAGTAGTTGGTCGTGTTCGGAGATGTCCCTGGGAACTGCGAGGGGCTAGCCGTTCCGCCGCAGTAAGTAGTCAAGGGTCCGCTCACGATCGAACCGATCCCGAAAAAGCAACCACCCAGCGCGTCGGGAGTCTCGCCTGCCGATACGTTAACGTTGTAGGACACCCAGTAGTACTCACCCTGAGAGATGAACATCGGGGGGTCCAACGTCGCTTCCTGCCAGCCCGACCCGCCAGTCACCCCGAAGTCAACAAATCTCTTCGCGACACCAGATGCGTCCCAGACGGTTACCCTGTGGGATCCCGACTCATTCGGGGACTTCCAGAACCGGAGAGCTACGATTGCGCCACTCTGAGACGACTTGAACAGCTCTCCGACTTCCTTGGGACTCTCGCTCGGAGAGACACTAGGCGTCCTTGTTCCGAAAAGGGTCCACGTGCTGCCCGGCGTCGGGGTCGGCCCTGAAGGAGTCGGCGTCCGGGTCGCTGTCGCTCTTGGCGTATTTGTCCCAGTGGTCGCCGGCGTGCCGGTGGGAGTCAGTACAGGCGTTGGCGTCGCTCCGAGAGTGACCGACACAATCGCAGACGCCCTGTTGTTCGCCATGAACGGGTCGGGGTCACCGCCGATGACACCGACGACCGAGGTGAGCGTTCCCTGGGATTGCGGAACCACCCGGATCGCCAGGCTGCTCAAGCCAGCCGCCGCGCAAGTCACGGTCGTAGACAGTTCCGCGATCGCCGTGTTGGCGGTGCAGAGCCCGGCCGGCACCGACGAGTCGAGAGCGACCTTCGGCAGAAATACGGCGGTCACCGTCACGCTTGCCGCCCCGCTTGACCCGCCGATCCCCACGGTGAAGGCGGCCGCAGTCCCGACCGTCGTGCTCTGAGGCGCCGCCACGCTCACAGAGAGATCCCTTTGCTGAGCTTGAGCAAGGACCAGCACCGAGACCATACCCGCCACCCCCGCCACCAGCCCTTTCTTCCGCCGCTCCAGAACCCTTCTCATCGCTCCTCCCATCGATCATTTCTGCCACGAACACACACCACACACAGACACCGTGAGCGTCGCAGGAAAGCGGACCCCGATGAGGAAAAGAAGAACTCGAACTTCTAAGAACGGCCGGGAGCGGTCTTCAGCCTCGCCTTGAATCGAACACCGGTCGTCGTGACTTCACCGAATCTGCCGCTCGGCATCTGCAAGCCGGCGCGCGTCCTCTTTATCCAAATATCGAGAGAAAGGTCTTAACTCGGCTACCACCCTCCGATAGTCGCCACGTCCAAACGCTTCAGACGCGACAGATAGCGCTCGGCGCAGCCCTTGGACGAGCAGAAACTCGCGCGAGAGTCTTGTCTGCGTTTCTCGCAGTTGAAGATAGAAGTCCTTTTCCCCACGAAACGCGGCCACGCCATATTTCTTCGCGAGCTCCGCGAGTTCATAGAGGTACCGCGACACCTCCTCAACGGTTTCTGCCTGCCGAAAAGCTGCGCCACCGGGCTCCCCGCAGGTCTCAAGGATGTCGGCTAACATGAACCTTTCCTCAGCCTCCCCTGGCACAGTAGCGCGAGGTCCTACTTCGATGCCGATTTCGTACGACGACCGTCCATGGTAGATGTTCACAAACACGGCCTGAGACTCATACCTCACGAGGGTTGGCGCACGGCTGACCATCCGGAAGTCAAAGTCCTGCACCAGGAAACGAAAGGCATCCTCTGCAGTTGCAGCGAAACCGAGCTTCTCCCGTTCAGAGTTCATCCCCGTTGCTCCCGGCTTAGAACATTGTCTGTCCGGGTGGTACCCAGACCCGGTACGAGGCATCGTACTTCCACCCGTGGCTGGTCAGAACAGTTCGCTCTCTTTCAAGATACCCGTGTTGTCCATCAGTGCGCCGGTGGCCGGGTTAGCGCTGGCATCGCGGATGGGCAGATCCTCTTCCATTACCTCTAGCAGAACCCGCTCATTGCGTGCCCAATTCAATCCGGGGCCGAGATCCGGTTTCAATTTAGGGAGTAGAGTGCGCTCGCCGAGGCGTAGGGCATTCGGGCGTTCAAGGTCTCTCATTTTGCCGATCACAACCCTTCGAAAGCTAAACGCCGACAGCATGATCGGTGTCATTCCAAGAGGAAGAGCCATTTCGACACGCTGTTCTGAAGCAAGCGCCTCTCGGTATGGCGCCAGCTCCACGGCGTGGAGTTCGCGCGCCTGGCGTGCCTCGTCTGTCTCTGCGATAACTGTCACATCCGCCGCGGCGCAGACTTCACCGGGTGCACAACCCGTCACAGTTACCGTCATGCGACCGGTAGGGTCCGTATACTTGAGAGGGTTGCTGAATGCGTACGAGTACCGATTCCAGTTCTGTGGCGTAGCTGGGTTTCCGGAAATAGTGTCGGGTGAGAGGAATCGACCGAGGTTGAATTCGTGGTTGCGGGCGTGGTCGTAGTAGCGGGTGGCTTCGGAGTCGCGTTCCATGGCGGCGAAGCGGATGCGCTGGAAGAGGCCGGCCGGAGTGGCGTTCTCGCCGAAGGGCCAGTTGCGGGGCGTCTCGAGCGTGACGGCCGTGATGTCGGTGACGAGGCGCGGGGTGGCCAGATGATCGGAGGAATAGAACGTCCAGACTCGGTCATTGCCGCCGACGGAGCCGTTGGCGTAGGAGGCCACGAGGAGATTGCCGAGGAAGACGTTGTCGCGGGCCTGGGTAGCCGCGGCGAACTCCGACACGATCCGTTTGGACTCGTCGCGCAGGGTATAGGTCCAGGTTCCTGAGGAGGGAGGGACCTTGACGAGGCGCTCGTCGGCGCCGTCGAAGGCGTAGTTCCAGACATTCGATCCGGCTGTGTGTCGGATCTGGCGATTCAAAGCGTCGTAGTCGTAGCTCTCACCGCCGTTGGCGGTCAGGTTTCCGCGGGCGTCGTAGGAGGCCGTCGTGATGTGGTTGGTCGAGGCCGAGACCGAGTAGCTCACGCCTCCCTTGGAAACCAGGTTCCCGTACCTGTCGTAGCCGAAACCCTGGCTTCCCAGGCCGGAGAGGGCCGCCGAGGTCAGCCGGCTGCGGACGTCGTATCCGAAGCTGTCGGGGCCCATCGCGACGATGTTGCCGGCGCCATCGTAGGTGTAGCTCTGTGTATCGAAGGCTGGCGAGGGCAGGCCTTCCGCCGCCGCGAAGATACGGGAAGGCAGTGGGAGGAGCGACGAGGCGTCCTGAGAGATCGTCGTCGTCACGTTGTGGCCGATCCCGATCCCCGTGCTGTAGGAGGCGAGCGCGCCGGAGGCCTGGTGAGTGATGCCGGTGACCATCGGCAGGCCGTTGATGTACTGGGTCCTCGGCAAGCCCGCGTCATAGTCGGTCGAGACAACGAACGGCGTCGCGCCCCCGGGACGTGGATGGGAGTGATGAGCAACGAGACCCAGCGTGTTGAACTGCCACTGCTGAGTCGTCGAGAGGTTGCTGCCGCCCGTGATCGTCGTGGTCTGGCTGGAGAGCCTGCCGGCCGGGTCCGAGAAGGCCAGATCGTCCGTCACGGTCGGTGTCGAAGCGGACAGGGGGTTGAATGCGATCCGGCGGGTCAGCTTGCCGGCCGGGTGGAGGCCGCCGGAGTAGCCGGGGCTTCCATCCTCGCAGCCCTGGCCGTCGTAGCAGTTGGTCAGATAGCGCAGGCCGCCGGAGGCGACCCCCGTCAGCCGGCCGGCGAAGTCGAAAGTCCTGCTGACGACGAGACCGCCGGGCTCGGCCTCCGAAAGAACGTTGCCCAGGCTTCCGTAGTTGTCGTAAGTGACCGCGCCCTTTTCCGGCGTAGTCTCGGAGCGAAGAAAGCCCGCCGCGTCGTAGGCGAAGGTTCGCGTCTGAACCCCCTGCGATACCTGGACGAGCTTACCAATGGCGGCGTACGCGTAACTCGTCACGTCGCTGCCTCCGGGCTCGGTCACGGAGGTGAGCCGGCCCAAGGCGTCGTAGCGATAGGTCGTCGCCGCGGAGGTCCCGCCGGAGCAGCTGGTGGAGCAGGCGCCGTTGATGTTGCTCACGGTGACGGTCTTCTGGGTATCGGAGACCTGGACAGAGCCGTCGTCGTAGGTGATCGTGGTCATCGCTCCGTCGGCGTTGCGCATCGTTTGGGGCCGTCCCAGCGGATCGAAATTGGATGTTCGGGTTCCCGCGGAAGGCGATGAAAGGGCGCAGTCGGGCAAGCCGGAGCACCCCGCCCATTCCGAGACGAACGAGGTGTGCGAGGCCCCGTCGTACTCTGTGAGTCGCACGGCATAGGGCGAGGCTGAGTTTCCCGGCATCAGGCGGATCTCGCGGCTGACCCGGCCCAAGCCGTCGTAGATGTAACGTTCGAAGGTGAAGAGCCCGGGCCCTGCGTCCCGGGTCGCCGTCGTCTGCGTCGTCGAATCGTAGTTGACGGTGGTCGGCGCGTCGGCTGGGGGAAAGATGCCCGTCACACGTCCCAGGCTGTCGTAGGAGTAGCCCGTCCCGAGGCCCGCGGAGTCGACCGAGAGGGTGATCCAGCCAGTCGCCGGGTCGCGGACAAGGTTCTTCAGGAACCAGCTCGCGGGAGTCGTCGGATTGGCCATCCAGCGCGCCGACAGAAGGAGGCCGTTGCGGTGCGTGTAGGTCTTCCCGAACGCGTCGCCGTTGACCCCGACGGCCCCCGTCGGGTAGGTCGGGTAGAAGAGGGAGCAGGCGTTGGAGGGAGGAACGCTGGGTTGGCCGGGATACGTCGCCGAGAAGTCCTGTCCCACGTTCCCGGCGCCGTCGTCGTAGCGGCAGGTCAGGAAGACGATCTGGCGGCCGGCGTCGTGGAGGAAGTCGCCGCGGAAGAACCCGTTGGACGGGGTGAACTCGAAATAGTGATCCACTGTGCTCGAGCCCTGAGTCTCCGTTCGCCGGTTGAAGAGATTGGGGAGCCAGGGAGAGACCGAGGGCGTCCAGGTGGTGGTCACCGTGCGGTCGTCATTGCCGAGGCTTCCGGAATGTTGCTCTATGTTGTAGTGGCGGCCGTTGGTGTCCCAATTCACGCCCGACGGGTTCGAAAATGAGACGGTATGGAACAAGCCGGTCTGACAGCTCCCATTGGATGCGGTCGGGCCGTAGCAGGTCGTCTCGACCTTCAGGCGCCGGTTGCCGATCTCGCGCGTGACATCGTCGTATTCATAGGAACGCTGCGTCACCCGCACCGCCTTGGACGAACAGAAGGGTTGATCGCTCCCCGTGCCGCTGCAGGCGGGTGTGCTCGTGCTGATGGCGGCGGCGGTGTTGGGGTCGCCGTCGAAGACGCGCTCCTCCAAATCCGCCCCAACCCGATCACCAGGCTCGGTGAAGAGCGTCACGGAGGTCCCGGCGGACCGAGGCGAACTGCGAAAGAGGACGGCCTTGGCAAGGCGCCGGTTGTCCGCGTCGTAGGGAGAGAGCACGACGGTCAACGTCTGCGCGTCCTGCTTGGCGTTGATCGAACCCCCCTCGCCGTAGGGAAAGCTGTACTGGGTATAGTCCGTCGTGGCCGTCCCCATGCCGGGAATCGTCTCGGTCCTGCGAAGGACCCCGCTGACCGTGTCCACCCACCGCGCCTCGTTGTCCAACGAGCACGTCGCGCCGATGGCCGAATTCGGGCTTGGCGGGTTCGCCTCCGGCTGCGAGGGACCACAGACATCCGGAAACGACGTCTCGGCATACTGGACGTTCTGGGGCGTCATTCCCTGGCAGTTGGGCACCACCGCGCCGGCGCGGCCGTGGAAGAAGGTGTACCGGCCGAACGTGTAGGCGATGCTGGCACCGGTCGGCAGCGTCATCGTGAAGGGACAGGAGTTGGAGAACCGGTATGAAGGCGACCCCAGCAATTCCGAGGGAAGGCGGATTGCGGTAATCCGCTGAACCAGGACCGGCATCTTGATGAAACTCGACGAGCAGTCGTGAAAGTTGTCCCAGACCTGCTCGTAAGTCAGCGACCAGACCGCCGAAGCTCCCCCTGCGACCGGAAAGATGAAGTCGCCGATCATGTTCGACGTCGGACCCTGAGTCTTGAGAAGAACCTGGACGGTCCCGGTTGGAAGATTGACAGCCCGAGGTATCCAGGTCTGCACCGGGCTTGCGGGGCAGGTCATCACGGGCCTCAGTGTGCAGGCGCCCGTCGGGCTGCCGTAGCTCCAGCACGGCGCAATCGCCGTGTGGTAGCTCACAGAGTAGGAGTTTCCGAACGGGTCCGTCACCGAGGTCAGATACCAGCCGTCGCGCCCTATGCCGAAATCGTGGATGTAACCGGGGCTGATTCCTCCCTTGTCGTCGAAGCCAGAGACCTCCCAGCCGAAGACATAGCGGTTCCCCTCGCCGTCCCACATGTCGAAGGGTCCGGAGCCTGAAAGATACAACTGGGACCCGTCGCCGGTCTTGGAGCCTTGATTGAACAGGTGCTGGCTTCCGTCGGGTCCGAAGTAGCACAGACCGCCGGTGCTGCCCTGCTTGCACAACTTAATCGCCCCCAGCGTGAACTCCCAGCCCTGCCCCAGGGCCGGGTTGCCCACGAAGGGCTGGTAAACGTAGTCGGGAGGCTGGATTGTGGGATGGCCGTAGTCGCTCTGACGCGAGTTGTAGGTCAGCAATGCTTGGAACTTCAACTTCGGCCCGACCGGATACGATGGCCCGAGTGAGATCGGGATCGTCAGTTGCCCGTTATACAAGTTGATCGAGTCCACCTGCCCGTAGTGGAAGACACTGTTGACGTACCCCGGCGCCGTGTCCGCGTCGTTGTCGGGACCGCTCTGCGCCCGCGCCGCCGCTGTACAAACTGCCCAGACTATGAAGGCAAGAAGGGTCTTCTCTCTCATTGTCTTTCTCTCACGACGCCGCTCGAGGCGACAAACAGTTGAGGACCAACCGTTACAGGAAGGCGGGCGAAAGTCTCGGCGTTCTCTGTGTCAAGAATCCTTTCATTGAAACCCGGGGCCGGAACGGACCCGAGCCCGACTCAAACGACATCGCTTCCGGATGTCTACATCTCTATTGTCGCGAGCCCGCAGCGCCCTGAGTCAGAAACTCGACGAACGCAGTTCCTTTGTCATCCTGAGCCCCTTGCCCCTCTCTGTCATCCTGAGCGACCTGTCCTCCGAAGCTTCAGCGAAGGAGGAAGCGAAGGATCTGCCCTCATCGGCGCGAATGAGGCCTTCCAGCTCAGGGCAGGCTCCGAGCGAAGCAACGAGGTATCCAGCGCAGGACGAAAGAGACGGGAGCAGATCCCTCGCTTCGCTCGAGATGACAGGAAAGGGCGAACCCCAATGACAGGAGAAACGGAGGGGCTCCTCGGGATGACAGGCGATGAAAGGACGTTGTTGGTTCAGCGAGACCCGAGGTCGAGGAACGCTTCGCGCAGACGATCAGGTCGAGCGCGGGGGATCGGAGCAGATGCCGAGAGACCTTGGCTAGCCTCGCAGAAGCGACGTAACCAGGTCGTCTGCCTCCCTGCCCACCGACAACCCGTCCTCTACTCCCCGCCGCTGGAAGTCTTCTTCCTTCGCGGTGTTGCCGCGCCGCCCGAGCCCTCGCCGGCTGTTGATCGGATCCGCGAGCTCTGTGCTATCGTCGGATTGAGTCCTGGCATGACGCGTTATTCATGCTTGTAACCGCTCACCTGAGCCACCGGGGAGGTCAGACGAAACACGCGAAGAGGATGCACCAACGGCACCGGATGCGCGCCCGGAACCCGTAATTTGCTCGATCTGTTCGAGGTCGCCGTCAACCCTCAGAACAGTCGCGCGGCGATTATCTATACGGACGACACGATCAGCACCGACAGTTCGGGCGCTCCGCTGCCGCAGATCGTGCTGGCGCAGCAAAACCCCTGAGGCGAAGTCCCGATCTCTCTGGCCGGCCCCTCGAGGTCGGCCAGAGATCCTGACGGACGGAAGGTTGTCGAGGCGGTGGAGGCCGTCATCTGGCGCGCCCTCAACCGCTCCTTCTCGGAAGGAATGG
>WNGB01011078.1_pt1 | contig 12387 bp, 13 predicted proteins | sample 5400681 | NCBI WGS metagenome assembly WNGB01 (sample SAMN13153367, study PRJNA577476) | soil metagenome | isolation source: 115 cm soil or saprolite under grassland replicate 2 | place: USA:California | collected 2016-06-15 | reverse complement strand
CGCTGGGCGCCTTCCCGGAGCGGGTCGGCAGGGACGACGGTGCGCCCCGGTCGGTGGCCCCGCTGGCCTGGACGCACGCGATCGTGCTGCTGGCGCTGGTCAGCGGGGAGCGGCCGATCCCGATCCCCTGACCTGGTCGCCGGCCGGCGGAGCCGTCTCGGCCGCGGGCGGCGGGGCGGGCGGCTCGGCGCCGCCCGGCGCCCCGGGCGGCGAGGGCTGGTCGGCACCCACCAGCGTGGCGGCGGCCTCGCGGGCGGCCAGGCGCTGGTTCAGCAGCACGTTGAAGGCGGCGGCGATCGGGATCGCCATCAACGCGCCGACCAGGCCGAGGACGGTCGCCCCGATCAGGCCGGCGAGCAGCACCGCGGCCGCCCCCAGCTCGACGGTGGTGCGCAGCACGCGCGGGGCGATCAGGTAGTTCTCCAGCTGCTGGTAGGCGACGAAGAAGGCGGCCACCAGCACCGTCGTCGGCCACAGCTCGGTGGTGAACAGCGCCACCACCACCACCACGACCGCCCCGAGGGTCGCGCCGATCTGCGGGATCATGTCGAACACCCCCACCAGGAACGCCAGCGGCAACGCGAACCGCACCCCGAGGATGCGGAAGGCCGCGTAGGACGCCAGCCCGGCGATGACCGAGATGATGATGTTGCCGATCATGTAGCCGCCGACCTTGTCGACCACCAGGTCGACGACCTGGCCGGCGCGGGCGCGGCGATCGACCGGGAACAGGTAGACCAGCCCGTGCCGCAGCCGCGGCAGGTCGGCCATGAAGTAGATGGTGAAGACCAGCACGGTGAGGGTCGAGAAGAGCGCCCCGAACACCCGGCCGGTGACGCCGAGCACCCCACTGCCAAGCTGCGCGGGCAGCCCGCCGACCACGCCTTCCAGCCGGCTGGAGAGGTCGAAGCGGTCGTTCAGGTCGCGGAACTGCGCCGAGCGGCGCTGCAGGCTGGTCACGTAGCCGGGCAGGTCGTCCAGCAGCGCCTGGAACTGGGTGACCAGCGGCGGGATCACCGAGAGCAGGAAGCCGACCAGCGCCGCGAGGAAGATCAGGAAGATCAGCGTGACCGCCCACCCGCGCCGCACCCCGCGCCCGGTCAGCCAGCGCACCGCCGGGTCGAGGCTGACGGCGATGAACATGGCGACCAGCACGCGGATGAGGATCGCCCGGACCGAGTAGAGCGCGTACAGCCCGATGATCGCGGCGGCGGCGCCGAGGCTGAAGAACACCCCCCAGCGGAACAGGACCGCCGGCCCGATCCGGTCCGGTGGCGTGGTCGGCGTCATGGCTGGATGCTACCTGGTGATCGCCGGAGACGACCGTCCCAATCGCCCGGAAGGGCGGGTAGCATGACGGACATGGACCGGCGCATCTTCGGGCTCGAGAACGAGTACGGCGTCACCTGCACGTTCCGCGGCCAGCGCCGGCTCTCACCCGACGAGGTCGCCCGCTACCTGTTCCGCCGGGTGGTGTCGTGGGGTCGCTCCTCCAACGTGTTCCTGGAGAACGGCGCCCGCCTCTACCTGGACGTCGGCTCCCACCCCGAGTACGCCACCCCGGAGTGCGACTCGGTGGTCGAGCTGGTCACCCACGACAAGGCCGGCGAGCGGATCCTGGAGAGCCTGCTGGCCGCGGCCGAGGCCCGCCTGCACGAGGAAGGCATCGCCGGCCAGATCTTCCTGTTCAAGAACAACACCGACTCGGCCGGCAACTCCTACGGCTGCCACGAGAACTACCTGGTCTCCAGGTACGGCGAGTTCCAGCGCCTGGCCGACGTGCTGATCCCCTTCTTCGTCAGCCGCCAGATCCTCTGCGGCGCCGGCAAGGTGCTGGCCACCCCGAGGGGCGCGGTCTACTGCATCGCCCAGCGTGCCGAGCACATCTGGGAGGGCGTGTCCTCGGCGACCACCCGCTCGCGGCCGATCATCAACACCCGCGACGAGCCGCACGCCGACGCCGAGCGCTACCGCCGGCTGCACGTGATCGTCGGCGACTCCAACATGTCGGAGTGGTCGGCGTTCCTCAAGGTCGGCGCCACCGACCTGGTGCTCGCCATGGTCGAGGAGGCCACCGTCCTGCGCGACCTGACCCTGGAGAACCCGATCCGGGCCATCCGTGAGATCTCCCACGACATGAGCTGCCGGCGCAAGGTCCGCCTGGCCAACGGCCGCGAGGCCAGCGCGCTGGAGATCCAGCGCGAGTACTTCGAGAAGGCCGCCCGCTTCGTGGACCGCCGCGACGCCGGCGAGACCGCCAAGAAGATCATCGACATGTGGGGCCATGTGCTGGAGGCGGTCGAGAAGCAGGAGCTGGACCGCATCGGCCGCCAGGTCGACTGGGTGACCAAGTACCTGATGATCGAGCGCGCCAGGGCACGCCATCACATGCCCCTCTCCCACCCCAAGGTCGCGCTGATGGACCTCACCTACCACGACGTCAACCGCAAGCGGGGCCTGTACTACCTGCTGGAACGCAACGGCCTGGTGGAGCGGGTCTGCGACGACCGCGCGATCGACCGGGCCACCCAGGAGCCGCCGCAGACCACCAGGGCCCGCCTGCGCGGCGAGTTCATCCGCCAGGCCAAGGAGCGGCGCCGCGACTACACCGTCGACTGGGTCCACCTGAAGCTGAACGACCAGGCGCAACGCACCGTCCTGTGCAAGGACCCGTTTCGGTCTCATGACGACCGCGTCGACAAGCTCATCGCCTCGATGTGATCGAGGGCCTTCTTGATCTACCGGGGGGCGCCGCTGCGCTTCGCTTCGCTCGCTCCGCTCTGCCCCCCGGACCCCGCTCCGCTCCGCTCCGCTGCGCTCCGCTCCGGGGATCGGGCCCCCGAGGCCTTGGTCACTGACCTGCCTTCTCGCCGCTGGAGGCGCCAGCCGAGCAGGAAGGCGGCGAGGGCGGCGCCGTAGCGGCTGGCGAAGCCGGCGAGGGTGTCGACCAGGTCGTGGGCGGCGGTCGGCTGCACGCCGCCGACCGCCGGCGGCCCGGCCGGGGCCATCGGCACCAGGGTGATCGACAGCGCCACCGCGACCAGGCTGGTCAGGCTCCAGGGGATCACCGCCACGATCCCCAGCAGCGGCAGCTCGTGCCAGTAGAACACCCACGGGGTCAGCAGCAGGTAGGCGACGAAGAAGGTGGCGATCCGCGGCCAGGGGTCCCGGTCGGCCCTGAGCGTCCGCGCCACCAGCACGAACACCACCACGATGCCGGCGATGGCGAGCTGGCGGCCGAGCCGCGCCCCGACCGCGGCGGCGGTCGACTCCGGCGTCCCCAACAGCGGCAGCCCGGCAGCCAGCAGCCGCCGTACCAGGTTGGGCGGGCTGCCGCTGGAGAAGTGGCCGCTCACGTCCACGGCGGTGGTGAACAGGCTGCGGCCGGCGCTGGCGAAGGGCAGGTAGGCCAGCGCGGTCACCGCGGCGCCGAGCAGGCCGAGCCCGGCCACGGTCGCCACCCGCTCCCGCCGTCCCGGCCGGCGGGTCGCCAGCCACACCGCGTACAGCGCGGCCAGCGGCCCCATGTACACCTTGAGCAGGAAGCAGCCGACCAGCAGCAGGAACGCGAGCAGGTGCCGGCCCCTGCGGTGGGCCAGCAGCGCCCCGGCGAGCAACAGCAGCAGCAACGCGTCCACGTGGGCCGACATGCCGACCGCCTGCAGCACCATCGGGTTCCAGCCGATCAGCAGCAGCGGCCAGCGCGGGTCCTGGTCCCCCGGACCCCCCCGGCCGGGTGCCTGCAGGGCGCGGACCAGCAGCCACAGGGCCGCCAGCTCCGCCCCGGTCAGCAGCAGCTTCATCCACACCACCCAGGCCAGCAGGCTCGGCCCGGCGGCCTCGGCGACCAGCCGCAGCAGCAGCAGGAACGGCGGCCCGTACACCGGCCCGAACAGCCGCCACGACCAGAACTTGTGCCACGGGTCAAGTGGGTGCTGGTCGGGGAACGACAGGTAGGGGTTGGCGCCGTACTCGCTCTGGACCTTGCCGTAGAACGAGTAGGCGTAGACGTCCTTGGAGGCGACCGGCGGCACCAGCAGGGCCAGCAGGGTGAGCACGGCCACGCCGGCGAGCAGCAGCGCCCAGCTGGGCCGGCGGCCGGCGCGCCACTGCCAGACGGCCAGCGCGAACGAGGCCATCGCGACCACCCAGAACGCCGTCACCTGCCCCTGGGGCCGCAGCTCGACGTCGAAGTCGCGGTTGGTGGGCAGCCGGTGCAGCTCCAGGAACCGCGGCGCCAGCGGCACCACCAGGAACAGCCCGATCCCCGCGGCGATCCCCACCAGGCAGCCGAGGAACACGGCCCGGTCGCTCAGCCCCACCCGCGACGGCAGGACCCTCATCTGACCGGGGGGCCACCAAGCGCCCCGTCCGACCGGGGAACCCCTCCGGGGTTCCCCGGACCCCTCCGGCCGGACCCCCCCGGGGGCCGAGGCGTCCCCTCGACGGCCAGGCGGCCGGCGAGGGTGCCGGCGGCGGCCGCGGCGGCGAAGAACACCGGGTCCTCCTCCGGCCCCCTGCCCATCGAGGTGACCTCCAGCCCCCATGCGGCCAGCAGCTTGCCCGGGTCGGGAGCCGCGACCGGGACCAGTTGGTGGCGGCCGGCGACGCCGGCCTCGGCGAGCTGGCGGTCGACCAGGACGGCCAGCTCGGCGTCGGCCAGCAGCGGCACCGCCACCGCCGCCCTGGCGAGCGCCAGCCGGCCAAGCGCGGTCAGGCTGTGGTGGCTGACCCCGAAGTGCCGGGCGCGACGGTCGGCGGCGGAAAGGCGCAGGCAGGCGACCGGCCGGCCGCCGAGGGCCGCCGCGGCGTTGACCGCCTCGGCCACCTGGGTGCCGGAGAACCCCAGCGCCGTCCCGGACCCCATCCCGCCAGGGCCCTGGGCGACCACCACCAGGTCGGCGCGGAGCACCGCCCTGGCGGCCGCCAGCCCCGAGTACAGCGAGATCGCCTCCAGGTCACCGCCGAACGCCTGGCCGGCGGTGACGATCCCGGCCACCAGCCCGCCGGCCCGCATGGCGGCCGCCAGCCGCGAGAAGGCCAGCGGCAGGGCACCGCCGTCGGTGAACACGTAGGCGACCCTCAGGTCGTCGGCCACCGCCCGGGCGGCAGCCGCCACCACCGGCACCATCGAGTGCAGCTCGGCGCAGACCACCGGCAGGCCGGCCAGGTCGGTGCAGGCGGCCACCGCGGCCCGGTGCGGGCTCGCCTCCTCCTCCACCGCCAGCACCCGCACCTGCGCGGGCGTGTAGCGGGCCTTGATGACGTGGCCGGGGCCGGAGGCGTCCACCGGCCCGCCGATCCTCGCCATGACCACGTGGAAGCCGCCGGTGCCGAGGTCGAGGGCGACCGCCGTGGTGTTCAGCACCACCCGGTCGCCTGGCGCGACCGGGCCGGTGACCTGGTCGTAGCTGATCGCCGTGGCCTCCGCCTCGTCGCCCTCCACCTGGACGCGCACCTCGGTCGCGCCGGGCCGGCGCTGCAGGACCGCGGTGACCCGACCATTGCGGATGCGGACCACGGCCGCTCAGCGCCCGGGGCGGTCGGCGGGGGAGGCCGGCCGCTGGTCGGCAGCGGCGGAGCGTTCGGCGGCCCGCAGCACGTAGGCGCAGACGGGGTCGCCGGCCTGGATGTGGGCGACCCGCTCGACGTCGACGTCCGGGCCGGCGAGCTGCCGGAACAGCGCCAGCTCGTGGTTGCAGGCGGTCGGCCATGCGCCCGCCACCCTGGCGATGGCGCAGTTGTGCTCGCGCACCAGCCAACGGCCGTCCTCGGTCTGGCAGCAGTCGGCCATGTAGCCGTTCTCGTCCTGGATGGCGGCAATGGCGCTGGCCAGCTCCGGCAGGGGACGGCCCCTGGTGCGGCCGCCGTACAGCTCGGCCAGCTCCTGCTGCCGGTGGTCGAACAGCCGCTCGACCCCCTCCGGGCCGAGCTCGCTGGCGGCCGCCTCCAGCAGCTGGGCGACCAGCTGGTGGTAGTTGCGGGGAAACAGGTCGTGCCCCATCTCGGTGAGCGCGTACACGTAGGCGGGGCGGCCGCGGCCCTGCTGGCGGGTGGTCTGCCTGATCAGCCCCACGTGCTCCAGCACCTCCAGGTGGCGGCGGATGGCCACCCCGGTGACGCCGAGCGCGTCGCCGAGCTGGGCGACGGTCTGCGGCCCCTTGCGCTTGAGGAGGTCGAGGACGGCACGCCGGGTCGGCGCTGTTGGAGCTGACTCGCTCACGCTGGCTCCGATGGCTCCGGAACGGCAGCATCACCGTTCAGGCGATCAGGCTCGACCGACAGGGTGCCAGCCCACCGGCCCCTCGCTCAAGTAACCGGTAGCATCTGGGCATGCGCAAGGTCGAACGGCTGGTCAACCTGATTGCCCTGCTGCTGGACACCCGCCGGCCCCTCACCCTCGACCAGGTGGCCGAGCTGGTGCCCGGCTACGACGCCAGCGGCGAGAGCCTGCGCCGCATGTTCGAGCGGGACAAGGAGGAGCTGCGCGGCCTCGGCGTCCCGGTCGAGCGGGCACCGATCGATGCCTGGGGCACCGAGGAAGGCTACTTCATCGACCCGGAGGCCTACGGCATGCCGGAGCTGGACCTCGCACCGGACGAGCGGGCCGCGCTGGCGCTGGCCGCCAGGGCCTGGTCCGGCGCCACCCGCGACCCGGCGGCGGTCGCCGGCCTCGCCAAGCTGGACCTGGACCCCGGCGCCGGACCCGACGCGCTGCGCGCCAACCTGGACGGGGCCTCCCCGCTGCTGGCCAGCCTGCTGGAGGCGGTCTCGAGCCGCAAGCGGATCACCTTCGCCTACCGCCCACCCGGTCGCGCCGCGGCCGAGCGCCGCCTGGAGCCATACGCGCTGGTCCACCGGCGGGGCGCCTGGTACGTGGTCGGGCACGACGCCGACCGCGACGCGCAACGTTCCTTCCGGGTCTCCCGGATCGAGTCGGAGGTGCGCAAGCTGCGCCCGACCAGCCGCGCGCCCGACTTCCAGGTGCCGGACGGCTTCGACCCTGGCAAGCTGCTGCCGGCCGCGGGAGAGCCGGAAGGCGCGCCGATGGCGCTGGTGCGGGCCCCGCGGCCGGCCGCCCGCCTGGCCGAGCTGCGCGGCGCCGAGCCGACCGGACCGCCCCGCCCCGACGGCCGGGTCACCCTGCGCCTGCCCGTCGGCGACCGGGACGGCATGCTGGCGTGGGCGATGGGCAACGGGGTGGAGATCATCGAGCCGGCCGAGCTGCGCACCGAGGCCCGCCAGCGGCTCACCGCCCTGCAGGCGGTGGTCGGGTCGTGAGCCCCGGGCGGAGCCCGGACGCCAGCGCGGCCGGCCGGCTGCAGCGGCTGCTCGCCCTGGTGCCGTGGGTGCTCGACCACCCGGGCGCGACCGTCGACGAGGTCTGCGAGCGTTTCGAGATGACCAGGGAGACGCTGGTCGCCGACCTGGAGCTGCTGTACGTGACCGGGGTGCCGCCCTACGGTCCAGGCGACCTGATGGAGGCCTGGGTCGACGGCGACAAGGTGCACATCGGCTTCGCCGACTGGTTCGCCAGGGCCCCCCGGCTCACCTGGCGGGAGGCGGCCGGCCTGTACCTGGCCGGCCGCGCCCTCAGCGCCCTGCCGGAGGTCGCCGAGCAGGGGGCGCTGGCACGCGCCCTCGCCAAGCTGGAGGCGGTGCTCCCCGCCGACCAGCTCGACCGGGTCCACGAGCTGGCCGGCAAGGTGTCGGTCGACCTGGAGGGCGACCCGGCCGAGACCACCCACCGGACCGAGCTCGCCAGGGCGGCCGCCGGCGGCCGCCGGGTGGTGATCGAGTACTACTCCGGCTCCCGCGGCGAGCTGACCAGGCGCAAGGTCGACCCCTGGGTGGTGTTCAGCGCCTCCGGCCACTGGTACCTGTCCGGCTGGTGCCACAAGGCGGTCGGGGAGCGGCTGTTCCGCATCGACCGGGTGGTGTCGGTGCGGCCCACCGAGGAGCCGTTCGAGCGGCCGGCCGGCTTCGACCCGTCCGCCCTCGGCGACCCGCCGGGCGTGGAGCTGTTCGCCGGCGGGCTGCAGTGCGAGCTGGACCTGCGCCACGAGGCCGAGTGGGTCGCCGACTACTTCCCGATCCTGTCGAGCCAGCGCCGCCCCGACGGCCGGCTGCGCGTCCGGCTCGCCACCAACCAGCTCTCCTGGGTGGTCCGGCTGGTCCTGCGGCTGGCCCCTGCCGCCGAGCCGGTGTCACCGCCCGAGCTGCGCGCCGCCGTCGCCGAGGCCGGCCGCAACGCCCTGGCCGCCTACGCGCCCAGCCCGGCGTAGCGGCGCCAGCGCTCAAGACCATCTGGCCCTGCGCCGATAACCGCGGCATGGCCCGAGACTCGCTGCCTCCGACGAAGATCCGCGCCACCTGCCCGAGGTGCGGGGAGGTGGAGCTGACCCCGCCCGACGTGGAGCTGCGGGTCTGCCGCGCCGAGGAGCACAGCTTCTACGCCTTCGTCTGCCCCGGATGCGACCGGACGGTGACCAAGCCGGCCGACCGGCGGGTGGTGCAGCTGCTGGTCTCCGGCGGCGTGCCCGCGGTCCGCTGGGACCCGCCCGACGAGCTGCTCGAGCCGCGTGACGGCCCCGCCCTCACCTGGGACGACCTGCTCGACCTGCATCTGGAGCTGGAGTCGCCCGACTGGTGGACGCGGTTCGAGTCGGCCTGCCGCTGATAGGATTCGGCGCCGACGCCCGCTCCACCCTCCGGAGGTCACTCTGCCGCTCTGGCTCGCCATCCTGCTCGGCGTGTTCTGGCTCGCGGTGCTGGTCACCGTCGCGTTCACCATCTGGCGGCTGCTCGCCAACCTGAAGGCGCTGCTGGCCTCCGTGCAGGCGCTGGGGGAGCGGCTCACCCCTGCCCTGGAGGAGCTGGCCGCCGCCGGCGAGGAGGCCGCCGAGCGCGCCGCCCGCCTGCAGGCGAGGCGCGCCGAGGCCGCCGAGGACGGCGGCGCCGGTCAGCGGCGCCTGCCCTCCCGGCGTCCGCCGAGGTAGACTCGACGGGAGCACCACCGGTCACGATGCGAAGGAGTGGGGCAATGCCAGGCGGGCCGGAGCTGATCTGGGTGATCGTCGTGATCGTCGTGCTGTTCGGCGCCAGCCGGCTGCCCGCGATGGGCCGCAACCTCGGCCTCGGCATCAAGGAGTTCAAGAAGGGCGTGACCGAGGCCACCCGCGACGGCAAGGACGGCAAGCAGGACGACGACAAGCCGGCCGCCTCCGACGAGCGGGAGCGGGGCACGACCACCTAGCCGGGTCGTCGAGCCGTCCGACCTCCTGTGCGACGATTGCGGCGCCCGCGGGCCAACCCGGCGGGCGAGATGTCGATCCTGGAGCACATCGCCGAGCTGCGCAGCCGCCTGGTCAAGAGCTGCATCGCCCTGGCCGTCACCACCACCGTCGCCTTCACCGCCCCGGTCTACGACCGCGTCCTCGAGTTCGTCACCAGGTCCTACTGCGACCTGCCGGCACGCCTGCGGATCGCCACCGCGGCCGGCGACGCCGGCTGCGGGCTGGCCGCCCTGAGCCCGCTGGAGCCGCTCAGCATCCGCATCCGCGTCTCCCTCACCGTCGGGCTGCTGCTGGCGATGCCGTTCCTCGCCTTCCAGCTGTGGCGCTTCATCACCCCCGGCCTCAAGCCCAACGAGAAGCGCTACGCGGTCCCGTTCGCGCTGGCCAGCACCCTGCTGTTCGTCGCAGGGGTGGCGGTGGCGTTCCTCACCCTCCCCAAGGCGATCGGCTTCCTCGCCGGCCTCGGCGGCAGCGGCATCATCACCTTCTTCCAGGCCGACCGCTACCTGCGCTTCGTGCTGTTCATGGGCCTGGCGTTCGGCCTGACCTTCGAGTTCCCGCTGGTGCTGGTGTTCCTGTCGATGGTGGGGGTGCTGTCGTCCCGGGCGATGCTGCGGGCCTGGCGACCGGCCGCCGCGGTGATCATCGTGGTCGCCGCCGTCGTCACCCCCAGCCAGGACCCGATCAGCCTGTTCGCGCTGGCGGTCCCCCTGTGGATCTTCTACTTCGCCGCCGCCGCCATCGCCAGGTTCATCATCGAACCGCGGCGGGCACGGCGCCAGGGCGTCGGCGTCGAGGCCGGCTGACCGGCGCCAGCAGCCGGCATCCGTGGCGAAACTGCCACCGCCTGTGCGAACCTTTGCCTGTTCCCGACCACGAAGAGGACGGAGCTAGCAGGCGTGGCGATCAAAGGAAAAGCAAAGCGCAGCCAGGGACGCCCGGTGCGGCGGCCGACCACCGGACCGCGGATCCAGTCCGTCGACCGTCGCCTGCCGTGGTACCGGGCGCCGGCCTTCCCGGCCACCCTGGCGGTGATCGCCCTGCTGGCCACCATGTTCGCCGCCTACAGCCGCGTCCAGGAAGGCTGGGCCCGCGACGACCTGCGCCGCTTCACCGCCGCCCTGCGCACCGAGACCGACCAGCTTCCCGCGGTGCTCGGCGCCGGCACCAAGGAGGTGCCCGGCTTCGCCAGCGCCGAGGGCCTCACCAGCGGCCAGGTCAAGCCGAAGGACTTCGCGGTGCTGGCCACCGGCTGGTCGGCCAAGCTCGAGCAGATCCAGGGCCGGGTGGCGGCGATCACGGTCGGCGAGATCCCGGCCCAGAGCGAGTTCTCCGGCAACCCGACCAACAGCGTCGGCGGGCGCGTGCCCATGCTGACCAGCGTCCGCGACGAATACGCGGCCGCCATCGGCGTCTACGTCGAGGCGGCCCGCACCCTCGAGCAGGCCGCCAAGGCCCCCGCCAAGGGCACCCTGGCAAAGGCGCTGGTCCAGCAGGCCAGCGGCACCGCCACCCAGGCCGGCGCGGCGATGGACGCCGCCGCCGGCGCGCTGGCCCGGCTCCACGCCCGCTACCGCCTGGACCTGACCAGGCAGATGCCGGGCGAGTCGACCGAGGCCTACGGCGCCCGCTACCAGTCCGGCCAGCAGCCGCAGAACAACAACATCCTCCCGCCGAACTAGGCCGCGGGGTGCGCGCCCTGCTGGTCCACAACCCGACCGCGGGGGGCGGGCGGACCGCGGCGCTGCTGCCCGCCGTCGCCGAGCGGCTGGCGGCCGGCGGCGCCGAGGTCGAGCGGCACCGCACCGCCTCCCTCGAGGACGCCCGCCTGACCGCCTGCAAGGCGGCCGGCTCCTTCGACGCGGTGGTCGCCGTCGGCGGCGACGGCACGGTGGGCGCCTGCGCCGCCGGCCTGGCCGACGCCGGCCCCACCGCACGCGCCGCCCTCGGCCTGATCCCCGCCGGCGGCGGCAACGACGCCGCCAGGACCCTCGGGCTGCCGTTCGACGACCCGCTGGCGACCGCCGCGCTGCTGCCGCGGCTGCGCCGGCGCCGCGCCGACCTGGCCGAGGTCGCGGGGCGGCGCTACCTCAACGTCGCCGGTGCCGGCTTCGACTCCGAGGTCAACCGGATCGCCAACCAGCGGCTCCGCTGGGCACGCGGCCGCGTCAGGTACGTGGGTGCGGTCCTGGCGCAACTGGCCGTCGGCCGGCCCGCCGGCTTCCAGCTCACCCTCGACGGGCAGCAGCGGGAGGTACGGGCCTGGCTGGTGGCGGTGGCCAACGGCCCCAGCTACGGCGGCGGCATGCGGGTCGCCCCGCACGCCGGCCTCGACGACGGCCTGCTGGACGTGGTCGTGATCGGCGCGATCGGCAAGCTCGACTTCCTGCTGACCTTCCCCAAGGTGTTCTCCGGCCGGCACCTGGAGCATCCGGCGGTGGCGGTGCACCGGGCAAGGCGGGTCGAGCTGGCCGCCGACCGGACCCTGGCGGTGTACGCCGACGGCGAGCCGGCCGGCGCCCTTCCGGCCACCTTCGAGGTCCAGCACGGCGCGATCGCGGTGCTGGCCGCCGACGGCGCCCCCGGCTTCCCGGCCGCCCCCCAGGCGCTGTAGGAACCGGCGAGCGCCCCGCGGCGCCGCCTGGCAGCATGAGCGCCATGGAACAGCTTGCCTCCCGGGGGTCGAGCCAGCCCGGCGACCCGCGGGCGCTGGTGGAGGAGTTCGCCGGCGGCTACACCTTCGAGCTCGACGACTTCCAGCGCCGAGGCTGCCTGGCGCTCGCCGGCGGCCGCGGCACGCTGGTGGCGGCCCCGACCGGCGCCGGCAAGACGGTGGTGGGGGAGTTCGCCGTGTGGCTGGCGCTGCGGTCCGGCGGCAAGGCGTTCTACACCACCCCGCTGAAGGCGCTCTCCAACCAGAAGTTCGGCGACTTCGTGGCCCGCCACGGTGCGGCGAAGGTCGGCCTGCTGACCGGTGACAACTCCATCAACGGCGAGGCGCCGGTGGTGGTGATGACCACCGAGGTGCTGCGCAACATGCTCTACGAGGGCAGCGCCGCCCTCGCCGGGCTGCGCTACGTGGTCATGGACG
>WNGB01011077.1_pt1 | contig 12387 bp, 12 predicted proteins | sample 5400681 | NCBI WGS metagenome assembly WNGB01 (sample SAMN13153367, study PRJNA577476) | soil metagenome | isolation source: 115 cm soil or saprolite under grassland replicate 2 | place: USA:California | collected 2016-06-15 | reverse complement strand
GAGCTCGCATCATCCTACGCCAAGCAGCGCAAGACGTTTGGCGAGCCGATCGCCAACCGGCAGGCCATCCAGTGGCGGCTCGTCGACACCTACGTGAAGCTTGAAGCCGCGACACTCCTGGTGCAGCGCGCGGCCGCGCGTTGCGATCGCGGCGACGAGGATCGCAACGAAGCTTATCTGGTGAAGCTTTATTGCACCGAGATGGCCTGGGAGGCGGCCGACATGTGCCTGCAGGTGCATGGCGGCATCGGGCTCACCACCGATCTGCCGGTCGAACGCCTCTGGCGCGACCAGCGCAGTCACATGATCACGGAAGGCACCCCCGAGATCATGCGCATGGCGCTCGCCCGCCACGTGCTCAATACATTCGGATGACCACCAAGGAGAGTGAAATGGCTGACAAAGAGTACAAGAACATTCTGATCGAGCGGGAGGGCAACATCACGTTCCTGTGGCTCAACCGGCCCGACAAGCGCAATGCCATGAGCCCGGATCTGCATTTCGACATGGACGACGCGCTCGACTGGCTCGCCACCGACAAGGAAACGAAAGTGCTCGTGCTCGGCGGCAAGGGCGAAGCCTGGTGCGCGGGACAGGACCTGCGGCTCTACTTCCGCGGCACCCAGGACAATCCCGAGATGCGCTACAAAGCCAACAACGCCAGCCACAACTGGCGCTGGGAGCGGCTCTCGCAGTTCCCGAAGCCGACCATCGCCATGGTCCAGGGCTTCGCCTTCGGCGGCGCGTTCACGCAGCTCTGTGCCTGCGATTTCGCGATCGCGGCCGAGGATGCCACGTTTGGCCTCTCGGAGGTGAACTGGGGCATCATCCCGGGCGGCCTCGTGAGCTGGAATCTCTCCGACATGCTGCTGCCGCGCCATGCGCTCTATTACGCCGTCACCGGCGACACGCTCGACGGCAAGCGCGCGGTCGAGATCGGGCTCGTCAATTTCGCCGTTCCGAAGGCAAAGCTGCGCGAGGAGACCGTCAAGCTCGCCCAGAAGCTGGTCAAGCTCAATCCGAACGTCGTGCGCTACACCAAGGAGGCGATCCGCGCGGTGCGCTCCATGACCGACAAGCAGGCGCGCGACTATCTCAAATCGAAGCAGGATTCGCTCTCGCGCAACGACAAGGAGATCCGCGAGCAGCACGGCATGAAACAGTTCCTGGACGACAAGTCGTATCGCCCGGGGCTTGGACCGTTCAAGCGAGTCGAGAACGCGTAAGGCGCTCGCGGCACATCGCGAACGGATACGCGCATGGAACAAAGGCACATCGAGCGCCTGTTCCACCCGCGCAATGTCGTGCTGGTCGGGGCGTCGGATCGCCCCGACCACTGGTCGCGGCGCGTCTTCGACAATTTCAAGCGCTTCGGCTTTGCCGGCCGCGTGTTCCCGGTCAATCCGAATCGGAGCGAGATCTGGGGCGTGCCCTGCTTCCCGGATTTTGCCGCGCTGCCGGAAGCGCCCGATCATCTCGTGTTGTTCACGCCGGCCGAGATCTCGCTGCGCGTGCTGCGTGAGGGGGCGGCCGCGGGCGCGCAGAGCGCCACGCTCTATGCGGCGGGCTTCGGCGAGGGCGGCGATAGCGAAGGGCTGGCGCTCGCCACAAAGCTCCGCGCCGTGCTCGCTGAAACCGGGCTCACCATCGTGGGGCCTAATTGCATGGGCATTGCTTGCGGCAGATCCAATTTCTGCAGCATCCCGGACGAGACCTTGCAGGAGCTTGCCGAAAGCCCGGTTGCGATCGCCGCCCAGAGCGGAGCGATCTGCGGGTCGCTCAACCGATCTATCAACGAGCTCGGCCTCAAGGTCGGTTATTTCGCCTCCTGCGGCGGCCAGATCGGCTGCAAGGTCAGCGATTTCGTCGACTACTTTGCGGTTCAGCCAGAACTTAAGGTGATCCTCTGCTACATCGAAGGCGTGCCCGATGCCGCGCACTTTCTTGCCGCCGCACGGCGCGCCCATGCCAACGGCAAGACCGTACTCGCCATCAAGATCGGCGCCTCCGAATCCGCCCGCGCGTTTGCGCTCGCACACACCGGATCGCTTGCAGGCAGCACGGAAGCGTTCGAGGCGGTGGCGGCGACCGCGGGCGTCGTCCGGCTCGCCTCGATCGAGGACGCCATCGAGGCGATCGAGTTGGCTGCGCGTTGCCGCCCTCCCCGCGGTCCTCGCGTCGCGGCGGTGACCAATTCGGGCGCGCTGCGCAACCTGATCGCGGAAGCCGCCGAGCGGACCGGCACGCCGCTCGCGACTCTCTCCGACACGACGCGCGCGGCACTCTCGCAGGCGCTCAAGCAGTCCGACATTACCAACCCGCTCGACACCAAGCGCACGATTGCGACCAGCCAGTATGTCGCCTGCCTCGATGCGCTGGTGAGCGCGCCTGAGATCGACATCGTGCTCAGCGCCGAGGAGCTGCCGCGCGACGAAGGCGCCGAGCGCCGCGTCGCCAATCTGCGCGCGCTCGAATCCGTGGCGCAGCGCGCTGCTGACCTGGGGAAACCGGTCGCGGCCTTCACGCCGTTTATCACCGGCGCCACCCACTATGGCCGCATGGTGCGCGCGCAGATCCCGAGCGTGCCAATGATGCGCGACCTCGAACGCACGCTGCGCGTGCTGCGCGCGCTGGCGCAGTCGCACCGTATTCGCCCCGAGCGTCCGCCGGCTGCCGACAGCGACGTCGCCCGCATCCTGCGTCAGCGTGCGGCGGGGCTCGAGCACCCGACCGCCCTCAACGAGGTGGAATCGAAGTCGCTGCTGCGCGCCTATAACATCCCGCTCCCGCAGGAGTATCTCGTCGGCTCGTCCGCCGAGGCGATCGAGGCCGCGCACCGCATCGGCTTCCCAGTCGTGTTGAAGGGTGTCTCGGCTGCGATCCCGCACAAAAGCGATGCCGGCCTGGTGCGGCTTAACAGCCGCCACGACCAGGCGGTGGAAACCTCTTACGCCGAGCTGATGGCGCAGGCCGGCAAGCTTGGGGCAGCACTCGACGGCGTCCTGGTTGCGCAGCAGATCGCGGGTGGCATCGAATGCGTGCTCGGCATCAGCCGCGATCCTGAAATGGGGCCGGTCGTCATGTTCGGCCTTGGCGGCATCTTTGTCGAGCTGATCAAGGACGTGAGCTTTGGTGCGCCTGGCCTCGATCGCGACGAGGCCCTCGCCATGGTCAAGGCGACCCGCGCCGGCCGTCTGATCGAGGGCTTTCGCGGCAGCAAGCCCGGCGATCGTGACGCCCTGCTCGATGCGCTGGTCAATCTCGGCCGCCTGGCCCATGAGCTGCCTGACGTGATCGAGGCGGTCGACATCAACCCGCTCCTGGTCTGCGAGCACGGCGCCTTCGCGCTCGACGCCTTGGTCGTCCTGCGGCCGCCGGACGCAGCGGCGACCGCCGGTCCCCGCCGCGATTGACGCATGCGTCGCGGACGTGAACACTGGCTGCGAATACTGGGAGGTCTCGCCATGCACGCCATCACGTCGCTTGCCGTGCTTGCGTTAGGAACGCTATGCGCTGCGCTGTCGAGCCTGCCGGCCGCAGCCCAAAGCGTCGCCGATTTCTATCGCGGCAAGACCATCACCTGCTTCGTCGGCTACGGCGTCGGCGGCGGCTACGACCTGTTCGCCCGCACCATCAGCCGCCACATGTCGCGGCATATCCCGGGCAATCCGACGATCTTGCCGGTCAACATGCCGGGCGCCAGCAGCCTCGTCCTTGGCAATCATCTCGCCAAGCGGGCGCCGCGTGACGGCACCGCGATCGGGGCGGTGAACTCGGCGCTGCTGTTCGACACGCTGTTCGCGGGCGCCGAGTCGAAGGCCCAGTTCCACGGCCCTGAGATGACCATGCTGGGCAATGCGGTGAGCTCGGCGGCGGTGCTGATCGCCTGGCACACCACCGGCATCAAGACCATCAACGATCTGCGCCAGAAGCCGCTGGTGATCGGCGCGGTCTCGCGCAGCGGCGATACTTATCTGTTGCCGCTGTCGATCAAGAACACGCTGGGCCTCGACAATCTCAGGATCATCACCGGCTATCCGGGCACGCGCGAGATCGCAATCGCGCTCGAGCGCGGCGAGCTCACCGGCCGGGTCTGGGACATGGAAGGGCTGAAGGCCGCGCGCGCGGACTGGATCCGCGACGGCACCATCAACATCGTGGCGCAGCTCGCGCCCAAAAAGATGCCGGAAGTGCCGGCGAGCGTTCCGCTGGTCAAGGACTTCGTGGCCAGCGAGGACGACAAGAAGGTGCTGGATGTCATCTTCGTGAGCACCATCCTGGCGCGGCCCTACATCGCTCCGCCCGGCGTCCCGGCCGACCGGGTCAAGGCGCTGCGCGACGCCTTCATGGCTACCATGAAGGACCCGGAATTCCTGGCCGAGATCGGCAAGCTGCAGATCAACATCGATCCGACGCCAGGCGAGGAGATGGAGCGCATCGTCGCCGACGCCTACGCACAGCCCGATGCGATCGTGCAGAAGGTGCGCAAGGCGCTGATGGAATAAGGTGACTTCGTAGGGTGGGCCATAAGGGCGTTTACGCCCGTCGTCGACGGGCTATGGGCGCGAGTCAGTGCCTTTCGGCGCGGCACGATCCATCGCGCGCCTTGCCCACCAGCGGAATCGAAGTGAGCCGCATCGCCCTTGGTGGGCAACGGCGCACGAGAAGCTCTCAATCGTCTCGAAGCTTTGCCAGCGCCTTTGCCCACCCTACGGCGCTACGAACTGACGCTCGTCACCCCGCCATCAGAAACCCGCCGTTGACGTGCAGCGTCTGGCCGGTGACGTAGCCGAAGCCATCGGCGGCGAGCGCCGTCACCACCTCGGCGATGTTGCCGGGCGCGCCGGGATGGCCGAGCGGGATGCGATCGATGGCGTAATGCTGCCGGCGTTCGGCGGTGCGCTTCGGATCGTCCTCGCTCGCTTCAATATAGCCGGGCGAGACCATGTTCACCGTCACCTGCTGCGGCGCAAGATCAGCGGCAAGCGCTCGCGTCAGGCCCTGCAGGCCGGCCTTGGCCGCGATCACATGCGCGTGGTCGCGCGCGCCCGTGAAGGCACTGTCGCCACCGATATTGATGATGCGCCCCACCCCGCCCCGTATGAGATGCGGCGCCGCCGCCTGGGCGCAGAAGAACGCGCCATCGAGCGTGATGCCGAGCACCTCGCGCCATTCCGCAAGCGTGACGTCGCCAAGCGCGCGGCGGCGGCGAACCGAGGCGTTGTTCACCAGGATGTCGAGGCGGCCGTGCGCCGCGGCCACCGTCTCGATCATCCGCCGCACGTCCTCCTGCTGCGACACATCGCACAGCGCGACCGTGGCCTTGACGCCCATTGCCTCGGCCTCGCGACGCACCGCCTCGGCGGCGTCGCGATTGCTGCGGCCATGCACGATCACGCTTGCACCGGCGCGCGCCAGCGTCAGCACGATCTCGCGGCCGATCCGGCACGACGAGCCGGTCACCAGCGCGACGCGGCCGGCAAGTGGGCGCTCACTCATATGGTCCCCTGTCCCTTTGACTGCTAATCTCTCATCATATCGAGATCGACACCAACGATAGACACTAACCACAATGGTGACGAGGGAGGAGACCACGATGGCCGAAACCATGATCGTGACACCCGACCAGATCGAGATGCGCCCTGGCACGCGTGGCAACATCAAGGGTCTCACGGTCATGCACGTCAATGAGGGCGCGCCCTATATCACCTTCCTCGAGTCGGCCCCTCACCACTACGCCCAGGTGCACTCCCACAGCGAGGACGAGGTGATGGTGGTGGTGAAGGGCCGCATGCTGTTCAACGGCCGCTGGTGCGAGACCGGCAGCCTGATTTTCGTCCCCGCCCACGAGGAATACTGGTATTCAACCGGCGAGGAGGCGTGTCGCGTGGCGTTGATCCGGCCGAAGGGACGCGGCACCTTCGAGAATGGGCTCGAAGCCACCGCCGGCAATCCCGCCAAGCCCAAAAGCGCCGACAAGGGCACAGACGGGAGCGCCGACGATGCCACCCGATAGGCCGTTTCGGGCGCAGCTCGCAGCGGGCGATACTGTAGTGTGGTGCGCCTGCGGCCGCAGTGAGCGCCAACCCTATTGCGACGGCTCGCATCGCGGCACGTCGTTCAGGCCAATGCGCTATACTGTCCCGAATAATCTCACCGTTGCGCTCTGCGGCTGCAAGCAGACCAAACAACCGCCGTTCTGCGACGGCAGCCATTTGGCCTATCGCGGCGCGCAGCGCGAACAGAAGCAACAGGGGTGACGACATGGCCTACCGACCACGCCGACCGGGCGATCCACGCGATGCCGCCGAGGCCGCCTTCAAGGCGGCGACGACCAAGCCGGCCGAGTTGCCCAAAGCCAAGCCATCGATCCCGCTCGCCAAGGAGCAGGTGACGCTGCGGATTGACAACGACGTGCTGGACTATTTCCAGGCGGACGGCCCGGGCTGGCAGGACCGGATCAACGCCGCGCTGCGGAAGGCCGCAGGGAAATAGGCAGCAAATAGGTATCACAAGGCGACCGCCAACTGCGCGGTAACCATGGCGCACTGTCTGCGGCGCAACCTCCCATTGTCGGCCTGGATGTTCGCAGATAGAGTTGCCCTATCGCTGTCAATGCCATGGAGCGCCCGGACAAGAGGCGCCCCTCAGGGAGAAGAATCTCATGCCCCACAACACCCGAGCTCTGGTCCGACTGTCCTGCGCCATCCTGGCCGGCGTCTCGCTTGCGACGCTCTCGACCTCGCAACCTCAGGCGCAATACAAGCTGACAGTCAACCGGGAGCGCCTGCTCAACGCCCAGAACGAGCCGCAGAACTGGCTCATGATGAACGGCGACTATAGCTCGCAGCGCTACTCCAAGCTCACCCAGATCAACCGCGAGAACGTCAAGAACCTGCGCATGGTGTGGGCGCTGGCGCTCGGCGGTATGCAGGATGTCGGGCAGAATGGCCCCGAGGCCGAGGTCAATCCGCTGATCGACAACGGCTTCATGTACACGAGCGACGGCTGGGGCACGATCTACAAGATCGACGCCCGCAATCCGAACAAGGGCGAGTACGTCTGGACCAGCGACTCCGGCGTGCGCCACGAGGGCAACCGTACGCAGACGCGCGGCATCGCGCTGTGGGAGGACAAGGTCATCGCCAACCTGCCGGACGGCCGCGTGATCGCGCTCAACCGCGACACCGGCGAGATCGTCTGGGACAAGAAGGTCGCGCAGCCGAACGAGTTCGGCAGCAAGGAGCGCTTCCATGCCGCTCCGCTGATCGCCGAGGGCAAGGTGATCGTGGCGAACGGCGCCGGCGATGCCGGCACGCGTGGCTGGGTGGCAGCCCTCGATGTCAACAACGGCAACGAGCTCTGGCGCTGGTACGCCGTGCCAAAGCCGGGCGAGCCGGGCAGCGAGACCTGGAAGGACAAGACCAACGCCTGGAAGACCGGCGGCGGCGGGCTGTGGCAGACTGGCTCTTATGATCCGGACACCAAGCTCACCATCTGGGGTACCGGCAATCCCTATCCGCTCTACGATCCAGAAGCGCGGCCGGGCGACAACCTCTACACCAACTCGGCAGTCGCGCTCGACATCAACACCGGCAAGCTCGCCTGGCACTTCCAGTACACGCCGAACGACTCGTGGGACTACGACGAGATCGGCATCCACATGCTGTACGACGAGGTGATCAACGGCGAGAAGCGCAAGGTCGTGGCGCATTTCGGGCGCAACGGCTTCTACTACTCGCTCGATCGCGCCAACGGCAGCTTCATCAAGAGCGGCCAGTATGTGAACGAGCTGAACTGGACCAAGGGTCTTGATCCGAAGACCGGCAAGCCGGTCGAGTACGATCCCAAGCTCGACCTCCAGCGCTACATCCCGGAGACGCGGGCACTGCGCGCCGACCGCGGCGTCATGAAGCGTGCCTGCCCGACCTGGCATGGCGGCGTCGCGCACCAGCCGACCGCCTACAATCCGGTCAAGCACATCGCCTACGGGGTCGGCACCGAAGGCTGCTTCTCGCAAGAGGGCGCCTTGGTCGCCTACAAGGGCCCCGAGGGCGGCATCGACCGCCAAAAGAGCGAGCAGCGTAAATTCACGAGCGATCTCTACTACGGCGCGATGACGGCCTACGACACCACCACCCACAAGGTCGTCGCCAAAGCAGTGACCGACATCGAGAACCGCTCGGGCGCGCTGGTCACCGCCGGCGGCGTCGTGTTCACCGCGCTACAGGATGGCTGGCTCGTGGCCTACGACGACGAGAAGCTCGAAGAGTTGTGGCGGTTCAATCTCGGCACGCCGCTCAAGGGCGCGCCGGTGACCTACTCGATCGGGCCCAAGCAGTATCTCGCGGTGCAGACCAGCGGTCGCCATCTGCATCCGGTCAAGTTCGATAAGCTCGAGAGCTCGAGCTACATGTTCGTCTTCGCATTGAACTGAGGACGCGCGATTTCGTAGGGTGGGTTAGCGTGGCCACGGGTGCCGATCAGTGCACAGGCGTTGATCCACGCGTAACCCACCATACGGCCGCACCTCGAACTCGTCAGGTGGGTTACGCGCGGAGCAACTCCGTACTTCTATGAAGCACTGGGGCCGACGCTAACCCACCCTACGTGCTGTATTATTTGAATCGTCGATAAGAAGCGCCATCAGGGAGAGGAAACATGCCACTTCGCTATCGCAGATTTGCTGTCGTCGCGGCCGCCGTGCTGACCGGCGTCTCGATCCTGGCGTTGACCAGCCCGCAGCTGCAGGCGCAATACAAGATGACGGTCAACCGGGAGCGCCTGCTCAACGCTCAGAACGAGCCGCAGAACTGGCTGATGATGAACGGCGACTACGGGTCGCAGCGCTATTCCAAGCTCACCCAGATCACCCGCGAAAATGTGAAAGACCTGCGGATGGTGTGGACGCTGTCGCTGCGTGGCATGCAGGATGTCGGGCAGAACGGCCCAGAAAACGAGGTCAATCCGCTCATCGACAACGGGTTCATGTACACCAGCGACGGCTGGGGCACGATCTACAAAATCGATGCGCGCAACCCGAACAAGGGCGAGTTCGTCTGGATCCAGGATTCCGGCGTCCGCCACGAAGGCAATCGATCGCAGACCCGCGGCATCGCGCTCTGGGAAGACCTGGTGATCGGCAACCTGCCGGACGGCCGCGTCGTCGCGCTCAACCGCGACTCGGGCGAGATCGTCTGGGACAAGAAGATCGCCCAGCCCAACGAGTTCGGCTACAAGGAAAGGCTTGCGGCCGCCCCGATGACGGTCGAGGGAAAGGTGATCGTCGCCAACGGCGCCGGTGACGGCGGCACCCGCGGCTGGGTGGCGGCGCTCGATGCGCGCACCGGCAACGAACTCTGGCGCTGGTACGCTGTGCCGAAGCCGGGCGAGCCGGGCAGCGAGACCTGGAAGGACAAGAACAACGCCTGGAAGACTGGCGGCGGCGGGCTGTGGCAGACCGGCTCCTACGACCCGGCGACCAGGCTCACCATCTGGGGAACCGGCAATCCGGTGCCGCAATACGATCCCGAGTCCCGCCCTGGCGACAATCTCTACACCAACGCAGCCGTTGCGCTCGACATCGACACCGGCAAGCTCGTCTGGCATTTCCAATACACGCCGAACGACTCGTGGGACTATGACGAGATCGGCATTCACATGCTCTATGACGAGACGATCAATGGCGAGAAGCGCAAGGTCGTCAGCCATTTCGCCCGCAACGGCTTCTTCTACTCGATTGATCGCGGCAATGGCAGCTTCATCAAGGGCACTCAATACACGAACGAGCTGAACTGGACCAAGGGCCTCGATCCCAAGACCGGCATGCCGGTCGAGTACGATCCGAAGCTCGATGTGCAGAAATATCTGCCCGCGGCGCGCCAACTGCGTGCCGACGCCAACGTGATGAAGCGGACCTGCCCGACCTGGCATGGTGGCGTGGCGCATCAGCCGACCGCTTACAATCCGGTCAAGCACATCGCCTATGGCGTCGGCGCGGAAGGCTGTTTCACCCAGAACGGCTCAACGGCGGCGTTCAAGGGGCCCGATGGCGGTCTCGACCGCGAGAAGTTCAGCAAACGCACTTATACCAGCGACCTCTACTACGGCTCGATGACGGCCTACGACACGGTCAGCCATAAGATCGTCGCCAAAGCAGTGACCGACATCGAGAACCGCTCAGGTGCGCTCGTGACTGCCGGCGGCGTCGTCTTCACCGCACTGCAGGACGGCTGGATTGTCGCCTACGACGACGAGAAGCTCGAAGAGCTGTGGCGCTTCAACGTCGGCACCCCGCTCAAAGGCGCGCCGGTCACTTATTCCATCGGCCCCAAGCAGTACCTCGCGGTGCAGAGCAGCGGCCGCCACCTGCATCCAGTGAAGTACGACAGGCTCCAGCACTCAAGCTATCTGTTCGTGTTCGCGCTGAACTGAGAACACGCGATCTTGTAGGGTGGGTTAGTGTGGCCACGGTGCTGATGGAGCGCAGGGCCTTGATCCACACGTAACCCACCATGTGGCTGAGGTTGGCTGGTGATGGTGGGTTACGCGTCGGATCGATCCTTCGTTTCTCTCTCAAGAATCGGGCCGACGCTAACCCACCCTACGAGCCGAGCGCGCATGACGCAGAGTATGTGGGCATGGCGAGTTAGAACATTCGGCGCTGGATCAGACCAGCACAGCCGCTACTTCTTCAACTCCTTGCAAGTCTCCACATCGGAGCCCCAGAAGTCGACGCAGGCCGCATGGTCGATCGGCCCCTTGCCGACCACCTTGGCGAACAGAAAGTCGGCCAGCCGCTCGACCTCGTTGGCCGCCAGCGTTGCGGGAGCGTCGGGCATCTCGAGACCGCGCGCACGCAGATCGGAAAGCTTGAGACCGAAGCAGCGTCCATCGCTGTAGGCCAGGCGATCGAAGGCCGGCATGCCGGTGCCGGGCCGCCCACATTTGACGGTCTTGATCAGAACCTCGCGGTCGAGCGGGATCTCCCGCAGGTTCGCCCCGTCCGGCATCTGGCTGTCCATCTTGCGGCCGTCGCCGGCCCAGCCGTGGCAGGCCTGACAGTTGCCCTTCTGCAGGAACAGCTGGCGGCCGGCCGCGATGTCGTCGGCGGACTGCGCGAAGGCGACCGAACTGCTGGCAACCGCTGCCGCGACGGCCAGCGCGGCGAGGCCTGCCCTCGCGATTCCTGCCCTCACGAGCCCTCCCCTGACGATCCCTGCCCTCACGATACCCTGGCTGGTTCCCGATCTCGGCATCTGTGCTCCTCCTCGCTTAAGGCTTATTATTCAGGTGCTTGTTATCAGGCGGGAAGCCAAGGAGGAAGCGGTGCCGGGTCTATGCTCCCATGCAGGACACTCAGTGCGGGTGGTCCTGTGCGCGGCCGCTCTCCTCTCCGCCCTGGTTCCAGCCGCGGCGCAGCAGTCGCGGCGCGCCACGATCTGGGACCTCAAGCTCGGCGAACCGATCGCGGCCCAGCCTTCGCCGAACGAGTTCCGCGGCTTTGCCTGCGGATCGAATGGCGGCGCACCGCGCCAGCCGCTCACCGGCTGGCGTGACTTCGCGCGTTGCCGCGCCGAGCCCGATGGGTTGCACGAGGTCTATTTCGAATACGACGACGAGCTTGAATACATCGCGCGGGCGCGCGACGCCGATCGCGAGATCACGCGCTGGGCGGGAACGACCGAGGTCGCCTTCCCGGTCGTGGTCTCGGCGCTGTTCGACGCGGCCGGCGTGCTGCGCGGCATCCGCATGGTGACCGACGCGCGGCCCGAGCATCGCAACGACATTACCGAGGCCAACCTGCGCAAGCGGGCCGACGCCTATATGCTCGGCGGCATCATGGCGGCGCGCTTCGACATCATGACCGCACGCGACTGCACGAGCTCACCGCCGGCCGAGGGCGAAAGCACGGTCGGCGCGCTGTTCATCAAGCAGAGCTGCGAGATGAATGACACCGCCAACGCACGCAAGGTCATTCTGCGCGTCAGCTTCTATCGCAAGCCGGGCCAGAGCGGCACCAATCCGCAATTGCCGACGCAACTCACCGAAGGTCAGTTCGAAAGCTCGGCCCGGCTTGAGATTCGGAGGCTCAACTAAGCCGTAGGTCGGGTTAGCGCGGGCACTGTCCTGCGGTGGATCGCGGACATCGATCCGCGCGTAACCCGACATTCTAAATCCAACAGACCTGTCGGGTTACGCGCGGACGCTCGTTCTGAAACCAACAACAGTAACACGGGCCGCGCTAACTAACCCGACCTACAGCTCTGTTGCTACGGCACAGTCGTGCCATCAGGCATCATGGTGCGATCGAAGATCGCGTCGTCGAGCTTGGTCTCATGCAGGGTGGCGCGGCGGAAATTGGCGCGCGTGAGCTTGGCGCGCGAA
>WNGB01016465.1_pt1 | contig 12388 bp, 11 predicted proteins | sample 5400681 | NCBI WGS metagenome assembly WNGB01 (sample SAMN13153367, study PRJNA577476) | soil metagenome | isolation source: 115 cm soil or saprolite under grassland replicate 2 | place: USA:California | collected 2016-06-15 | reverse complement strand
TCCTCGTCGTGTTGTTTTTTGGGCATGCCACAACCGATTCGACTTCCCAATGCCCAAGAACAAAACGTCTTGGACCAGTTAGTTGTTCGCCCGATCACCGCGGCGGAGCGCCCCCACTGGAACGAGTTGATCTGCACTCATCATTATCTGAAAAACGCCACTTTGGTCGGGGAGCATCTCTGTTACGTTGCTGAATATCACGGCGAATGGCTAGCGTTGCTCGGCTGGAGTGCTCCGGCCAGACACCTGCGCCCGCGCGATGCCTGGATCGGCTGGTCGAAGGAACAATTGCCCTGTCGCCGCCATCTGCTGGCCAACAATGCCCGCTTTTGCATTCTGGCCGACCCCCACCAACTGCCTAATCTGGCCACTCGCGCCTTGGCCTTGTGCTGTGCGCGGCTTTCCGATGATTGGCTGTCGCACTGGGAGCATCCCATTGTGGCCGTCGAAAGTTTCGTCGATGGGCAACTCTTTCGCGGTACCGCTTACAAAGCCGCTGGGTGGACCCGCCTGGACGACACCAGCGGCTACGCCCGAGTAGCCGAGGATTTCTATGAACGTCACGAGCGGCCCAAGCAACTGTGGGTGCGCGCCCTGGATGCCAAAGCCTGGCGCCTATTGTGCGCCCAAAGGTTGCCCCCGACCCTGGCGGGCTTTGAAAAGCCACCGCCCCCTCAACGCCAACGTTGGCAGCTGCCTCCACGGCGCTTGGTATCGTTGGTGGACAGACTGCCCAACGACATGCCCGACCCCCGCGGCTCCCAAGGACGCTGGCATCGGTGGCGCACCGTCTTGGCCCTCATCGTTCTGGCCAAGCTTTGCGGGGTGCAAATGGGCCAACGACAAATTGCCGAGTTCGCCCGCCAGCTCACCAATCCGCAGCGCCGCGCCCTGGGCTGCCGCCGCAATCCGAACGATCCCCGTTATTACGATGTGCCTGCGGAAAGCACTTTTCAGCGGGCGCTGGCGGCGGTGGACCCAGAGCGATTCGAAGCCTTGTTGCTCCAATGGCAGAACCAGCAACTGGCCCCGGATACCGATCCGCTCATCGCCATTGACGGCAAACATCTGCGGCGCAGTGGCGGCTTGGCTATGGCCAGCGCCATCGGCCAGCCCAGCCAGCGCGTCCATGCCACCGTCACCCTGCAAAAGAACCAGAGCGAAATCATTGCCGTGCGCCAGTTGCTTGACCACACCGAATTTACTGGCCGATTGCTGGCACTGGATTCCCTTCACACCCAGCATGAAACCTTGCATCAGGTTCTTTATGATCACGGCGCCGATTACCTGGTCCCCTTAAAGGAAAACCAGCCGACCATTCTGGCCACTGCCAAGACTCTGTTGCCGGAAAAATTTTCCCCCTCAGGAGGCCTCCTCTAATTGCCTGTATCGCCTCAGCGGCCTCTGTGAAAAAAACCGTGGCCGCCGTCTGGAACGTTGGATCGTGGTGCGCGACGTCACCCCGGCGCAATTGGGACTGGCTGGAGCGGCACAACTGGTCTTGATCATCAGCACCCTCACCGAGAAGGGCAGAACCACAACCACTCGCCAGTACTTCGTCACCAGTCGTGCGGGCGAGCAACTCGACCCGCTCCAAATCCTACTCCTGCGCCGAAGCCAGTGGGGCATTGAGACGACCTGCCATCAGCGGCTGGACGTCAGCTTGCACGAGGACAAATCCCGCGTCCGTGGCGTCAGCGCCGCGGCCGTGTTGGGCCTACTCTCCCGCATTAGCTTGGCGCTTTTTCAACAGGACTGCCAGCGGCCCCAACCGGTGCGTGACAAGACCTATCCGGTTTGGTCGGGGCGCCTGCGAAGGCAGCCCAGGCCGATGTTGGACTTGCTGCTCAAGTGCTGCTTACCACCATGAGCCTTCACACCCGGAAAATCCGCCGCACACTGGCGACGGCGCGAGGGCCGCCGCCCCGGAGGGGTTTTGCCCGCAACGTCGCTGCGGGGGCAAAACTCTTCGGCTTTGACCACCATTCGACTTCACTGTTGGCCTCATCATAGTCCCGGTCCGCCCAAATCGTTTTCTTGAATCAGCCCTGCGCGCGAGGGTTAGCGTTCTGGATTGCCGTCATCTTTGCTTTCTGCTCGCCATTCCAGTGCTATCCAACGTCCTTGCGCCAGCGGAAGCTTCGCAACCGCTATTCCGCACGGTCGATCTCGACATCGGCGAAACACAGGAGCTCAAGCTCGCGGATGGCGCCAGCGCGAAAGTTAAGCTGCTCGCGGTGACTGAAACGCGCGACAGCGCGCGCGACGCCGTTCGCCGCGCCGAAGTGAAAGTCGAAATCAACGGCGCCGTGACGAACCTCGTGTCCGCTACCTATCACCTCCCGGTGACGTTCGCGGGAGTGCAAATTGATTGCCCCATCACCCAAGGCTATTACAAGAATCGCGACCGCTGGGAAGATTCGTGGGGTCTGGACAAAGACGCGCGTCTCCGGCTTTGGCCAGAAGGTTCGCCCTGGTTGGTTTCGGGCACGTTTGTTTATCCGGCCAGACAGCGCTGGTTTGCCACTTCGACTCAAATGGGCAACGAGCCTGCATACGTTGACGGCGGCGAGTCGCCATCTCGCCGCGAGATCTATTACCATTCCGGTCTGGACATCGGAGGTTGTGAAGGAATGGTGGATGTACTGTCGGCCTGCGAGGGGTTGGTCGTTTCCGCGGGCGGCAAGGCGCTTCCGGAATACGCGGATGCTCCGTTCTACAAGCCGCATGGGGATTACGACTACGTTTACGTGCTCGATTCGCAAGGCTGGTATTATCGTTACGCGCATCTCAAATCCATCGACCCAGCGGCCCGTGCGGGCGAAAGGGTCAAAATGGGACAAAAGCGTGTGTTCAGCAGCAGATCCGGGAAACGGAAGCGGCAAAGCATACCAGTTATTGTGGCATTGCGCCAAGTTCCCAAAGAAGCTACAACTTTAGTATGAAAGTCATTATTCAACTCAGCAGAGAGGATGAGGCAAGGGCCTTGCCGATTCTCTTGCGCCATTCTCCGGGCATGGTGTTGCGCGAGCGTACTTACGTGCTCTCCCAAGATGCACTGAGGGCTTTGCGCAAGGCCGACATCCGATTTTCCGAGCTGAGCCGCGAGGCCATCGCCCCAAGCCTGGAGGAGGTCGCGGGTGAAAGAGTATGATGTTTTTATTCCGCTTTATTACAACGACGGTACCCCTATCGAAGCGGCCAAGTTCCAGGACGTGCAGGCCCGCCTCTTGGAGCAATTTGAAGGGTTGACTTATTTTCCGCAGCCCAATCAGGGCTTCTGGAAATTTGGAGACATGACCTATCGCGATGAGATCGTGATTTACCGGGTCATCAGTCAGGACCCGGTCGGCTCGCGCCACTTCCTGGTCAATTTCAAGGAACATTTGAAGAAAGAGCTCAAACAACAAGAAATCCTGATCATAGAGCGGGAGGTAGGGCTATTGTGACTCCAATGTTTCGGTCGAGCGCACCGGCCACACCGGAGCCACGGACGTCACACGCCTCCAGGTTCGCGTGGAGGAGGTTACGTCGTCAGCACAGAGGAGAAACGAATGATCTAACCTGGCACGTTCGCTCAACTTTGGTTTCCTGACGATGGCGGCAATTTTGCCAGACGCGCATCAGGTGCCCGCGGGCAGCCATCCCGTTCGTTACCTTCGGCGAAACGGCGACGATTATAGAGTTGAATGAACGGAACTGATCTGTTGGCCGAGTTCAGGAAAAGCCGATCGGACAAGGCGTTTGGCGAACTCGTTCGGCGCTACACGAACCTCGTCTTTTCCGCGGCGCGCAGGCGACTGGGGAACGAGGCGGCGGCCGAGGACGCCACGCAATCGGTTTTCATCCGGCTTGCCTCCACGGCGCCGGAATTGCGGGACGATGCCGCGCTCGTGGCGTGGCTTCATCGGACCACCGTCCACGTTTCCATCGACCTCTGGCGCGTCGAAAACCGTCGCCGCGTCAGGGAAGAACACGCCGCCGCCATGCAAACAAACGCCGATGATGCCGTCTGGAAAGAAATCGCGCCGGTGGTCGACGAGGCGCTGAATCAACTCACGGACGCGGAACGACAGGTCATCTTGCTCCGCTTCTTCGAGCACCACTCGATGCGGGAACTTGGCGCCGCATTTGGCATTAGTGAAGACGCGGCGAAGATGCGCGTGAGCCGCGCGCTGGAGCGATTGCGCGAGCGCGTGGCCGTGAAAGGCGCGGCGTGCGGCGCCGCGGCGTTGGGCGCCTTGCTGACCGAGCGCGCCATCGTGGCGGCTCCAGCCTCGCTCGTCGCGGCGCTCTTATGCGTGAGTTGGCCGGTGCCGGTCGCCGTCAGCGCCGGCACAAGCTTTGGCATGATGCTTCTCAATATCTGGCGGACCCGGCTGGGCCTCGCTGCGGCAGGGACAGTCCTGATCGCGACCGGCGCATTCTTTGCGACTCGTCCTCACCACGGACACCTGGCGCTCACGGTGAGTCCGTCTCCCGATACCCGTGATCCGCGCGCCGCGCGGCCATCGCCGGCAACGCCGACGGAGCAGGAAAACGCAACGGTGACAGAAAAAGATCCCGACCCGGTTGAATTGCTCCGGGCCGTGGCGCGCGCGCGTGAGCGAATTCAATCCGGCACGTTGGAACTCGATGTGCAGGTCACGCATTTTTTCATCGGCGAAACGAACTATAAACACATTGTCGCCGTGTTCGACGCGCCAAAGGCCCGCTTCGATTCCGTCGCGCGCGAGTATGCATATACCTCGGTAGGTTCTGACGAGTCTGAGAAGAAGATCCGCGAGCAAGGACTGGATCGCGAAGCGGCCGTCAAAGCCGGATTGCTCAAAGGGTTCGAAGCGCATGTCGTCAGTATTTACGACGGCGCCGCGCTGCTGCAGTACCGCGAATCGGACGGCCGGCCCCAAACCGCCGAGATTAACGACGCACGCCGGGGAACGGCTGAGTTCCTCACGAACCCGCAGTGCTTCGGCCTGCGCGTGTCGTTGTTCATCGAAAGCACGGTCCGAAGTTGTCTGGCCTACGAAGAGGCGAAATCGGTCAAGCTCATGGGCAAAGAATCGGTGGAGGGAAAACCCGCATGGCGAGTGCAGGTCCTTTCCAAGCATGACGAACTGCTCGATTTTTGGATCGATGCCGCGCGTCCGGAGCGTTTGTTGAAACAAGCTCATGGGCAAAATGTCGTGCTTTCGCGCTATGATCGGTCCGGCGGTCCGATTCCCGCCGAAGTTATTGCGAAGGATCACCGGGATGGAAAGCCGCGGACGGAGATTCGCTATCTGCTCTCGGCCGTCGAATTCAACCTGGCGGTCCCGGCGTCCACTTGGACGCTCGCCGGGCTTGGGATGAAGGTCGGCACGAGTGTCATTGACGCGCGGTCGCGGCGGGGCATCGGCTTCTGGACGGGCGCGGGCCTTTCAGACGACTTGCCGCGAAGGGGTAGCGAGCCCGAGCCGGCACCCGACCTGGCCGACCTGCTCCCGCTGCTCGACGACGTCTCCGCGTCGGCGCAGGCGTTCGAAGCCGCCCAATGGATTTTGTTCAACACACCCGACGGCCCTGAAGTCGAGAAAGCCGCGCGCGTGATTGAACGCGAACATCTCCGGAACACGAACGTGGTGGCGCTTTGCAAGCGACTGGAGAGCGCGCGCTATCGCTGCTCGACGAACTTGCTCGAATCGTTTCTGGCCAGGAACCCCAGCAGCGAAGTGCGCGCGAATGCGTGCTTTTTGCTCGCGACGATGAAGAAGGAGCAGGCGCGGTTCGGACAAGACAAGAAGGCAACCGCCGAAGCCATGAAACTGTTCGAGCGCGTCGTCAACGAATTCGGCAAAGCCAGGGAGGCTTATGCGATCGACCTCGCGGGGAAGGCAAAAACGGAGCTCGACGAACTGCGCCGGTTGCTCGTCGGCATGCCGGCGCCGGATGCGGAAGGCGTTGGCTTCGATGGCGAGCGGATCCGTTTACGCGATTACCAGGGCAAGATCGTCGTGCTCGTGTTCTGGTGCTGCGGCTACAGCGAGGCGCTGGAGCACGCGCAGTTCGTCCAGCGCATGGAAGGCCAGCCGGTGGCGTTCATCGGCGTCAGTTGTGACGAGGATTTGAAACGTGCCCGCGAAGGATTCGCCAAGTACGACATCACGTGGCCGAACATTTGGGACAAGCGCGATGGCCCAATTGCCAGGGCGTGGAATGTGCAGAGCTGGCCGAACGTTTGGGTCATCGACGGCCGAGGCATTATTCGCTTTCGCGGGGTTCGCGGTCCGGAGTTGGTGAAAGCCGTTGAGGCCCTGCTCGCCGAATAGCTTTGGGCGGCCGAACGACGCTGCTTCCATTCGTGGACACGCACGTGACGCAGGCGTTGACCGCCAAGCCTGGGCTGGAAGACGCAATCCCGTTCAGATTGCCGGGAGCGCGCTGTTCACGGCGCCTCGTGGTCCGAACGACACCGTGTTCGCGTCTCAGACCACTCAACCAGCGTGGTAGCCGCGCCACAGCCACACGAGCGTGTCCGCCAGTGTTTGCTCGAAAACGCGGCGGTCGCAGTGGCTCGTGCCAAGGCTGAAAACGAAGCGGTGGTTGTAACCTTTGGCTTTGAGGGCGGCCGCGGTGCGTTCGCCGGCCATCACCCAGTTGTGATGGGTTTCCTCCGGATCGTTCGGGCGAAGATCGTTTTCGGACACATGCGTGAAGATGCGCAACGGCTTCTTCTCACTGTTCTCGATGAGCTTCATGCCCGAGTGGTATTCCCACGCGCCCAGCGGATATTTGGCTTCCTCCGCCGCGTCGTCATCCTGCTGATCGACGAACGTGCCGGAATAGGCGATGACACGACGAAACAAATCGGGCCGGAACCAGCCCATCGTCAACGCCGCGGCGCCGCCCGAGCTGCAGCCCATGACGGCTCGGCCCCAGGGATTTTCCGTGAAAACGAGCTTGGGATAGGCGGCCTTGATCTCGGCATTGTTCAGAACCGCCGGCAACACTTCGTCATGAATGAACCGGACGAGCCGATCGGACATCGTGTCGTATTCGAGACCGCGCTCGCTGTTCTTGCCATCATTGCCGCCGTTTTGAACGGCAACCGCGATGAACGCGGGCAACTTGCGGTTCGGATCTTTCGAAATGGTCAGATTATCCACTGCGTTGCGCACCAGGTTGAGCTGACCGGGTCCGTCATGAATAATGAGAATCGGGGCTTTGGTGCCATCCGCGTAAGCGGCCGGCACGTAAACAAAAATTTTTCGCTCGGTTCGCACCGGTTTCTTCTCCGGTTCGAGCGTGGTATCGTCGCCCCGGAAGATTTTGCTGTCCGCCAGACGCATCGTAAACTCGAAATATTTCCCTTTCGGATTGCCACGATCCGTGAGATCGGGATCAATCTTGTACTCCGGCCCGATGGTGTATTTGCCGTCGCCTTCTGTGCCGGGATTCTCCGCGTACGAGTCGGCCGCCATTGCGGTCTGGGCGAGCAGGCCGAGGAGGCTCATGGTTCCAAAACACCGGGCGCAAACTGAGGTAAGCTGTCCGTCGAACATGGAGGTTGGTTAGAACATCCGGCACGCAGAGTTACAAGCGCAAAGTCAGAAGGCGAATGAATTACGGCTCGTACGCCAGCGTGGAGGGATTCGTCTCCTCAAACTTGAGATATCAGGGGTGCATGAGCTTCTGTTAAAGGCGCGGGTCGAATTCGATGAGCGTTCTAGCTGGTAAGAAATAACTGGTGAAAGGTCCGATCGTCCGGGATTCGAGAAATTCACCGATGCTGAGCGTGGTTTCGAGCGGCGTCGGCAGCGCGAATTTAATTACGTCCCCCTCCGTGGCGCCGGTGAGCGCGGTTCGCGGCGTCCCTGGGCCGCGGTCCGCGGAGGGGGTGATGCGGATCGTCACCCACGTCACCCAGCGCAGATTGGCGGGGGTTGCGGTCGGCGCGAACCAGGGCCAGAAGGCGCACGTAATTCTGCCGATGGTTTGTCGGCAATCGTGCTCATCACCAGACAGTGCGAAATCGGAAGGCGAAACCTATCAGCGAATTGAAAGATTTTTTTCGGCAGGGTATCGCGGATTTCCAAACGGTCTGCATCGCTGACTCTGAAAGCACCTAGACAAAACATTGTCGCGTACGCGATGAAGTTTTGTCTTCCGTCATCTCGCCACTCGTGCCACCGTTCTCGCGTGAAACCCAAGACTGAAGAATTGCTCTATCTGTTGCTATGGGCTTGTGACATGGTTGCACGGCCCACCTTCCGAAACCTGACGGATTCCTTTGAAAGCTGGGCGTATCAAACTGGCTTCCATCGGCAATTGGCGGCGCTGGAGCGGCAGCAATTGCTCGATACCAAACAGGAGTCAACGGGCGGGCGGCTTCATCGCTTGACCGAGGCCGGACGTTTGTTGGCGCTCGGCGGGCGTGATCCCGTCACCCGCTGGAAACGTGGCTGGGACGGGAAATGGCGCATGGTCCTGTTCGACGTACCTCAAAGCAGAGCCAGCGACCGCGCGCGGCTTCGACGCTCGCTGGCCGGCCGCGGGTTCGGTTACCTGCAGAACAGCGTTTGGATTACGCCCGATCCGCTGACCGGAGAGCGCGAAGCGTTGCGCACAGGTCCAGTGGACGTCGAGTCGTTGATTCTCCTGGAAGCCCGTCCTTGTGCCGGCGAGAGCAACGCGGAAATCGTCGCGGGCGCTTGGGACTTTGCGGCGATCAATAAGCGCTATGAACGCCACGCCCACGTTCTGGAGCGACTGCCGCAACAACCGATCGCCGGTGAAGCCGCCGCCCGGCAGTTGCACCTATGGTTTCGCGACGAGCGGTTCGCTTGGACTGAGGCGATGGAACTTGACCCGCTCCTGCCCATTCGTCTGCATCCAGCCGGTTATCCGGGCGTGAAAGCCTGGGAGCGGCGGCGGGAGATCATGGCCGAAGCAGGCCAGCGAATGCGCGCGTTTCGAACCACCCGTTGACCGCACGCCTGCAAAACATTGTCTCGTACGCGACAAGGTTTTGTACCGTGTTGCTAACCCTTAACCCCTGGCGCGTTGGCGAGGTGAATGGCTGCGTTCAAAATCCCGGCGTGGTTGATGAACGTCCTGTGAAAATTTCTCGCGCCGCCATGGTTTGATGATCTTGAGCGCGACGCGGCGGCGCACCGGCTCTTCCTGTTCGGCGAAGTAAACGACACCGCAGCCGCCTTCGCCGATTTGCTCAAGGAGCTTGTAGCGGCCAATCTTGTCGCCGGGCTTTTCGGTGGGTTTGCGCACGACCCCCTCACCCTGGCCCTCTCCCCCAATGGGGGAGAGGGAAACGGCCGGCGCCTTCATAAATCCTCCAGCCCGCTCGAAAGCGCCGAGCAACACGTCCACGCGGCGGCGCAGGTCAGCATCGTCCGCACAGGTTTTTATCGTGACGTGGAAAGACGGGCATGGCTCGGGCAGAGTGGAGGCCAGGTCGAGGGTGTTTTTTGTGTTCTGGCTCGATTCGCAGCGCGTGTGAGACGAGTCACGGTGCCGGGGCGATGCTGCGGATGCGCCGCAACTGTTCGCTTCCCGCCAGATAAACGTCGCGGCTCACGAATGTCGGCCAGCCAACCGGATCAATCCTGCCGACAACGTCCACCCGCGCGTCCTTCGGATCAATGCGCACCAGCACGTCCTTCAGGTAGGTCCACACGAAACCATCGGGGCCGCGCACGAAGGCATGATACTCATAGGAAGGATCGACCCAGTGAGGCCAATGATCGTCGGTTGAGGCGGGCGATGGCAGGTGTTTGGTGAAGAGCACTTCGCCCGTGGTCACATCTACGCCGTAGAGGATGCTGCCGTCGGCGCGTTCACTTTCTGAAGTCAACCCGAGCAAGCGGCCCCGCGCAACTTCGGCAATGAGTCCAGTGGTCCGCCCTTTTGGCACCGGCACTATCTCACGCACAATCCTGTGCACGCTCAGGTCGTAAACGAACAGTTTGGCTTCCTCAGGCACTTGATTGTCATTCAGTTCGTCAGCGGCCCTGATCGTGGAAACAACAATCAGCCGCCCGTCCTGTGCCGGTACGATCCACTGCACGGCGTAACCGCTGAGCGGTTTCCAGAAGCCGTCCATCTTCCCCGTCTTCGGGTCATACCAGCCAAAGCCCCCGCCGGTGTAGTGACGCAATCCGAATCCGCCGAAATAGATCTTGCCCTCAGCGCCGAGCGCAGAGCCGTGCATCAGCCCGACCCGGGTCGTTTTGTCAAAGTCCCCCAGGTAACGAGGATTACTCCCCGGATCGGCCTGATTTGGCGCCGGACTGCCGGGAGGTCCGCCTTTGCCCAATGTCCAGGGCCGCGTGGGATCGTACACAAAAAGATGACCGCCGGAATAGCCGCTGAGATAGAGTTTGCCCTTGCACACGATGGTTGTGTACGGCGCCAGGCCAACGCGGGGACCGCAATAGATCGTTTGGTCCGTAGTGGGATCGAAGATGAACGTGCCAACGTAATCGTCGCCTGTCCCGTACAGCCGGCCATCTGGCAACACGGATAACGGATTGATGCGATGAGGATAGGTTGCGACGCCTTCCAGACGAATGGATTTCCAGCCCAGTTCTTCCGGCGTTCGGTTGGTCGTCGCGCCAAGTTTGACTTTCTCTACTGCGTCCTCGCGCGAGCGATACCAAACCACCGCATTCCCGTTTTCATCCGGATCAATCTGGTCGAAGTAAACCTCGGGTTTCGGCACAGCTTTGTCCCAAGGAGAAGGCCGCTTGGGCCACGGCGGCGTGTTGTTCGTCTTTGGAATCGCCTGGCCGTGGTAGAGCCAATATTCCTTTCGAGGCGCGCCACTGTCCTGGGGCACGATCGCCGACGCGCCCGGAAAACTCTCGACGATGTCCATCACCCGTTCCGTCGGTGATTCGAGCAACACCTTCTGCTCGCCCGACTCAAGATTCACGGCTACGAGATACCACGCCGGGATCATTCCGCTGGCGATGTAGGCGTGCGTGTCATCCACGCCCATGACATACCTGCTCCAGGCGCCGTTCGGATGGCTCGGTCCCACCGGTCCGAAATCTTTGACCACTTTGCCCAGCTTCGGATCGTAGATGTAGAGGCCGAGTTGGTTGCCCCGTGTTCCCGTGCCATAGATTCGGCCATCCGGGCCGGTCGCCAGTGGGCGCACCTCGCCGCCGAGGCCATGAACGATCTCGCCGCGCTCCTCGATCGTGTTTGTCGCCGGGTCATAGACGAACAGGTCCATGCTCCACGTTTTCCGCGATGGGGTGGCGATGTAGTATTTGCCATCGAAGCCAAGCGCCCGGCCCGACAAGTAGAACTGGTGTCCGTCCGTCAAACGCTGTTTCTTCACGTAGCCAGTGCCCAGGTCGATAGCACAAAGCCACGTCGGCCCGTAGTATTCCTTGAAGTAAATCTGAAGAACATCCCAGGTCTCGCCGTCGTGGTTCGGCACGAGCCAGCGCTCCCAGACGTTCACCCCGCGCGCAGGCTCACCCAGGGATTCGGTCTTTAGCACCGGCGCTTTCTCGAGTGTCTGTTTAAGCTCCAATTGCTCAACGGCGTGCCACGGTATTTCAGCCGCCACGCAGCGGCCCGTCATCAAAATTGCCGCGGCAGCAAAGTTGCGGGAAACACACAACTGACTCCGCCCATCAAAGCACACATCTGTTTCATTCGCTGAACTGCTGCTACTTCTTCGCTGATGCTTCCGCAGCGGCGACAATCATTTCGGCCAGCCTGGCTCGCGTCTTCTCGTATGCCGCCGGATCTTTGACGGCGCTGGAGGGATGCGGAGTGAGCAGCGCGTTGACGTGATAACGGTCCACGAACTCGCGCAAAGCCTGCACTTGCGCCGAAGGAATCCGAAACGAACCGTCGGTCTGCCGCTTCGGAGTGAGGGCCTCGCGCGGTGGGGTGGCATTGAACCGATGCTCGCTCAGCAGTTGCGCACACTGCGCCTCCACCGCCGCCCAATCCGACGGCTCCGGCTCGTTGCCCCCTTTGGCCCGCTGGCTGTAGTAATCGCGCAAGCGGGGTGAACCGAATTCTGTCACCAGTGTGGGTGTTTGCGGCAAAGCGAAGTTCCACACCGTCAGCGAAATGGGAATTTCGATCGCCGTCCTGCCGCCGTCCGCGGTAAGGCGATACACGCCACGGTAATCGCCCGGAGATGCACTGGCGGGAATGTAAAGGTCGGCCCAAAAACCATGCGTTTCATTGGCGGGCAGATCGAAGGGCACCGCCGTGATCCGCGCCCCTTCCAGCTTTTTGCCGGTCATCGGGTGCAGGAACGGGATGAGCGGGTCGGGATACCAGTCTGGTTTGAAGCTGTCATTTCGGTAGGTGCCCACCTCGAGGTGAAGCTGGTGCTGGCGGTAGAGCCGGGCGTCAGCGC
>WNGB01011076.1_pt1 | contig 12388 bp, 8 predicted proteins | sample 5400681 | NCBI WGS metagenome assembly WNGB01 (sample SAMN13153367, study PRJNA577476) | soil metagenome | isolation source: 115 cm soil or saprolite under grassland replicate 2 | place: USA:California | collected 2016-06-15 | reverse complement strand
AGAAGGTCGCCTCCTATGCCGAGAGCGCCTATGACGACATCTCGCGTCAGCTCAATTTCCAGATCCCCAAGCCGATCAATCTCATCTACTACGCGACGCACTCCGATTTCGAGCAGACCAACACCCTCTTGAACTTCATCCCCGAGGGGGTCGGCGCCTTCGCGCTCCCCTCCCGAAACCGCATGGTCCTGCCCGTGGACCTGCCCGACGAGAAGCTCCAGCAGTTGATCGCCCACGAGCTCACACACGTTTTCCAGTTTGAAATCCTCTTCGGCGGCAACTACCTTCGCGCGGCGACCACCAACGCTCCGCAGTGGTTCCTGGAGGGGATGGCCTCCTACTTCGGCAACGACGAGGACAACAAGGACCGCATGGTCCTGCGCGACGCGGTCCTGGCCGACCAGGTGCCGGAGATCGCCCAGAAGGGGATCACCGGCTTCTTCGCCTACCGCTTCGGGCACGCGGTCTTCGACTTTATCGCCGCGGAATGGGGCAAGGACGCCGTGCGGGAGTTCCTCTTCGAGTTCCGCAACCAGATCGGCGGGAACATGGAGAAGCCGATCAAGCGCGCCTTCAACATCTCGGCCGAGGACTTCGACATCAAGTTCCGCCGGTACCTGCGGCAGCGCTACCTGAAGATCCTGACGGAGAAGGGGGAGCCCATCGATTTCGGCGAGCGTTTCAAGATCGAAGACACGCCCTCGGCCGAGCTTTCCCCCCGCGCCTACCCTTCGGGCGACTTCGTGGCGGCTTTTTCGACTTACAAGGAAGAGGCCGACGTCGTGCTCATGTCCACCCGGGACCGCAAGCTCTACCGGAACCTGACGAAGGGCTACACGACCGCCTACGAGTACCTCGTCTCGCAGTGGGTGACGACGGGTCCGCAGAGCGGGGCCGACCTGGCCGTCTCCCCCGACGGAAACACCGTCGCGGTCTTCGCGCGCCGGGAGCGGGGGCGTGACCTGTTGCTCTTGAACGCCCTGAACGGCGGCATCCGCGAGCGCATCGAAATGCCGGGTCTCGACCAGCAACTCTCCCCCGCCTTCTCCCCCGACGGGAAGCTCGTCGTCTTTCGGGCGCTGCGCGAGGGGAAGGCCGACATCTATTCTTACGACTTCGCCTCCCGCACCATCACGAACCTGACCCGGGACGACGAGTCCTCGGACTTCGGCCCGGCGTTTTCTCCGGACGGGAAATGGATCTACTACTCCGCGGTCCGGGGCACGAGGGCCAAGATCTTCCGCATGCACGCCGACGCCCCGGACTCGCGCGAGCAGGTCACCTACGGTGACTGGAACGACGAGGACCCGTCGCTCTCCCCCGACGGCAAGCGGCTCTTCTTCATCTCCGATCGCGACCAGGGCATCTACAACATCTATTCCGTCAACCTGGAGACGGGCGAGACTCTGCTGCATACCAACGTCGTCGCCGGAGTCTTTTCTCCGACCGTTTTCGTCGGCCGCGATAATACGGAGAAGCTCGTCTTCACCGCGTATTACAAACGTCGCTTCACGCTCTACATCGCCGACACCAACAAGCCGGTCAAGCGGCTGCCGGAGTTGAACCCGGCCGCGAGCCCGAGCGCGCAGCCGGCCGCCGCGCCCTACCAGCCCGCGATCGAAGTCGCCGTGGACCCGGAGAAGGTCTCGGGCAAACCGAGCAAGAAGCTGCAGCTCGAAGACGCGCAGGTCACCGCCGGGATCAACACGGACCAGACCTTCGTCTCCAACACCGTCCTCATCTTCGGGGACAACCTGGGCGACCGCCGGTTCATCGCGGTCTTCCAGTCGCTGGCGTCGTTCACGAATTTCCAGTTCAGCTATTTCGACATCACCAGGCGCCTGCAGAAAGGGATCACTCTCTTCGACGACAGGACCTACTTCCTGGCCCTGGACCAGAGCACCGGCCAGGACCGGATCGTGCGAGACCGGCGGGTGTATCGCCAGACCGGCGGGTTCCTGGAGGCGATCTATCCTCTCTCCCGCTATCACCGCCTGGAGGGTCAAGTCGGGTTCATCTCTCGCACGTTCGACTTTCCCTTCGCGATCCAGAACCTGGACGGGAGCCAGACGTTCCTGGTCGAGAACCGGTCGGACAACTACCCGATCGTCGGGCTCGCCTTCGTCGGGGACACCACGCTCTATCAGGAATGGGGGCCGCTGTCTGGCCGCCGCTACCGCTTCTCCGCGTCCTGGGCTCCGGACCTGAAGAAGGGACAGATCGACCCCAACACGGGCGAGCCGGCTAACTCCTCCACGCTGACACAGGACTTCTCCGTCGACCTGCGGCACTACTTCAAGATCACAGCGCGGTCGCTCTTCGCCGTGCGCCTCTTCGGCGCGCGGTCGACCGGCAATTTCCCGACCGTCTATTACTTCGGCGGGCTCGACACTCTGCGCGGCCTGGACTTCCGCGAGCAGATCGGCAACACCCTGGCGTTTGCGAACTTCGAGTTCCGTTTCCCGCTCATCGATTTCCTGGCGTTTCCAGTAGGCGGGTTCCGCAACATCCGGGGCCACTTCTTCCTGGATATCGGCGGCGCGGCTCTGAAAAACCAGAAGTTCCGGTTCTGGGACGCGAGCGAGCACCAGTTGATCGACGGCAGGGCATCCTATGGTTATGGCCTCGAGTTTAGCCTCTTCGGCCTGGGTCTCCATTGGGACTTCGCCAAGTTGACGGACTTCAAGAAGTCTCTTTCGGGCTTGAGGACGTCTTTCTATATCGGCGCCGAGTTCTGACCGTCGCTCGCTCTTGCGGGGGGACGTGCGCCCTGCGGGCGCACCGGCGGGCGGCTCGGTCGGACGCGGCCTCGACTGCCCGCTTCGTCCCCCGCTGCGCACTCGCTCCCGCGGCGCGAGGCTCCTCCTTCGATTACCTCAGGAGACTCCTCGCGCCGCGACCAGGGGCTGGGAACCGCGGGGGCTTCCCCCTCTCCCTCCGGGAGAGAGTTGGGGTGAGGGCGCCGGTAATGCCAGTGTCGCTGCGCGCTTGAAAAGGATCTGCGCCGTGAGGGGGCAAAGGCTAGAATCCAGGCAACGTGTCGGATGGGAAAACACTGGCGGTGCGGGCGCTCGGTCCCTACGGCGGGTCCGCGCCGGGCTACCGCCTGACCACTTTCCTGCTGGACGGCGAAACCGCGCTCGACGCGGGATGCCTGACCGAGGCCCTGCCGCTCGCCGCCCAGCGCCGCTTGAAGCGCGTGATCCTGACGCATGCACACTTCGACCACATCACGTCCCTGCCGCTCCTCTGCGACAACCTCTACGGCCAGCGCCGTCCGCTCGAGGTTCTCGCCCCCGCCCCTGTTCTCGCGACTCTCTCCGAAGACATTTTCAACGACCGTATCTGGCCGGACTTCACCCGCCTGCCTTCCCGCAACCGGCCAACCGTGCGCCTGCGAGCGGTCCCGGAAGGAAAACCCTTCCGGGTGGGGAGCATGACCGTGACGCCGTTTGCCGTGGACCACGCGGTGCCGGCCTTCGGATACATCGTCGCCAAGCCCGGCCGCTCGGTCGTCTTTACCGGTGACACGCAACCGACCGACGCGCTGTGGGAGGCGACTCGCCGGGCGCGGAATTTGAAGGCGATCTTCCTGGAGGTTTCTTTCTCCAATACGCAGGCGCAAGTGGCCCGCGCCTCCGGGCACTTCACGCCCCGCCTCCTGGAAAAGGAGATGGCCAAGGCCCCGCCCAGGGTGCCGATCTACCTTTACCACATGAAGCCTCCGTCGCTTTCGCGCATCCGCCGCGAGATCGCGGCCATGCGCGAGCCGAGACTCCGCCTGCTCGAGGCGGAGAGAAGCTTTCGCTTCTGAACGCGGCTTCGCGGTGGTTTCAGGTTTCAAGAATGGTTCCTGAAACCTGAAACCCTGAAACCTGAAACTTATTTGTTCAGGAGCCGCACCCAGGCCAAAAGATCCACGGCGAGAGTCCCGGCGAAGCGTCCGCGCAGAGAATCATTGCGCAGCAGGTCCAGGCGCGACCCCGGCAGGGCGAGCCGCCGCACGAGGAAGGTCTTCTTTCCGCGAAGGAGAACCCGGTAGAAGGACTCCTGGCTCCCCCGCATCACACGAAGTGTCCGTGTCGTGCCGTCCACGGTAACCTCCTCGTCGACGGCCGTCTCTTGCGATCCTTCGCCCGCCGTCGCGGCTGGGGAGAGACGCAGGCGCCAGACTCCCCCGCCCATGTCCATCTCGCTGACGCTCGCAACTCCCTCCATGAGCGTCCGATAGGCCTGCGGCGAGGCGATCGCCTCGAAGGCGGTCGCCGCAGAGCGGTCCGCCTCGAGATACACGCTCACCTCGGAAGAAGTGATCGCGGCCTCGGGATCGCCGACGAGGTTGAAGGCGCGCTCGAGAAGTTCTCGGGCGATACCAAACTGCTCCTCCAGAAGCGGGGCTCGCGGCGCCGGCAGCGGGATCCGCGTTCGGGAGTGAAGATCGTCAACACGGATCTCTCCCGCCGCGAAGGAGAGGCTTCGTCCTTCCTTCTCCCGCCGCAGTGTTACGGCGCTCGGGAAATCCGATTCCGGCCGGTACGTCTCTTGCCACCGCCGGTCAAACTGCTCCCGAGTGACGGGAGCCGCGAAGATCTCGAGCTCACGAGGCCCCTCGGGAACGCCTCCAAGAAGCTCGATTCGCCAGCCGCGCCCCTCTCGCGTCACGCGCAGGGCGCCTTGAGCGGACTCGGTCTCCCCCTCGGCGCAGCGCAGAACGACTGGGAGAGGAAAGCCGACGTCGCAGATCCAGTCCTCCCCTTCGACCGTCACCAGCAGCGCGGCGTGATCGAATTCAGAGGCAACCCGGCCGAGCGCCACGCGACGGACGAAGCCCAGGTCGCCCAGCAGCGCGTCCAATGCCGCGACGCGCGCGAAGCAGTTCCCGCCGGCTCCGGAATCCAGATGCTCGGCCCAGAAGAGCTCCGGCCGGCGCGGCTTCCCGGCTAAATCGGAAACCTCGGCGTTGCGCACGATCTTCGAGGCCGTCTCGAAGGGCACGCGCTCGTTGAACCGCGCGAAGAGAGTCTGGAGGTAGCCGATCCCCGGTTGGCCGGCTGGCAAATCGAGCGCTTCGAGGACCTCCTCGGTCATCCTCATCCTTCCTGTCATTCTGAGGAGCCCCTCCGCTTCCATTGTCATCCCGAGCAAAGCGAGGGATCTGCCCTCGTCCCGTTAGCTTGCCAAACGCGGTCTCGGGGCAGGCTCCGCGACGAAGAATCTGCTCCCGTCGGGTTGCCGGAGCAGATCCTTCGCTTCGCTCAGGATGACGGGGCTTTCTGCCCTGTCAGCTTCTCTATCAGCGCGGCAATGCGTTGCCGCGCGTCGGCGCTGAACCAGAAATCCAGGAAGGGATCGTCCTGCCGCGCGGCGTCGAAACGCGCGACTGCCTCGGCGCGGGCGCGGCGCTTGACCTCGGCGTAGGCACCCGCCGATCCGCGAGCGAGATGGCGCACCCTCTCCAGCGTGGAATCGAGCAGGTCCGCGGCCGGCACGACGCGGTCGAGCAGCCCGAGGGCGAGCGCGGACTCGCACGGCATATTCTCCGCAGACGCCGTCAATCTCTCCATCGGCCGCGCGCCGATCAGGTACCGGAAGAGCTCCAGGCAACAGGCCGGCAGCGGCACGCCGAGCGCCACCTCGGACAGGCCGAACCGCGCCGGACCTTGCGCGGCATATCGCTCGTCGGCCGCCGCGGCGACGATCAGGCCGCCCGCGATCGCGTGACCGGGCAGCGCGGCGACAAGGGGGGCTGGGGAGAGGAAGATCTCGCGGACGAGATCGCAGTAGCCCTCCAGGTAGTTCTTCATCTCGCTGCGGTCCAACGCGGAGATCAGCGGTAGGTCCCATCCCGCCGAGAAGAGCTTCGGATTGGCCGATGTGAGGACGAGTGCCTTTGTCCCGGCGCTTTCCCGCAGGACGGCTCGCAGGCGGGAAACGAGATCCGGGGTGAAGGCGTTGGCCGGCGGCCTGTCGAGCGAGAGGACAGCGATGCCGTCCTGCTCGATGACATCGACGAGGCTCAAGCGCTTCTTCTCTCTCGAGCGGAGCCCGCGAAGACCATGCGGTGTACGCGTTCGTCGTCGGTCAGCTCCGGGTGGAAGGTCGCCGCAACGACGTTGTCCTGACGCGCGAGAACCGGCTCCCCCTCGCGCGTCGCCAGGATTTCCACCGACGGTCCGGCTCCGCGGATCCTCGGCGCGCGGATGAAGACGGCCGGCAGCTCGCCGCCCAGGGCCGGAGCTTCCACGACGCCCACGAAGGAGTCCGCCTGCCGGCCGTAGGCGTTTCGTTCGACGGCGATGTCCAGAAGTCCGAGACCTCTCTGGGCGGGATTGAAGACCTGGCGCGCCAGTACGATCGCACCGGCGCAGGTCCCGAGCACCGGCCGCCCGCTCGCGGCGAACCGGGCAATCGCCTCCTCCCAGGGCGCGGACTCGAAGAACTTCCAGAGCGTCGTGGACTCCCCTCCCGGGATGATGAGCCCCGCCGCCTTCTCGATCTCTTCGGGCCTCCGCGCCTCGAAGGACTCGATCCCCATTTCAGAAAGCTTCCGCCGATGCGCCCCGAAGTCCCCCTGAAGCGCCAGCACGGCCACCCCATTGGTCGGAAGACGGGAGACGGAAGACGGCAGACGAGTCTCTTCCCTCTCTTCGGTCCGTCTCCCCTCTACCGTCTGCCGTCTGCCGGCCCCGGTGTCTTCCATCACCAGCCTCGTGTCTGGAGACGCGCTTCTTCGGGCAGGCTGGCGGCTTCGATTCCCTTCATACCGGAACCGAGCGATTCTTCAGCCTCGACCAGAGCCTGCGCGTCGCGCCAGTGTGTGGTCGCCTTGACGATCGCCCGGGCGCGGTTGGCCGGATCCTCGGACTTGAAGATGCCGGAGCCGACGAAGACCGCCTCGGCGCCAAGCGACATGCAGAGCGCGGCGTCCGCCGGCGTCGCGATGCCTCCGGCGGCGAAGTTGGGGACCGGGAGCTTTCCGGTTTCGGCCACCTCGACGACGATCTCGTAGGGGGCCGCCAGCCGTTTGGCCTCGGACATCCGCTCGTCGCGGCTCATGAGGGTCAGGTTTCGAATATCGCGCCAGACTTCACGCAAATGTTTGACCGCGTGAACGACGTCTCCGGTTCCCGCCTCTCCTTTTGTCCGGATCATCGCCGCCCCCTCGCCGATGCGCCGGAGGGCTTCGCCCAGGTTGCGGCAGCCGCAGACGAAGGGGATCTTGAAGTCGTGCTTGTACACGTGGTTCTCCTCGTCCGCCGGCGTCAAGACCTCCGACTCGTCGATGAAATCCACCTTCAGGGCCTCGAGAATCCTGGCCTCGGCGGTGTGGCCGATGCGGCACTTGGCCATGACGGGGATCGACACGGCCTCTTGGATCTCCCGGATCTTCGAGACCGGCGACATGCGCGCGACTCCCCCGTCGCGCCGGATGTCGGCCGGCACGCGCTCCAGAGCCATCACGGCCGCCGCGCCTGCCTCTTCGGCGATCTTCGCCTGCTCCGCGTTGACGACGTCCATGATGACGCCGCCCTTCAGCATCTCCGCCAACCCGACTTTCACCCGGAAACTGTCTGTTTGTTTCATCACTCTCCTTTCTCTTGCTAGGTGTTAGGTGCTAGGGACGGCAGCTTGGCCCTGGTCCCTAACACCTAGCATCTCGCACCGAACACCGAACACCTTCTCTCTCATACGACCGGCATCGAATGGACACCCGACGCTCCAATGACCGCCTTGACGGCATCTGCGAACAAGCGAATGCCCTGCTCGACTTCTCTCTTGTCCACGCGTGACACGGAGAGGCGCACGTTGGCGCGGTCCTCGCCCCTTGGGTCGAAGTCCGCTCCCGGCGCGACTCCGACGCCTCGCGCCGCGGCCGCCTGGGCCACGCGCCGGCCTGAGGTCTCCGCCGGCAGATGAAGCCAGAAGAGCGCGCTCCCGATCTCTCCTCCCCACCAGAGCACCTCGGGCAGATGGGCCTTCAAGACCCGCGCCGCCGTGATCCGCTTGGCCTCCACATCGAAGGCGCGGGCGCGGCGAGCCCGGCGGTCACCGCCCTCGCGCAGGAAGGCCGCGACGGCCGCCTGCAGCGGCAAGGGCGTCTGGAAGTCTGCGGTCTTCTTCACGCGCGCGAGTCTCTCGATGATCCCGGCGGGTCCGGCAATCCAGCCGATGCGGAATCCCGGAACGAGGTCCTTGGACAGGGTCCCGAGCCAGATCGTTCGGTCGGGGAGCCGGGCGGCCAGCGGCTGAAGGTCGGACTCGGGCTCCTCGTAGCCGTCCTCGACCAGGAGTGCCCCGGAGGCGGCGACTGCCTCGACAAGCGCGGCGCGGCGCGCCTCGCCCGTCGTCACGCCCGTTGGATTCTGCCGCTCCGGCATGACGTACACGAGCTTGGCCTTCGTCGTGAGAAGCGGTCTGACATCGGGCCCGTCGGGTTCCATCGGCAGCTCGATGATCCGAACCCCCGCAAAACGCGCGAGAGCCAGAGCACCCGAGTAGGTCGGCGATTCCATGACGACGGAGTCTCCAGGGTCGGCGAAGGTCCGGAAGATCAGATCGAGGCCCTGCTGCGCTCCGCTCGTGACCAGGATCTCGTCAGGGCCCCTGTGGAGGCCCTGCTGCGAAAGGCGGGCGGAGATCTCGCGACGCAGCTCCTCGAATCCGAGCGGGGGAGCGTATTGCCAGAGGTCCGACCTGCGGCTCCAAGCTTCCGACAGCGTGCGCGTGAACTCCTCGAGAGGGAAGAACCTCTCGTCCGGAGTCAGCCTGGAGAAATCCGCGATGAGCGGCGCGCCGGCGGCGGGGGAGTCCTCTGGGGAAAGGCTCAAGACCCGCGCGGAGAGCAGCGCATCCGCGTCGAACGGCACCGGCGAGAGGGGAGAGGCCTGGACGATGGTTCCGCTGCCCACGCGGCCGCGCGCGAGGCCAGCCTCTTGAAGGTAGCGGTATGCCGCCTGAACCGTTCCGCGATTGATCTTGAGCGCTGCGGCCAGATCCCGCGTGGCGGGAAGGCGCGCGCCTTCAGACAGCGCGCCTGAAGAGATCCTCCTCTCTAGAGCCGCCGCGAGCTGGTCCGAAAGAGACTCTCGTGAGCCCCTATCGAGGTCTATAGACCCTGGCCAATCCAATTGGCTCGACATTGAGCCAATTGTACACCACCCATTTTCCCAGAGGCCAACATGATTACTTTCAAGGCCTTGCGAGAAGGTTGGCTATCGCGAAAGTGTTCGTTCCGCTCGCGGCGCGAGGAGTCTCGCAGAGGCGAGGAGCCTCGCGCCGCGGGAGCGGAGCGCCGGAGCGGGATCGCGCCGTCAGGCGCAGATCCCGCGGAGCGCGCGGAGCGACGGTCACGCCCCGCGCTTGCGCAGCTCTTCCTCGAGACTCCTGGCGAACTGGAATTCCAGGTCCCTCGGCGAGACTTTCTTGCGGCGCGCGATCGAGGCCTCCACCTTCTGCTCGAGCTCGTCGAGCTCCTTGTAGCTGTCGGCCAGGACCTTCACGATCGCGCGGCGGACGGTCTCATCGTCGGCCTTCTGGACGAGGTTCATGTTCTCCTTGAGCCTGCGCATGATGACGCGCGAGAGATACAGGATTCGATCCCCCGAGACCTTCACGGCTTCCTTCCCGCCAGCAGCTCGTCGGTCAGAGGATGACGGAGCAACTGCTCGAAGACGCCCGGCGGAACCGTCGCGACGTCCGCGCCCATCAAGGCCGCGTCGAGCACGTGCACGGGGTTGCGCAACTGCGCCACGAGGATCTGCGTCTGAAACCCGTAGTTGTCGTAGATGCGGATGACCTGCTCGACTAAGTCCATGCCGATCGATCCCACCTCGTCCAGCGCTCCTACCGCAGGCGCAACATAGGCTACGTTGGCCTTGGCCGCGATCAAGGCCTGCGACGCCGAGTAGCAGCCCGAGGCGCAGACAGCCACCTGGTCCTGCGCGAGCAGGCGCGCCACGCGAAGGCCATTGGGCTCGATCGGAAGTTGGATGACGATGTCTTTGCCGAGCTTGGCGAGCTCCCGGGCCTCCTTGTACATCCCCTTGGCGTCGGCGGAGCCGGGCTCGACGCAGACGGGCCCGTCTGTCACGGCGGCAAGCTCCCGCACCGCGCGCCGGTAGTCCATCCCCGCGGCCGCGGCCTGCGCCGCCGTGAGCCATACCCCGTCGAGCAAGCCCCAGTCGCGGACCTTGCGGGCCTCCTCCAGGTTCGCGCTGTCTAAGAAAAAGCGCATAGGACGCGGGATTCTATCCGACCGAGGATCGAGGCTCGGGAAGAGGATTTCTTCGATTCCCAGCGCCTGAACATGCCGAATTGGAGCGGGTCGCTAACGACAACGGTGTAACTCCATCCATCGGACAAGCATCAAAGAGGATGGATGGTCGCGGTCATCGCCGGGGCGCTCGTGCAATATCGGGCCGGGGCGTCTGGCGCTCACCCTGCTGATTCTGTCGGCGATCGTCTTCAACGTCGGCCATCCCCGGCCCTTCGGACCGGCCGCGATGGCGATGTTCGCGGTCGGCGCGGCCTTGTCGGAGTTTGCGCCGAGAAGAACGCGCGTGTCGTAGTCGGTGCTGGCTACTCTTCGTCGAGAAAGGGCGTGCCGGGTTCCTTGACCCTGGGTTTGGGACCCTGGAGATTGGATTCGGATCCGGGGGGGGGAGCGCCGGGCAAGGACGCCTGCGGCTCCTCCTCCCCTTCGTCGGGCTCGACGAGCTTGGCGACGGCCACGACACGGTCTCCCTCCTCGAGGTAGATGACGCGCACGCCCTGTGCGGCTCGGCCGGTTTCACGGATGTCCTTGACCTTGATGCGGATCAACATCCCGCTCTGCGTGATCAGAAGGAGTTGGTCGGCGTCTGTCACCGACTTGATCCCGGCGACGGGGCCGTTCTTCTCGGTCACCTTGAGGTTGATGACTCCCGAGCCGCCGCGCTGCTGGAAGCGGTATTCCGAGGCCTCGGAGCGCTTGCCGTACCCCTTCTCCGTCACGGTCAGGAGGTGGCCCGTCTCCTCGACGACGTCCATCTCGACGACGTAATCGTCTTCTCTCTTGAGCGTGATGCCGATGACCCCCGTCGTGTCGCGGCCCATCGAGCGCACGTCCTTCTCGGAGAAACGGATGCCCTGCCCCTGGTGCGTGCCGATGAAGATCTGGCGCGTGCCGTCGGTCACCCGGACGGAGAGCAGCTCGTCCCCCTTCTCGATGTTGATCGCGATGATGCCGCCCGAGCGCACGTTCGCATAGGCCGCCAGCGCCGTCCTCTTCACCAGCCCGCGCTTGGTCGCGAAGACGAGGAAGCGGTCCTCCGGGAAGTCCTTCGTCGAGGCCAGCGCGACAACGCGCTCGTTGGGATCGAGGTTCAGGAGGTTCACGATCGCCTTGCCGCGGGTCGCCGGGCCCAGCTGCGGCACCTCGTACACCTTGATCCAGTGCATCCGGCCCGTGTTCGTGAAGGCCAGGATGTACGCGTGTGTCGAGGCGACGAACAGGTGCTCGACGACGTCCTCCTCTTTGGTCGTCGCGCCGATGCGTCCCTTGCCGCCGCGGCGCTGCGCGCGGTAGAGCGACAGGGGAGAGCGCTTGATGTAGCCGCCGCGGGACACGGTGATAACCATGTCCTCCTCGACGATCATGTCCTCGATGTCGATGTCGGTCGCCTCGGCCACAATCTGCGTGCGGCGCTCGTCGCCGAACTGTTTCTTGATCTCAGTCAATTCCGAGACGATGATGTCCAGGATGAGCTTCTCGGAGCCCAGGATCTCGCGAAGCTTCGCGATGAGTGCCAGGACTTCCTTGAACTCCGCGACGATCTTTTCGCGCTCGAGGCCGGTCAGCCGCTGCAGCCGCATGTCCAGGATCGCCTGCGCCTGGACCTCGTCTAAGCGGACGACCTGCTTGTCCTTGCCCTTCGGCTCCTCTTCGTAGAGCCTCTGGCCGATGAATTTCTCCAGCCCTGCCAGCGTCATTGAGACTTGGGCGACCAGGCGATCTTTCGCCTCTTTCGGGTCCTTCGAGGACCGGATGATCTTGATGACCTGATCGATGTTGGCCAGCGCGAGAGCCAGACCGCGCAGCAGATGCGCGCGCTCCTCGGCCTTCTTCAGATCAAAGCGCGTGCGCCGCACCACCACCGTCTTGCGGTGGTCGATGAAGTGGCGCAGGAGGTCCGCCAGCGGCAGGATCCGCGGCTGGTTCTCGACAATCGCGAGGAAGATGATCCCGAAGGTGGACTGCATCGGGGTCAGCGCGTAGAGCTGGTTGAGAATCACCTGCGCGTTCTCGCCGCGCTTCAACTCCACGACGACCCGGATCCCGTCGCGGTCCGACTCGTCGCGCAGATCCGAGATCCCTTCGATCTTCTTCTCGTTGACGAGCTCCGCAATC
>WNGB01039607.1_pt1 | contig 12390 bp, 15 predicted proteins | sample 5400681 | NCBI WGS metagenome assembly WNGB01 (sample SAMN13153367, study PRJNA577476) | soil metagenome | isolation source: 115 cm soil or saprolite under grassland replicate 2 | place: USA:California | collected 2016-06-15 | reverse complement strand
TGACTCCACCAGGAAGGAATAGTCTTAATAAAGAAGGTCTTAATACCGCTCCAGATTTGTGGAACAACCCTAACTACCCATCTCCACGCAGCAGCAAAAGCCCTCCCAACCGCTTGAGCGGCACCGACCAAATGGCTCCACCAAGAAGGAATAGTCTTAGTGAAGAAAGTTTTTATATCCCCCCAGCCAACATTTTTGAAAAGCATTAGAACAGCCTTGCCTATCGGCCCAGCAAGACCGATAAACAGTCCTGTCACCACTTTTACGATGCCATTAACTATCTTATGGAACATCTTATTCTTGATATAAAGCCAAATAGCAGCCGCAATAGTGGCCAGACCAGCTATAATTGCTGCACCCATCAGGGAAAAAGCACCCGCAATAGCAGTACCTATAGCTTTTCCAATAAAAACAAGAGCGGCACCCGCAGCCGGAGCAACAGCCTTTCCCCAGCTCTTAAGCTGAGACATGAAACTTTTCCTGGCTTTCTTGGCAGCTCCCTTCTCTTTACCCTTACCCTTCTTACCACCGCCAGCGACACCACCTTCTGCACCTGCCATGGAAAAACCCTTAGAAGCCTTTTTCCACTGCCTAATCTTTCTTGCAGCAAGACCAATAGCACCAGCGAACTTAAGCAACCTACCCGTAACACCAAATATGAGACCACCAAAACCAGAGAGAATACGAGTGACGCCCCCAAGAGTAAGAAGCGTGGCAACAAACTGACCGACAATAGGATGCTTTTTACAAAAATCAACAAAGGCTTTTAGCAAAGGATTAATTATCTTCAGAGTGGTAAGACCTGTTCCAAACAACCCCGAGCTGAGGACTTTAGCCAGACCAGCTATGTTCTTGATAAATTCAAGTACCGGGCCTTTAGCTTCCCGCATCTTTGCGACGAACTTATCTAGTCCGCTTTTACCCTTGCCTTTTTGAGGCTTAGTCCACTTCACAAATTTCTTAGAAAGCTTGTCAAGCCAAGTAAGAAACTCAAAACGAGTGCGCTTTCCTTTACTCAACGTTTTATATACGTTTGCAATACCTACACCAAAATTCTTCAAGGCGTCAAGGAATAGATGAATAGCCTGGGGAGCAGCTTTTTTCATCCAATGAGCCCAGTCAGAGAACCCTTTACCCTTAACTCCCTTTAGAATACTAGCAGTAAACTTCTCAAACTCTTTGGCAACAGGTTTTACAACAGGCTTTAGTTTCTGCATGATAACTTTTAGAGTGCCAAGAACATTAGTAAAAGCACCAAAGATCTCAGGCCTGGCCTGATCACCAAAGTTCTTAAATTCCTTCCTCAAACTGATTAGTTGCTTGACCGCACTCCTCTCTCTGGGATCAAGTTTCTTCAATTGCTCTTCATATGCTTTGCCTCCTTTTGCAGACAACTTAAAGGCCTTGAAAACCCCGCTTAGCTGTCCGATCGCAGCTGCTCCAAAGATCCCAAAACCAATACCAAGGGTAGCAACGTCAGCGGTTGCCTCCGCTACAGCAACTCCTAGTCCACCAAGTCCAGTTACAGCAATGGCTGCTGTAGCAGAGATGACAGTGCCTAGTCTTAGCATATTCCTCGCACTATGATCAGATCTCTTAATAATTCCATTCAAAGTTCCCATCAGCGTAGAATTATTATCATTAAACTTACGATAAGATTTGTTCGTGTCTGAAACAGACCGTCCTAGCGAACGCATACTCCCGCTTGCTGATGAACTACTTCTAGCAAAGTGACTAAGATTAAGATCCGCACTGTGTATCGTACTTCCCAGTGAGCGCATACGCCCACCTGTATTTATGCTGTTTTTATCGAACTTCCGAAAGGAGTTATCTGTTTTAACAAGACTCTGGCCTAGACTCTTAACACTTCCACTCAAGGAGGAACTACTTCTACCAAGACTGTGAAAAGAACTATCTGTGTCTTGGACACTGCGACGCACGTTGCGCATGCCCCGGGATACAGAGTCGCGCAAAATAACACGCAAGAGCACATTACGTGCCACGTCAGTCGCCTCCCTTAATGCCAAACATCCTTTTATCGAACTCTTCTTGTGAGATTACGTCGTCTCTTTGTCTTGCTCGTGCCGCTTGTGCCTTCCTCGCCTCTTCTATGCCACCCTGTCCTGCCCCGGACTCACTGGTATCCCTAGGCCGGGGAATCGGCTTGGGTCTAGAGCCTTGACCCTCTGCCCGCTGCCAGTTCGCCACCTGCGTTGCATCACACAAAGAGGCCAGTAGTTCAACTTGAAGTGTCCAGTCCGCCGCATCACCATGCATAGAGCGCGCTGTACAACATCCGTCAGGAAGATTTTCCAGCAACACTTTAAACCGTCTCCAGCTTAGGTCACCGGTAAACAGGCCTTTGATGTCATGGTTGGGGTAGTAATGACAAAAGTCGGCCTCAACAGCGCTCCCGTGTTCTTTCAGGAACGCTATGAGGCCAGCTATTCCCCCGGACTAATGCCGGAATGCTCAGCCCAAGCCTCTTGCAGCTTGTTGAGACCGTCAATAGTCAGGGGAAGATTATCAAACTCTTTGTATTCTTCCTCTGTTAGACCTTCCTTGAATGCGGACATCATTGATTCAGGCTCATCTTCATTCACACTGGTAATTACTTTACGATCCAAAGAACCAAATGGAGGAAGAGAAAACTCTTTACCACCAAGAACAAACTTAAACAGTTTGTTATCTTGATCTGAAAGAGCTTCTTTTTCGAGACCATCAAGATCAAATGGTGCTTTCTGTGGTTTAATTTTCCTATTACTTGGCACTTCTATCCTCTTTCAACATCGTTTGCTACAGTGTTTACGCAATGGTTTCCAATTTGTTCCGCATCCCTTGGAGCTGCTGCTTCAATCCCTAGGAAGTACGGATGCGGTGCTTGAGTCACTATAGGTCTATGCCCAAACGTGGGGTGTGTCCACTTCCCCTCTCCCTCCATCAGCGCAGGAAGACCACCTTGCCCTGGTGGCATTTCTCTGGGATTAACCTGGACAGTTACTCCCGTATCATTAGGTCCAAATCTATGATAGCTCCAACCGGTCGCCCTTGCCATTGCAGCACGCAATGACCGGCGCCCACGCAAGCGGTCCTGGTGCTTGCTTGGAATACCACGAATAGCACTCTTCACTATTAGTGCATCTCTAGCACCCAACATCTTAAGACGTTCTTCCATCGTCTCAGCTACGTGGGCAGTACTCTCCCATTTACGTAGATCCCTCACTAGTTCACGGAGCTCATGCTCACCAACAATAATAAAGGGAGCCATAACTTAACTCCTATAATGAGGGATCTATCGCAAAGAATACGTATCAAGGAGCGGTGGCACGTGTCAAAGCTCCAGTCCCCGGCCAGGACGCAGATGTATTAGACACATCTCCAACATCACCGTCTAGAGGAGAGTACTCAGTAATAAGCAAACTACCTCGATACTCTGGATTAGTAGAAGTAACTGTTCCTGAAGTAGCCTTTAGAGTGAATGGAACTACAGTGCCAAGAGCAGGGAAGATAGTTGCGTCTACAGCACCACCACTAAAGTCCTGGAAGAATTCAGCCTTAACTGTGAATTCTTTTAGCCCACCAACCAGGGACTTGTATCCGTTACCACCAAATGCCGTAGTCTACCGATGTGCAATACGTAGTGAGGTTTACCGAGTTGAGAACGAACACACAGTCGGTAAGAACAATCGCTGTCATTTAGAAGTTCTCCTTACTGAACTGCAATCGAGCCAGCGACTGAGAAAGTGCCAGTGATTGCCGAGACATTGAATCGCCAATAAGCTTCGCCCACAAGCGGACCAGGAATACGTGTAATAGCGTATCCACCTCTAGTCGTAACTGGACCGATGGTTGCTCGTGTTGTAGGTGTAGTAAAAATTGAATCACTAGCCGACTGAAGCTGAACAGTAATCGTGGTGCCAACCGTAAAAACGTGAAGCACGGCGTACACCCACTGACTAGCAGTCGGAGCACCAAGGTTTAGTACAGAACCAAGAACACCTGTTGCTGAGACATTTCCCTTAGCCTTGGCCAGCTTTCCACGAATAAGACCAATGGTGTCGCTGCCTTTAAGCTCAATCTCAAAAGGAGCTACATCATTAACGTCACCAAAAATCTCATACGAGAAGTTTGCAGCCTTATAGAAATAAGCAGTGTCACCTGCTGTCTTTGTAGCACAGTGTGTAACCACCTGGTCAACAACAGCCAAGTTACCGAAAAGCTCAGGGTCAACAGCGTTAGGAAAACCAGGATCGTCAGACTCCCAAAAACCCTCAACCTTTCCGTCTACACTCTTAATACCGCCAATCACTTCTTTCCAGCCACTGCTACAAAACGTAGTAACATCCTGGTCGTCAACGTCAAGGCCAAGCTTGAGTGAGCTAGACTTACAAGTGAAATCAAATCCCGCTATGTAGCTTGTACAATCCGTCATAACAAAAGCCGTCATCACTTCTCCTTAGAATTAGAGAAGACACTTTTGACAGGCTCTTCAATAACCTCTTCTACGTGACCACCAACAATCAAGGCATCTACGTTATATACACTGTCATCAAGTGTAGTGAGTTCTCCATGCTGAACACCGTTAACTTCAAGTGAACCAATCACCTTGAGTTTTCTGTTAGCCACCGTAGCGACCTCCTTAAGCGAATCCCTTGGTATGCACCGTAACTTGCAATGTGGCACTGAGAATCTCTACGCCGCCCCAATGAGTATTATGCAAATAGTTAAGCATCTTCACAGCAACTACTGCTGTATCATCTAGTCCCATATTGGGGTTCTTGAAGAGAACCTCACGAATACTTTGCTTACCAAACCCGTTAATAAACCCGTCGAGTTTGTCTTCTGCTACAGAAAACTCAGTACGTGTGACACCAATGATCAGATGAAAATCCCATGTGTCCAGTCCTCTGCCAAAAGCTCTTGTAAAATCTGCTTCCATAGGAAGGATCACACAGCACGGAACAACAGCCCTACTTGGAGTTTTCGCATAAGCAGTGATACCATCAATTGTGTTAACAGTATCTGCCATAGCTTCTCTGACTGTCGTGAGGCTACTCATCAGTCAGCACTCCTCCGGTGAAACAAGCTGTATCTGCCTTGACTAGAAACCGGAACCATAGTCCGTGGGCGACGCTTCAAATAAGGCCGTAGCAAGGACACCACATCTGTGTCAAACTTACTAATCCGCATACCGCCATACTCATTAGAGCCTGCGATACCATACGGTGAGTCTTTACGAAGGAAGAGCGCAACAGCACGGATTAGAGTGGCTTGTTTTACCTCTACAGGAGTAGCAGTCCACCCCCACTTAGCAGTAATTTTCAAGCCTGTTCTGCGCTCGTACACCGGAAACCTCTTGGATGGTCCCACTGCATTGAGCTGCCAGAAAGCATGAGGACTACTAACAGCAGAGTTTATAGGACCAAGCTGAAAATCAGCACCAAGTGTCCAAGTGGTCTCATAAACACCGTCATCGTCATCGTCAGTCTGAACTATGAGACCATCAGTAGTACCAAAATCGTCAAACCATACGGTTACCCTGTTCTCACAACGAAAGTATCGAGCACTCGCCGACTCGTCTAGCCAAAACTTTCGTGCGTTTGGAACGTCGTTGGAACACCACGCATCAATTGCCCTGCTGGCAGCTTTAACAGCACGCAGAATAAGAACTTCGTCCAACTGAGTTTTAATATCCTGTAGCTGATTACGAACTTCGTTGATTGTACAGTACTCATCAACTGCTGGACTTGGTATAAGCTCTCTAGCACGATCAAATTCACTGGGTTGTCCAAGCATGTTCCCTCCAAATCATTAGTCGATATGGACGGAACCTTCGACCGTAGCACTGTTAGTGATATCAAGAAAAAGACCGTTAATAGCCTGCACACCTGTACCAGGAAACTCAAAACTAGAAGTAGCACCAGCAACCAGACTAACGGCATACAAAATAGTTCCCGTGGCGGCGGTAGCGTTGTCATAGATCCGGAACACACCCGTATTAGTAGCGTGCGTGTTCCGAATCGAGAGACCGGCCAAGACAGTACGTTCGGCCAGAATCACGCCAGCAGCGGCCACAGCTTTTGCGCTCACTGCATGACCCATGGGCTAACTCACCTGATCCTTACGGTGACACGAACATGTCCGTCCGGCAACGCCAAACCGCTTGCAGTATTTACATTAGTCAACGTAAGAAGCTGGTTCGCCGAGACCAAAAGATTGGCCGCAGTACCAAGTGTCATGGACTCTGGGGTAAAAGCAACACTGTCAACAGCGGCATAAGAACGCGTAGCTACTACGGCAGTACCGGCACCCGAGGCTTTGTTAAGCACCGTAATGTCAGTGTAGTCAGTAACGTCAGCAGTAACAGCCGCATGAGGAACCCACTTCACAGCAGTGATTTTGGCGTTCCAAGGAACTCGGAAAAGCGCCCACTCGTCATCAGTGGTGATAGTCGCACCAGGAATATAGGCAGAGAGTTGGAGGTCACCACTCATTTGATCCATACTAGGCATTTAGTGATACCTCCTTTTAACGCCATTGTACGGTAACTTCAACCGTTCCATCTGGAAGAGTAAGTCCTGTACTAGCGTGTGTCTTCGCAATGGTGAGAAGCTGACCCGCTGAAACCAAAAGATTAGCAGCGGTACCAGACAATGTCATGGACTCTGGTGTAAAAGCCACACTGTCAGTAGCAGCCCAAGAGCGAGTAGCCACCGAAGTGGTGCCTGCACCAGCGGCCTTATTAATGACAGTGAGTGTTGAATACACTGTTCCGTTAGCAGTAATAGCTGCATTAGGAATCCACTTAACGCCAGTAACTTTAGCGTTATTAGGGAGAATTACAATAGCCCACTCATCGTCAGTTCCGGTGGCAGCACCAGCAATATATGTACGAAAGGTGTGGGGACCACGAATCTGAGCAACAGTAGTCATCCTAAGCTACTCCTTATTAAGTGTTTGATAACGAATACGCTCCGCGCTCATTTTGTTTAGGCAACAGGCGTAGCATAGAAGCCACGATAATCAAGCACAGCACCAGAATAGATGTGGCGAATCTTATAGGTAAGCTTGTCTGCGTCAAACATGCTACCAACACTATTATCACTTTGTGTGAATAGTTCCGGAACATCACGACCCTGATAGAAACCAACCTCAACAGTTGGACAGAAACCAGTATCGGCAACCAGATACCAGAACGTAGAAGAGTTTCCCGCGTCTGTGATGTGGTCGAGCACGATCAACTGCATACCGGTATGGATATTTGGCGTATCCGAGGCAGCCGCAGTGGCGTTATTCGCCTGCGTCGCCACATTGGAAGCGCTACCGGGGACAGCAACAGCGGACTTCGTAAGCTGGAATGCAACCTCTTCCAAAGACGTAGGTACAATCAACGTCTTTGGCACAAGAGACAAAATGTTATTGCTGTCTCCATAAGACTTCTGCTTACGCATCGCGGCACGAGCCAGGCTCAAGGTGGACTGGCTAAGATACCCAGCAGAACCCTTAAGGTTAGCATGACCAGCGGTAAACAGAGCGTTACCGTCGTAGATGTTAGCTGAACCAACAAGGAAATCCCACACAAACCGATGCAGTGTCAAAGACGCGGACAGACCAAGCTTAGTCGGAATCCGAGAGATCGAACGGACATCGTCGTTAGCGATCATTTCAAGAGTGATGTCCTCAGTCCCACCACGCTTGCTAATCGCATACGTGACTTCCTCGTCGTCCGGAGACACGAGTGGCTGATACGGAGCACCCTGCGCCACAGCGGGAAGCAGATCATACCCACCGATGCGGTCAATGCGCTGCGTACGGAAGTCGTTCACCGGAACACGACTGGAGACAATAGCTTCCCAGTCCTTAAGACCAGGCTGGTTATACTCCGCAACCATCTTCCTGGTAATAGAGTCACCAAGAACCAAGTTCCATGTGGTGGAGTCCATGGACTCAGTGGCACGCTCACCCTGTACAGAATGATAATTACCACTACTCTCCTGAAGGATAGTCCGGGCAAAGTCCTCCGTATAGTTCCGGGGATAATTACCGGTGAAATCCATGTACGCCTGACGGAAGGAGTGATACTTCGTGAAGTCACCAGCGAAGAAGGCATCAAGAGCTTCCTTCTTCTTGTCAAGTGACTCCTGCACTACCTTGCCGGTTGCCGTAGGCTTCAAGTTGTCACGCTCCACACGAGAGATCCAGTCCTTACCGGCCGAGATCTGGGCGTCGACATCAGCCTCGGTAAACCGCTCTGGCAAGGCACGAATAACAGCCTCCCGAGCGGACTTCGGCATCTTCGCGCTGTTAAGCTTGCGCTCAATCATGAGGTCCGTATACCACTTATTACGTGTGTAGTATTCAACATCATCATCATCAGACTCGGTTGTACGGACGGACTCGGTAGCAGCGCCAACCAGTTCAGGCTGTGCGGCATCCACTTCCTCGTCCTGCGTAGTATCGATTTCGACCTCTTCCACGTTATCCGTGGCCGCCACGTCATCCGTGTCGGTTAGACTAGTGGGATCTACGCCAAACTCAGTGAGCTTAGCTGCGACTGCCTGGTTAACAAGATCATTAATTGCGGCTTCATCAAGTGGCATTACCAAATCCTCCGTGTCCTGCTCGTCCTCCTCGTCCTCTTCGCCACCAGCAATAGCACGCACAGCGTGTCCACCAGCGGCTGGCTGAGCAACGATATCGGCCGATTGAACTGCCTCAATAGACGTAGCTTCCTGAATAGAACGACCACCCTCCTGAACCCTCTTAAAACGGGCCAGAACGTCGTGGCTAATACCGACAAGCGGCTGATGACCTTCAGTCTGGAGTTCCAGTGAGGCATCGAGGGCCTCTGCTGCGTGAGTAGCAGAGGGAAACAAATAAAGGTCTGCGTACAAACCATCATCTTGCGGAGCCACATTGTTAAGGTAACCAACAACACCATGAATAGTGCTGCTCCTCAATTCTGCGTCCGTACGGTGATGGTCATACACCTTGGCACCGTTATACATGCCTGCGGCATTACGCATAACCGACTCTGGATACCGACGGCCATTCTTAGATGGGTTCTTGTAGTCAATAACCTTGATACCGAAGATTCGACCACCAGTGGTTTCATCATTATCTTTAGCCTCAATAACACGACTACCATGAGTCGCATTTAGAATCTCAGCTTCAGATGAAACTTTGGAGCCCTTACTCTTCATAGCGGCCTTGATCTTGTTCTTGATCGTAGCCAATTGACTTGAAGAATAAGCTTTAGCATTCTTTGGCATATTGATATAAGACCATGCAGCCTTAATATGATCCGGTGTGTCCAGTGGGTAACGCTTCTTACCGTCCTGTTGATATCCAGGATCAGCATAGGTCACATCACCATAAGGCTTCTTACCATCGCTCTTTCCATTGCTACTACTAGAACCTGAACTAGAACTAGAAGTAGAACCAGAAGTAGAACCAGAACCAGAACTAGACGTACCAGCACTGCTGTTAGGCGGTGGCTTCTTCTTGCTGTCACCGTTGCTACTAGAGTTGTTGCTAGAACTATTCTTCTTAGGCGGTGGCTTCTTCTGGCTGTCTTCGCTCTTACTGCTAGAACCCCCAGAGTTGGACATCATACCTTTCTGCGGCATACCCTTAGGCGGCATCTTCTTTTCAGAACTAGAAGACGAAGAAGACTTCTTGTCCTTCTCATCACTATCAGAAGCACCCTTTTTACCGAAGGGGGGCTTCTTCTTTTTTGTCGGAAAAGCCATCTTATATCCTTCCAGAAAGGCTGCTTCCCGTCCTTTATTAGGAATGGCCTTAGCTTTTGCCCTCTTTGCTTCCCACTGAGCAATGTTCTTGGCAGCTGCTGCTTGAACTTCGGCGCTTACTTTTCCGCCTTTGCCGTCATGTCCTTCAGCCCAATTCGCCACAATACCCTTAGCCATCTCAATAGCTTTAGACTCACTATGACCCTGTTGCATGAGATGATGAGCTACATGTTGAATATATGGGGGAAGCTGCTCATTCCCCGGAATCTTCCAAAGACTCTTTTTACCTAGAGGTTTAGGAACCGTGGAAGCACTGGCAGTACGGGCTGTCACATGGCATCACCCTTCGCCAATGGTCCGTTCCAACTGCTTGACCAAAACTATTCGCGGCTTGTCCCTGCTCTGCTCAGTTTCCAAAGCCTCGCCAGCACGATCAGGGTCATCGCCCACCCACTCAAGAACCTCATGAGCAGGACCATCAGGGACACTTTCCGCTTCGCTTTCGTCTTCGTCCTCGTTAAAATCCGTTTCGGACTCATCAGAGGAAACCTCACCCTCCCACAAAGGCAGACGCTTCTGCTCGTTGTCGTGGTCGGTAAGTCGATAATGACCGTCTTCCCGTACTAGGACAACGGAACCATTGTTAAGCTGGACTGCGTATCCGTCGTCAGTCTCCCTAACACCAAGGACATCAGCGTCGGCTACCCGGACAGTCCTGGCCATGCGAGCATGGAGTTCTGAAATTGCCACTATTATTCACCTCACAGATCCGGATTTAGCTCTCCGCGATAATCTGACTTGTTCTGTCTTTTTGATGGACCAGCATTACGTGGCTTCTGACCAGGCTTACGCTTACTAGCTCCATTACTTGAAGGTTTCTGTCCGTTAGTTTGCGGACCACCTTGAGGACCACCAAAGGGCTGTGCTTGTTCTCCACCCTTCATGGCCAACTGCATCTCAGTAATATAATCGGCAATGTTGTCTGGATCCATATTTGGGTCATTAAGATCAGCTGTATAAGGAACGCCTACGTAATCTTCCCATGCTTTCTTAGCCGCAATCTGAGACGCATTGGGAGAAAGCACACCAGCGGCCTGCATATCTACAAGAGCCTTAGAAAGGTTCATCAGCACTTCCGCTGTGATCTGTGCGTCAGCAGCGGCAATTTCGGGACCGGTTACCTGGATGCTTCGTGCAGCGGGAACCTCATATTCTTTACCCGTACGCTGGTCTGTAGCCTGAACCATTTCTTTGATTCGACCAGAGGCAACGGCACGATCAACAGCAAACCTGACCAGTTCCGTCATATAGTTCAGGAACATCTTCTGAACACCGTTAATACGACGCCGCACCGGTTCAGCCATTGACAGCGATGTCGCCCTGTTAGCACCCTCTGACTCACTCAACCAAGTTTTAGAAAGACCGGCACCACCAGCGATCATGGTAAGCACACTCTGGTTGGCTACGCTGTCCTCTTCGGCATGGGTAGTGACCTGCTTAGCTTGCCAATCCACCGACTCATTATGGAACTCGATGGCCCCCGAGGAAGGCATTGCCCGCCCACCACGCTCGTCAATGTACCGCTCAATATCGTTCTGTGTGCCATGCACAGTAACGTCCCACAAGAAGTACCGAGCCAGCGTAGTACGGTCAATCAAGTTAGCCATGACCGTGTCATATGCGTCAAGCTGATCAAGGATAGGTGTCATGAATGGCATGGATCTGGTGTCCTGAAGAATCGTCTTCCAAGGAGTCCAGAAATACACCTGACCCTGTCTAAGATTCTCTGTCTCCTCATTGATGCGAACAACACTGTATTCTTTGAGATCTCCACCAGTTAGCTGGTAGACAACCTTATCTGGCCACAATGGGTTGTTCTCTCGCAAAGAAACACCAATGATACCAGTAGTATCTATTGGATTAAGACGAACTACACCAGACTCCTCTCCCTGCATGAGCTCAAGGCAAGTCTCGCCCATAATCATCAAGTCACGAAGATACAGTTCTTGGTTGCCCAGGGCATTTTCATCATCCGCCCAGAACTCTTCAGCTACTGTCCTAACATCAGGACTTGATACTTGAAGAGTTACTCCGGTATCACCAACACAAAACGAAGTATATGTATCAATAATAGCCCTAGCCATAGGATTGATACGGTAGGCCGCTACGCTGTAAGTTCGTGCTCTTTCGTGGGTCCACCTAGGGACTTCTCGCATCCCACCACCAAGACGGGCATAACCTCTATCACCGTCTATCGGATCTAGCCCACCCAAGTTACCAGCGTATGCTCCTGAACTCACAATCTGTGCTGGTGTCGCTTCGAGTATCCTTTTTCTTGGAGGCACAAACAAAGACTTCATGTATTAGACCTCCTCAGCACGCTCGACTTCTTCCTCACGAAGACCAATCAAATAACTTAGAGCTACAGCAAACACACCACCTGCTACCAGAGCCCACCACCAACCGGCGAGCCCGCCAACAGCAACAACAAGCGCAATCAACCCAAAAACACCCAGAAGATTACTAATCAATCCGGCAGTAATTATTGGAAGTTTAATTCTCACTGTTTTCAAAACACACCACTTTCAAGATCCGTATTAGTGCCAGGTTCTAAATACTTCCAAACTGCCAACATACT
>WNGB01017688.1_pt1 | contig 12391 bp, 8 predicted proteins | sample 5400681 | NCBI WGS metagenome assembly WNGB01 (sample SAMN13153367, study PRJNA577476) | soil metagenome | isolation source: 115 cm soil or saprolite under grassland replicate 2 | place: USA:California | collected 2016-06-15 | reverse complement strand
TCTATCCCTTAGATGTCCTGGCCTATATTCTCGCGAATGGCAACAGTGCCCGCCTGGTGCAGCGCATTCAGGAAGAGCAGCAACTCGTCTATGCGATTCAGGCCTCATCCGACACGCCAGCCTACGCCCCGGGTACCATGACGGTGTCGGCAGCGCTCGCTCCCAACCAATTGGCCGCCGCCGAGGCGGCCATTCTCCAGGAGATCTACCGTCTGCACGAGGAACTGGTGAGCCCGCAAGAACTGGCGCAAGCCAAGAAGCAAAAGCTGGCCGATTACGTTTTCGCGCGCCAGACGGTTGAGCAACGGGCCCATACCTTGGGGCTCGATATGCTCAGCACCTATGATCCCAATTTCAGCGAGACATACGTACGGCATATTCAGCAGGTTAACGCTGAAGATATCCGTGCGGTAGCGCGCCTGTACTTGCGTGAAGAGACCCTGGTGCAAGTGGTCGTGCGCCCTGCAAGCGACAAGTCTTCTACACCTAGCCCAACACCAGTAGCCCAGGTAGAGCCAATTATCAAAAAAATCCTGGCGAATGGCATGACCCTCTTGCTCAAGCGCAACCCTGCCTTACCGACCGTGGCCATGCAGGCGTATTTTAAAGGCGGGGTGCGTGTAGAAAGCCCTGACACGAATGGCCTGTCACAGCTCATGGCCAACCTGCTGCTGAAAGGCACCACCAGTCACAGTGCCGACGAGATTGCCACGCTTTTTGACGCCAAGGGTGCCGCGATTACCGCCGAGTCTGGGTACAACAGCTTTTTCGTCAACGCGACCTGCCTGCGCGAGGATTTTAGCGAGTTGCTTTTCACCGTGAGCCCCTATCGGTTCTCACCGGCAGGCACTGCCGCAGCCTTACAGCGTCTGCAACGTCAGGATGTCGTGGCCTTGTATCAGCGCTATGTCGTGCCAGGCAATATGGTGCTGGCGATCGTTGGCGACATCGATATCGCGCCAACAGTGGCCGACGTAGAACACACTTTTCACACGTTCTCCCCTCGTCCTGTGACCTTTCCGGAGGTGCCGGCAGAGCCTCCTCCAACGCAGGTGCGCCGTCAGGTCAAGCAGACCCAGAAACAGGTCGCTGCCATCTACATCGGTTTCCCTGGGGCAACCCTGGCGAACCTGGCCGACCGCTACCCCCTACACATCCTCGATGGCATCGTCTCGGGCCTGGATGTCCCCGGTGGCTGGCTGCATCATGAACTCCGTGGCCAACAACTGGTCTACGTGGTGCATGCTTTTCATTGGATGGGGTTGGAACCGGGATACTTTGGTATTTATGCCGCCACGCAACCCGACCAGGTCGATACCGTGGTCGAGATCATTCTGCAGAACATGGAGAAAGCCAAAGCTGGCCAGCTCAGCGATGAGGAATTAGACAACACCAAACAGATGGCGTTCGTGACGGCACGTTTGGGTCGGCAAGCCAACGAGTCGATGGCGAGCGATATGGCGCTCAACGAACTGTACGGCCTGGGGTATGACTTTAGCGACCATGAACGAGAGCATCTCGCCAAGGTCACCAAGGCCGATGTACAGCGGGTGGCGCAGACCTATTTGCAGCACCCGACCATTGTGATTACAACGCCAGGTCCTATGCCATAAGCCACCTGTCAGAGAGCTGTTACAGTTACATACTGCTCAGGAGGTGGACATCAGCAAGGCCGTTTGTCCGAATGATCCCTTTATATGTGTGAGAGATCACAAAAATATTGTTACGTTCATCACGGCTGATAATACTATAACGCAGGTATAGTAATTCTAGCGGGAGAGCTCTAGAGGCTATAGGAGCTTCCCTCGTACGAACGAGAAGTACCTACTGCACAAGCACACTTCTTTCCACTACAATCTCAGGAGGGCTGACACATCACCTGTGTAGTACGATTATGAGGTTGCCTCTTGAGGTTGGTCAGGAAACATTATTCGGCTTAAGATCTGCAGTTGGGGGGAGGGAAAAACGATGCGACGTAGTTATCTCGCACCTGTCCTGGCGCTCATTGGTCTACTGTTTGTTGGCGTTATCCCTAACGGGCTCACTGCCCAGGAGGAACCACAATGGACCGATTTTCGGACACGTAACAACTATACAGCTGAGGAACTGGGCAGCGCCCTCTTTCCATCCGCCGCGCCGCCAGTCCTCACACGCGGGGTTTTTTTGCGCCCGCCGCAATCTCCGCCCGCGGTACTCTTAAAAAAAGCTTCTGTGGTCATCCCTGTGCTCTTTAAGTCGAATTCGGCGGTGATCTTGCCCCAATACTACACCGACTTGGACAAGTTGGGGGCGCAGTTGAGCGCGCCACACTATTGGGAGTATCGTGTCCAGATTGAAGGCCATACGGATAATCGTGGCGCGGCACTCTATAACCAGAAGCTGTCAGAGAAACGGGCCCAAAGTGTCCAACAGTACCTTGTACAGCACTTTGCTATAGGTCCCGAGCGTTTACCGGTCAAGGGGTTTGGCCCCAGTAAGCCAATCGCGTCAAACAACTCGGAGGAAGGTCGGCGTCAGAACCGACGTATCGAGGTGGCGAATTTCGGACGGTGATCGGCATGGGAAGATTGTTCCCTGCAGCCAACCTTGGCAGGGTGAGGATACGGCCGTCTGGATGCTCCAGACACATGCAGCAACGGCTCCTGACGGCCCGGGCTCTGCGCACCATGGTTGATTGTTGCTGAGGACAGAGAGCAGGACGATATGACGACTGTGCCAGAGCTGTTTGCCAGATTTTTTGCGTACGTCTTGCTGTTGGATCAGGAGTATACCTCAGGGCACCCCCAGCGCTCGTATGAGCAGGTCCGTCACGACCTCACGGCTTTGTTGGAGGAGCAGGAAACTGCCGCCCGGCATCAGGGGATGTCGGCCCAGGAGTACCAGGCAGCGCGTTTTGTGGTGATCTCCTGGGCAGATGAAATACTCCTGCAACAAACGGCGGGGGAGCACCATCAGCGCTGGCAAGCGTGCCCACTCCAGGCCGAGTATTATGGGACGCAGCAGGCGGGAGGAGAGCCAGGCGAGGACCTGCAGCGGCTCATCACCGAGCGGCCAGAGGTGCGGGAAGTCTACAGGCTGTGTCTGGGCCTGGGTTTCAGCGGACGTCGCCATAGCGGGCTCTCAGACAGGTTACTCCTCACAAACATTCAGGACCAGCCCTCTAGCCAGGCCCAACAGACGCAGGATGCCCCGTTGCTGCTCGACGATGTGTGGACATTCAACTTTAAGCTCACGCCGCAGCCCTACGAGGTGCACCGGCCCGCGCGCCAGCACGTGCGTCAGATGCTGATGTTTCCCGTCCTCCAGCTCGCACGCCGGCACGTGCGTCAGATTCTGACGTTTGCCATCCCACTGCTTGTGGTCCTGTGTCTGGGTCTGTGGCTGGCCCAGCGGGAGGCTCCGCTGACCCAGCAGGAGGCTCCACTGGCTCAGCAAGAGGCTCCACTGGCTCAGCGAGAGGCTCCACTGGCCCGGCGGGAGGAGGCCCCGCTGCCATGTCTGTCCCCCAGCATGTCGGGACCAGCTATCGAACAGATGCTTGCTGCACAGCCCTGTGCCCAGGTTTCTGTGGCCGTACAGGCATGTACAGTCACATTGTCAGGACGGGTCGAGAGTGAAGACCAGCGGGCCAGGATACACCGCGTCGTGCAGAGTATCGCCAGCTCCGTGCGCATCGATGATACATTACGCATCATTCCGCGACCTTTTTGCGAGGTGCTTGCCTTGTTAGAACCGATGCAGACACACGCGGAAACGCGCACTTTTGGCCTGGTTGCACGCCCCAACAAGAGCGGTGCCCCTCCCGTCTATGTGCAGGGTGAGGATCTGGTCATCGAGGTCACCATGCCAGCGCAGTTCAAGAGCTATATCTACGTGGATTTCTACGATAACGATGGGCGCGTCCATTATCTGTTCTTCAACCCTGAATTCAATCGGCCTTTCACACCACAGAGTGTACATACGCTCGGCTATATTGATGGCCAACCGGCGTGGGGGATTGGTCCGCCTTATGGGCGCGGGCTGGTGACCGTGATTGCCAGTAAGACACCGCTGGTTTTTCCCCCGCTTGAGCCAGGAGAGGACGCCGAGTCAGCAGCCTTATACCTTTCCCGGCTGCGCCAGGCCTTGCCGCAGGAGGGTATGCCGGCAGAGGTGGCCGCGACGTTCTTTTTTATTGAGACCCGTGCCCAGTAAGAGGCTGTGCCATATACGCGTCCTGGGACAGACCAGAGCAGGGACAGGATAAGCATGGGGGAAGCGCCCGGTGCCTACACGGAAGGATCAATGGAAATTGCCAGGCAAGCTCATCGTCCACAGTCTGGTCACGGCTCTTCTGGTCTCTGTCTTTGTCTATGGGGAGAGGCGCCTGGAGAGAGCGTTTGATTGGTGGGCATGGTGGCTTCCAGCCTTAGGCGTGATCGTCGTGCTCAGTGTCGTATTATGGTGGGTCATGCGCCTTGGGCAACAGCGCTCTGTGGCCATGCGCCCTCCACCTGAGGACAAGCAGCCGTCCACCCAAGCCTCACGCAGCCATTTCCCTCTTCTCCAGAGCAAGATGGACGAGGTGATACAGACGCTCGAGAGTACGACCAAGGGCCGACAACGTCAGGACGCGTTGCACACACGCCCCTGGTATCTGTTGATCGGTGCCAGTGCTTCTGGCAAAACGGGACTGCTTGAAGGTCTCGCCCAGCTCGTGCCTCCTGTGGCACGTCCTCCTGTACACCTCGCTAATGCGACGCCCGACTGCAACTGGTGGGCCTTTCCTACCGCGGCCATCCTCGATACCTGTGGCCGCTACACGTCCTCCATGCCCCAGACACAGGACCATGACGAATGGCGTGGTGTGCTCGAGTTCCTGCAGCACTCTGGGGTACGACCACCGCTCAACGGTATCCTCCTCACCGTGGCTGCAGACGCCCTGGGTGTGCAACCGCTTGAGGTCTTGCGACGTGATGCGGTCACCGTCCGCCAGCGTCTCTATGAGACTAGGAGGACGTTGGGGATGGATATTCCCCTCTATATCCTGGTCACTCGCTGTGACCTCATCGAAGGTTTTGTAGAGTTTTTTGCACACTTGCCTGAGTATGCACGCACCCAGGTTTTTGGGTGGGTGCAGGCAACACAACCACCTCGAGGCCAGCAATCGCCTCCCCCGGGGGGCACCCTCCCGGGGGCGCAGATGTCTGCGATGCTCACCCAGCGCCTGGACCAACTCCGCATCTTCCTGCTCAACGAGACCCATCAGACAGGGAGAGCGCGACAGCAGATCTTTTGTTTCCCGGAAGAGTTTCGTGCTTTACAGCGGCGTCTCTGTCTGTTTCTCGAGGCGCTTTGTGATCTTGAGGTACCCCTCGATGCTCCCTTTGTGCGCGGTCTGTTTTTTTGTAGTGCCCAGCAGCGGGGCATCTCTTTCTCTGCACTGCGACATGACCTGGGTTTTAAAACGCCCCTTCAGCCCTTGGAGGAGAACGCCGTGTCCTACTTCCTCCATGACTTCCTGACGGTCATCTTGCCGCGCGACCGCCATCTGACCAGGCCGGCTGCTCGAACGAAGCGTCTGCCGCCATATGAGCAGACGATGCGAGGCGGAGTGCCGGGTTGCTGATCCCATAGGGTCAGATGACTCGAACACGCCTTCGCACCGGAGGTTATGTAGCAGCTACCGCGTGTGTTTCAGCTTGCCTTCTGTCCTCTCATCATCGATACTCACCAGCAATAGGAACAGAAAAAACTGCAACAGGGAGACATGAGGAATATCCTGCAGTGGCATGCGAGGCCCCCAGACCCGGCGTGCTAGAAAACCACCACGTGGAAGGCATGCATCCGCGCGCCTATGTTGGAGGAAGTGGGTATGAAACAGGCTGTACGGGTCGCCGAAGCCCAGGAGATCGTCTTGGGTTGCGTCCAACCCGTGGGCGTGGAGAAAGTGGCGCTGCTCGAGGCACTGCAGCGGGTGACAGCCGAGGAGGTTACAGCCCAGCGCCACATTCCCTTAGATGACAATTCCGCCATGGACGGCTATGCGGTGCGCCACACGGATGTGGCGAGCGCCACCCGCGACCAGCCGGCGGTGCTCGAGGTGCTCGAAATTCTCCCAGCTGGCAAAAGCCCACGCCATTACATTGCGCCAGGCACGGCGGTCAAAATCATGACCGGAGCCCCATTGCCGGAGGGTGCCGACACGGTGGTGCAGCTCGAGCACACGGATGGAAGCGATACGCGGGTACAGATCTACCGGGCGCCCCGCCGCGGCAGCAATCTGCGACGGCGTGGTGAGGATATTCGTCAAGGCGAATGTGTCCTGGCCTCCCAAACCTTCCTACGCCCCCCCGAGCTGGGCGTCCTGGCGTCGGTCGGGAAAGCGCAAGTATTGGTCTACCAACGCCCCCGCGTCGCCATCCTGGCGACGGGTGATGAGATCATTGATCCTGGCGAACCCGACACGCAAGGTAAGATCATCAACAGCAATTCGTACACCCTGGCTGGACAGGTGGCTGAGGCCGGCGGGAGTCCGCTCCTCTTAGGGATTGCCCCCGACAATCGTGAGGTCATGTCCCAACGGATTGCCAGTGGCTTACGGGCTGATGTGCTCATCACCTCCGGCGGCGTATCGGTGGGCACATTCGATTATGTGCGGGAATGCCTCGCGGCGGTCGGATTCCAGGCGCGCTTCTGGACCGTGGCAGTGCGTCCCGGCAGCCCGACGACCTTCGGGATGGTCGGACACGTCCCCGTCTTCTCCCTGCCTGGGAACCCGGTGGCATCGATGGTCACGTTTGAGCTCTTTGTGCGCCCGGCGCTGCGCAAAATCATGGGGCGCCGTGACCTGTTCCGCCCGCGTCTCGAGGTGGTGTTGCAGGATGCGGTGGAGAAGCGCCGTGGCGTGCGCACCCTGTTACGTGGGGTGCTGCATCAGGAGGACGGACAGACCACGGTCAGCACCACGGGTCCGCAAGGCTCGGGCATTCTGCGCTCTATGAGTCTCGCCAACTGTTTGATTGACCTCCCGGAAGACACTGAACGACTGCAACCTGGTGCGCGTGTGCAGGTTATGCTGTTGTAAGACGTTCCAGCGCGGGAGTAAGGTCTTGTCGAGAGGCCGCGACCTTGCTACGATCTACGCAGCCAACCTGGGTGGCTCAGGGCGTAGGGCGCGGCGTGTGCCTGGCTGACGGCTAGGCGCGTCTGTCAGCATTTTTACGAAGGGGGCAGGCGATGCAAAACTTGCGTGACCAGCTCTTGCAAAAAGGGCTTATCTCCAAAGGACAAAAACAGCAGATCGAGCAAGACAAGCGTCGCGAGCGCAAACAGCTCAAGAAGGGGCAGGCGGACGAGGTCGCGCAGGCACAGCAGCGGCAGGCCTATGAGGCCAAGCTGGAAGCGCAGCGTGCTGCTGATCGTCAACGTGCCGCCGAACAGCGCGCCCTGCTCGAAGCCAAAGAGAAGCTCTTTCGGATCCGGCATATCGCTGACTACTGGAAGCTCTCTGAAGAGCCCTCGGGGACACGACGGTGGTATTTTATGACTCGGAACAATATCGTCAAATATCTCTCTATCTCAGAGCCCATCGGCTTACAGCTCAGCACGGGGACCCTGGCGATCGTCGAACGCCCCGAGGAGTTCGAGGAGCCGCGCTACCTCTTGATTGAGCGTGAGGCGGCGGAGTTGGTGGCCCGTATCGATCCGACGTACGTCCGCTTTCACAATACTGCACTTGATGGTGATGACCAGTAAGCGAGGAGGGGGAGGATGTTAATTACGGCGACCCAGTTGCGCGTTGGTATGTTACTCGAAATGGATGGCGCCTTGTATCGGGTGATGAAAATGCAGCACATTACCCCCGGAAACTGGCGCGGCATGGTGCAAACAACGCTCCGCAACTTGCAAAGCGGGTCGAAACTCGAGAAACGTTTTCGCTCGACCGATAAAGTCGAGCGCGCCACCGTGGATGCCCAGGAGCTGGAATTCCTGTATGCGGATGGCGATCAATACGTCTTTATGCACCCTGTGACCTACGAGCAGACGACCCTGACCAAAGAGCTGCTGGAAGACAGCCTGTCGTATCTCATACCCAACATGCGCGTGACCATCGATATGTTTGACGGACGTGCGATCGGCGTGACTCTCCCCATGACCGTCGAGCTCCGTATCGTTGAGACGGAGCCGGGGATGCGCGGTGCCACGGCCACGGCGTCAATGAAGCCAGCCACGACTGAGACTGGCCTGGTGGTGTACGTCCCCCAGTTTGTCACCGAGGGAGAGGTGGTGCGCGTCGATACGGCGGAAGGCAAGTATATCGAACGGGTCAGCTAGGGAAGCATACGGTGCCCCTCAGGCCCGCAGCCTTTGCTCAGCCGCTTGAAATTCCTCGGGGGTGTTGAGATTGTGGAAGGCCAGCAACTCTGGATCGTACGGTTGGAGTTCGCTGGCCGTTATGGTGCGCACCCGCACGTCCGGGAAGAAGCCGACGATGCGCAGGCGATTCGTGTCGAGACGGCGCTCGATAGGTTGCAAACAGGCTTTACTGTAAATGGCATGGAGGGTTTGCAGCTCGCCGAGCACGTCAGGGACCACCACATCATAGTCGGTCATCTGCGTGATGAGATACCGCAGCACTGCTGCATGTAAAAACGGCATGTCGCAGGCCACTACCAGACAGTAGGGCGTGGCGACGTGGTAAATAGCGCTGTAAATTCCACCAAGTGAGCCCTTTTCAGGCCAGACATCCTGCACCATCGGCACGCCAAGATCGGCATACACGTCTGGCGTGTTCGTTACCATCAAGAACTCGGGCAACACGTCGCGCATGACCTCGACGACACGATCCACCAGGCGTTTGCCCCCGAGCGACATGAGCGCTTTGTTTTGTCCCATGCGGCTGCTCTTGCCACCGGCCAGGATCACCCCCGTTATCGACTGCTGTATTGGGGACACGTCGTCGCCTCCCTGTCGCCTGCATGTTTCTCTGGTGTAGGCTGCATTGTAGGAGCATCGAGGCACGCGTGTCAAACAGAGTTGACGCTCGCCAGGAAGCGCGGTAATGTTGCGGCGAGACACTGTGAACTCTAGCGCGGGATGGCTATGCCATGATCATTCATGAGCTCAAAACGATCCAGGAAGAGCACGGGTATCTGCCGGCTGAGGCACTGCAAGCCCTGTCCCGTCGTCTCAATGTGCCTCTCTACCGCCTCCACGGGGTGGCGAGTTTTTATCCGCATTTTCGCCTCCAACCGCCACCAGCGGCCGACGTCAAGGTGTGTAACGATATGGCTTGTTTCCTGCGCGGCGCCACAGATGTGCACGATATTGTCCGGACTGTGGCTGATGCCCTGGCGCTGACTGATATGCAGATTAGGCCCACGTCGTGCCTCGGACAGTGCGATGGTGCCCCAGCCATTGCGATTAATGATCAGTATTATACTGAGGTCAATGCGCAGCGGATCACGGGCTGGTTACAAACCGTCGCTAGCGGGCGTACCCCGCGACGTCAACGCTTTTCCCCTGCCTCGCGTACCTTTGCCTGTAATCCCTATGCGGAGACACCGACATATATCGCTCTGCGGCGCCTGCAGCAACAGGGCGACGCCGAGGCGGTGTTAGCAGAGCTGAAGCAAAGTGGGTTGCGCGGCATGGGCGGGGCAGGCTTTCCCACGGGCACTAAGTGGGAGCTGGTCCGTAATACCCCTGGCGAGGTGAAATACGTGGTCTGCAACGCCGATGAGAGTGAACCAGGGACGTTTAAAGATCGCGTGATTCTCCAACACATGCCTGAGCTCGTCCTTGAGGGGATGGCCATCGCGGCGCACGTGGTGGGGGCGCAGCGGGCCATTGTCTATCTGCGACACGAATACACGCGTGAGCGCGAGACGCTCCACAAGGCGCTGCGTCAAGGCCAGACGCACGGGCTCTTCGGCGACATCGCTTTCGAGATTTTTGATAGCCCTGGCGGCTACATTTGCGGTGAAGAGACCGCATTGCTGGAGGCACTCGAAGACAAACGCAATAACGTAGAAACGTTTGCCATGGTCCCTGGCATCATCCTGCGTGGTGGTGCATGGTGGGCAGCGCAGGGGAAGAATGGTGCAAGCGGTCTAAAATTCCTGGCGGTGAGTGGCCATGTCAGAAATCCCGGTGTATACGAGGTCCCTCTGGGAATCACGGCGGCGGAACTCATTGCCCTGGCCGGTGGTCTGCGCCATGGACGTGCGCTCAAAGCCTTTGCGCCCGGTGGGGCATCGTCGGGTTTCTTACCGGCCAGCATGGCCGATATCCCGCTGGATTTCCGCTCGTTGGCAGCGGTGGGCTCGATGCTCGGCTCAGGTGCCGTGGTGGCAGTTGCCGAGGGGACCTGCATGCTCGAACTGGCCCTCAACGTCGGGCGTTTTTTCCGTAACGAGTCCTGCGGGAAATGCGTACCCTGCCGAGACGGTTCAGACAAGATCGTTCTGCTGCTTGAGGGTATCCTGCAGGGGCGCGGATCAGCGGCGGATCTCGCGCTGATTGAAGAACTGTCGGCAACTATGGCCCTGACCTCCATTTGCGGTCTGGGCCAAGCGGCACCGAATCCGATTTTGTCGGTGATCAAATATTTTAAGGACGATATTGCCCGCTACATCATGAGTTGAACGGCTCCACCTCCATTGCGGAAGGGTCATGTGAGGGTTGATAACCACTGTTTAGCCGGAAGTGTCAAGGGATGAGCAGGGGTATCGCGAACCCGCTCGGTCGGCAGGGCCGTCGGCTGTGGCAATTGGTGGCGGCGCTGTGTCTTGCAATGGTGGCGTGGATGTCCCCTCTCTTTGCACAACCGTCACATCTGCTCGATGGGTTCGAGGATCTAGCGCTATGGCAGGCTGACGCCTCGGATGGCGTCCGGGCGTCGATCCACGCAGTCGCAGGTCTCGAAGGGCAGGCGCTGTGCCTCGATTTCGACTTTGCGGGCGTCGCGGGCTATGCTATCGCGCGTCGTGCCTTGCCTATCGACTTTCCACCCAATTACGAGTTCTCTTTCTACATACGCGGCGACGCACCGACGAACAACCTGGAATTCAAGCTCATCGATGCAAGCGGCGAGAATGTCTGGTGGGTCAACCACCGTAATTTTGCAATCCCACGTGAGTGGCAGCGGGTCAAGATCAAGAAACGACAGATCGAGTTCGCCTGGGGACCCACACACGATCGCGCTCTCAAACACAGCGCGGCGCTCGAGCTCGTGCTCAAGGCCGGGGGTGGTGGCCGCGGCTCGGTATGTTTCGATCAGATCAGCTTTCGCGAGCTGCCGCCGGAGACGACGAGCTACCCCACGCCCATGTTGCAAGCGACCTCGGCTCAGCCAGGGGCGGAGGCCTCTTACGCGCTTGACGGAACACTCTCCACTGCCTGGAAGAGCGCTCCTGCCACGGGCGCTGAGCAAATGCTGACGCTCGATTTTCAGCAACCCCGCGAGTTCGGAGGTGTGGTTCTGCATTGGCTCGATAACGCTTTCGCCTCTCATTACGACGTGGAGTTCTCCGATGACGGCCGCCACTGGCAAACCGTGCGGACGGTGCTGGACGGCAATGGTGGTCGTGATCCCCTCTATCTCCCGGAGTCAGAGACGCGTTTCCTCCGCCTCGTACTGCATGACGGCCCGGCCCACGCCTACGGCATCTCCGAGATCGACGTCAAAGACCTCGCCTTTGGCGCCTCACCCAACGCCTTTTTCGAAGCAATCGCACGCGAAGCGCCTCGAGGATACTTCCCACGTGGGTTTTCTGGCGAGCAATCCTATTGGACGGTTGTAGGCGTCGACGGTGGCGCAGGCGAAGGACTGCTGTCTGAAGACGGGGCGCTCGAGGTAGGCCAAGCCGGGTTCTCTATCGAGCCGTTCGTGGTAACGGGCTCAGAGCTCCTCACGTGGGCGAACGTGCGGACCCGCCACGCCTTGCACGAAGACTACCTCCCAATTCCCACCATGGCCTGGCAGCACCAGGAGCTGGCGTTGCAGGTGACGGCGTTTGCCACAGGCTCGGCCGAGCGCTCACAGCTCATGGCGAGCTATGATGTCCAGAATCTCAGTGAGCTACCGCAAACGATCACGCTGGTGCTGGCCGTGCGGCCGTTCCAGGTCAATCCGCCCTCGCAGTTCTTAAACACGCCGGGCGGGGTGAGCCCCATTCGCGAACTCGTCTGGGACGGCGAGGCCGTCTCTGTTAATGGCGCACGCCGGATTTTCCCTTTAGCGCCACCTGATGCTTTTGGTGCCGCCTCTTTCGATGCCGGCTCACTGCCGGAGATCCTCGCTGCCAATGCCTTGCGCACAGTGTCAGAGGTCCGCGACGCCTTCGGTTATGCCTCGGGGGCTCTCGTGTACCGCCTGCGCCTGCCGCCGCGTGAAGGCGCCACAATC
>WNGB01030212.1_pt1 | contig 12392 bp, 8 predicted proteins | sample 5400681 | NCBI WGS metagenome assembly WNGB01 (sample SAMN13153367, study PRJNA577476) | soil metagenome | isolation source: 115 cm soil or saprolite under grassland replicate 2 | place: USA:California | collected 2016-06-15 | reverse complement strand
TCGCAGGCGGTCGCGATCCCGCCGGGCCGCTCGGTCACCTTGGCCTACGACCTCGAGCGGACGGGCGCGATGCGGATCACCGGCGGTCACGCCGACTACCAGCTCATGGTGCGCCCACAGGCCAGCGTCCAGCCTGACCAGTTGGAGCTGTCGCTGCAGGCGCCCGCAGGCTGGGGGTTCGCCTCCGTGCCGGCGGGCTTTCGCAGGCAGGCAGGGGTCGTGTCGTGGTCGGGTGCGCTGGACCGAACCCGGGCATTCCGGATCACCCTGGTCCGCTCAGATTGAGGCGATCGGGAGATCGGCTCTCACCCGGGTGAGTTGCTTGCTCCCCCTTGAACCCGGGCCGCGGGTTCGCTAACCTGCCACAACTCGGAGTCCTGTTCGTTGATATTAACCTCTTCGAGGTGTATGGCGATACAGGGCTTGTTCGGCCGGGTCGGCCGCCGTGGTCCAGTCAAGGAGGGAACCATGCGGAAGGCCGTTTGCGTGGCCGTGGTCTGCGCGGCCGCCATGATGATCGGATCCAGCAGGGCTCCCGCGCTCGCCCAGCCCTACCCACCCACAGCAAGCCCGCTCACCATCAGCTCCTCGGTGGTCGCGCCGGGTGAGACGCTGACCGTGTCTGGTCAGGGTGCCAACGCCGGAGCGAGCGTCACGATCACGCTCGCGAGCACGCCGCGGGTCGTCGCTACGACCAAGGCGAACGGCTCAGGAACGTTCCGAGCATCCTTCCAGGTGCCGACGGATGAACCGCAGGGGCAGCACACCGTGACGGCCGGCGCCAACGGCCGGGTGCTCGGCAGCGTGACCATCCGTGTCGTCGCGGCGCGGCAGGGCGGCGGACACCTGGGTACGCTCGCCGGGGATGGGAATGGGCTGCCATTCACCGGCGCCAATGCGCTCCCAGAGGTCGCGGCCGGCGCCGGCCTGATCCTCGCTGGCATCGTCCTGCTGCTGGCGATTCGGCGCAGACGCGCAGGCCGATCCACCTGAGGCCCGTGATGCCCGGTTCAGCACTGAGCGGTCTGTCCAGCGCTGCGCTCCGGGTCCGGGAACGTTCCGGGCCCGGAGCGGGCAGCCCCTCGACCAGGATCACCCGCCGGGTCGTGCTGGTCTCCAGGGTCGCGTGCGACGTCGGTGCCGTCCTGATCGGGCTCGCGGTCGCCAACAGCGGGCAGCAACGGCTGGCCGCGCAGGGACTGGTGCAGCCGCTCGGCCCCGTCGGGCTCTTCAAGCACGCTGGCGGTGCTGGTCAGCCGGCTGCTCCACCGCCGGATCGTCCGTGGCCTGCGTACCTCCGGGGCGATGGTCAGCCGCATGCTCATCGTGGGTGCCAGCAGCGAGGCCCGCGAGCTGTGCCGTGCGATCGTGCGTGCCCCGCAGCTGGGCTTCCAGGTGCTCGGCTTCCTGGACGGCAGCGGTCCGGTCGGGCCGACAAACGGTGACCGATCGGCCGACGTCCTTGGGGCGACCTCGTGCCTGCGCGAGGCGGTGCCGCGGTATCGGGTGGACGCGGTCCTGGTCGCCAGCGGGTCGGTCGCGCCCGCGACCGCCGAGCGAGTGTACCGGGATCTGCAGGGCCTGCCGGTCGACCTGTACCTGTCGACCGGGCTGGTCGGCGTCGCGGCGAGCAGGGCGGTGGTCGAGCGGTTCGACGGCATCCCGCTGATCGGCCTGCGACCCGTCGACCTCAGCGGCCTCCAGTCGGTGCTCAAGCGCGCCTTCGACGTCGTCGTGTCAGCGCTGGCGATCGCGGCGCTGGCCCCGGTCTTCCTGCTGTGCGCCCTGGCCATCCGTCTCTCCAGCCCGGGGCCGGTGCTGTTCCGCCAGCAGCGGGTCGGCCGGGACGGCCGGGTGTTCACCATGCACAAGCTCCGCTCCATGACGGTGGACGCGGAGGACCGCCTGGCCTCGCTCCGGGAGCTGAACGAGGCGGACGGGCCGATCTTCAAGCTGCGCCACGACCCGCGCGTCACGCGCGTGGGCCGCTGGCTGCGGAGCTGGAACCTCGACGAGCTGCCGCAACTGTTCGACGTGCTGCGTGGCGATATGAGCCTGGTCGGCCCCAGACCGCTGCCAACCTATGAGGTCGATCTCGGGGAACCATCGGCGCGCGACCGCCTGCGGGTCAGGCCTGGCATGACCGGCCTGTGGCAGGTGTCCGGCCGCCATCGCCCTTCGTACGAGGACATGCTCCAGCACGACCTCTACTACATCGGGAACTGGTCGCTGTCGATGGACCTACTCGTCGTCCTGCGGACGATCATCGTCACCTTTCGGCGATCGGGGGTGTAGCCCGGACCATGGAGCTACGTGACTATCTGCGCGTCATCCGTGAGCGAAAGGCGCTGATCGCCGTCGCCACGGTGCTGTGCGCCGGCGCCGCCCTCGGCGCCTCGTTGGTGATCACCCCGGTGTACCAGGCGGACGCAAAGCTGCTCGTCCTGGCCAAGACCGATCCGACCGCGGGTGCCTCCTCAGCGTACGAGGGAGCCCTGCTCTCCCAGCAGCTCGCCAAGTCCTTCGCGCAGATCCTGGAATCGCGCCCGACCGCCGAAGCGGCCCTGCGCGCCAACCCCGAGCCGTCGGCCGTGAGCGTGAGCCTCGTCGAGCCGCCGCGGCAGCCGGTAGCGCCTGTCAAGCCACGCATCCCGCTGAACCTCGCGCTCGGTCTCGCGCTCGGCCTGGTGATGGGGGCGGCGCTGGCGATCCTGCGAGATTTCCTCGACCGATCGCTCAAGTCCCCCGAGCGCGTGGAGGCGGCGACGGGAGCGCCGGTCTTGGGCACCATCCCGCAGTTCAAGGCCGACGCCGCGGGAAGACCGGTCACCACTCACCCGCGGTCGGCCGCCGCGGAGGCGTTCCGCAAGCTCCGCACCAACTTCTCCTTCCTGGGCGTGGACCGCGAGAGCATCTGCTGCGTCGTCAGCTCCCCGGGCATGTCCGACGGCAAGTCGACGGTGACCGCGAACCTGGGACTGGCCCTTGCCGAGGCCGGTGTCCGGGTGGTGATCGTCGACGCGGACCTTCGCAAGCCGTCGCAGCACCGGATCTTCGGCTTGCAGCAGCGGATCGGCACCACCACCGTCCTGCTCGAGCAGGCCGACATGCGTGATGCGCTGCAGCGGATCGACAGCGGTCCGCTGGCGGTCCTCACCTCGGGCCAGCTTCCGCCGAACCCGGCCGAGCTGCTCGCCTCGCGGCACATGGAGGAGCTGGTCCAATCATTGCGCGCCTCGGCCGACGTCGTCCTGGTCGACTGCCCGCCGCTCCTGCCGGTCAGCGACCCGATGGTGGCGGCGCGGTTCGCCGACGGTGTGCTGCTCACCGTCAGCGCGGGCGCCAACACCATTGACCAGGTCCAGGCCGCCAAGGTGATGTGTGAGAAGGCTGGTGTCGCGCTCGTGGGCGCCATCCTCAACGGGACGTCGGTGGGGGAGCGGCAGCAGCCAACCGAATACGACTACGACTACTTCGACCGGGCGGTCCCCGCCAACGGATCGAAGCCTCCCACGGTCGGCGCGCTCAGCGACGGAGGCCCTCCGCCAATTGACGAAGAAGACACCGTCGTGAGGCGGCGGGTCGGGTCATGAAGGCCGTGCTGCTGTGGCCGAGGCACGGGAACGTCACCGTCGAGGAAGTCCCCACCCCACAGCTCCGCGCCGGTCAGGTGCTGATCCGCAACCATCATTCGCTGATCAGCGCCGGCACCGAGCGCGCGCGCATCGAGGCGGGCCGCCAGAGCCTGCTCGGCAAGGCTCGCAAGCACCCCGAGCAGGTGCGGCAGGTGTTGGAGTCCGTCCAGCAGGTGGGCGTGGCGGACACCTACCGGTTGGTCAGCGACCGACTCGACGCGCCCGTCCAGGTGGGCTACTCGTCAGCGGGGGTGGTGCTCGAAGCGGGTGAAGGGGTGCGTGATTTGGCACCCGGGACGCGCGTGGCCGCCGCCGGGGCGGGATACGCGTCCCACGCCGAGGTGATCAGCGTTCCGGCCAACCTCTGCGTCCCCCTGCCGGACGCGGTCCCCTCCGGCGCGGCGGCGTTCGCGACGGTCGGCGCCATCGCGCTGCAGGGCATCCATCAGGCCGACGTCCAGCCGGGCTCGCGCGTGGCGATCATCGGGCTGGGGCTGGTGGGCCAGCTCGCCGCGCGGCTGCTGACGGCATACGGCTGTGACGTGATCGGCGTGGACCGCGACTCGGCCATGCTGGATCTGGCGGGCGGTGCCGGCATCGCCGCGCTGGCCCGCGACGGCAACGACCTCGTGGCCGCAACGCGGGCCGCCTGGGGTGCCGCTGGAGCCGACGCGGTGCTGGTCACGGCGGCGACCAGCAGCGCCGATCCGGTGGAGCTGGCCGGCGAACTGGCCCGCGACCGGGCCGTGGTGGCGATCGTGGGGGACGTGGCCGTGGCCCCGCCACGTTCCTCCTACTACGGCAAGGAGCTGTCGATCAGGTTTTCGCGCAGCTACGGGCCGGGCCGCTACGACCCCAGCTACGAGGAAGGCGGCATCGACTACCCACCCGGGTTCGTCCCCTGGACCGAACGGCGCAACCTGGCGGAGATCGTGCGCCTGCTGGAGCGCAAGCTGCTCGACGTCGACTCGCTGCGACCCGCTGAGTTCCCGATCGACCAGGCGCCGCGGGCCTACGGCCTGCTGGCGGCCCGGGGCCGTGAGCGCCGCGTGGCGATCCTGCTCTCCTACGGGCATGGTGAGGAGCCGCCCCGGGCCGCCCCGCGTCCAGTGGCCCTGCCCGCCAGGCCGCCGAGGCGGCCCGTCGACGGCGCCGTCCGCATCGCCACCGTCGGCGCCGGCTCGTTCGCCAGCCGCACGCTCTTCCCGCATCTGGCACGCAACCGCGAGGTCCGCCTGAGCTGGATCACGACCGCCGGTGGGGTGAGCGCCCACAGCCAGGGCATCCGCTGGGGCTTCAGCAACGCGGTCGGCAGCCTGCGTGAGGGCCTGGCGCTGGAGAGCGCCGACGCCGTCATGGTCCTGAGCCGCCACGACAGCCACGCCGCCTACGCCACCGAGGTGCTCCGGGCCGGACGGATCCTGTACTGCGAGAAGCCGCTGGCCCTCGACGAGCGGGAGTTGGATGAGGTGGCGGCCGCCTGGGCGCAAGCCGGCGTTCCGGCGATGGTCGGCTTCAACCGACGCTTCGCGCCTCCCGTGCGCGAGTTGCGGGAGCACCTGGCTGGCCGTTCGGCCCTACAAGTCGTCTGCCGGGTGTTTGCCGGGAAGATCCCACCGGATCACTGGTATTTCGACGAACGCCAGGGCGGGCGCACGCTTGGCGAGGTGTGCCACTTCGTCGACCTGGCCGGGTACCTGATCGGCTGTGCTCCGGTCTGGGTGCAGGCTCGGTGCGTCGACCGGCCGAACGACGGCCGGCGTGCGCAAAGCGTCTCGCTGCTGATCGACTTCGCCGACGGCTCCCTGGCGACCGTCGTCTACGGTGGCTCCACCCCGCGGGGAGCGCCGAAGGAACTGGTCGAGGTCGCCGCGGACGGGTTCGCGGCGCGGATCGAGGACTACCGGTCGCTGACGGTGTGGTCTGGAGCGGCCAAGCCGCTGGTGCGACGCTACCGGCGGGCCGCCAAGGGCCATGCGGAGGAGATGCGGGCGCTGGTGGACCTGTGCCAGGGCCGCGAGCCGTCCCCCGCCTGCGATTTCGTTCCGGCGTTGTGGTCCACCCTCACCACCTGGCGGGCGGTGGAGTCGGCGGCCGAAGAGCGCGGGCTCCCGGTCGAGCCGCGGCTCGAGAACCTGCGCACGGTGCTCGGGTTTCCGCCAGTTGATCACGCGACACGACTTCGGGGGTGACTCGTCTGACTGGCAACGGGAGCGCGGCCGCGACCGGGGCGCTCGAGCGGCGCGGTCGGGCCGACCGGGCTGCCTGGGGTTGGCCTTCAGCGCGAGGATCCTGCTGACGGCGGTGGCGGTGGGGGACAGCGCCGGTCTGCGGGCCGTGCTGGTCGATGCCGTCCTGCTGCCGGTCGGATCGTTCTTCGTCGCCCGGCGCGTGATCAGCAGCCGTGAGCGGTTTCGCCGCCTCGCCGGGGCGTTCACGCTGGCCGGCGCCGCGCTCGCGGTGATCGGCATCGCCGAGCGCATCTGGGGGTTCGAGCTGGCGTCCCTCAGCGGCGGCGTGCCGCGGTACGACACCTTCGTTCAGATGGTCCGCATTTCGGGGCCGTACAGCGTCCCGGAGGTCTTCGCGCTCAACCTGACCATCTGCTTCGCCGCGACGCTCTACTGGACGCAAGCCCGCCGCGGCCCGGCGCGCGTGCTCGGCGGCGCGGTGGCGGCGCTGGAGGCGGTGGCGATCGGCCTGACGCTGTTCCGTGCTGCCTGGCTCGCGTGCATGCTCGTGCTCATCGCCACGGTGGTGACCCGGCGCGATTTCAGCACCCGTGTCGGCGGTTCGGCTGCCGTGGTGTCCGGCGTCCTGGTTGGCCTGTACCTGTTCGGCGGAGGCGGCGTGCTGTCCGAGCGCCTCGGCGACTCGCGCAACGTCTACGGCCGCTTCGCCGCCTATCAGGAGGGCTGGGCCATCTTCCGCGGCGCACCGCTGGTCGGGATCGGCGTCAACCAGTTCAGGCTGGCACAGGAGCAGGTCCCGGACGTCGCCGTCAACGGGGTCCCCGCGCTCACCTCACCCCACAGCACGTTCATCAGCGTCCTGGTCGAGCAGGGTCTGCTGGGCTTCTCGGCGCTGATCGCCCTGGGCGTGGCCGCCTGGTTCCTCCTGCGCGACCTGCGCCGCCGATCGATGGACCGAGAGGACGTGCTGGCGCTCGGAGCGCTGCGTGGCGCCGCGCTGGCCTACCTGGTCATGTCCCTGACGCTGACCATGTGGCCGTACGGTAGCTCCAACGCCTTCTTCCTGGTCCTGCTCGGCGCCGCCGCTGGGCGCGCCGACGCACCGCGGGGGAAACCGGTGTGATGCTGCCGACCGGCAAGCGCTGGCTGGTCATCGCCGCCTCGTCCCCGGCGGCGGCCACGGCGTTCGCCAGGGCCGCCGGCGTCGAACCGGTGCTCGTCCTCGACGGCGCCGGTCTGATCGAGCGTTGGCACCGGCTCGGTGCGATCGTTCGTGACCGGGGCATCGATGCCGTGCTCCTGCACAGCGTCGCGTGGCGGCGCGAGATCTATCCGCGGGTGTTCGAGGCCGCCCTCGCGCTGGTCCCTGTGCGGCTGCGCTACCTGGCCGACGAGGAGACCGGGCAGGTCGCCCCGGTCACGCGACTGGGCGCCGTCGGCCGCGGCGCCCGGATGCCGGTCGACATGCTGGTGGGCGCCGCGTTGGTGGGTGGGCGGCTCACCCGGCTCCCGCACGCCCGTGGGCGCCCCGGGCCGGTGCGCGCCACGTCCGGGCTCGGCCGCGGCGCGGTGCTCGCCATCTGGACTGGAGCATCCAGTGGCTCCACCGGCGGAGCGGTCACCCACCTGAGCGGCATCCTCGGGGCGTACCGGCGCGCCGGGCTCCGGGTTGGGCTGGTCACCCTGGCGCAACCACCTCAGCGGCTCCACGAGGTCTTGGACGACCTGGAGATCGTCCCTCCGCTGTCGCCGGCGGCGCGGGTCTGTCACAGCGTCCACGAGATCACCTCCGACGGGCGGCTCACGCGGGCAGGGCTGCGCCTGGCCGAGCGCCTGCGGCCAACCGTCGTCTACCAGCGCCACTCGGCCTTCCTGACCGCCGGGGCGGCCGTCGCCGGAGCGCTCGGACGGCCGCTGGTCCTGGAGTGGAACGGCTCAGCGGTCTGGGCCCGCGCCCACTGGGAACGGCGGCTGCTGCTCGAGGGCGTGTTCACGCCGCTGGCCGTGTCGCTGGAGCGGCGGATCGCCGCGGCCGCCGACCTCGTCGTCGCCGTCTCGGAGCCGGCGGCCGAGATGGCCCGCCAGGCGGGAGCCACGCCCGATCGGGTCGTCGTCGTCCCCAACGGCGTCGACGTGCGGGCGGTCCGGCCGGACCTGGCCGGTGACGGCCGGAACCAGGAACTCCGGGATCATGGGGACGGACCCCTGCTCGGCTGGGTCGGCACCTTCGGACCCTGGCACGGCGCGGAAGTGCTGATCCGAGCGCTGAGCCTGTTGTCTCCGCCCACCCGGCTCCTGATGATCGGAGACGGCGAGCGGCGGGCCGAATGCGCCGCTCTGGCCAGGTCGCTGGGCGTGGCCGAGCGGGTGCTCTGGCTCGGGGTCGTGCCCCACGGCACGGCCCTGGCACGCCTGGCCGCCTGCGACGTCCTGGTCTCACCGACCGTGCCCCTGCCCGGCGTCCCGTTCTTCGGCTCGCCGACCAAGCTGTTCGAGTACATGGCGCTCGGCCGGCCGATCGTGGCGAGCCGGCTGGACCAACTGGCGGAGGTGCTGGAGGACGGGCGCAACGCGTGCCTTGCCCGGCCAGGGGACCCCGCGGATCTCGCCAAGGCCATCCGAAGCGTGCTCGGGTCGCGGGACCGGGGCGAGCAACTCGGCCGCCAGGCACGCCGCGACGCCGTGCACCGGCACACCTGGGACCACCGCGCCGCCGCCATCCTGGAGCGGCTGGAAGCCACCGAGCCGCCGCCGGCCGTGGCGGCCGGATCGCCGACCCCGGAGGGGCCCTGAGACCGTGTGCGGCATCGTCGGGGTCTACGAGTACGGCCGGCGCGCCGGCGGGGTCTCGGAGGATCTGATCCGGGTCATGCGGGACACCCTGCGGCACCGCGGTCCCGACGGCGAGGGCCTGTACGTCAGCCCTGACGAGCACCTGGGGCTCGGCCACCGCCGCCTGGCCATCGTCGACCCCGCGGGCGGGGCGCAGCCGATGTTCGGCGAGCACGGCGAATGCCTGGTCTTCAACGGCGAGATCTACAACTACCCCGCACTGCGCGACGAGCTGGAGCGCGACGGCGTCCGCTTCCGGACCTCCTGCGACACCGAGGTCATCCTGCACCTGTACGCCCGCGACGGCGACCGCTGCCTCGAGCGCCTGGACGGCATGTTCGCCTTCGCCCTCTGGGACCAGCGCCGGCGCCGGCTGCTGCTGGCACGCGACCGCCTCGGTGAGAAACCCCTGTATTGGGCCGACCGGGGCGGCGTGCTGGTGTTCGGCTCCGAGATCAAGGCGCTGCTCGAGCATCCGCTGGTCCGGCGGGCGGTCAACCAGGAGGCCATCCCCTCCTACCTCACCCATCTCGTCACCCCCAGCCCGCACACGCTGTTCGAGGGCGTCAACAAGCTGCCACCGGCCACGATGGCGACCTGCGATGCCGGCGGTCTCCGCCTGGCCAGGTACTGGGACCTGTTCACGCCGCGTCGCTGGTCGCCCCAACCGCTGGCGGAGGCCGCGCGCCGCGTCCGTCACCTCCTCGAGCGGTCGGCCGAGGCCAGGCTCATGAGCGACGTCCCCCTCGGCGTCCTGCTCAGCGGCGGCCTCGACTCCACCACCCTGCTCGCCCTGGTCCGCGAGCGGACCAGCTCCCTGTCCACCTTCTCGGTCGGCTTCGCCGGCGAGGGCCCCGTCGACGAGCGCGCCGAAGCGCGCAGGGTGGCCAGGCACTTCGGGACCGACCACCACGAGGTCGCCGTCTCCGAACGGGACGCCCTGGCGTTCCTGCCGGGCCTGGTCCACCACCAGGACGAGCCGCTGGCGGATCCCGTCTGCATCCCGCTGCACTTCGTCTGCGGGCTCGCCCGCCAGCAGGGCGTCAAGGTCGTGCTCGCCGGGGAGGGCGCGGACGAGCTGTTCTGGGGGTACCCGCGGTACCGGGACGTGCTGGCGCGGTGGAGCACGCTGCGGGCGCTGCTGACGCTCCCCGCCCCGGTGCGCTCCCTGCTGCCGCGCGTACTGGCCGCCTCGGGCCGGAGCCGCCCGTACCGGCGGGAGCTGCTCGACCAGATCGACCGCGGCCGCCTGTCACCGGCCCACATGCCCGCGGGAGCCACCAGCCACGAACGGGCACGGCTCCTGCGCCGCCCACACGACGCCCTGGCGTGGTCGCCGTCGGACGGCGGGCGCGGCTGCGCCGCCGACCCGCTGAGCGCCCTCGCCTTCGACACGCAGGAGCACGAGTTCGGCCTGCGCCTGCCCGAGCTGCTGCTGATGCGCATCGACCGCTTTTCGATGGCGAACGGCGTGGAGGCACGGGTCCCGTTCCTGGCGCCCGAGCTGGTGGAGTTCGTCTACCGCCTGCCGCTGGAGGCCAAGCTCGACGGTGAGGTCAGCAAGGTCGTCCTCCGCCAGGCGGTCGGCGACCTGCTTCCCGACCACGTGCTCAGCCGGCCCAAGCAGGGGTTCGGCGCGCCCGTCCAGGAGTGGCTGACCTCCCGCATGGACGGATTGCTGGCCCGGCTGCTCGCCGGCGACGCGCTGCGGTCCTATTTCGACGCCGGAGCGGTCTCCGACCTGCTCGCCCGGCACGCGCGGGGCGCCCGCAACCAGGCGGTGCTGTGGCCCGTGCTCAACTTCGGCCTCTGGCACCGGTACTGGATCGAGCGGGAGCCCCTGGAGCCTCTCCTGGAGCCGCTCGGGGCCATGATCTGACCGATGGAACCCCGCCTCGAGCGTCCTGTCGAGTCGCCACGCCGCCGAGGCTCGGCAGCGCTCGCCCGGCTCGCCACCTCGCCGGTCACCAGCCGCGTGATCGTCTTCGCGGGGGCTGACGTCCTCACCACCGCGCTCGGCGGCATCGTCACCCTGCTCCTGGCGCGCAGTCTCTCCACCACCCAGTACGGCAGCTACTCCTTCGCCACCTCGGCGCTCGCCTTCGCCGCGATGTTCTTCGAGTTCGGGTTGTTCCTGCCGACCGCCAGGCGGCTCGCGCAAGGTCGCGGCCACCCTGGCGAGGTGGTGGCCGCCGCCACCACCGCGTACCTGCCGGTCGGCGTCGCCTTCGCGGTGCTGGTGTTCGCCCTGTCCTTCGGGGTGGACGGCTGGTTCCACGTGGACGCCGGCACCGCGTTGCGGTCCGTGGCCCCGCTCGCGCTCGTCTACCCCTACGACTTCGTGGCGCTCCTGCTCGCGCAGGGCCTCGACCGCATCAGGCTCTATTCGCTGACCCGCACGGCCACCCGCGCCGCCGCGGCCGCCGCGCTCGGCGCCCTGCTGCTGGCCGGCCACCGCCTCAGCGTCGCCCTGGCCCTCGCCGTCGAATCGGGCGCGCTCCTGCTCGCCTGGACCGCCTACACCCTTCGGCTGCGGCCCGCCTACCGGAACCTCGCCCCGCAGGTCCGCGGGTTCGTGCGGGAGGCGCGCCAGTACGGCTTCCAGGTCTACCTCGGCCGGGTCCTGAGCACCGGGACCTACAACATGGACACGCTGATGGTGGCCGCGTTCACCGATGCGCGCTCGGTCGGCTTCTACGCGCTGGCCAACGCCATCGCCTACCCCGTGGCCCTGCCGGGAGCGGGCCTTGCGGCGGCGCTGTTCCCCCGGATGGCCCGGGAGCCCCGGCTCGAACAGTCGTGGCTGCTGAGCGCCGGCCTGCTCTCGCTGGCGACCGCCGGCCTGGCATGCGCGCTGGTGCGGCCGTTCGTGAGCCTGGTGGTGGGGTCGGCATACCTCCCGGTCGTGGGCCTGCTGCCGCCGCTGGCACTGGCGGCCTCGGTGCGGTCGGTCACCTCGATCTACAACGGCTTCCTGGCCGCTCACGGCCGCGGGCCGGAGCTCCGCAACGCCGCGCTGGCGCTCACCTGCAGCAACCTGGTGCTGAACGTAGCGCTCATCCCCCCGTTCGGCGCCGTCGGGGCGGCCTGGGCCAGCCTGGTCGCGCTGCTGTGCAACCTCGCCGCGCACATGGCTTCGTACCGGCGCGTTGTGCGGCTGCTCAGCTCGGAGGCGCTGTCGTGATGCGCGCGGTGGTGGCGCGGCTGCGGCGGGCGAGGTCGCTGCCGCCCGGCGTGGTGGCGGCCGAGATCGCCTGGCGGGCCGCCCGCGGCGGGCTCCGCTCGGCGACGCTGCTGCGCGACCGGTCGTCCGAACGGGTATTGGCGACCGGCGGCAAGCCCTGGGCGCCCTTCCTGTCTCAGGGGTGGTCGCCGCCGTCGGCCGAGTCCCTGCCGCCGGGCGCCCTCGAGGCGTGCCTGCGCGAGGCCGACGCGGCCATCGCCGGGCGCTTCCAAGTCCTCGGTCACGGGCTGCTCGACTTCGGCCGCCCGCCGTCGTGGCACAGCGACCCCGTCACCGGCGCGAGCTGGCGCTCGGACGCGCGCGGCCGCCGGGCGATGGTCACGGCGTCCTTTGGCGCCGACATCAAGGTGCCGTGGGAGGCCAGCCGGATGCACTGGCTGGTCGCCCTCGCCCGGGCGGGGCGGTACACCGCCGACCCGGGGTACGCACGCGCGGCGGCTGGGCTGCTGCAGTCCTGGCGCCGGGACAACCCGATCGGGCGCGGCGTGA
>WNGB01038692.1_pt1 | contig 12394 bp, 10 predicted proteins | sample 5400681 | NCBI WGS metagenome assembly WNGB01 (sample SAMN13153367, study PRJNA577476) | soil metagenome | isolation source: 115 cm soil or saprolite under grassland replicate 2 | place: USA:California | collected 2016-06-15 | reverse complement strand
GCCCACGAGGCCGAGCGTCTCGCCCTTCTCGACGAAGAAGTCGATCCCGTCGACCGCGCGCACCGCGCCGACCTGCCGCTGGAAGATGATCCCCTGCGTCAGCGGGAAGTGCATCTTCAGCGCGGAGACCTCGAGGAGGTTGCGCCCGCTGCCGGCGGTCGCGGTCGAGCGGCTGCGCTGGATGAATTCGTCCTTGGGCGGTGTGGTGCTCGTCGTCGTCATGGCCATCTCGTCACTCCCCGGGCGTTTCCGTCGTCGTGGTGACGGACGCGGTCTCCTGCTTGATCTCCTCGAGGACACGGGTGTCGCCGATCTCTCGGTGCCAGTCGGTGTCGACGAGCCAGCCACCCTGCTGGGTGCCCCAGCAGCGCGCCTCGTGATCGGGCTTCGAGTTCGGGATGTGCACGAGCTCCGGTTCCTTCTCGCGGCAGACGTCCCGTCGGTACTGGCACCGCGGCTCGAACTTGCAGCCGGGCGGCGGCGCGATGAGGTCCGGCGGTAGGCCCTCGATCGGCAGGAGCTTCGCCTTGCGCGACTCGTCGAGGCGCGGGATCGAGCGCAGCAGACCCCAGGTGTACGGCATCTTCGGATTCGCGAAGAGCTCGCCGGTGTCGGCCTTCTCCACGATCCGACCCGCGTACATGACGTTGATGCGCTGGGTCATGCCGGCGACGACGCCCAGGTCGTGTGTGATGAGGATGAACGCGGTGCGGAACTCGCGCGCGAGGTTCTTCAGCAGATCGAGGATCTGCGCCTGGATGGTCACGTCGAGCGCCGTCGTTGGCTCGTCGGCGAGGATGAGCTTCGGGTTGCACGACAGCGCCATCGCGATCATCACGCGCTGGCGCATGCCGCCCGAGAACTGGTGCGGGTAGTCGTCGATGCGCTTCTTCGCGCTCGGGATCTGCACGAGCTCGAGGAGCTCGATGGTCCGCTTGCGCGCCTCGCTCTTGTCCATCTTCATATGGAGCTCGAGCGCCTCGGAGATCTGGCGGCTGATCGTGAGCACGGGGTTCAGGCTCGTCATCGGGTCCTGGAAGATCATCGCGATGTTGTGGCCGCGGATCGCGCGGACGTCGTCGTCGTCCATCTTCAGGATGTCCTGGCCGTCGAACACGATCGAGCCCTTCACGATCTTGCCCGGCGGCTGCGGGATGAGCCGCATCAGGGACAGGGCCGTCACCGACTTGCCGCACCCGGACTCACCCACGATGCCCAGCGTCTCACCGGCGGCGACCTGGAAGGTCACTCCGTCGACCGCACGGACGACGCCGTCACGGGTGAAAAATTGGGTGTGGAGGTCCGTGACCTCGAGCAGTTCAGCCAACGTCGGCGGAGTCTATCTCAGGTCTTCATCCGCGGATCGAGCGCGTCGCGCAGCCCGTCGCCGACGAAGGTGAACGCGAGCATCACGATGGAGATGCAGATCGCCGGCATGAGGACGGTCCAGGGACTCGCCCCAAAGGCCGGGAAGGCCTCATTGATCATCCCACCCCATGACGGTGTCGGCGGGATGATGCCCACGCCAAGGAACGACAGCGTCGCCTCGCCGAGGATCGCGCCCGGCACGGCGAACGCCGCGGTGACGATCAGCGGCGCGAGCGCGTTCGGCAGCAGATGCTTCCACATCAGTCGCACCGGTGTCGCGCCGATCGAGCGCGCGGCCTCGACGAACTCGCGCTCCTTCAACGAAAGCACCTGGCCTCGCGTCAACCGCGCGACGCCCACCCAGCCAACGATCGCGATCGCGACGAAGATCAGCAGCAGCCCATCCATGATCTTGCCGAATGCGCTGGTACGGAACGAGGCGACGATGATGATCAGGAAGAGGAAGTCCGGGAACGCGTAGATGATGTCGGTGAAGCGCATGAGCAGCTGGTCCGTCCACCCACCAAAGAAGCCCGCGAAAAGACCCACCGTCACACCGAGGCCGAACACGATCGCCGTGGGAATGAAGCCCACGACCATGCTGACCCGCGACGCGTAGATGAGGCGGCTGAGGATGTCCCGCCCCAGGAAGTCGGTCCCGAGCAGATAGCGCGGGTCGGTGTACTTCGAGCCCGTCCAGAGGGGCTCCATCTGGCTGGCCGGCTTGGCCGGGATCTCGATCGGGTTGTAGGGCGCCAGCACCGGCGCGAAGATCGCGATCAGGAATGCCGCAGCGACGACGATGAGACCGACGACCGCCGCCTTGTTCCGGAACAGCCGGTAGGCGGCGTCCTGCCATAGCGAGCGCTGCTTGCGGGCCACGACGTTGAGCTCGGCCGCGCGCTCCTGAGTCGTGCTCGCGGTGGCCACTATTTCGCCACCTTGATGCGCGGGTCGAGCATGCCATAGACGAGGTCGACGGAGAGGTTCGCGATGATGATGAAGAACGCGTACAGCAGCGTCGTCCCCATGATCACCGGGTAGTCGAGCGCCAGGATGCTGCGCACGTATTCGCGTCCCATCCCCGGAATAGAGAAGAACGTCTCGATGATGAACGAGCCCGTGATGAGACCGGCGGCGGCCGGGCCGACGACCGTGGCGACCGGGATGAGCGCGTTCTTCAGCACGTGCCCGACCACGACGACCTGCTCCCGCAGGCCCTTGCTCCTCGCCGTGCGAACGTAGTCCTGGCGGATGGCCTCGAGCATGGATGCGCGGGTGATACGTGCCAGGAAGGCGGCGGCGCCCATGGCCAGGATCACGGTGGGCATGACCAGATGCTGCGGGGTGCCCCAACCGGTGATCGGGAACAGCTTCAGGCCGAGCGCGAAGATGTAGATGAAGAAGATCGCCATGACAAACGAGGGGATGGTGGTCCCGATCGTGGCGAAGAAGAGACTGACGTAGTCAATAAGCGTGTTCTGTTTGAGCGCGCTGATCACGCCAAGCGGCAACGCCACCGCGAGCGCGAGGAGCAACGCCTGGATCCCGAGCTGGGCCGTGACCGGAAAACCCTGTCCGATGATCTCGGCAACCGGACGCTGCCTCACGACGCTGAGACCGAAGTCCAGTTTCGCGACGTTGGCGATGTACATGATGAACTGCTCGTGAACGGGCTTGTCGAGCCCGTAAAAGCGGTTCCATCTGTCGATGACCTCTTGCTTCGGGGGCTTGTCCGGGTTGCGATCGAACGGCGATCCTGGCGCGGCTTTCGCGAGCCCGAAGGTGATCAGCGCGACGAAAAAGAGCGTCGGAATCACCAAAAGAAGGCGCCGGATCGTGTATTTCAGCACCGCTGCGAGTGTATACCGGACAACACTCGCCCCCTGTTCACCTACCGGCCCTCCATCGCTCGGCGTTGCCGACGCTCAGTGCTTGACGACGAAGACGTTCTCCAACGCGAAGTAACCCGGGATCCCGTAGTCCATCGGATTGTCGGTGATGCCCTTGAGCCATGGCTTCTGGAGACGCTTGCCGGCGTCGTACTCGATCCACGCCGCGGGAGCGTCCTTGCTCAGTTGTTTTCCGGCCTCGTTGTAGAGCGCATCACGCTTCGCGGTGTCGGACTCCCGATCGGCCTGACGGGCCAGGTCGTCGAACGGTTTGCTCGAGTAGCCCGTCCGCGCAGCGCTCAGGCCACCGGTGAGCCACACCGTCGAGTGCCAGTTCTGCTGGTCGGGAAAGTCCGCGCACCAGCCGAGGGAGAAGAGCTGTGGAGCCTCCCGTCCCTTCTTGAAGAGTGCGCTGTAGGCCGTGCTCTGGACCGGATCCAGTTCGACGGTGAGGCCCAAGTTGGTCTTCCACTGGTTCTGCGCCCACTCTGCCCGGGTCTTGGCGTTAGTGCTGGAGGCGAACGTGTACTTGAGGCCGGTGAGGCCCGCCTTCGAAGCGGGGCTGGCCTTGTCCAGAAGAGCTTTCGCCGCCGCGGGGTCGTACTGCTGCTCCTTGTCGGTGTTGTCGTAGCCGGGGAACCCTGGCGGTATGAAGCCGCCGTCCGCAGCCTTGCCGATGCCCTGCTGAATATCCCTCACGAACGCCTCGCGGTCGAACGCCTTCGCGAACGCCGAACGGATGTTGACATCGTCGAACGGCGGACGTCGAACGTTGAAGCCGTAGTAGCTCGTGCATGAGCCTGCCACGTCCACGATCTGCGCCTTGAGCTCGGGGTCGGACTGGACGGTACGCAGGTCGGTCGGAGCGACCCCCACAAGGTCGAGCTCATTGTTGCGGTAGGCCGCGAGGGCCACCGACGATTCGTTGATCATGAGCTTCGTGACCTTCTTGAACTGGATCTTCTTGCGGTAGTTGTCGTTCCGCTCAAAGACCATCTTCTCGTTGTGCTTCCATTCGGTGAGCTTGAACGGCCCGTTGCCGATGTACGTCGCCGGCTCCGTCCACTTGTCGCCGCCCTTCTTGACGTCCGACTCGCGTACCGGCCAGCCGATCCATAAGCCACTGATCGGGATGAAGAACGGAGCGGGAGTGGTCAGCGTGAATTCGAGCTCGAGGTCCGATGTCGCTTTGATGCCGACCTTGGCCTTCGCGGCGGCGAGCTCGGCCGGACTTGCCTTCCGCGGGTCCATCGTGTTCCAGGCCTCGCAGCCCACCACGATGTAGAGCACGAAGGCATAGTCACCGGACTGCGTCGGGTCGCAGCCGCGCATGAACGAATACTCGAAGTTCTTCGCCACAAGGCGCTGGCCGTCGGAGTACTTGAGGCCGTCCCTCAGTGTGTACTTGTACTTCAGACCGTCGGAGGAAACCTCGGGCATCTTCGCTGCCGCCGCCGGGACGGGCTTCGTCGTCTTCGCGTCGAAGGTCATGAGGCCCTCGAACACGAACGCTGCTTGCGCGATCTCGTTGACGAACGACGACTTCTGCGGGTCGATGGTGTCCGGCTCGCTGCCCGCGTTGAGGAGGATCTCGCCGTTCGGGTCGGCGGCCTGACCCTGCACACCACCTGGAGCACCGCTCTGTTCGGCGGTGGGCGTCTGCGGCGAGCATGCGCTGACGAGCAGCGCGGCGAGGGCGAGCAGCGTCGCCACCAACGAGACCCCGTTGCGGCGTCCGGTCATGCGATTCTCCTCCTGCTGTTGTCGGCTCTGGACGCCGGCACCGGCCGAGCGGCCCCGCGACGCGACTCTACTACCGAGGAACGCGCGAGATCGTTCGGCGTTCTTTCAAGATCGACGCGGATCACCACGAGAACGACGAATGGAAGGGGTCGACCTTACGGCCGACCCCTTCGGGGTCCGCGGGATCGAGACGCGCGTCGCTAATGCTTCGCGATGTACATCTCTTCGAGCTTGTACAGGCCAGGGAGCTGCGCCAGGCCGTTGAAGGAGATGCCCTTGACCCACGGCTTGACGAGGATCTTGCTGCCGCTGTACCAGGCCCAAGCTGCCGGAGCGTCCGCGCTCAGCATCTTGCCAGCCTGGCTGTAGAGCTCGTCACGTTTCTTGGGGTCGGTCTCCGCATCGGCCTTCTTGGCGTTCTGCGGATCCGGGAAGTCAGCGCACCAGCCCAGCAGGAAGAGCTGCGGTGAGTCCTTGCCCTTCTTGAACAGCGCGGTGTAGGCGGTGCTCTGCACCGGATCGAGCTCGATCGTCACGCCGAGGTTGGTCTTCCATTGAGCCTGCGCCCACTCGGCGCGCGTCTTGTTGACTGCGGTCGCGGAGTACGTGTATTTGAGCCCCGTGAGGCCAGCCTTCGACGCGGGGCTCGCCTTGTCGAGCAGCGCCTTTGCCGCTGCCGGGTCGTACTTCTGCGTCGTGTCGGTGTTGTCGTAGCCGGGCATGGAGGGCGGGATGAAGCCACCGTCGGCGACCTTGCCGATCTGCACCACGTCCTTCATCAGCGCCGCGCGGTCGAACGACTTCGCGAACGCCGTCCGGATGTTCGGGTCGTCGAACGGTGGACGGCGCGAATTCATGCCGTAGTAGTTGGTGCAGGTGCCGTTGTTGTCCACGACCTGCGCCTTGAGCTCCGGGTCGCCTTCAACGGTCCGCAGATCGGGAGCCGTGACGCCGACGAGGTCCATCTCGTTGTTGCGGTACGCGGCGAACGAAACGGACGCCTCGTTGATCATCTGGTAGGTGAGCTTCTGGATCTGGATCTTCTTGCGGTAGTTGTCATTGCGCTCGAAGACCATCTTCTCGTTGTGCTTCCACTCGGTGAGCTTGAAGGGGCCGTTGCCGATATACGTCGCCGGCTCGGTCCACTTCCCGCCACCCTTGGTGATGTCCGACTCGCGGGCCGGCCAACCGACCCACAGGGCGGTGATCGACACGAAGAAAGGGGCCTTGTCGGTGAGGGTGAATTCGAGCTCTGTTGCGCTCAGAGCCTTCACGCCCACCTTGGCTCGCGCCGCGGAGAGCTCCGCGGGCGTCGCCTTCTTCGTGTCCATCGTGTTGTAGGCCTCGCAGCCCACGACGTAGTAGACAACGAAGGCGTATTCGCCGGCTGCCGACGGGTCGCAAGCGCGCTTGTAGGTGAACTCGAAGTTCTGGGCGGTGAGCGCGCTCCCGTCCGAGTACTTCAGGCCGTCCCTCAAGGTGTACTTGAGCTTGAGGCCGTCGGCCGAGACCTCGGGCATCTTCGCCGCCGCCGCCGGGACGGGCTTATTTGTGACCGCGTCGAAGGTCATGAGGCCTTCGTACACGAGCTCCATGACCGCGATCTCGTTGGTGAAGGTCCCGAACTGCGGATCGGTCGAATCCGGCTCGGTGCCAAGGTTGAGAACGAGAGCGCCGTTCGGGTCGACGTTCGACGGCGCGCCGGTCTGCTGCTGGCCGCTCGGTGCCACCGTGCACGCGCTGACGACCAGCGCGATGATGACGAGCAGGCCGGAGGCGGACCATGTGCCGCTACGGCGTTTGGTCATCCGGTTTCCCTCCTGTTTGTGCCATGGACACCCGCACGCGGCCTAGCGGCCGGGCATGCGAGCGGACATGGCCATTCTGGGACCGCGTCCATCCGCGCGTCAAACACAACAAACGGCGCGCAGACGGACATACGGTCCCATCTGGACCCGTTACCCGTGCCCCACCGGTTCAGTTCACCTTCGACGCGAAGTGCCACTCGCCGGCGTTCCAGGTGAGCGGATCGCCATTGGGCGAAGGCTGGATGCCGTCGAGCCCGCGGGGCGCAACTTCGACGAGGAGCTCCTGATACAGCGGGATCCCCGGCAGGGTTTCGGCCCAGAGCCGCTGCAGCTCGACGTAGAGCGCGCGCTTGTCCGACCGCTCCGGTGCGGCCGCGGCGGCGTCGAGCAATACGTCGAACCATGGTCCAACGAGACCCCGGTAACGGTCCGACGCGAGCTGTGGGTCGTCGGTGGGCTCGGGCACGAGAGCGAGGTCGAACTCGCCGCGCGCCAGCGTATCGAGTACGTCCGCGGGGGACCGCTCGAGTACGGTCGCGGCGATGCCGACCGCGGCGAGGTCACCAGCGAGACGTCGACCCGCATCGATACGCGCCTGCGAACCGGTCGCGACCTGCAGCGGACCTCGCTCGAGGATGCCGAGCCGCCCGCCACTCCAGCCGGCGGCGGCGAGCAGCGCGCGAGCGCCTTCGCGATCCAGCCTCGGCGCGTCGAGCACTTCCGTCGCGGCCCACAGCGGCGCGACGAGGTACGAGCGCGGCACGCGGGCGCGGCCGGCGAAGATCGTCTCGACGAGCGCGCGACGATCGAGCGCGAGCTCCACGGCCTGACGCACGCGGAGCTCGGTGAAGACCGTCCCCTTCGCGCCGAAGCGAAGCATCGCGATGGCGTTCGCCGCCTTGTACAGGGCTTGGAGCCGCGGACCGTCCGCGAAGCGGTCGAGCGTGCGTGCGAGATCGGCTTCCACCGCGGGCGCACCCGCGATGTCCACTTCGCCACGGCGCAGCGCGTCGACGACCGCGCCGCGATCGCTGTAGAAGCGGACCTCGATCCGACCGAGGGCCGGCGCGCCGCCGACATAGCGCGGGAACGCGCTCAGGGTCATGCCGAATCCGGGGATCCACGCGGCGACCGCGAAGGGCCCCGCGTGAATCGGCTCGCGCGCGTACTGCGCGCGCTTCTCCGCGGACGCATTCGCGAGGATGTGCACCGGCAGCACACGCGCGACGAGCGGATAGAGCTCCCAGCGCTCACCGGCACGGTACGTGAAGCGGATCGTCCGATCGTCGAGACGCTCCACGCGCTCGACGCGGTCGGCCATCCAGCGGCGCGCCGTCGTCTGCGGCGCCGCGCGATCGTCATCGAACGCCAGGCGCACGTCGTCCGCGGTGATCGCCTCGCCGTCCTGCCAGCGCGCGCCGTCACGCAGCGTGAACGTCGCCACCATGCGTCCCCCCGGCGTGGCGGCATCGGTCACGATGCGCACGCCACCATTGGCGATCGTCGGCACCGAGGTCGCGAGGCGCGCGATGAAGGCGCCATCGGGGTCGCGCCGCACGAGCGCTTCGGTCACCGCGGCCTGCAGCACTTGTGCGCTCGGCTCGTCGCTCAGGATCGCGTGCGGCTCGCCAGCGACGCCGAGCACCACGTCACGCCGCGCGGGAACCGCCGGCTCGCACGCGGCGATCACCGGCGTCAGCGCGGCGAGGAGTGAAAGGAGAACGGCACGGGCGCGACGCGTCGCCGTGGCGGGTCGCTCCAGCTAGCGGGCCGTGCCGGTCCGAAGCGAGTCGTCCTCGTTGCTGTACTGCTCGACGTCGAACTGGCCGCCGACCGGATAACGCACCGCGGGCACGGTCTCGGCGCCGATCGAGCGGAACTGGAAGCGGAGCCAGCGCATGTACGCGGTCTCCTCGGTCGGCGGCTGCGCGCGGAAGTATTCCCGGATGACCGAGGGGGCGGCAACGGTCGGTGTGATGTCGGGCTTGACCGCGAGGTCGAGCGAGCCGCCGAGAACGAGGGCCGCGAAGCCGAGAGCCATTGTGGTCTCGGAGAGCCGGCCGACGAAGCCGACACGCCACCACGGGACCGTCGACCGAGGCTCCGAGCGTGCGGCGAGCCGGACCCGCGCGGGCGACAGGAGCGTGACGCGCTGCCGCACCGGCGCGTAGGCGCGATCGAGCGCGACGGAGATCGTCGCGAGATCTCGCAGCGCGGCACCGCAGCGGACGCAGCCGTCGGCGTGCGCCTCGAGGTCGAGGCGCTCGCGTACGCCCAGCTCTCCGGTGAAGAGCTCCGCCATCTTCTGGTCGGCCGCGCGACATGCCACGGAGAACAACCTCATCGCGGTTCGCCTGGGAGCGGCTCGACGACCGGGGCGACCGTCTGCCTTGGACTAGGCGCGAGCAGGGCGGTTGGTTCGATGCCGAACTCCGGGTGTGCCGAAAGATGCGCTCGCAGGCGTCGCAGGGCGTAATGGAGGCGCGACTTGACCGTGCCGATCGGGCAATCCACGACCTGCGCGATCTCGGCGAGGTTCAGCCCGTTCATGTAGTGGAGGACGACGACGATGCGATGCTTGGGCCCGAGCGTGTCGACGGCCGCGAGCACAATGCGGCGTACCTCTGCCTGCTCCGCCAGGGTCGACGGCGAGCGCTCCTCGCTCTGGAGCGTGTCGTTCGCCGATTCCTCGAGGGGGCTGATGATGACGTTCTTGCGCGGGCGCCGGTTGTAGGAGAGGTTGACCGCGACGCGATACAGCCACGGGCGCAGCGAGCCCTCGGGCTCGAGACGCGCGAGCGCGCGGTGCGCGCGCGTGAAAGTGTCGACCGCGATCTCCTCCGCAGCCGAGGGGTCCTTCGTGATGGCAAGGCCGAGGCGGAAGATGCCGTCGCGGTAGCGGTAGAACAGGGCGTCGAACGCGTCCATGTCGCCTCCGCGCGCGGCGTACACGAGCTCGCGGTCGGTGCGCCGATCCGCGTCCTGCGCCGAGCGTCGCGCGGCGTGCTCGGTCACAGATCGTCCGGAAGGTACCGGCGGATCGCGCGCACGTTGCGAGCCGGTGTCAAGGTCGAGCGCTCGACGAAGGCGCCGGACTGCGGCGCGTGGAGGAACTCGCGCTCGCCGGTCGCGATCGCGGTGTGCGTGATGCGCTCGTCGCCGAAGAAGAAGAGGTCGCCCGGGCGCGCTGCGGTCACGGCTCGGCCCTCCATCGCCTGCTGATCGGCGTCACGGTCGAGGCCCACCCCGTTCAAACGGTACACGAGCTGTGTGAACCCCGAACAGTCGATCCCATCCGCCGTCGTGCCGCCCCAGAGGTACGGCACACCGAGGAGGCACTCCGCCGTGCGCAGCAGGTCGCCGGGGACGGGAAAGCGTGAGGCGAGCTGCGCGATGTCGACGCTGTCGCGGAAGGCGATCCAGCCGTCGTAGCTGATGCGCAGCCACTCGCCCTGCCGCTCCTGGATCGCGAGCGGGGCGGCGACCGGAAGCCGGTCGATGATCGGTGCGGCGTCCGTCGGCCCGGATCGGACGTCCGCGACGACCACGCCGACGATGCGGCGCTCGGGGGCGCCGACCTCGTCCAGATGATCGGCCTGCACCCAGCCGAAGTAGTGATCCGGGCCCTGCGCGTAGAACCAGTCGCCGTCGCGCGTGAGCAGCGTCAGCCGCTCGCCGTAATGCGCCTGATCGACACGCTCTGCATCGTCGTCGGGCTCGGCACGCAGGTCTGTGAGCCCGCGGTTCACCAGCGCCTGGGGCGGGCGCACCATCGCGACGGCGAGGCGCGGCGCGGCGATGCTCACGCCCCGGCAACCCCGGGTACGCGGTACCGCAAGACTGGCTTTCGTGCCGCGCCGACCTCGTCGAGGCGCCGGAGCGGTGCCTTCGTCGGCGCCTCGCGCACCGCGGCGGGATCGGTGCTCACGCGCTCGGCGATGCGCAGCATCGCGGCGGCGAAGGCGTCGAGCGTCTCTTTCGGCTCGGTCTCCGTCGGCTCGATCATCATCGCCTCGGGCACGATGAGCGGGAAGTACACCGTCGGCGAGTGGAACCCTTCATCGAGGAGCGCCTTCGAGAGGTCGAGCGCGGACGCGCCCTGCTTCTTCTGCTTCGCGGCGCTGAGGACGAACTCGTGCATCGGCACGCGGTCGTAGGCCACGTCGTAGACCGGCCGGAGCAGGGCGAGCAGGTAGTTCGCCGCGAGGATCGCGTCGCGTCCCGTTTCCAAAAGGCCCTCCTCTCCGAGGGTACGCACATAGGTATATGCACGGACGAGGACCCCGAAGTTCCCGAGCCGCTGCTTGATCGTGCCGATCGAGTCGCCGAGGCTCGCCGGCTCGCGGTCCTCCCGCGCGGTGTCGTAGTGGTACGAGCCGTCCGCCTCGCGGACGATCCACGGCTTTGGCAGGAAAGGGCGCAGGTGCGCCTTCACGCAGAGCGGACCCGCCCCGGGACCCCCCGCGCCGTGGGGCGTGGAGAACGTCTTGTGCACGTTGATGTGCACGCAGTCGAAACCGAGGTCGCCGGGGCGCGCGAGACCGAGCAGGGCGTTCATGTTCGCGCCGTCCCCGTAGACGAGGCCGCCGACGCTGTGCACCGCGTCGCAGACCTCGCGTACGCGCTCCTCGAACAGGCCGAGCGTGTTGGGGTTCGTGAGCATGAAGCCCGCGACGTCGGGACCGAGCGCGGCCTTGAGCGCGTCGAGGTCGACGTTGCCACGCGCGTCGCTCTTCACCGTCGTCACCTGGTAACCGCACATCGCCGCCGACGCCGGGTTCGTCCCGTGAGCGGAGTCGGGCACGATGATGCGACGCCGCTGGGCGGCCTCATCGCGCTTCGCGTGATACGCCTTGAACACGAGGAGCGCGGTGAACTCCGACTGCGCACCCGCCTGCGGCTGCAGCGTCACGAAGTCCATGGCCGTTATCTTCGCCAAAATCTGCTCGAGCTCGTACGCGAGCGCGAGGACGCCCTGTGTCATGCGGTACGACTGGCGCGGATGCACGTCGGCGAACAGGGTGGCGACGCGGTCGTTCACCTTCGGGTTGTACTTCATCGTGCACGAGCCGAGTGGATACATACCCGTATCGACCGAGTAGTTCAGCTGCGCGAGGTGCGTGTAATGGCGCACGACCTGCGGCTCGGTGAGCTCCGGCAGGCGCAGCGGCGTCTTGCGCTGGAAGGCCCCCGGGATGTCCGCCGTCGCGATCGCGCGCACGTGCCGCCCGCTGCGGCCGGGCCGCGTGAGCTCCATGAGCAGCGGCTCGAGCGCCGGAGCGAGCGTCTTCGCGCCGACATCGGGCACGACCTGCGTGCGCACGGTCATCGAACAGCGACCCGCTCGCCGGTGCGCGCGAGGTCCGCGACCGCGTCGACGAGCGCGTCGGCGTCCGCGTCCGTCGTCATCTCGGTGCACTGGATGATCAGGTCGTCGCGACCGCGACGCTTCCCCTCGACATAGTGCGAGGCGGTGGCCTCGACCTGGATCCCGCGCGCGATGAGCGCATTGCGAAGGTCCCAGCCGCCCGCCTCGGTGCGCAGCGTGAAGCGATCGAAGAACGGGCCGTCGTTCGCGATCGC
>WNGB01011072.1_pt1 | contig 12395 bp, 9 predicted proteins | sample 5400681 | NCBI WGS metagenome assembly WNGB01 (sample SAMN13153367, study PRJNA577476) | soil metagenome | isolation source: 115 cm soil or saprolite under grassland replicate 2 | place: USA:California | collected 2016-06-15 | reverse complement strand
CCAACGTGGACGTGCCGCTCTACGTGAAGGACGAATTCGGCAGGTTCTACCAATCGCTGTTCGACCAAGCCGTCAAGCGCGAGAGCATGCGCGCCGTATTCGTCGAATATGCCTGGGACATGGGATGGTGCGATCCGTGCGCCGCCGATCCGATGACCAACAAGGAGCTGGTGGAGCTCGGCGCGCGCTGGATCGAGAGCGACGAGGATATCGCCTTTCGCACCCGTCCCGGCGGCGCCGGGGCAAATGCCTACGTGACGCGTCTTCACGTTCGCTACGACGCGACATCCTTCCCGGAGGATCTGGTGTTCATGGAGACGCGCGACCGCGAGAATTTCCAGGGCCGCTATGTCCTGCGCCATCCGTGGACCGGAACGGCGAGCTGCCCCGCGGCCGAGCAATACCGCGCCTCGCTCCCGGTGAGGAACAAGCAACAGGCCGACAACCTCGCCTCCATCACCGGATGGAGCTCGCAGGAGATTGCCACCCGGATGGAACGGACCGGGCAATCCTTGCCGGGCAGCAAGTGAGGCGGACCCTCAGTCGGCGCCGCTTCATTGCGAGAGGTCAGGATAAGCCGCCGCCGCCGGGACGTGCAGATCGTACTGCCCCGGCGGGGCTTTCCTCTTAAAACCGCGCGCGGTCGACCGCCTGGTGTGCGCCGCACCGAGGGACCTTGCAGTGCACACGCGGATGGGTTACCCAAGCCGCATCGGACCCATGTTGGCGCGGAGTTCGCCGCTCGGCAGCTGCCATTGCATTGGCCGGTCGAGGCCGTCAGGTCCGGCCCATTCTTGAAAATCGAGGCTCGCTCATGGACGCAAAGACGGGCGACAAGACCAAGACCGCCGCGCTGAGCGTCGGCAACAACAACTGGGACTTCCCGGTCTACGAGGGCAAGATCGGGCCGGAAGTGATCGATATCAGCAAGCTTTACGCGCAGTCCGGGATGTTCACCTACGATCCCGGCTTCACCTCGACCGCGAGCTGCGAGTCCAAGATCACCTACATCGACGGCGAGGAAGGCATTCTGCTCTATCGCGGCTATCCGATCGAGCAGCTGGCCGAGCACGGCGATTTCCTCGAGACCTGTTATCTGCTGCTCTACGGCGAGCTGCCCACGGCCGCGCAGAAGGCCGACTTCGACTATCGCGTGACCCGCCACACGATGGTGCACGAGCAGATGAGCCGGTTCTTCCAGGGGTTCCGGCGCGACGCCCACCCGATGGCGGTGATGGTGGGCTGCGTCGGCGCGCTCTCGGCGTTCTATCACGACTCGACCGACATCTCCGATCCGCACCAGCGCATGGTCGCGTCGATCCGCATGATCGCCAAGATGCCGACCTTGGCGGCGATGGCCTACAAGTATTCGATCGGCCAGCCGTTCATCTACCCCAAGAACGAGCTCGATTACTCGAGCAACTTCCTGCGCATGTGCTTTGCGGTGCCGTGCGAGGAGTACAAGCCGAACCCGGTGCTCGCGCGCGCCATGGACCGCATTTTCATCTTGCACGCCGACCACGAGCAGAACGCCTCGACCTCGACGGTCAGGCTCGCCGGCTCCTCCGGCGCCAATCCGTTCGCCTGCATCGCCGCCGGCTGTGCGTGCTTGTGGGGCCCGGCCCATGGGGGCGCCAACGAGGCGGCCCTGCGGATGCTGGCGGAGATCGGCAGCGTCGACCACATTCCCGAGTACATCAAGCGGTCCAAGGACCCGAACGACTCGTTCCGCCTCATGGGCTTCGGCCATCGCGTGTACAAGCACTACGACCCGCGCGCGAAGATCATGCAGAAGACCTGCCACGAGGTCCTGAACGAGCTCGGGCACAAGGACGATCCGCTGCTCGAGGTCGCTTTGGAGCTCGAGCGCATCGCCTTGCACGACGACTATTTCATCTCGAAGAAGCTCTATCCCAACATCGACTTCTATTCCGGCATTACGCTCAAGGCGATGGACTTCCCCACCACCATGTTCACGGTGCTGTTCGCGCTCGCGCGCACGGTCGGCTGGATCGCCCAGTGGAAGGAGATGATCGAGGACCCGCACCAGAAGATCGGGCGCCCGCGCCAGCTCTATACCGGCGCGACGCGGCGCGATTACATCCCGATGACGCGGCGGAAGTGATCGGTCGAACGTACTCCATCACCGCCCGTTCAATCCGACCTGCCGCACGAGCCGCTCCGCGTCCTCATCGTTTCTCGCCGCCCGAGGGCCGGCACCGCATCAGCAGCTCAAGGACCGCACCGGCAGCGCGTTCGCTCGGCGAAACATCGTCGGCGCCGAGGATGGCGTCCAGCCGCTTGAAGGCCTCCTCCTGCCGCCGACGCGCGGGCGTATCGTCGAGCGCCTCGGCGAGCGCCGGCGCGAGATGGGCGACCGTGCATCTGGTCTGCAGGAATTCCGGCACGACCATTTCGCCGAGCACCAGGTTGGCGAGGATCACGGTCGGCACCTGGAGCACCATCCGCGCAATCAGCCCTTCGATGAGCGGGATGCGGTAGGCCGCCACGTGCGGAATCCCGGCAAGCGCAAGCTCGAGCGTCACCGTGCCGGAGGCTGCGAGCGCCGCGCGGGCGTGCCGGAACGCCGCATGCTTCTCGGCTTCGTCGCTGATGATCCGCGGCCGGATCGACCAGCGCGAGGTCGCCGCGGCAATCTCGTCGGCGAGATGCGGCAGGGTCGGCAACGCCACCTCGAAATGCCTGTGGGTGCGCGCGACCGTCTCCAGCACCGCGCCGAACAAGGCGCCGAGCCGGCGGATTTCCTGACGGCGGCTGCCGGGCAGCGCCAGCACGAGCGGTTTCTCCGCGCGCGCGTGCGCCTCCTCGGGCGAGGGCCGCAATTCGCCGAGATGTGAGAGCAGCGGATGGCCGACATAGACGCAGGGCGGTCCGCCGAGCCGTCGATGGACATCCGGCTCGAACGGCAACAGCGCCAGAACGAGGTCGATCGAGGACCGCATCGCCCGGGCCCGGCCCGGGCGCCATACCCACACGGTCGGCGACACGTACTTGACGATCGGCAGGTGCAGCAGGCGGCGCCGTACACGGCGGGCCACCCGGAGGCTGAAATCGGGCACGTCGACGAGGATCAGCACGTCCGGCGGCGCGGCGACGACGGCCTCGACCGTCTCCGACAGCCGCCGCAGGATGAGCGGCAGCTTGGCGACGACCGGTGCAATCCCGATCGTCATCAGATCCGGCGCGGGAAAGAGGCTCGCGAGCCCTGCCTCGGCCATGCGGGGTCCGCCCACACCGCGAAACGACACCGGGCCGCCGTGCAGGCGCGCCAGCGCCCGCATCAGGCCGGCGCCGAGCGCGTCGCCCGAAGATTCCCCGGAGACGAAAAAGACGTCGAGTCCGGCCGGCGCCGTGCGGCCGCTCACGGTTGCCCCCGGACCGGCGAATCGGCACGCACGCCGACCACGAAAAGCCCTGCGGCGTCTGCGGCGTGGACAAAATCCGCAAGATCGGCAGTGATCGCGCCCTCCGCCTCGACCGCAATGCCGGCAAGTCCCGCTGCTGCCGCGGCCTCGACCGTGCGGGCGCCGATCGAGGGGAGATCCAGGCGGCGGTCCTGGCCGGGCTTTACGCCTTTGACCAGGACGCCGATCTTGCCGGTGAAAGGAAGGCGGCGCACGCGGCGAAGATCGGCGACGCGCTCGAGCATCCGGTCGGTTCCCTCCGCCGCCTCGACCGCAAGCACGTAGTTGTCGGCGACGACGACCGCCTGCCCGATGTCGAAGGGTCCCATGACGCCGATGAGCGCAAGGCCGCGCGCGACGTCGGCAAGGTCGCGCTCGGACGGGCGGTGCCGGCCGAGCGTTCCCTCCGGGATGAGAATTTCCGGCGCCACTTCATGGGCGCCAAGCAGCGTGAATCCATTCTCCTCGAAGATGCGCGCGACGCCGGAGAGAAGGTGGTCATCGCCGCCGCGAAGAAGGCGGCTGATGCGCGGCAGATACCGCAACGTGACAAGGTCCGGGTGCAATTGGGTGAGCTTCGGCCTCAGCATGGTCCCGATGATCACGACCTCGCGGCAACCGGCCGCCCGCGCCAGCCGGCGAAACCGGCCGAATTGGCCGAGACCCGCCCAGCAATGCTGGTAGCGAGCGACCGCCGCCGGGTCGGCCCAGCCGCGAATCGCGAACAGCATCACCGGCCGTCCGTGCCGCGCCACGGCGTCCGCGACAACGAAAGGAAAGCTGCCGCCGCCGCAGATGATGGCGAGAGGACCATCATCGGGCCGCGCGGATGCGATCATGGCGCGCTGTCGGCGTTGGCGTCGGCGGGACCGGTCGAACCGAGCGGCATCATCAACGGCCGGGAGATTCTCTCGCGGATGAACGCAACCACCTTGCCGACCACGGGATCGCCGTCGAACGCGCGCTCGGCCGCCGACAGCCGGTCGCGGAAGACTCCCGCGCCAAGAAACAGGGCGCGGTAGGCGCGCCGCAGCCGATGGATATCGTCTCGTGTGAATCCGCGCCGTCGCATTCCCACCACGTTGATCCCCTCGAGAACGGCGCGCTGGCCGATGGCGAATCCGAACGGAATGATGTCGGCGGCAACGCCGCTGACGCCGGAAATCATCGCGCTCTCGCCGATGCGCACGAATTGATGGACCGCGGCGTGACCGCCGAGCGCGACGCAATCGCCAACCGTCACGTGGCCGCCGAGCACGGCGTTGTTGGCCAGGGTGACCTCGTCGCCGACCCGACAATCGTGTCCCACGTGGGAACCGGCCAGGAAAAAACAGCGCGCCCCGACCTCGGTGACGCCGCCGCCATCCTCCGTGCCGGTATTGATCGTGACGCCCTCGCGGATGTCGCAGTCGGCGCCGACGACCAGCCGCGTCGGCCCGCCGCGATACCGCACCGATTGCGGCGGCGTCCCGAGCGAGGCAAACGGCGCAATCATGGTCCGCGCCCCGATGCTGGTGTGGCCGGTCAGGTGCACATGGGCGCGAAGGCGACACCCCTCGCCGATCGCGACGTGGGGGCCGATGACGCAGTAGGGACCGATTTCCACATCAGCCGCGATCTCGGCACCGCGATCGACCACGGCGGTCGGATGAATGCTCGGCATACCCCCTACTCGTCGGCGATCATGGCGCCCAGCTCGGCCTCCGCCACCAGCTGGCCGGCGACCATGGCTTCGCCGCGAAACCACCACATCGTCCGGCGCTGGGCAAGCTTGCGCATGTGATATTCGACGACGTCGCCGGGCACGACCGGACGGCGAAATTTCGCCTTGTCGACGGTGAGGAAGAACACCTTGGCCGCCGGGCCGGTCCGGCCCTGACGGAAGCCGCAGACCGCTCCGGCGGTCTGCGCCATGCCCTCGAGAATCAGCATGCCGGGCATCACCGGATTGCCGGGGAAATGGCCCTGAAAGAACGGCTCGTTGAACGTCACGTTCTTGATGCCGATGCACGACTCGTCGCCGCGGATGGCGACGATTCGGTCCACCATGAGAAACGGAAAGCGATGGGGAAGCAGTCGGAGAATGTCCTGCGGCCCCAATTGCTGCAGCGTTTCGTCGGTCTCCGTCATTTCGTTTCGTCCAGCGAGCGCGGGCGCCGGCGCGGGGATGCGGCCGTCTCGCCGCGGGCAAGGCGCTTCAGCACGGCCACCTCGCGAAAGAAGTCGCGCGCCGATCCGGCCGGATATCCCATCCATTGGGCGCCGGGCGGAACATCATGCATCAGCCCGCTCTGCGCCGCGATCCGCGCACCCTCGCCGATGGTGAGATGGTCGGCGACCCCCACCTGCCCGCCGAGCATCGCGTAGTCGCCGATCGTCACGCTGCCGGAGATTCCGGTCTGCGCGACGATGATGCAGTGCCGGCCGATCGTGACGTTGTGGCCGATCTGGACCTGATTGTCGATCTTGGTCCCCTCGCCGATCATCGTGTCGCGGCTGGCGCCGCGGTCGATGCAGGTGCCGGCTCCGACCTCCACGTCGTCCTGCAGGATGACGCGGCCGACCTGCGGCACCTTGAGGTGTCCGCCCTTGCCCGGCACGTAGCCGAATCCGTCCTGGCCGATATGGACGCCGGGATGGATGACGACGCGATCACCGACCAGCGCATGAAACACGGTAGCCCCGGCGCCGACCGAGCAGTCGCGCCCGATCCGGACATCGGGGCCGATCACCGCATTGGCGCCGACCACGGTGCCGGATCCGATTTCCGCGCGCGGGCCGACCGCTGCTCCGACGTCCACGGTGACGCCCAACTCGATGCGCGCCGTCGGGTCGACCGAGGCGCCCGGGCTCGCGCCGGCCGCCTCCGACAGGGAAGAAGGCCTGAGGGCATCGGGAAACAAGGCGCGCGCCGCCGTGACGAAGGCGCGGTAGGGCTCGCGCGCAATGAGAAGGGCGACGTGGGCCGGGACGCGGTCGCCGAAGCGCGCGGTCGTCAGACAGATTCCGGCGCGGGCCGACGCCAGCTCGCCGGCAAATTTCTCGTGGTCGATGAAGGTCAGATCACCCGGACCCGCGCGATCGAGCGGCGCGATACCGGTGATGCGCCGATCGAGCTTTGCCCCGGCTTGCGGTTCCGCCCCGGTAAGGGCCGCAATCTCGCCCGCGGTCAGCCCCTGCGGGCGCTTGAAGAAGGCCGGCTCCGTCATCCCGTCAATGCCGTGTCCCGGCAGATCAGAATTTCGTGCCCCCGCCGAACCGGATGGCCTGTATCTTATCGCAGCTCGATCCGCCGGTCGTGAAAGTATCACAGTTTTCCTTAAGAAGAGCGCGCGCGTAGTCGAGCCGCAGCGGTCCGAACGGCGAGTCCCACAATATGCCGGCCCCGACCGCGGCGCGAACATGCATGCTGTTGTCCGACGGCGTGGTGGTCTGGCCTAGGAACAGCTGCTGCAGCTGCACCTGGTTCGGGCCCTGATAATCCCACAACGACCCGGCGTCGGCAAAGACGGCAAAGCGGACGCCGATGTCTTTCGGCACGCCAAAGATCGGGAATTGGAGCTCGGCCGTCGTTCCCCAGTACTTGGTGCCGCCGAGCGCGTCGAAGTTGGTGCCGAGCGTCAGGTCGCGCGGTCCGATGCCGGAACTGGCAAAGCCGCGGACGAGGTTCGGTCCCATGAAGAAGTGGTCGAGCATGCGCAGCCCCGGAAGCGGTATCGCGTTCCCGTTGGGATCGGTTCCCTGCTGATTGCCAAATCCCCTGATGTAGCCGCCCTGGGCGCGCAGCATGAGCACGATGTCGGTATAGAGCTCGTAATAGTAGCGCCAGTCGGTGGTGGTACGAAGATAGGTGACGTCGCCGCCGACGCCGGCGAAATCCTGCCGCAGCTCCGCATACAGGCCGCTGGTCGGCCCCTTGTTGCTGTCCAGCGTGTTGAAGATCAGGTTGTAGCCGACGAGCGAGGTCCACACCGTCCCCTGCGTGACCGCCTGCTTGATCGCCAGCGAGGCTTCGCCGTCCGCAAAGCAGTTGGCGATGGTCGGCGTGACGCCCGGCGGCGGTAGAATGTCCGCGTTCGGCGTCGGAAACGTGTTGACGAAATCCGGGTTGACGTTGTTGCAATTGTTGAACTGCGCCGGCAGCGATATCTTCTGCTCGTACGCGGAATAGCGCAGGAACAGGCTCAAGTCCTCGCGCAGCGGCAGGCCCAGGCGCAGGCCGCCGCCCACCATTTGGCTGTCATATGATTGATAATTGTTCTTCAGCGTCTCTTTGGCGAACACGTCGGCGCCCGCCAGCACCCGATAGTCGAGGAAATAGGGCTCTGCGAAGGAGAATTCGACGCCCCGCGCATACTGGCCGTACTGCACCGCGGCCTTTGCGAACTGCCCGCGGCCGAGCAGGTTGCGCTCGGCGACGCTGACTTCCGAAAGGAAGCCTTGGGCGGTCGAGTAGCCGCCGGAGATCGAGAATTCGCCGGTCGACTGTTCCTCGACGTCGACATTGATGACGACGCGATCGGGCGCCGAGCCCGGCTCGTTGGTGATCTTGACGATCTTGAAGTAGTTGAGGTTCTTCAGCCGCCGTTCGGCGCGGTCTACCAGCACGCGGTTGTAGGCGTCGCCTTCGGCTATTTCGAACTCGCGCCGGATCACGTAATCGCGGGTGCGGGTATTGCCCCGGATATTGATGCGCTCGATATAGGCGCGGGCGCCCTGCTCGATCACGAACGCCACATTGATGATGCGGGTCTGGAAGTCGCGGTCGCCGCGCGGCCGGATCTGCGCAAACGGATAGCCGCGCCGCGACATCTCGACGGTCATGTCCTCGACCGTCTTCTCCACCTGCTCAGCGTTGTAGATCGCGCCCGGACTCATGCGCAGGCGGGATCGCAGCGCCGAGGCGTCGACGTCGCGAACGTTCGACAGAACCTCGATGTTGCCGAACCGGTACGGATCGCCCTCCTCGATCGAGAAGGTGACCGTGAAACCATTCCGTTCGGGGTCGTATTCGGCCACCGACGACACGATGCGGACGTCGGCAAAACCGTTCTTCAGGTAGAACCGCCGCAGCAGCTCACGGTCGGCTTCGATACGGTCCCGGTCGTACAAGTCGCTGTTCTTGAAAAACGACAGAATTCCGGTCTCGGCAGTCTTGATGATGTCCTTCAGGCGACGATCGGAAAAAGCCCGATTGCCGACGAAAACGAGCCCCTTGACCGTGGTCTTCGGCCCTTCGGTGAATTCGAATACGAGATCGACTCGGTTGTTCGGCAGTTCGATGATCTTGGGCTCGACCCGGATATCGTACCGCCCCGCCGCCCGATAGATTTCAAGAATGCGCTGGACGTCGGACTGGACCACCGCGCGGGACAGCGTGCCGCGCGGCTTCGACTGAACCTCGAGGTTGAGAATTTCGTCCTTGACCCGGCGATTGCCCTCGAAAGCCACCCGGTTGATGACCGGAGCTTCGCGCACCGTGACGATGATCTGGCTGCCGGCGCGCCTGATCTGCACGTCCTGGAACAGGCCGGTGTTGATCAAGGCCTTGTAGGCACTATCGATTTTCAGGTCGTCGAGCCGCTCCCCGGGGTTGAGGCGGAAGTAGGACTGGATCGTGCTGGCCTCGACCCGGCGGTTGCCCTGCACGACGATCTGCTGCGCGGCGGCGCTTTCAGCGGCGGCTATCGAGGCTGCCGCGAGACCGAAAACCACTGCGCCCAAAAGAATGCCGGCCGCAAACACTCTGCGAAACACGCCGACCCACAGCTTCATGCGCGACGCCTGTCGTGTTTTCGTTGCCGCCAGCAACTGCCCGCCCCGATGACTGCTGTCGGTCGGTGGCTTGTACCGGCTTTTAACTCGACTGGAAACCACGGCAGACCGCCCGTTACTCATTTACTCTCAAAGCGTTGCCCATAGGACACGGTTACGAGGACGTCAGCCGCAGAATGTCGTTAAAGGTTGCAAAGATCATTAACATCAGAACGATTGCCAGGCCGATGCGGAAACCAAGCTCCTGGGCGCGCTCGGACAGGGGACGGCCGCGGATCGCCTCGATTGCGTAGAACAAAAGGTGACCGCCGTCGAGCAGCGGGATCGGAAACAGGTTCAGGAGCCCGATCGAGACCGAAAGCACCGCGGCGAGATGGATGAGCGCCACGAGGCCGACGCTGGCGACCTGTCCCGATACCTGGGCGATGCGGATCGGCCCGCCGAGCTGATCGGCGGATTCGCGCCCGACGACCACGCCGGCGAGGTACGACATGGTGCGCTCGACCACGAACCAGGTTTCCTCGACCCCCATGACCAGCGCCGTGTGGGGGGGAACCCGCTCGGTCCTGATGTCACCCGGCGCCATCGACCGGCTGATCCCCAGGACCCCGATGCGGTGGACATTGCCGAAGCTGTCCTTCACCTCGCGCAGCGCCGGGGCCGCCTTCAAGGTCGAGCGAACGCCGCCGCGATCGACGGCAATTTCCAAGGTTCGGCCGGCGCTCGCGCCGACGATGCGCTGCATATCGGTGAAGCTTTCGATCGGCCGGCCATCGATGGCGACGACCAGGTCGCCCGGTTGAAAACCGGCGGCCGCGGCCGCGCTGTCCGGCTGCACGGAGTCGACCCGCGCCGACGTGATCTGCTTACCGAAGGTCATGAACACGGCGGCGAAGACCAGGATCGCCAGAACGAAGTTGGCGACCGGCCCGGCCACGACGATGGCGGCGCGCCGCCCGACCGGCTGGTGGAAGAAGCTTTCGCGCTGCTCGGCCGGCGTCATGGCCGCGACCGCGGCCTCGTCGGGCACGCTCGCGGCATTCTCGTCGCCGAAGAATTTCACGTAGCCGCCCAAGGGAACGGCCGAGATCTTCCAGCGCGTGCCGTGGCGGTCATTGAACCCGACGAGCTCGGGGCCGAAGCCGATCGAGAACACCAGCACCCTGACGCCGCACCAGCGAGCCACCAGAAAATGACCGAGCTCGTGAAAGAAAACGACGACCGACAGGACGAACAGGAACGGAATGATCCATCCCGTCCAACCCGCGCCCCACAGCCCTAAACCGCCGAGAAAATCCATTTCAACCTCGTCCCCCCGCGGGCTTCACCCGCTTCCCTCACTTTACCTACAACGCCTTTGCGGCAATTTCGGGCATGAGGTCGCGTGCCAGCGATCTCGCCTCGTGGTCGACCGCCAAGGCCTCTTCGACACTCTCCGGCTCGCACATGAATCCGCGGTGCGAAGCAGATTCGAGCGTCGCCTCGACGAGCACGGGAATTCCGGCAAATCCAAGACGCCGGCCGAGGAACTCGGCGACGGCGACCTCGTTGGCCGCATTGAGCACCGTGGTTGCCCCGCGCCCGCAAACGAGCGCCGAGCGCGCAAGCGCCAGCGCCGGGAAGCGGTCCAGGTCGGGTTGTTCGAACGTCAGGCTCGCCACCAGGGCAAGATCGAGCCGTGCGGCGCGGCCATCGATTCGCGCCGGCCAAGCCAGGCAATGGGCGATCGGCGTGCGCATGTCGGGCGTGCCCAACTGCGCCACGATCGAGCCGTCGCGGAATTCGACCAGCCCGTGGACGATCGATTGGGGATGGACCAGGACATCGATTTCGTCCGGCGCGAGTGAGAAAAGATGATAGGCTTCAATGATTTCCAGGCCTTTGTTCATCAAAGTCGCTGAATCGATGGTGACCTTCGGACCCATCGACCAGTTCGGGTGCTTCAGCGCCTGCTCGGGCGATGCGGTCTGGACCGCATCGACCGGCCAAGTGCGGAAAGGGCCGCCCGACGCGGTCAGGACGATGCGCTTCACATCCTCGCGCCGGCCGGCGGCGAGCGCCTGGAAAATGGCGTTGTGCTCGGAATCGACCGGCAGCACCGTGGCCCCCGCCGCCACCGCCGTCCGCATGAACAAGTCGCCGGCGCAGACGAGGCTTTCCTTGTTGGCGAGTGCGACGGTCGAGCCCTGTTCGAGCGCGGCGAGCGAAGGCGCGAGCCCGTTCGCCCCGGAGATCGCCGCCATCACCAGGTCGGCCGGCCGGCGCGCCGCCTCGACCACGGCCGCGGGGCCGGCCGCTGGCTCGATGCCCGTGCCCGACAAGCCCGCTTTGAGATCGCCATAGGCGTCCGGATCGGCGATCGCGGCGAAGCGGGCATTGAGCTCGCGCGCGAGCTTTGCCAATTGTGCCGCGTTCCCGCCGCACGCCAGGGCCTCGACGCGATAGCGGTCCGGCTCATGCCGGACGACGTCGATGGTGCTCGCACCGATCGAGCCGGTGGCGCCGAGAATCGTCACCCGCCGCGGGGCGGACCCTGCCTTCCGCACGGAGCGGGCGATCGGCAGTTGCTCGTTCATTTACTCACCATACCAGGAGGCCCCGTGCAGGGGCTTCCGTTCCTCCCCGCAGCACGCCGAGGATCGCCGCTGCAAGCGCCGCGGCGATGAATCCGTCGAGCCGATCCATCAGCCCGCCGTGACCGGGGATGAGACGGCCCGCGTCCTTGGCACCATACCAGCGCTTGAAGGCAGATTCGAATAAATCGCCGGCCTGGGAAGCGACCGAGAGGGCGAGCCCCACCAGGTCGATTGCCAGGCGATGGCCAAGCCCGGCTGCCAGGGCAATCGCAAGGGCCGCAATCACCGCGGCGCCGGCCCCGCCGAGCGCGCCGGACCAAGTCTTATGCGGGCTCAGCCGCGGCGCGAGCTTGGGGCCGCCGAACGCCCGCCCGACAAAATAGGCCGCGACGTCGGTCACCCACACGACGGCGAACAGAAACATGATGGCAGCGAAACCATATTGCGGGTCGCTGCGCAGGACGACCGGCGCAACCAGCACCGTCCCCGCATAGGGGATTCCCGCGCCTATCCACGCCCGGCGGTCAGACCGCGCGAGTGCGGCGATCAGGACGGCGCCGGCAGCCAGGCACCCGATCGCCGGCGCCGGCCACCCGGCCAAAAGGAAGGCAAACGCGGC
>WNGB01028003.1_pt1 | contig 12396 bp, 11 predicted proteins | sample 5400681 | NCBI WGS metagenome assembly WNGB01 (sample SAMN13153367, study PRJNA577476) | soil metagenome | isolation source: 115 cm soil or saprolite under grassland replicate 2 | place: USA:California | collected 2016-06-15 | reverse complement strand
CTCGTCGAGCATGGCGGTCACGTCACTGTCGGTAAGAGGATGGAGACGGAAGGTCACGTCGGCGACGAGCTCGACGAGAGTTCCGCCGCTGCCGTAGACGACGAGCGGCCCGAACGTGGAGTCCTGTGTGACTCCGACGGGCACCTCGACACCTCCCGGTACCATGGCCTGGACGAGGAAGTCAGTCAGGTCCGCGCCGAGCCGCTGTCCCAGGTCGCGGCAGGCCAGGGAGACGGCGGCCTCGTCGGCCAGATTCAAGCGGACACCGCCGACTTCCGTCTTGTGCAGGATCGTCGGACCGACGGCCTTCACCGCGACGGGAAACCCGAGGGCTTTCGCCGCGGCGGCCGCGGCGGCTTCGTCGCGGGCGACGTGCATCGCCGCGACCGGAATCCCGAAGGCGGTCAGGAGATCTTCCGCCTCCAGAGGTCCGAGCCAGCCGCCACCACCCGCGAGCGCGCGGGCAATGACCTCGCGCGCCCGCTCGACATCGAGGCCCGACAGGGCGGGCACTTTGCCCGGCGGCTCTCTTCGCCACTCCCCGTAAGCGGCGGCGCGCGCGAGTGCGATCGCGGCAGACTCGGGGAAAGGGTAACAGGGGATCGCCGACAGAACCGGCGGCGTTCCCTTGGCGCTCATGAAGGTCGCGAGGACCGGTTTTCGCACACCCTTGACTCCCTCGACGATGGCGGTGGCGACCGCCTCGGGGTCGGTCGCGATCGGCGGGATGAAGATGACGAGAACGCTGTCGAGATTCTCCTCCTCCAGCAGGATCCCCAAAGCCTTCCGGTAGTGGTCCGGAGGTGCGGAGGCGAGCATGTCCACCGGGTTTCCCACGCTCGCCGCGGCCGGGAGAAAGGAGCGCAGTTTCGCCGCGGTCGCCGGTGACAGGGGCGGCAGCTCCAGCCCACGCGCTTCGCAGGCATCCGCAGCGAGAATCCCCGGGCCGCCGGCGTTGGTCAGGATACCGACCCGCCGACCGCGAGGCACGGGCTGATGCGAGAGCAGCGTCGCGACATCGAAGAGCTCCTCGAGAGTCCCCGTCCGGATGACGCCCGCCTGCCGAAAGAGCGCGTCCACGACGGGGTCGGACTCGGCGAGCGCCCCCGTGTGTGAAGTGGCGGCGCGCGAGCCCGCGCTCGAGCGGCCGGCCTTCACAGCGATGATCGGCTTCTTGCGGGCGACCCGCCGTGCGATGCGCGAGAAGCGGACAGGATTGCCGAAGCTTTCCAGATACAGCAGGATGACATCGGTGCGCGGGTCTTCGCTCCAATACTGGATCAGGTCGTTGCCGGAGACATCCGCCTTGTTTCCGACCGACACGAACGTCGAGATTCCGAGATTCAGCTTGGAGGCGTAATCGAGCAGCGCCAGTCCGAGCGCCCCGCTCTGTGAGGAGAGAGCGACGCTTCCCTCCGGCGGGTAGACCGGACCGAACTGAGCATCCAGGCGCACCTTCGGATCCGTGTTGACGAGACCCATGCAGTTGGGCCCGACCATCCGGATCCCGGCGGCCCGTATTTTTTCGACCAGCACCGCCTCCCGGCGGCGTCCTTCCTCTCCCGTCTCGGAGAACCCCGCCGTGATCATGATGATGGCCTTGACCCCCTTGGCGACGCACTCGTCCACCGCACCCTCCGCCATCGCCGCCGGAATCGAGATGACGGCAAGGTCCACGTCGCCGGGGACGTCGGCGAGCCGCGGGTAGCACGGGACTCCCAGAATCTCTTTCGCGTTGGGATTGATCGGCACGACCTTGCCCTTGAAGCCGTTCGAAACGAGGTTGTAGAAGATCTCGGCGCCGATCTTCCCGCGCTCCCGGCTGGCGCCGAGGACGGCCACGACTTTCGGCTCGAAGAGCAGCTTCATCGAGGCCGCGGCCGCGCGCTCGGACCGTTCGGCATAGCTGTCCTCGAACCGCGGAGTCGGCGTCAGCGAGAAGACGATTCGCCCGACGCCTCCTTCGAAACGCTGCGTCACCTCGAAGCCGCAGTTGCTGAAGACGTCGAGCATCCGGCGGTTCTGCGCGAGGACGTCGGCCTCGAAGACTTTGATCCCGCGGGCGCGCGCGATCTCGGCCAGCCTTTCCAGCAAGCGCGTTCCGATCCCCTGTCCCTGCAGCGCGTCCTCGACGGCGAACGCCGCCTCCGCGCGATCGAGCTGGCCGGGCTTCCGGAAGAAGTGGGCGGCTGCGACGATGCGGCCGGCGGTCTCGCCCACCAGCGCGAAGGTGTTCTCGTAATCCACTCGGCTGACGCTCTGCGCCTTCTTGATGTCGAGCCGGGGGACGGAGAAGAAGCGGAAGTAAAGACTGTCGGGGGAAAGCCGCTTGTAGAGAGCCAGAAGAGCCGAGGCGTCCTGCGGCCGTATCGGGCGAAGGCGCAGGGTGGACCCGGATTTCAAGACGACATCGGATTCTTCCTGACCCGGATAGGCTGCCGGACCCTCGGCGGCGGCGCCGCCCGTGACTCTGCCTGACATGAGTAACCTCCAGCCGTCAGGTTCGCGCATTTGAGTGCCCCGCGTTGATACGAATGGATCATGCGCCCGGGCGAGGATCGCCGCCCGCGGCTTCCGGAATCGTTTGATGCAGCTGGATCTGGTGGTCTCTCCTCCCCGGGGTCGATACTCCTTACCCGGGAGGAACGATATGAATGTTCAAGCACTGATGAATCCTCGGGTCAAGTCCGCGGGCACGGACGCTTCGGTGGCCGACGTTGTCCTGCTCATGGAAAAACATGACTGCGGGGCAGTTCCGATCTTGAACGCCGCGAACAAACTCGTCGGAATCGTCACGGACAGGGACATCTGTCTGGCGTTGGGATTCCGCCCGCTGCCGGCAGCCGGAATTCCCATCACCGACGTGATGTCGAAGAGAGTCTACGCTTGCGCGCCCGAAGAGGACGTCTCGAGAGCTCTTCAAACGATGAGGAACAAGAAGGTGCGCCGTCTGCCCGTCGTGGACGCCACCGGGCGGCTCGTCGGCATCCTCTCGATGGACGACGTAGTTCTCCAGGCCGAGGACAACTTCGGCGAGACGGTGAAGACTCTGAAGGCCATCTACAGGCGGCCCGTCCCCAGGAAGGAGCCCGCGGTCCGGCTCGAGGCCTGATCGAGCACTCTCGGAGAGTCCTACTCCGGAACGAAACCCGAAGAGCGAACCGCGGGTCGGCGGGTCCCTCATCCTGAGTTGTTTGCATCAAGCCCCGCTTTCCCGTGGCTCCGATACTCGGCGCGTGCGGAACACGGAGAGCGGCCGGCCTCCGCGGGGGCCCGAGAGCTGATGCATGAGATGGGGCTCGCCGCGGACATCCACAGGATCGCCCGGGGCGCTGCGGACGATCACGGCGGGGGCGCGCTCGAATCGGTGACTGTTATCGTCGGGGAGCTGGCCGCGGTCGAGCCCGACCTGCTCGAGTTCGCCTGGCAGGCACAGGTCGCCGGCAGCGAGGACGCGGGCTCGCGACTCATCGTCGAATGGCGGCGCGCCCGGCAGACCTGCGCTTCTTGCGGCGATGTCCCGGAACGCGCCCCGGGGTCCTGGCTGCGCCTCTGTCCCCGCTGCGAGGAAGCGCTCGCCGTCCTCGGAGGCGACGAGCTGGAGGTGCGGACGGTCTCCTTCTCCGACCTGCCCGAAGCGGCCGCGGGAAAACAATGACCGAGATCGACGTCCGCCAGAGGGTGCTCGCCGCCAACGCCGTGGCGGCGGCGGCGCTTCGCCAGGAGTTTCTGGCCTCCGGAACGCTCGTCGTGAACCTGATCTCGTCGCCCGGCTCGGGCAAGACGACGCTTCTCGAGGCGACCGCCCGCGCGTTGAAAGAGCGCTTCCGCCTCGGGGCCGTGGACGGCGACATCGCCACGGAGCGCGACGCGGAGCGCCTGTGCCTCTCGGGGATCCCCGCCCGCCAGATCCTGACCGGCGGGGCCTGCCACCTGGACGCCCGGCAGGTCGAGAAGGCCCTGGCCGAGGAAGGAGAGCGTCTCTCAGGCCTCGACCTCCTTTTCATCGAAAACGTCGGCAATCTCATCTGCCCGACCTCTTACGACCTCGGAGAGGATTTCAAGGTCGCGCTTCTCTCCGTCGTCGAAGGAGACGACAAGCCGTTCAAGTACCCGGCGATCTTCTCGCGCGCCGCCGTGACCTTGATCACCAAGTCGGATCTCCTGCCGCACGTGGACTTCGACCTCGCGGCCGTCCGCCGGCAGGTCGCGACGCTGAATCCGTCAGGAGGGTTCCTCGTCACCTCCGCGCGCAGCGGCGACGGGATGGATTCCTGGTTCGCCCTGCTCGAAGAAGAGATCTGCAAGAAGCGCGCGGTCGCTCCGGCGCGCGCGGGCTGCTAGAGCAGGCGACGGGGCCCTTTCCGGCCATCCGGGCAAATTGGTGAATCTGCATCATTCAATTGCCTCCTGCGCCTCTCCTATATAGGCCAGCCATCGAAGGAGTGCTTTGACCCGAGGTTCTTCGCTCCCGAGCCGGCATCCTGCGCAGGCCGCGCCCGCGGCCAAATCGTCCTGCCCCTCCCCCGCCACGCGCTTGCCCGGGCTCGGAGGACGCACCCTCCCCGAGAGGACTCCTTCGACAGGAAGGAGGCATCGCCGATGAAGGACTCGAACAACTGGTTCTTGAGCGAGCTCGAACGAAGAGGCGTCTCGCGGCGCGAGTTCATGGGCTTCTGCGGGGTCATGGCCTCAGCCCTTGCCCTGCCCAAGAGCGTGGGGGCCAGGATCGCCGCGGAGATCGCGAAGACGGAGAAGCCGGTGCTCGTCTGGCTGGAATTTCAGGACTGCGCCGGCAACTCGGAGTCCTTCCTGCGCGCCGAGCGGCCCACGGCCGCCGACGTCCTTCTCGACACCCTGTCGCTCGACTACCACGAGACGATCATGGCCGCGGCGGGCAAGCAGGCCGAAGAGACCCTCCAGAAGACCGTCAAGGAGCGGGCAGGCAAATACATCGCCGTCGTCGAGGGCTCGATCCCGACCGGCGAAAACGGCGCCTATTGCTGCGTGGGCGGCCGCGCCGCCATCGACATCGCGCGGGAGGTCTGCGGCAGCGCAATGGCGACCATTGCCATCGGGACGTGCGCCGCATACGGGGGACTGCCGGCCGCCTCGCCCAATCCCACCGGCGCGCTGTCGGTCGCCGACGCCGTGCCCGGCGTCAAGAACCTGATCAACCTCCCCGCGTGCCCGGCCAACGTGGAGAACCTGACGGCGCTCGTCGTGTACTTCCTGACATTCAAGAACTTGCCGCCGGTGGATTCCTACCGCCGGCCGCTCTTCGCGTACGGCAAATCCATCCACGACAACTGCGAGCGCCGCGCGCACTACGACGCGGGGCAGTACGTCGAGGCCTGGGGCGACGAGGGCCACCGGACCGGCTACTGCCTCTACAAGATGGGCTGCAAGGGGCCGGTCGCCTACCAGAACTGTCCGGTCGTGCGCTGGAACGGCGGCACCAACTGGCCGATCGGCTGCGGGCATCCCTGCATCGCGTGCGCCGCGCCGGACTTCTGGGACAAGATGTCCCCCTTCTATCAACACCTGACCGGAATCCCGGGCTTCGGCGTGCAGTCGAACATCGACACCGTCGGGGCCTGGGCCACCGTCGGCGTCGGCGCTGCCTTCGCGGCCCATGGCGTGATCTCGCTGGCCAAACGCTGGAAGGCCGGGCAGCCCGCGCGGCATCTGCCCGAAGAGTCCGGCAAAGAAACGCCGGAGAAGGGAGACCGGCCATGACCCACGTCGTCGTCGATCCCGTTACCCGAATCGAGGGGCACCTGCGCATCGAGGCGGAAGTCGATGGAGGCAAGGTCTCCGATGCTTGGTCCTCCGCGACGATGTTCCGTGGAATCGAGCTGATCTTGAAGGGGCGCGATCCGCGCGACGCCTGGGCCTTCACGCAGCGCATCTGCGGAGTCTGCACGACCGTCCATGCGATCGCCTCGATCCGGGCGGTCGAGAACGCCGTAGGCGCGGTCCCCCCGCCAAACGCCCGCCTCCTGCGCAACCTGATCATCGCTTCGCAGTGCGTTCAGGACCACGTCATCCACTTCTACCATCTGCACGCGCTCGACTGGGTGGACATCGTCTCCGCGCTCTCGGCCGACCCGGCCAAGACGTCGGCCCTGGCGCAGTCGATCTCCGACTGGCCGCTCTCGAGCACGAAGTATTTCGCCGGCGTGCAGGGCAGGATCAAGGCTTTCGTCGGGCGCGGCCAGCTCGGCCCCTTCGCCAACGCCTACTGGGGACATCCCGCCTACCGGCTGCCGGCCGAGGCGAACCTGATGGCCGTCGCGCACTACCTCGAAGCCCTCGACTGGCAGCGCGAGTTCATCAAGATGCACGCGATCCTGGGAGGCAAGAACCCGCACCTGCAGAGCTTCCTGGTCGGAGGCATGTCCACGCCGATTGACCCGGACCGCCAGGCCTCGCTGAACGCCGGGACGATCGCGCAGCTGAAGGACCTGATCGCGAAGGCGCGCGACTTCGTGACCCGCGTCTACATTCCGGACCTTCTGGCCGTCGCCTCCTTCTACAAGGACTGGGCGGGGTACGGCGCCGGGGTCGGCAATTACCTGGTCTACGGGGAGTATCCGGAGAAAGACGGCGCGAACCCTCCCCTCTTCCTCCCCCCAGGAGTGATCCGCAAACGCGATCTGTCCAAAGTCGAGCCGTTCGATCCCTCCAAGAGCATTCCTGGTACGAGTATGGCGGCGGAGACGACCAGGCGCTCCATCCCGCCAAGGGGGAGACCAAGCCGAAATACACGGGCCCCAAGCCTCCCTACGAGCGTCTGGAAACCGGCGGCAAGTACAGCTGGTTGAAGTCCCCGCGCTACGACGGCGAGCCGATGGAGGTCGGGCCGCTTGCCCGGATGCTCGTGGCCTACGCCTCCGGGCACCCGCGTGTCAAGGAACTGGTCGGTGCGGTCCTCGGCAAGCTCTCCGTCGGGCCAGAGGCACTTTTCTCGACGCTCGGGCGCGTCGGGGCCCGAGGGATCGAGACGCAGCTTCTCGCCGAGAAGATGGACGACTGGCTCTCGGCGCTTGCCGAGAACATGGGGCGCCGGGACCTGCGCATCCATGACAACTCGAAATGGGAGCCCAACAGCTGGCCGGCCGAGTGCGTCGGCGCCGGATTCCACGAGGCGCCGCGCGGCGCCCTCGGCCACTGGGTACAAATCCGGGATGGACGGATCGCCAACTACCAGTGCATCGTGCCGAGCACCTGGAACGCGGGGCCGCGCGACGCCGCGGGAAAACGCGGGCCTTACGAGGAGGCGCTGGTCGGTACTCCTGTGCACGACCCGGCCAAGCCGGTCGAGATCCTGCGCACCGTGCACTCCTTCGATCCCTGCATCGCCTGCGGTGTCCACGTCGTGGACACGCAGAGGCGCGAGCTCGCGCGAGTGAGGGTCCTATGAGCACGCCAACGCCAGAGACGATTGTCGAGCCGGGCTCGGTTCCTCCGCGCGCCGACACCGATCTCGTCCGGCTTTACGTCTGGGAGTGGCCGGTGCGTCTGGCTCACTGGCTGATCGTCATCTCGATCTTCTTCCTCTCCTTGACCGGCCTCTACATCGGCCGGCCGTTTCTGATCTCGGCTGGCGAGGCCCGGCAGCAGTTCCTGATGGGCACCGTCAAGACGATCCACTTCTACTGCGCGATCGTCTTCACGATGGCGGTCCTTGTCCGGGTCATCTGGATGTTCACCGGAAATCGCTTCTCCCGCTGGAACAAGTTCATTCCCTACACCCGGCGCCGGCGACAGGCCCTTTTTCCGGTCGTCAAGTACTACCTCTTCGGGCTCCGCAAGCCTCCCGGCTTCGTCGGCCACAATCCGCTGGCGGGCCTGACCTACTCCCTCGTCTTCCTCCTCTACTTCACGGCGATCGGAACCGGGATCGCGCTCTACACGGTGGACGCACACTTCCACTCGCCGCTCAAGCTCTTCTCCTTCCTTCTGCCGCTCTTCGGAGGACCGCAGACGGCGCGTTGGATCCACCACGTCGTGATGTGGCTCCTCTGGGGATTCGCGGTGCACCACGTCTACAGCGCCATTCTGATGTCTCAGGTCGAGGCCAACGCGACGATCGAGTCCATCTTCTCGGGCTACAAGTTCGTCCACCGCGACGATGTGACCTATTCGGGGTATCGGTTTCTGGTTCATAAGGACGAGCACCATGGATAGCACGTCGGCTTCGCTCGCTTCGGGACCTGCGCCTGTCGGCGCATCGGACAGCGACTCGGCCGGTTGCGGCCTCGATCGCTTGCCTGGTCCCTTCGCTCGCTACGCCTCCCGCGGCGCGAGGCTCGACTTTCGGCGCAGGCGGTCGCTGCGCGATCGGCGCCGAGAGATTTCAGCTACGAGAGCCCAGAGACTCCTCGCGCCGCGACCGGGGCCCGAGGAGGGGCCGCTCGCACAGGAATCCCGCCCAGTTTCCCTTCTCGTCATGGGGCTGGGCAACCTGCTCTGCGGCGACGACGGCCTGGGGGCGGCGGCCATCGCGCGGCTGGACCGCGACTGGGAGCCGCCGGACGGGACGCTCGTTCTGGACGGAGGAACGCTCGGACTGGCGCTTCTTCCTTACATCGAAGACTCACGCGATGTGATCCTCGTGGACGCGGTGTGTGCCGACGAGCCGCCCGGCACCCTGGTGCTTCTCGCGGGAGAAGACGTCGCCCCGGCGGTTCGCCACCGGCTCTCGCCTCACCAGATCGGAGTCGCGGACTTGCTCGACGGCGCTCGCCTCCACGATCGCTACCCGCATCGTCTCGTGCTCGTCGGGCTTGTTCCGGGGACACTTTCCCTCAGCATCGAACGTTCGGCGGCGGTCGAGAGCCGTCTGCCGGAGCTCGTCAACGAGATCGTGGAGCAGGCGCGGCGCCTGGGCCATACCTTTGTTCAGAGAACGAACCGTCCGAGCGCTTCTCGGGATCACGGTCATGTCGCTCGCGTCTTCGGCCTGTAAGGGACGGAACGGCGACCTGCCGCGCCCGTATCGCGATCTGGCGATACCCCGGGAGCGGCTCGCCTCCCGAGAGGCCCGGACCAGGGGACGAAATCTCTTTCTCGAACACTGCGCTCTCTGCCACGGCGGCCGCGCGGACGGCAGGGGCGTGCGCCGGGAGGGGCTGACGAGCCGGCCCCGCGACTTCACCGACCCCGCCTGGCATCGCCGCACGAGCCCCCGGCGTGTTTTCTTTACGATCCGCGAGGGATCTCGAGGCACGCCCATGCCCGCCTGGGGGATCCTGACCGACGAGGAAATCTGGGATCTGACGGCATACCTGATCTCGACCGGAGAAGGGCGATGAGCCTGGAGGGCCGGCGGATCGAGATCCGAGGGACGGTTCAGGGCGTCGGTTTTCGCCCCTGGATCTGGCGGCTCGCCCGCGAGAACGGCATCGGTGGGCGCGTCTCGAACGACTCGCGGGGCGTGACGATCGAGGCCTTCGGCGGCGACGGAGCGCTCCAGAGCTTTCTGGATGGAATTCGGACGTCGCCTCCTCCCGCCGCCGAGATCCGGGAGATTCTCTGCCTCCCGATCCCGCCCGAGCCTTCGGGCGAATTCGTCATTGTGCCCAGTCGTCAAACCGGAGATCTGCGGGTCTCGATCCCGCCGGACATCGCCACGTGCGCCGACTGCCTCGCCGAGATCTTCGATCCCGGAAATCGGCGGTACCGGTACGCCTTCACCAACTGCACCAACTGCGGACCGCGCTTCACGATCGCGCGCGAGGTCCCCTACGACCGGCGGGCCACCACGATGGCCCCCTTCACGATGTGCGCGCCCTGCCGGGCCGAATACGAGGACCCGGGAAACCGTCGCTTCCACGCCCAGCCCAACGCCTGCCCCGCGTGCGGTCCGACGCTCTCCGCACTCTCAGCGTCGGGAGAGCCCGTGTTCTGGAAGGACCCGATCCGCGGCGCCGCTCGAGCTTTGAGCGCGGACCTGATCATCGCCGTCAAAGGACTCGGAGGCTTCCACCTCGCCTGCGATGCGACCTCCTCGGTTGCGGTCGAACGCCTGCGCCGCCGCAAGCGCCGCGAAGAAAAGCCGTTCGCGGTCATGGTCCAGGGCATCGAGGAGGCCGAGTCGCTGGCGATACTCTCGGGCCGGGAGCGCGAGATGCTGCTCTCTCCCGAGCGGCCGATCGTGCTCGTCGCCAGCCGCGAAGGATCCGGGCTCGCGCCGGGAGTCTCGCCGGACGGTAACCCGCTGGTCGGCCTGCTGCTCCCCTACACGCCGCTCCACCACCTGCTCCTCTGCGACTCGGGGCGGCCGCTCGTGATGACCTCGGGTAACCTCTCCGAGGAGCCGATCGTCTGCGGCAACGACGAGGCCGTGGCGCGGCTCGCCGGCGTCGGCGACGGCTTCCTGGTTCACGACCGGCAGATCGAGTCTCGTTGCGATGATTCCGTCGCGCGCGTCATCGCGGGAGGCCCGGTTCTTCTCCGCCGGTCGCGCGGCTGGGTGCCGAGGCCGATCGCCGTGCAGACTCCATTTCCGGAGCCGGTCCTCGCCTGCGGCGGGCATCTGAAAAACACCTTCTGCATCGGACTCGGCTCCGCCGCCTACCTCGGACCGCACATCGGCGACCTGGAGAACCTGGAGACGCTCGCCGTCTTCGAGGAGGCGGTCGCGCGCATGGAGCGTTTCCTGCGCGTCGATCCGCAGATCGTCGCCCATGACCTCCATCCCCAGTACGTCTCGTCGGTTTACGCGAGGCAATCGCGGACGGGCCGGAAGGTCGCCGTGCAGCACCACCACGCCCACATCGCGAGCGCGATGGCGGAGCACAGCCTCGCCGGTCCGGTCATCGGCGTCGCTTTCGACGGGACGGGCTACGGGACCGACGGCACCGCGTGGGGTGGCGAGCTATTCCTCTGCCGGCTCGAGGAGTACGAACGGCTGGCGACGTTGAGGCCCATCGCGCTCGCCGGCGGCGATACCGCCATCCGCGAGCCGTGGAGAATCGCTCTCGCTCTCCTCGAGGACTCCTTTCCGGAAGGCCCGCCGCTCGATCGCTTCCCGCTCTTCGCCGGCGTTGAAGAACAGGCGCTGCACGTTGTGCGGCAGATGCTCCGGCGCCGCTTCCAACTCTCCCCGGCACGCGGCGTCGGGCGTTATTTCGACGGGTTCGGCGCCCTCTTCCTCTCCCGACCCTTCTCGCGCCACGAAGGTCAGGTCGCCTTCGCATGGAACATGGCGGCCGACCCGGCCGAGACAGGCTCGTACCCCTTTACGTTGGATCCGGTGCCCTCGACGCCGGAGCTGGACCTGCGACCGGCGTTGCGGGCAGCCGTGGCGGACTTCCTCTCAGGGGCCTCCGCGGGAGCGATCTCCGGGCGCTTCCACAACACCGTGGCGAAGGGGGCCGGCGCGCTCGTCCGGCTCGCAGTCGAGCGGTCCGGCTGTACGCCGGTCGTGCTCACGGGCGGCTGTTTCCAGAACGCGCTGCTGGCGGAGCGGGCCCTCGGCGAGCTCCAGGATCTCCCCGTCTTCCTTCACCGGCGCGTGCCTCCCGGCGACGGCGGTCTCGCCCTCGGCCAGGCGGCGGTCGCGGGGGCGCTCGCCAGATCAGGAGGTTTCTGATGTGCCTCGGAGTTCCCGGGAGAGTCGTCTCGGTCCGGGAAGGGTTCGCCCTCGTGGACTTCTGGGGAGTGCGCCGCGAGGTCTGCCTGGACATCGTGGACGAGCCCGTCGCGCCGGGCGACTACATCCTGAATCACGTCGGTTTCGCGATCCGGCGCATCCCACAGGAGGACATCGGCGAGACGCTGGCCCTCTATGAGACGCTGCTTGCGGAGGCGCCCAGAGACGACTTGATGGCCGCCGACGTGCGGGGCGAGATCGAAGGGACGCGGGGCGGCGATGGATAGCGTGTCTTTGGAAGCGGCCAATGAAACGCGGCTCACCGCCGCAATCCGCCAGCTGAAGTTTCGCGACCCGGCACTGGCGCGCCGCCTGGCGGAGACGATCGCCCGAGTGACCGCAGAGATAGGACGCTCCCCCGTCTCGGTCATGCACGTCTGCGGCAGCCACGAACAGGCGATCGCGAAGTTCGGCCTGCGCGCGACCTTCCCTAAAGACTTGAACGTCATCATGGGCCCGGGCTGCCCCGTTTGCATCACCGACCTGCCCGAGGTGGACGAGGGCGTGGCCCTGGCGCGGCAGGGCCACGTCATCGCCTCCTATGGCGACATGCTCAAGGTGCGCGGGACGGTTCATTCCCTTTCGGACTCCCAGGCGGAGGGAGCCTCGATCGAAGTCGTCTACAGCGCGACGCAGGCCGTCGAGCTCGCCCGCCGGACCGACCGCGAAGTCGTCTTCTTCGCGACCGGCTTTGAGACGACCGCCGTCGCGACGGCCGCCGTGGTCCGGTCTGG